>Ga0306920_100014958_pt1 | contig 10615 bp, 9 predicted proteins | sample flu12Cox44000170_FD_204666 | JGI IMG/M metagenome (GOLD analysis project Ga0306920, IMG submission 204666) | Lab enrichment of tropical soil microbial communities from Luquillo Experimental Forest, Puerto Rico - flux4day.12C.oxic.44.000.170 (v2)... | ecosystem: Environmental > Terrestrial >... | reverse complement strand
AAACGCGGCATCGATCTTGCCCGAACGCAACGCGTCGGACAAATCGGCAAAGCCCATATTGGTCATCTCCACGTCGCTTCCCGGCTTGAGACCAGCCTTTTCGAGCAGGGCCAAAGCCGCTAGGTAAATCGAACTGCCGAACGGCCCGTGCAGCTTCTTGCCTTTCAGGTCGGCAAGCGTCCTGATGTCAGAGGTGCTCGACGCGATGATCGCGCCACGAAACACCGACTGCCGGCCGATCACGGTCGTCGGCGCGTTCACGGCGGCCAGCGACACGGACGGCATGTCGCCAATAAAGCCAACATCGATCGCGCCCGATACCAGGGCTTCGTTCACGGCCGGGCCGAACGAGAACATTGTGAACTGGCCCTTGAGGCCATTGCGCTCCAATATATCCGTCTTCTGCAGCACATGTGCGATCTGCGCCTCGACCGTCGTTGTCGGCTGCCATCCAATGCGAACTTGGGTGGTCTGTTGCGCCTCGGCACCCAGAGCAAGCAGTATCAAAGCCGCCGTGGTCCCCCAAGCGACTGAGTACGCAAGACGCATCCGCATCGCTCATCCCCTTCGTAGAGGTTTCGTCTATATTTGCGCCGCAATGGCTCGCTCGTTCGTGTCCTGCCAGGTGGGTTTGAGCGAGTCCCACAGTCTCTGCGTCATCGTGACAAACTCGGGCAAGGCCCGCGTTCCTGCGTTCCGCGGGCGCGGCAGTTCGACCCGGTGCTCGCTGTCGATCCGCCCAGGATGTGCGCCCAGCACCACCACACGATCCGCCAGGAACACGGCTTCTTCGATGCTATGCGTCACGAAAAGCACCGTGCAATGCATGTCGGCGACGATGCGCGCCAGCTCTTCCTGCAGAAGCACCCGCGTTTGCGCATCGAGCGCACCAAAAGGCTCGTCCATCAACAGGATGTCTGGCTTCGGCGCGAGGGCGCGCGCGATCGCCGCGCGCTGTTTCATGCCACCAGAGATCTCGTAAGGGTAGCGGTCCTCAAAGCCTGTCAATTTCACGAGCGCGAGGTACTCGTGCGCAATGCGCCCGCGCTCCTCGGCGCTCACACCTTGCGCCTTGAGCCCGAACTCAACGTTTCGCTGCACCGTCATCCAAGGGAACAATGCATAGTCCTGAAACACCACTGTGCGCCGTCGGTCCGGACACGTCACAGCTTGCCCGTCGTGGGTCACCCGCCCACGGGTCGGCTGAATGAACCCGGCTACCAAATTCAGCAGTGTCGACTTACCACATCCCGATGGCCCGAGCAGCACGACCAGTTCACCTGCATCAATGTGGAGATTGATGTCGTGCAACACCCGTAACGACCCTCGGCGATTGCGCAGAGGAAACTCCTTGAAGACATGCTCAACCTGAAGCTGCGTCATCCGTCATCGTCCCTTAGACGACTCCTGCCAGGGAATGAGCCGGCGCTCGATGATGGTCATGATGCCGTTCATGGCAAAGCCGATCACCCCGATCGCGATCATGCCCGTGACGACGTTTTGCGTTTGCAGCAGCACGCGGCTCTGCTGGATCATATAACCTAGGCCCGATTGCGCCGCGATCAGCTCTGCCGCCACGACGCACATCCAGCCGACGCCAAGCGCGATCCTAAGCCCAGGGAATATCACGGGTAGCGCGCCCGGAACCAGGATGTCGCGGATCAGCATGGCAGGCGTCGCGCCAAGACACAGCGCAGCGTTAATTTGCGTGCGTTCGATGTTCCGCACCGCCGAATAGGTGGCGACGAACACCGGAAATACCGCGCCGATGAAGACAAGGAAGTAGCTTGGCGCATTGCCGATGCCGAACCAGAGGATGGCAAGCGGCGTCCAGGCGATCGGCGGGATAGGCCGCAGCGCCTCAACAATCGGCTTCAGGTAATCCGAGAGGCGCTCAGACCAACCGAGCAGCACACCAATTACCAACCCGACCAGGGCCGCGCAGAGAACACCTACCAGCACGCGCTCTATACTGGCACCGATATGCCGAACAAGGGTGCCATCTCCCAGCAGGTCAACAGCGGCGAACAGCAGAGCCAGTGGCGCCGGCAAGAGAACCGCATTGATGATTTTGGCAGATGCCAGCAGTTGCCAAAGAAGCAGCACGACCCCGATGCCAAGCAGGCCGCGCGTCACCGTGCTGATCCGCCGGCTGGACGAAGCCGTCCGGACCGGAGAGGGCCCTGATGTCTGCGCCTGTTGCATCGCGTCGGTGAGGTTCCCCAGCCTTCCGCGGGTCCCACCGACACTATAGCTCGCAGGTGGGCGTAGCCAGACCAATAGCGCGGCAAGCGGCCAGAGATTCTGCGATAGCAGCGAGCTAAAGCAGCATCAGCAGGACATTTTCACCGTGACGGCTGCAAGGGATCGGATCGAAGGCAAGTTGGTGGCGATGGCACATTCGCGGACATGGTCGGCGCCACCAATCAGCTGACCTCTCGGCGCCGAGACTACAGTTTTAAGGTAACCTGCCCAGGGCGAGGCAACCCGTCATCGTCCCCAAGGGCATCGGCTGGCTCAAACCTGGCGTAGGGAGCGGCTGAGGCTGGCCCTCGACTGGCCGCCCGAGACCCTGCCACCTCTCGCCATCACGCGGTGCGTTCTCCAGCCGCGAGCGTGGCCTCGACGTTGCGAACGAACGCCTCCGTCATCGGCGCCACCGCCGTCGTCGAGCCAAACCGCTGGCCGTGAAGAGCCCGCAGATACACCTCGTAGGTCTGAGGCGAAGCCTCGTTAGGAGTTTGATGCTCTAGCATCCCTACTGACTCCTCAACGCGCGGTCCGATGCCGTGCAGTGTGGCCGGTTCGAAGATCGGGCCAAACATGACGCGCTCATGCATGAGCCGCTGGATCTGGTGCATGAGGGCCTCACGCTTCGTGCGGTCCCGCTCTCGCGCCTGTTGTTGGAATAAATCGTCGATGTCGGCCCCGGCGCTGCCGAGACCGTTACAATGACACCGCCCAGCTTCTTGGATCGCCAGGCCTCCATGAACGTCGCCCGTTCCAAGCTGCGCACCCGTGTCCGAATGCCCACCTTGGCAAGGTCGTTCGCCACGGCCTCACCCATGGTCGTGAAAGGAGGAAGCAGGGTGAGGTCACCGGCGTCGAAGCCATTGGGATATCCGGCATCGGACAGGAGGTGCTTCGCCTTTGTCGGGTCGTAAGGATAGGGATCGATGCGTAGCGCGAAGTCCATGCCGCTGGGAATAATCGAGCCCGTCAGGCGCGAGAACCCAAGCCGCTCCGCCTCATTGAGAGCCTCCTTGTCGACGGCCAGTATGGCCGCCAGCCGAACGCGTCGGTCGTTCCACGGAGACTTCGGGTTCCACTGTTCGGGGAACTCTAGCCACCACGTCGCAGGCGGGATGACCTTGGCCAGCCGCAGCTTCGCATCCGCTTTTATCGTCGCCGCTTCGGGGCCAACATGACGACCGTTGAATCGACATCTCGCTCAGCCTCGTACGGCTCTTTGTTTCGGTACTCGCCGATTTCGCTGTTTGCCGCCGGGTTCATTTCGGTTCTGGTCTTCTAAAGGCCGCGGTTGCGATCCTCCACGCCGTAGGCTTCACCCGAGCAACACCGTTCCCCGCATCACGGACATGGCCGCTCGACGTTCCGCAGATTTGGTCGTGGGCATTTTGGGGCGGCGTGTGGGGGCTAGTTTATGGCTTCTTCGAGAAGTGGTTTGCCGAGACGGTTCCGCAAGGCACACCTCGGGGCAGACCGGATCAAGCCAGCCCGAGCACGCAAATGCCGCGACACGACCCATTTGTTTCGGCGAACTGTGGGCTGTCAGGGGCTAAACTACGGCGCGCTTACGACCGTTGGCGCTGCCGGGGCGTCGAGGGTGCTGCTGATCTCCTCAATCGAGCGGCCTTTCGTTTCGATCGCCACGAACCAGAAGACTAGCGCGGCTTGGGCATACCAGAACGCGAGATAGAGCAATGCAGGAACGATCGCGTCGAGCGTCGCCTTGGGGCTGACATAGTTTGACGAACCGATGATCAAGGCCAACCCGAGTGGTCCCAGGATCTTGCCAAAATTGCCAATCCCATAGCTAAAACCCATGCCGCTGGCACGCAAACGGTTCGGCCAAACCTCCGCCAGGTAAGGACCAATAATCGCGTAGCTAGCGTCGCCAAAGAAGCGCTGAACCATAATCAGGACGAAAAAGACCGACACGCCGCCGATGTAAATGTCGTGCCAATATCCGGCGAGCGCCATCGTCACCGCGCCGCCGATACCGATCAAGAAGCCCGATGCGCGCCGCCCGAACGCATCCGACATCCACGATGCGACAAGTCGCCCGATAATGCCTAGGATGCTGACATAGATCATAAGGTAAGCCGCATAGGCCGGCGTAACATTCAGCACCATCACGAACAAGGTTGTGATCCACAAGAGGATCCCGACGCCGCCGGTCTGGCTCAGCGCGACGAGGCACGCCACAACCATGCTGCGCGGATAGCGGAACAACTCGCGCCACAACGTTCTCTCGACCTCTACAGTCGCGCTCGGGAGTTCGATCTCGCGTGGATCGCACTGCAAAGCCCAGGCAAGTGATTTGCGGGCCTCCTCATGCCGCCCCATCCGCATGAGCCACCGCGGCGACTCAGGAACCCAATAGCGGATCATGACAACCAGCACAGCCGGCACCAGCCCGACCAGGAATAAACCACGCCAGCCGATGGTCGGCGCGAGGAACGCCCCCGACACCGCGCCCAGCAGGTTGCCCGCCGGCAACAAGGTCGTCGTCAGTCCGCTGACCCAACCGCGCTTGTGGGAGGGCACGAATTCCTGAACCAGCGGAATGTCGATCGCGATCAGGCCGGCATTGCCGACACCGACGAAGAAGCGAAAGATCGTCAGAAAGATCCAGCCCGGGACCAAACCATCCTGGCCCGGAGTGAATGCCATGATGCCGGTGGCAAGTGCGACATTGAGCGCCGTCATCATGAAGACTTTTCGGCGCCCAATCTTGTCGCCCATCCAGCCCCAGAAAAAGGCGCCAGGGACGGCGCCGAGACCGGACGAGAGCAGGATTAACGCCGACTGACCGTAGGTCAGGCTCCATCCTTTGACAATGAACGCCAGTACATACCCGATCAGAAAGAAGTCGAAAAAATCTAGCATGTCGCCGAGATTAGCAGTGGCGATGATTTTCCACTGATTGGCTGTCAGCTTTTTCTGTTGCTCCAGTTGTTCGAGCATGAGATACCCTCCGATGGCGTCGCGCCCGACGCCGGCGAGCCAGCACACGCGTGGCCACGCCAAACTCCCCTCGTTTCTGGAACGTTTTCTTGCTGCAACCGCCTGTCGTGGGTGAGACCTCGCACTGCGCGGCCGCGACGAATGCCGACCGGCCGATATTTCCACCCTGTTCAAAAATTTGGAGGCGTTCCGCTCGCCGGTTTCTCGGCCAGAAAGCCACGTGTCTCGTGTATAGGACATATGCGTTTAAGTCAAATCTCACTCTCGGAAGCAGCCCATAGCGCAAGAAGGCCGAACTTCTCTTGTCTGGCGTAGAACGTGATCGGACGATCCGCGGGCCGCAGAGCGGGATTTTGTCACGTCTTGATCGCACGTGGAGCCATTATGCGACCTAATCGACGCCGCTTCTCCCTAGACGCCGGCCGCACACTCGGCGCCAGCGTCTTGCATTGCGACCACCTTGAGGTCTTATACCGTCGCCGTAGCCGGGCCTGGCGGTGACCTCAAACAGCTGCCGCTCATTGGGGATGGTGAGGATGGCTCGCACTACCGAAGTGCGTGCCGAGGCGGTTGCCTACTCGCGGATCGACCAACGCGACCCATGATCATATCAATGGCGAAACCAATGTCAGTGGCCACAAGAGCAAGCTTCGATGGGCAATGCTCGATGAGAATGCCGACGACCGGTGTTTGAACCGGATCATTCGGCCCATCATCATCGTGCATCAGCCAAACTGGCGAGCCACTCATGCCATTTGGCTTCGGGAAGGCGTGCCTTCCCTTCCGCCCGTGCACACGCCGAACGTTGAAGTTGAGGACGATGTGGTTATCTGGCGATAGCTTGAGCTTATCATACCGCTTTGCATCGGCCGAAACGCAGAGATTTGGACACACTGTCGTTGTGAACTGGCGCCGCTTTCGATCGACCTCACTCTTTGACGATGGGAAGCCCATTATTAGGTATTGCTTCCGTCGACGCGGTGTGGCTGCTCGCAATAGCGCAGTGAATGGAAGCGCAAACTTGTCGACGGCAGGATAGGGAGGCGGAGCAAGCTTTAGCTCCATGATCCCGAGATCAATCCTGTTATCATCTGTGAGAAAAGGTTCCTCTTTGAGCCACCGCTTCGTTCTCGGTGCGGCGTGGAAGTAGAGAGGCCCCTTCTCGTTTAGCACATGGGCAGCGGAGATAAGATGGGATCGTTGAGGCCCAGCCACGAGCAGGCCGCTTCCTATTTGCTCGGCACATATTGCCCTGGCCGGGAGCTCGCTCTTGGCGTTGGAGGAGAGGACCAGCTCTCAGCCCTCACAGCATCGCATTGCTGCACCGCAATGGGCGAACCTAAGCGAGGGTCATAAGCGGTCTGTTGACCGATGTTCAGTCTTGGTCAGCTCGACCTCCAGGTTCTGACGGAATGCGGCGTTGCCGCGAACTGTCTGCCATGTGCCATGTGCAGACTCGTGCATCGCAATATCACCCGTTGACGGGCTGCGCGGATGGAACGCCCTAAGCTCGGCAGTTTCCATCTTCGCAATCGGCGTCGCTGGCAGCCGGGGGTCCGCCCCAGGGGTACGCAAGGTGCGGCTCAGGCGCTCGAAGACGCCTGAATCCGACTTTCTGTTGCGTTGCCGCGCTCGCCTCCTACAAGGCCTCGCTCGCCATCAGAGACCGCCTCGCCAGGCCGGATGCCGGGTGGCAGCGCGACCACGCCCGATCCGCCTGTGTTGTCGCCATCGAAGTCCTCCAACCAGTTCTGCTCAATGGCCTTCATGGTGAGGTCGATGTAGGCAGCGGTGATCTGAGGAGGCGCAGGCCAGCCTGGACCGAGGTCGGCATAAAGGTTGGCGCTGACGAATTGGGGCGCGTGTTGGAGATAGGGCCGGAAGCGATCAAGCTCCCGATTGATGAGGCGGCCGACCGCCAGCTTGACGGGCGACAGTGTCCAGCCCGGCTTGTCCTCCTCGGACACCAACACTGCCGACGAAAGATCGAGCGCAGCCAAGGTTGCCCGCAGCAGCGCGCCGACGGTGACCGACTTTGGGTGCGTGAGGTTATAGGTCCGCCCCCTGGCCGGCAGCGCGATGAGGTGTGCAGTCGTGCGTGCGAGCCAGTCAATTTGAATTAGATTGAGCGTGGTACTTTCGGCGTTCTTGATGGTGACCGGCAGCTTAAGCTGATAGTCCCGGGTGCCGAACAGGCGCAAACCATGCTCGTCGAAGTAGCTGCCCCGCCGCAACGTCTCACGCAAGCGCCAGGCGCTCTTGAAGAAGCCATACCAGCCTTCGAGCAGGGGCGCGCTGCCGTCGTCGGAGCGGCCGACGACGATCGAGGGGCGCAGGATGCTGATGGTTCCGCGGTAGCTGCGCACCGCGCACTCGGCCTCGAACTTGGAGGCCTCGTAGGGGTTGCGCGCCCGGCCGACGCACAGGGTCTCGCCCAGCGCCTGCTCGCCGAGCACCGGCGCGTCGCCGGCGATATAGGCGGTGCCAATATAGTGGAATTCGGGCCAGCCGAGCGCCTCCGCCAGCGCCATCAACCGCACCGTACCGGCCCGGTTGGCGGCGAGCACCTTGGCGCCGCAGGCATGATGGAGACTCGTGTCCGCTGCCGCGTGGACGAACTTGTCGATCGGCGGCAGCTGGGTGAGGTCAATACCGCCCAGGGGCTTGGTAATGTCGCCGTCGATTGCGATGGCGTTGGGATGCCTGGTCACCGCGCGCAGCCTGTGTTCGGCCGATTGGCCGGGCCGCGGCCGCACGAGGCAATAGACGATGAACCCGAGATCAAGCAGCTCGGGCAGTAGGGCCAAGCCGATGGCACCAGTGGCGCCCGTCAGAAGAACGCGTGTTCTCACCTCATTTGATACCATGCTTTCGATACACCATCGCAGCCCACGGTTCTGAGTTTAGTCTCCATAGCTACTCAAAATGGGCTGAATACTTCCTGCAACTTTCTCAAGTACGCGTCGCTCCATGAGCCTCTGGTAGAGCGCCTGATGGGCTGGATTGGTCGGAGGCACATACTCAACCACCATGCGGTTTGTTTGCGCTTCCGCGGCTATTGTCGTTGTTGGCACAATCAAAACAAGCGCGGTGATCGCAGAAAAAAGCCAAGTCCGCGATCCCTTGAAGTTCAGCGCAGGTGCCCGAGCGGGGGCCCCAGTGAAGACGCCTTGGCGATGCTGATAGGGAAACAGCTTTGCACCCATTGCACTCCTCTGCTCCAGTGCGTGTTGCGCCGCCATGCGCAACACGCGAATGGGACACTCGGCGATTGACTCGCGCGTTTGCGACATACTTATTGAGTGGGCGGTTTACTATCAACTATGTAAAGTGCATCGCCATGACGGAAGATAATTGCACCGTCTGATACCTTCCTTGCACCTAGTTTTGTGATTTGCGCGGCGGGATCGCCTTTTGCAGCCCCTTTCATAATATTAAAATCTTTAATATCGACGTATATGCCTTCATTGCTAGCGAGTTGCCCGACTACGTTTTGAGAGCCAGAACTCCAATTGTCCGTAAAGCCTCTCATCAAGGGTGAATTTTGCCACTGCGCAATTGCCATCGTCGAGCCGATGATAAGCCCGAGCGCGGCGCCGGCCCCAATGGCCAACAAGGCAGACCTAGATGCTGACATTGTCCTTCTCCCCATTCCAGAGGTGTTCGAACTTCGATGGGATGGCGATGCGCTCATCCTGGTTCGAAGCTAACCTGGGACACGAGGAGATGTATCCGTAGAGACCCTAATCGGGCTGAGGGTAAGCCCCAACCTTTGGCAAGCACAACCATGTGGAGTTCGTGAGCACACTGCTCGGGCTGCGAGTGCATGTGCGTCGCACAATCGAGGTCAGCTTCGGGTCATCAACTGCCTGACGGAAGGTGGTCGAGGCCGCGTTCGCATTTTGGTCTCTTAATGACCCAGACCGGAAGTCAAGCGGACAAAATTGCTGTGATGCACAATACCGCGCAGTCGACGCGCGTCACCTACGCAGTCGTTATTGTCAAGGCCCGGAAAGTCGGCGCCCAAATGGAGGGTCCCGGGAATAACCTCGGGGATAACCCTGATGAAACATTAAGTCGCAGGTCTCCGTGGCAAATTTTGATAACTCAGGGGGAACTTCGCACACGGAGAGTTGTTGCGCTTCGAACGTCGGCTGATTGATTCCAACATCATCGAAAAGTGAACTGCCACGGATAAGCTCGTGTTTAGGTCCGTGCATTATTTCGGGATGACCGGTGTTGAAAAGACACCGCGCGGGCGGTCAGAACCACTATTGCCTTCAAAATTTCGCTGTGTGGTGACCACTCCGTCATACAATACCTCGGATCTAAGGTCTTTCTTTGATCAATGTGCCTTAACGGGATGTTCCGAGCAGCACGGTCACCCGCAGCGGCTCCTCGATTATCGACTCGCGCTTCTGCGAAGCCTAGCCCGGCCTCGGCCGACTGATGTCGTCCTGGACATCGGTTGCGGCACTGGCCACCATCTCCTCGGCCTTGGACCTGAAGTAGCTCGTGGCATTGGGATTGATATCTCGCCGGGTATGATCGAATTGGCGCGCGTGCGTCTTCGGAGCTCGCCTTGGAGAGCCAAGCTTACGTTCGAGGTGGATGATGCCGAGGGGCTACAGAAAATCGCGAACCGGTCGATCGATCTCGCGATTTGCATCGGCGCTTTTGAGCACATGGTCGATAAGCGAGCAGTCTTGTCCAGCATCTATAGGGTGCTGAAGTGTAGTGGCCGCTTTTTCTGCCTGACACCAAATGCTGATTACGTTTGGTATCGGCCAATCGCCCCTCTGTTGGGTTTTGCTACCAAGCATCTTTCCAGCGATCGAAGGCTGACTTACGACGAGTTCGCTGCGCTGCTTGGTGAGACCGGGTTTGGCCGCACTCGGTCTGCTCCCTGGAAGTTCATTCCGAGGGGAGACATGCCCGTCGTCCTTGCATCGCTACTCAATGTATTTGACGCAATGGGCCGACTCGCACGCTTGGATTCTCTTCGCGGGGGTCTCTCAGTTTGCGCCTGGAAGCAAGCGACAGCACTTAGGAACTAGAAGACTATCGCCGGAATCGGATAGTGCAAGAGTTTTCACCCAATGAACTTCGTCTTGCGTTCGGCGTGCCGGGTGACCTTGCCACGCCGACCGGAGGTTATGGATATGACCGGCGCATCATCCGGGAGCTTCGCCAGCTGGGTTGGCAGGTGGATGTCGTTGACGTAGGCGAGGGCTTTCCGTTCCCGAGCGCGGATCAGCGGACGACCGCCCTGGCGAGGCTATCCGAGGTGCCGGCCGGTCGTCCGACTGTCCTCGATGGGCTTGCGTTCGGGGCGCTGCCCGAGGCCGGCGCGCTTCGATCCCGCGGACCACTCATCGCACTGGTGCACCAACCGCTTGCTCTG
>Ga0306920_100014957_pt1 | contig 10616 bp, 7 predicted proteins | sample flu12Cox44000170_FD_204666 | JGI IMG/M metagenome (GOLD analysis project Ga0306920, IMG submission 204666) | Lab enrichment of tropical soil microbial communities from Luquillo Experimental Forest, Puerto Rico - flux4day.12C.oxic.44.000.170 (v2)... | ecosystem: Environmental > Terrestrial >... | reverse complement strand
GACAAGACGGCTCCGCGCGTGACGATCATCCACCACCCCGACGTCCGTAGGTCTCTGATGACTCAGAAGGCCTACGCCGAAGGACTGCGCGCGTTGTACCTGTACACCGCGGCGCATCACGACCCGAGCGTGGCGCAGATCGTGTCCGGCGCCGGCGCCGACGTCGCCGGCCGGGTCAACGACCTGCTGCTGCCGATCGTCAAGGGCGTCGGCTCGGAGCGGGCGTATCAATGTCTGACGGAATCTCTGCAGACCTTCGGCGGCTCCGGGTTCCTGCAGGACTATCCGATCGAGCAGTACATCAGGGACAGCAAGATCGACAGCCTGTACGAGGGCACCACCGCGATCCAGGCCCAGGACTTCTTCTTTCGCAAGATCGCTCGTGATCAGGGGGTCGCGCTGCGGCACATCGTGGACCAGATCCAGAAGTTCCTCTCCGATGACGGTGCACGCCCGGAACTCGCGGAAAGCCGGGCGATCCTGGCCACTGCGATGACGGACCTGCAGGCGATGGTCGCCTCGCTCACCGGATATCTGATCGAGGCGCAGAACAATCCGCGCGAACTCTATCGGGTCGGGCTGGAGTCGGTGTCGTTCCTGCTGTCGGTGGGTGACGTGTTGATCGGCTGGCTTCTGTTGCGGCAGGCCGAGATCGCCCTGGGCGCGCTCGACGGCGAACCGGACGCGGACGATCAAGCGTTCTACACCGGCAAGGTTGGGGTGGCCAATTTCTTCGTGAAGAACATGTTGCCGCGACTTTCCGCCGAACGCAGGACCACCGAGGCGGTCGATCTGGCGCTGATGGAGATGCGCGAGGCGTCCTTCTAAGGCGCTTCGAATGCGCCGGTGGGGACGAGCGACGCGGACAATGGCGGCGCACGTGATTTCCGTCATCGCTAAGGTCGGATTCGCAGCTGAGCCGGAAGGGAGTGCACGCAGGTGAAGCTAATTTCATCCATCGACGACGCCGTTGGGCTGATCGGCCAGGTACTCGGGGTGGGCGAGTGGCACGAGATTGACCAGAAGCGGATCAATGAGTTCGCCGATGTCACAGGTGACCACCAGTGGATTCACATCGACGTCGAGCGGGCAAAGGCCGAAAGTCCGTACGGCACAACGATTGCACATGGATTCCTGACGCTGTCGATGATTCCGGCGATGAGCAAGGACAACTTCCGCGTCGACAACGCCACGATGGCGATCAACTACGGGCTGAACAAGGTGCGCTTCCTGGCGGCTGTACCCTCGGGCGGGCGGATCCGGGCCCGCTCCGAGCTCGTCGACGCAGCGAAGGTCGCTGACACGATGGTCAACCTGACGGTGCGGCACACGATCGAACTCGACGGTTCCGACAAGCCGGCGGCCGTCGCCGACACGATTGTTCGCCTGCTGTTCTGAGTAGGCGCTAGGTGGGGCGGGATTCGGTCCCGCTGAGCTGTCGGTGCGAGTGACCGTTGCCGGACGGTCTCGGGTGGGCCTGGCTCGCGATCTCGATGGCCTTCTCGGTGTACACGCGGTAGCCGCAATCCGGGCGGTATCCGTGGATCTCGCGGGTGTCGAGGCTGCGCATGAAGGACAGGATCTGGCGGCTGAACACCTGACCGGGCACCAGCACCGGGAAACCGGGCGGGTACGGCGAGACGAACGTGGCGGACACCACGTCGGTTCCCGCGTCGAGCTTCTCGTCGATTTGCTCGTCGGTGAGGTACTCGCAGAGCGTGTCGTTGTAGGCGAGGTAGAAGGCTTGACGCACATCGCCCTCCGGAGTCTGTTCCGAACCGGACAGCTGGTCGCAGAACGCGGGATGGAAGCCGCTGAAATTGGGTAGCGGCGCCGACACCGTGGTGAGGCGGTGCACCTTCTGCTCGAACCGGCTGCGTTCGCCGAGTCCCATTTCCGAGATCTCGGTGTCGATTTCCCGCGCGATCTTGACGAGCACCTCGACGAGGAAAGCCACCGAGCTGCGAGTCGTGCCGATGTTGGTCATGAACAACACGGTGTTGCGTGAGGTCTTGTTGATCTGGACGCCGTGCCGGTCCATCAGCTGCTCATGCTTGAACGTGTCGCCGTCGTAGCCGGTTCTGCCGATGGACAGCGTGATGCGCGACGGGTCGAGCACGAACTCGTCGTTCTCCCATACGGTCACCATGTTGCGCAGTCCCGAGCGCAGCGGCTGCGCGATGGCCGACGGCCGGAACTCGTCCGGAATGAGGTCGGAGGTGCGCAGACATACCATGTACTTCGACAGCAGCGGGTGGTTGTCGATCGCGTCGCGCAGCTGCATGGCGTTCTCGATCTGACGCTGGACCAGCTCGACGCCCTCCAGCGCGACCTGACGGCGCCCGAGATCCAGCGATGCGAGGATCTGGTAGTTCGGAGAGGTCGACGTGTGCGCCATGTAGGCCTCGTGGAACGGCTCGGCAACCTTCTGGTCGAAGTCCTGATCGAAGACGTGAATCATCGACCCTTGCCGCAACGCGGTCAGGGTCTTGTGGGTCGACTGGGTCGCATACACCCGCACCCGCGCCTTCGCCGGATCCGGCCGCAGGCGCCTGTCGAGCAGTTCGTCATCGGGGGGCATGTCGTCCGCCTCGGTGGCCAGCTGGTCCTGGTAGTCCTCCACGTAGTCAGGGTCCTGGAGGCGATCGCGGAGCTTCTTCGCGGCGGCCATCGCGGTCCGGCTCCGGAGCACAGGGTGGAACCGTGCGAACGCGAACCATGCCTCGTCCCAAAGGAATACCAGATCGGGCTTGATCGCCAGGCATTCCTCCATGACGCGCTCGACGTCGTAGACGATCCCGTCGAACGTGCAGTTGGTCAGCGAGATCATCTTGACGCGGTCAAGCTTGCCGGCTCGTTTCAGCGCGAGCAGTTTGCTCTTGATCTCCTTCAGCGGTACCGCCCCGTACATCGAGTACTGGGACAGCGGGTAGGCCTCCAGGTAGATCACGTGCGCGCCGGCAAGCAGCATCCCGTAGTGGTGGGACTGATGGCAGTTTCGATCGAGCATGACGATGTCACCCGGGGCGACCAGCGATTGCGTGACGATCTTGTTCGCGGTGGAGGTCCCGTTGGTGACGAAATAGGTGCGGCGTGAGCCGTACGTCTCGGCGGCGAGCTGTTGGGCCTCGCGCAACGGGCCAGTCGGTTCCAGCAGTGAATCCAGGCCGCCGCAGGTGGCCGACGTCTCCGCCATGAACACGTCGAGCCCGTAGAAGCCGACCATGTCCTTGATCCAGTGCGAGTTGACGATCGACTTGCCCTGAGAAATCGGCAGCGCGTGAAACACCCCGGTGGGCCGGTGGCTGTACTGCTTCAGCGCGCTGAAGAACGGCGTGCGGTATCGCGCCGCCACACCTTGCAGAATGCTCAGGTGCAACTCGAGTACGCCTTCTCGGGCGTGGAACACTCGCCGGAAACTTTCCCCGAGCCGTCCCGCGATGTCTTCGACCTCGATCTCGGTCATTAGGTAGAGGTCGAGCTCCGGGCGCAAGTCGGCGATCGACGCCGCCAGGATCTCGGCCCGGTCGTCGGGTGACTGGTGATCGGCCAGCTCATCCGAGATGCGGGTGTCGACGAATTCCGCGAGCGCGGACAGGTCGCGGGTGGACCGGTGCGAGAAGCGTCTGCGGATCACCACGGCCTGCAGGTTGACGTTCAGCCGTGCCGCGATGAGCGCCTCGTCGCCACTGGGCACAATCACGAGTTCGTAGACGAACTCGTCGTCGGCACGCCGCCAACTGCGGACCTCGTTGCGCAGCGCCCTCTCCTGCGCCTCGGTCATCGACTCGACCACCAGCACCTCGAAATACAGCTGGTCCGGATTGCTGAGCGCCTGGTGTTCGAGCTGGCGAGGGTCGGCCGGGAAGACGTCCTGGTCGTCCAGGCCGGCCGAGTGGACGTCGCCGGTGCGGTAGGAGTCCGTGGTCAGCGCGCGGTTGATCCGCGACACCGTGCGGGCGAACTTGTCGTACTGCCCGCCCGCAAAGAGACGCTGCGTTCTGGCAAACTGCGGTGCGCCCGGGTACGCCCAATACGGCTCCAGCGGAGTGAGCTTCGCCAGCAGGTCCGTGACCTCGGTGGCGTATTCCTCCGAGCCGTGGCCCGATATGGTCGGCCGTCTCAAGCGTTCAGCCGCCTCATCGAGCCGGCACCAGGCGTCCGCCCGCAATTGCCAGACGGAGTTATATGCGGACCTGTCAACCATCGTCAGCCCCCTCACGGGATCTTCTGGCTGCGATATAACACCTTCAGCGTCGCTGGGGAGGAAATTGCAGCAAAAGCCTTCGGTCTATATGGGCACCTTATCCGGTGAACCCGAGCGGCAACAGACCCGCGGACGCAGGTCAGGCGACGGTGTAGCCCATCGGCAGCAACACGCTCTTGAGCTGGCAGAAGTGCTCGATGCCCTCGGGTCCGTTCTCGCGGCCGATCCCGGAGTTCTTGTAGCCGCCGAACGGGGAGCCGGGATCGAAGGCGTACCAATTGATTCCGTATGTACCGGTGCGAATCCTCCCGGAGACTTCGATGCCCTTGGTGACGTCGGTGGTCCAGACGCTGCCGGCCAGTCCGTATACGGAGTCGTTCGCGATGCGGATCGCGTCGTCCTCGGTCTCGTACGGAATGATGGACAGCACCGGGCCGAAGATCTCCTCCTGGGCGATCGTCATCTTGTTGTCGACGTCGGCGAACACGGTGGGCTGAACGAAGAAGCCGTCGTCCAGGCCTTCGGGGCGGCCGCCGCCGCAGACCAGCCGCGCGCCCTCCTCGACGCCTTTGGCGATGTAGCCCTCGACGCGGGCACGCTGCTTCTCCGAGATCAGCGACCCGATCTGGGCGGCCGGGTCCGTCGGCGTCCCGACCGGCAGGGCCTGCACGAAAGCACCGACCGCGTCCACGATTTCGTCGTACCGCGAGCGTGGCGCCAGGATGCGGGTCTGGGCAACGCATGCCTGTCCGGTGTTCATGATCCCGGAGAACACCAGCATCGGGATCGAGGCCGCCAGGTCGACGTCGTCGAGGAGGATGGCCGCCGACTTGCCGCCGAGCTCCAAGGTGCAGGGCTTGAGCATTTCCGCGGCGCGCTGGCCGATCTCCTTGCCGACGCCGGAGCTGCCAGTGAAGGAGAACACGTCGATGTCACGGTTGGAGGTCAGGGCCTGACCGGTCTCGATACCGCCGGGCACTATCGATAGCACACCCTCGGGCAATCCGGCCTCGGCGAACAGCTCGGCCAAAGCGTTTGTGCTCAGCGGTGTTTCGGCCGCGGGCTTGAGCACGACCGTGCAGCCGGCCAGCAGCGCCGGGCCTAGCTTGTTGATCGCGAGGAACAGCGGCACGTTCCACGCCACGATCGCGCCGACCACGCCGAGCGGCTCCCGGTGGACGATGGTCTGCCCGTAGCCGCCGTTGCGGATCTCGCGCCACTTCACCTGGTCGACGGCGGGGCCGGCGAAGAAGTTCATCGCCCCGATCCCACTCATCCACTGCATCGTCTCGACCGAGGTCGGCGGCTGACCGGTCTCGAGGCCGAGCAGCTTGGTGAAGCCGTCTTTGTGCTCCTCCATCAGTTTGAGCGCGTTGGCGATGACGGCCGCGCGCTCCTTCGGTGGCGTCGTGGGCCAAGGGCCGCTGTCGAATGCCGCGCGGGCAGCGGCGACCGCGGCGTCCACGTCGGCCGCTGCCGCCATCGGCACCTTGCCGACGTACTCGCCGGTGGCCGGACAGTGCACCTCGATGACTTCGGAGGTCGACGGTTCAGTCCACTTGCCGCCGATGAAAAGCTTGTCGTATTCGGTCTTAAGGTCGGTCACTTGCGCCGCTCCTCCTCATCACTCGGCCGTGCGTCGTCGCCGACGGCCATGGCGCCACCCTACCCAGCGGATCGCAAAACGAGAACACGTTGCAGTCAACCGGTCCGCTGGCCTCACCGCGGTCGCAGCACCAGCACCAAATTGCTCACCAGAAACTCACGTATCACCGGCATGCGTATCAGCCACCATGCCCATCTGGGGTGATAGCGCGGGAATGCGGACAGCAGTGCGCCCGTGCTCGCCGCCCAGTTCAGGCCGTCGGCAACCGACACCGCGAACAACGACGACCCGTAGTTGTTTTTGGCCGGGTGGCCGTGTTTGCGGGCATAACGTGCAGCGGCCCGGTCGCCGCCCAGGTAGTGCGAAAGGCCCATCTCGTGGCCACCGAATGGCCCGAGCCAGACCGTGTAGGACAGCACCGCGAGCCCGCCCGGCTTGGTTACCCGCAGCATCTCGCTGCCGAGCTGCCAAGGCCGCGGTACGTGCTCGGCGACATTCGACGACAGGCAGATGTCCACCGAGTCATCGGCGAACGGCAGCGCCATGCCGGACGCCCGGACAAATGTGTCCGTCGCCAGCTCCAAAGACGTTCCGGCCGAGTGCATTTCGGTCGGGTCCGGCTCCACACCGATGTAGCGAACGCCGGCATCAGCGAATGCAGCGGCGAAATAGCCCGGGCCGCCGCCGATGTCGAGCAGCGTGCGGCCGGCCGGAGACTCGCCCTGGGCGGACCGCCACAGGTCGCTCACCATGGCCGCCGTGTCGGTTGCCAGGGTGCAGTAGAACCGCGCCGGATCCGGTTGCTCGTAGCGAAACTCTGACAGCAGCCGCACCGATCGGCGCAGGGTCGCCCGCCGCGCGAACAGGTCAGTCACGGCCACCGGCCAACCCTACGGCCCCCGTGCTGATTGCCGGACTCCTCAGCCCGCCGATGGGCGGCGCGCGTCGTCTCCGGCTAGGCTGACCCGATGTCTGGTGTGCGCTCGGTACTGCTGTTGTGCTGGCGCGATACCGGCCACCCGCAGGGCGGCGGCAGTGAAACCTACCTGCAGCGGATCGGAGCCCAGCTCGCGGCGTCGGGCCTCACCGTCACGTTGCGCACCGCCCGCTATCCCGGCGCGGCGCGCCGGGAAGTCATCGACGGTGTTCGAATCAACCGGGCGGGCGGGCCTTACTCGGTCTACGTGTGGGCGCTGTTGGCGATGGCGGCGGCCAGGCTAGGGCTGGGGCCGCTACGCCGGGTCCGACCCGATGTGGTGGTCGATACCCAGAACGGCTTGCCGTTTCTGGCCCGGCTGATTTACGGCCGGCGGGTCGCGTTGCTGGTACACCACAGCCATCGCGAGCAATGGCCTTTCGCCGGCCCCATGCTCGGCCGGCTCGGCTGGTTCGTCGAGTCATGGTTGTCACCCAGGCTGCACCGCCGCAACCAATACGTAACGGTGTCGCTACCGTCGGCCCGCGACTTGATTGGCCTGGGTGTCGCCAACGAGCGAATTGCATTGGTGCGCAACGGTCTCGATGATGCGCCCGAGGCATCTCTGTGCGGCCCGCGGGCGCGAAACCCGCGGGTGTTGGTGTTGTCTCGGCTGGTGCCGCACAAGCAAATCGAGCACGCATTGGCCGCGGTGGCGCTGTTGCGTTCTTCGATACCCGGGCTGCATCTCGACATCGTCGGTGGCGGGTGGTGGTGGCGGCGTTTGGTCGATTATGCGGCCCGCCTGGGCATCAGCGACGCCGTGACGTTCCACGGCCATCTCGACGACATAACCAAACACCATGTCATGCAACAGTCTTGGGTGCACCTGCTGCCGTCGCGCAAAGAAGGCTGGGGTCTGGCGGTCATCGAGACCGCGCAGCACGCGGTGCCAACGATCGGTTACCGATCTTCCGGCGGGTTGGCGGACTCGATCGTCGACGGGGTGACTGGTGTGCTCGTCGACAGTCACGCCGAGTTGGTGAACCGGCTACAACAGCTGCTGGCTGATCCCGTGCTGCGCGATCAACTCGGGGCCAAGGCGCAAGCGCGCAGCGCCGAATTCTCCTGGCGGCAAGGCGCAGACGCGATGCGGACCGTGCTCGAGTCGGTGATGGCCGGCCAGCGTGTCAGCGGAGCGGTGTAACGGTCAGTCTTCCAGTTGGTCGAAAACCCACTGACGCACCGATCTGGTGACAAGGTGGGCGGGAGGCTCCGCTAACTCCGGTGCGGATCCCGCGGTGCGCGCGATGACGCACACCCGGTCGTCGTGAGATACGTAGACCTCTGCCGAGAACGTCCTTCGCACGCTCGGCGGGCAGCATGGTGGTGCGAACCCAATCGACCAGATGATCGAGGGCTCCGTCGGCCGCGACGACCCCCCACATGCGGGTGGGGCGGCGGATCGTGGCGTTCACCGCGCGGGCGCCTGGATCTCGGGCTCGATAATCGCCGCGTCGATGTCGGCTTGCGTTAGCCGGAATTCGGTGGGATTGCCCTCTCGGGTGGACCGATCAGCCGGTTCGGTGCTGCACCAGAAATAAAAGCAGCGCCGACACGCGCACACCTCCCATACCCCCGGGACGGGGCTGTGAGCCGCCGTGTCGATGACGGTGTGATCGCAGCGCGGGCAATTCATGATTTCCCGCGCCAGCATCCTGGTCCGTCGCGGGGTTGACCGTCAGGAACTACGCCCCGACATCGACGCGGAGCTGTTTCTCGAAGCTCTCGGTGGGCCCCTCAATCTGCATGTCCTGCTACGCAATCGGCCTGCAGACCGTGCGTATGTGAGCCAACTTGTGGACCTGACACTGGAGGGTGCCCGTCCGCGCTAATTGATCAACGGGCGCGCCGGCACCAGGCGGTTACCGTCGCCCCAACGGCTCCACCGATCAGCATCGCCAACCACACCAGGTGCGCGATCACCGCGAGCAGTCGACGATCGGCGGGCGCGCCTGCTGCCGCGCCACCGACCCGATACAGCGCTAAGTCGTGCCCGGGATAGGCCACCGGCAGTCGCGCGAAAGTCCTTGCAGCCAGCCCTCTATCGCCGGGGGTACCGGCCTCGACTACCAGCCATCCCACGCCGGCGCGGCGAATCGTAACCGGGTCGGCGCCCGCCAACAGCAGCCGTTGTACCTGGTGCGCCCGGTTTCCTTCACCGGGAACCGTCGTACCCGAAATGTTCAGATTGCCGGTAGTCAGTACGTCGGCGCGCACCCAGCGCGGCAGCGGATCCAGCACCGGCGCCGGCCCGGACCAGGCGAAGCGCCGCATGGTGTCGGCCGGCAACACCGCGACCGCCGCGGGATCGCGATTGATTTCCGCCGCGACGCTCGCCCAGTCGGTCGGATAATGCACCGGCTCAACCTTTCCCGCGACGCCCCACGCCAGATCCGGAAGGGACAGCAGCAGCGCGGCGCAGCACACCAGCGCGGTCACCGCGGGCCGCAACCAATGCCGTAACGTCAGCACCGTGCCCGCACCGGCCACTGCGTATCCGGGCATCGCCAGCGCCACCCACTTCTGCCCGTCGCGCAACACACCCAGACCGGGCGCGGCACCGACCACCGCGTGCAGCGCGGCCAGCCCCGGTCCCGTCGCGAGCGCGGCGGGTACCAGCACGGACACCGCTGCCAGCACGACCAACGGCACCGCCGCCCGGCGTCGTATCACCGTCGGTAGCCCGGTGGCCACCACGACAAACAGGACCGCTGCCGACACGACTGCGAAAAGAGTTGCCCGCGAAGCGGGTACGGCCTCGGAGTTCCAGATCCCACCGAGGCTGGCCAAGCTGCCCAGCGTGCCCAGGCCGGGCTCGGCACGGGCGGCGAACGCGGCTACGTCCGGGGTCTGCGTCCAGATGCCGTCCTGCGATGACAGGCCCAGTGCGGCAGCCGTCAACCACGGTAGCGCCGCCACCACAGTGCCACCGGCCATGACCGTGGCGCACAACCAGCGGGGACGGCCGGCCCCGGGTGCGGCGACGCAGGCCAATCCGACCGTCGCGGCGAGGATCAGCCCGGTTGGGGTCAGCCCGGCCAGCGCGATCCAGAAGGCCAACCCGAAAAGCGGTCGCCAGATAGGCCGGTCCACGGATCGCAGTGTGTACATATTCGTCGCCACCCAGGGCAGGCAGCCGTAGCCGAGCAGCAGGCTCCAGTGCCCCTGCAGCAGCCGCTCAGCGACGTAGGGGTTCCAGATTGCCAGCGTGATCGCGACAAACTGGCCGGCGGCACCGGCTTCGGGTAACAGCATCGCGACCAGCCGGGCTGCGCCCCAACCGGCCAGCCACAGCCCCGCGACGAGCAGGGTTTTCACCACGATGCCGCCGTCGACGCAGTGCGATGCCAGCGCGATGGCGAAATCCTGCGGCGTCGCCCGCGGGGCCGACGTCAGCCCGAGGGCGCTATCGGTCAGGTACGACCGCGGCGTGGACACGGCATCCCGCAACAGCAAATACCCGGGGCTGAGCAGCGGTGCAACCACCAGCATCGCCAACGCCAGTGCATACCCTGGACGAGACGACTGCAGAACCCAGTGGGGCACCGGCCTCACGCGGCCAGCTAGGACTGATCGGGTGGACCCGACGTCGACGGGCCCGCGCCTGGTGGCCCGGACTCTCGGTGTAGGTCTTTGGGCGGTGTTGGCAGCTTCTCGGTTTCGGCCTCAGCGCCCGATACCCGTTCAGGCGGCGGCTCACTGCGGCCAAAGAAGCCGTGGTCGGCGGTGTCCAGGCCGGGGTCGAGCAGCGCCGCCTCGGTCCGCAGGCTAAACGCGCCCAGCAGCAGTCCACCGATCAGCGCGATCACGCCGGACGCCGTGAA
>Ga0306920_100014955_pt1 | contig 10616 bp, 7 predicted proteins | sample flu12Cox44000170_FD_204666 | JGI IMG/M metagenome (GOLD analysis project Ga0306920, IMG submission 204666) | Lab enrichment of tropical soil microbial communities from Luquillo Experimental Forest, Puerto Rico - flux4day.12C.oxic.44.000.170 (v2)... | ecosystem: Environmental > Terrestrial >... | reverse complement strand
TGAAACTCCGGTCGCGCGTCACCGTGATGTGGCCGCGGCCCCTGATGAGATGCAGGTGGCTGCCAGCGATGAGCTGCGCGGTCTGTCCGAACAAGGCCGCGCTGTAGAACCGGTCGTCGCGGCCGGCCACGATGAGGGTCGGCGCGGTGATCGGCACCGGGCAGCTGGCCAGATCAACGCCGTCCTCCGCCTCGATGGTGGTCGCCATGTCTGCCCAGTACCCGGGACCGCGCACCAGCCGGCGGGCGAGCAACCAGCCGGCCACGGCGGCTACGGCCTTCCCCCGCCATGGCGGCACCAGCCCCGCGGCCGCGGTCGCCGCGGCGCGCCGATACGCGCCGCGCCGGATGGAGGCCGCGATCTGGGCCTGCAGTGCTTTGCCGACCGGGCCCAGACGGCAGGCGGCGCTGATAAGCGCCAGCCGGCCAGCACCTGGATATCGACCCGGACGTCACCGTCGTGATCTGGAAGGCGTGCTCATCCTTGGCGCACGGTGACTATCGCGGCCAGTTCGCCTACCTGACGAAAGAGATTCTGAGCGAAGCGTCACCCGGCGTGGCACATGTGAAGGTGAGTGGGAACATCTTGCTTCTGACCACCGGGGTTCATGCCTCTGTCGGTATGACGAGAATCGCCTTTGACCTCTACGCCAAGCGGTCAAGTGTGCCCGCGCCCTGATCTCGCGGGATGGAGCATCTACACACGAACGCCCCGGTGGCCGGTAGCAAGCGGGGCGCGCCCTGCGCACAAACCAGCTCGGCGAAGACGAGCTGGCGCCGGAGCGCCAACCGCGCCACCGGAGTAACGCAGCGAGCCTACGGGCTAAGTCAGGCCGACCGTGTCGCACGCAACGGAGGCAAATCGAGTTCCAGAGTCTGGACCGTCGCCTGCCTCTTGTCGTTGCCGCTACATGTGTCCTGTGCCATCGGATCCGAGCCACCGGCAGGCTGCTGTTCTGGGGTGGCTCAGATTCAGTGGCGAGGCCTGGCGTAGTTGCCGGCGCTCGTCTGCTACTGAATCTGAGCCATTTCGTCGTGGTCGGCCGCTGTGCCCGGCGCGGGCGACCTAGCCGGCGACCTGCGTGAGGCGCTGGTGGACGTCCAGGGTGAGCTGCAATGCGGGGAGGGCGCTGGCGGGCTCGATGAGGTTGCTGGCCTGGCCGGTCAGGCAGGCCAGCGTATGGTCGATCACCGCCGCATACGGTGGGCCGGCGTCCGGCAGGTCGATGGGCCGTTCCCCGTCGGCGGCGACTTCGGTCAACGAGCTGGCACCTTCGCCGGTGAACCCAGCCTGCATGGCGTACTCCAGCACCGCGCCGGGGAAGGTGGCGCGCCAGCCGCCGCGCACCTGGTAGGGCTGCGGCATCAGCGACGAGCTAGTGCACCGGGCGAACGCTTGTGGATACCCGAGGAGGACCTCGGCGGCCGAGCCGCGGCCACCTGGGCCGCCAGTGCCGGTGACCTGGATGGTGCCAGGCTGGCCGAGCAGCCTGGTGACCAGGTCGAAGTCGGCGTGCATCATATCCATCGCCAAGGTGTCCAGGCCGAGGTCATACCCGGGCCACAGCAGCGCGGTGCGGCCCTCGATCTCCAGCACCCGGAGCGGCCCGTACCGCTGGCCGGCTACCGCCTGGCGCAGCTGCTGGTTGGCGGGGCTGAACCGAGAGAACATGTCAACGAACGCCTGCCGGCCGGTGGCCTGCTGGGCGGCGATGACGCGGCGGGCGTCCTCCAGCGTGGCGGCCAGCGGCAGCTCGATCAGCACGTCGCGGCCGGCCTGCATAGCCGCCACCGCGACGTCGGCGTGCAAGGCGGTGGGCAGGCAGATGTCCACCAGGTCCACCGAGTCGTCGGTGATCAGGGCGTTCAGGTCGGTGGTGGTGGCGAACCCGAACTGGCCGCTGATAGTCGCCAGCTTCGCCGCGGTGCGGCCGAAGACGACCACCTCGCCTACATCGGGGCGTTGGGCGTAGACGGCGGCGTGCGCCTGGCCGAAGCCGGTGCCTAGCAAGGCAATCTTCATCGCTGGTCACCCTCTCCCGCAACCAGGCAGGGGGGCCGGGTCTCCGCCAGTCAGGTGGTGGAGTCGGGTCGCTGGACCCCACGTTAAGTGCCGCCCAGGACAGTTCTCGTCGCGTAGTCGGGCCGGGCTGGGAAGGCGCGGTGGATGGTGTGCGTGGCTCAACTTGGATGGCAGAAACCCGCAGATGGCTCGGACATGTTGGCAGTAGCTCGGATTCGCTGGCACAGGACAACATGCATTATGTCCGTTTCGCCCGTTCTTGGTTCCTGATCTTGAACGCTGCTCCTGCCACCCTTGAACCATGATCCTTTCGCTTCGAACCATGATTCCATTCCGCTTCACACCCATGCACCATCTGATGATCATGGCCAGTTCTGTGCCCGCGTGATCTTGAAAGGAGGCAGGGTGGCGGTCGTGGCGACGCTGAGCAAGGGCTATGACCTGGACTACATCTGGCGCCAGGCCGGCGCCAGCGCGGGCAAGGAAGGCGCCGGGTATTACCTGCAGGCCGCCGAGGCGGGGGAGCCGCCGGGCCGGTGGTGGGGCCCCGGCGCCGAAGCGCTTGGCTTTACTCAGGGCCAGGTGGTGGAACGCGAGCCGTATGACCTGCTGTTCGGGCACCGGCAGGCCCCGGACGGGACCCCGTTGGGCAGGCCGCCCGGCCGGAAGCTGAAAGCCGCCGAGGCCTACGCCCAGTTGCTGGCCGCCGAGCCACACGCCACGGCGGAGCGGAAACACCAGCTGCGGATCGAGGCGGCGTCGCGGGCCCGGCAAAGCCCGCTGTATTTCGACCTGACCATCTCGCTGTCCAAGTCGATCTCGATCTTCCACGCCTCCCTCGGGGAGAACGCGGGCCTCGCCCATGAAGCAGGTGATGCGGCGGGTGAGGCGTATTGGGCGGGACTGGTCGCCGAGGTCGACCAGATGATCTGGGACGCCGTCTACGCCGGGTTCGACTACTTCCAGCGTGAAGCCGGCTACACCCGCACCGGGTCACACAACTCCCGTGTGGACGGGCGGGAGACCGGGCAGTGGCACGAGGCGGACCTGGTGGTTGCGCACTGGCTGCAGCACACCAGCCGGGACGGCGACATGCAACTGCACGTGCACTCCCAGATCGCCCACACCGCCCGCACGGCGATGGACGGGAAGTGGCGGGCGCCGGACTCACTTGGCTACAACGAGCACATCGGCGCGGTCGGCGCGGTTGTCTCCCAGTACTTGGAGGAGGCGCTGACCGGCCGGTTCGGCCTGGAATGGGCCGCGCGGGATGACGGGCACGGGTTTGAGATCAGCGGGATCTCCGGGGAGATCATGCGGCTGTTTCCTCCCGGCGCGAATCCATCACCGCCGAACTGCGTGAGCGCGCGGCAGTGTTCGAACAGCGGTACGGGCGCAAGCCGTCACAGCGGGAACTCGCGCAGCTCGCGCAAGCCTCCAACTTCGCGACGCGCGCGCCCAAAGCCGATGGCGCGCTGGACTTCGCGCAGCTGCACGCCGAGTGGGGGGACAGGCTCACCCACACACTTGGCATCAGCCTGGCGTCGGTTGCGCCGTCGGTGTGGGGTGAGGGCGGAACGCGCGCGCGTGCAGGCGCCTGTGGCCCGGAGCCTACCGGCCCCGGGCTGAGCCAGCTTAACCTCACCCGCGCGGCGCAGAAGGTGCTCGCGCTGGCGCAACAAGAAAAGAGTGCCTGGACCCGCGCGGACCTGGTGAAGTACCTGGGCCGCGTGCTGCCCCGCACGGGCATGCAGCCCGATGCCGCAGCCGCGCTGATCGAGGACCTCGCCGATCAGGCGTTGCGCTCGGAGTTCGAGCAGGTCCTCTGTCTGGAGGCGCCACAAGCGGTCGAGGTGCCGCCCAGCTTGCTGCGCGCGGATGGGCGCAGCGTGTACCAGCGGCACGGTGGCGTGCGCTACGCCACCCGCGTGCAGCTGTCGATGGAAGAGCGCCTGGTCGCGCAAGCGCGGGCGGGCGGTGCGCCGCGCATGGACCGCGCTGACGGCGCGCGGGCGCTCGGCGCCGACACCACGCAATTGGAAGCCGCGCTGGCGAGACGCGCGCAAGACACGCAAGCCGAGCGCACGCTAACCGGGCTGCGTGACGACCAGGCCGCCGCCGCGTACTCGGTGCTCACCGACGGCAGGCGAGTGTCGGTGATCAACGCCCCGGCAGGTTCGGGGAAGACCCGGGTGCTGAGCGAGGTGGCGCGGGCGTGGGAAGCCGCGGGCCGCGGGCGGGTGGTCGGCATTACCCCGTCCCAGTCGGCGCGGAACACCCTCGCCGCCGGGGTGGCCGAGTGCTACAACACCGCCCAGTTCCTGGGCCACCTGCCCGGCCACCGGGGCGCTCGCGCCCGGTCAGTCTGAATCCCGGCGATCTTGTTCTGATGGATGAGGCCTCGATGGTCAGCAACCCCGATCTTGCCGACGCCGTCAGCTGGGTCGCGGCGCACGGGGCGAAGATGGTCCTCGCGGGAGACAGCGAGCAGTTGCAGGCGGTGGAAAACGGCGGCGGCCTGTCCCTGCTCGCCAGCACCCTCGGCTATGTCCAACTCGCCGAACCAGCCCGGTTCCGCGACGCATGGGAGAAAGACGCCAGCCTGCGGTTGCGCGCCGGTGATGTCTCGGTGCTGGCCGACTACGACCAGCACGGGCGGATCATTGGCGGCGAACCCGAGCAGATGATCGACGAAGCCGCCAAGGCCTACATCGCGCTCACCCTAGAGCACAAGGACGCCCTGCTGATGGCCGCCGACCACTCCCTGCGCCGGGAGCTGTCGCGCCGGATCCGGGACGACCTCGTCCACCTCGGCGTCGTCAGCGGTGGACAAGCTGTGGAAATCGCCGAGGGCGCCAAAGCGAGCGCTGGAGACCTGATCGTTTGCACCAAGAACGACCACTCACTGGAGGCCGGTGAACCCGGCCGAACGTTGGCCAACGGCGACCTGCTGCGGATCGAGGCGGTCGCCAGCCGCGGGTTCGTCGTGCGCCGGGCCCTGGACGCCGACCCGGAAACCGGGCAGCGGCGGTGGACGGACCGGAACTTTGTGTACGGCGGCTACCAAACCGCGGAGCTGGGTTACGCGGTGACCGATCACGTCGCGCAAAGCCGCACCGTGCACACCGGCCTGACCGTCATCACCGGAACCGAAGACCGCCAGCACGCATACGTCGCCCTGTCTCGTGGCACCCACAACAACCTCGCCTACGTGTTCACCATCTCCCCAAAGATCGCCGACCCGCAGCCCGGGCCGCGGCCAGCGCCGGAACTGCCGCGCTACGACAGGATCATCGCCGAACGCGACGGGCAGCCACTCCGGCGGGCCGCGAACACGGCACGGCCGGAGGCGCTCGGCGTGCTGGCGGGGGTGCTGGAACGCGACGGCCAGGAACTGTCCGCCACCGAGATCCAGCATCGGGCCCTGTCGAACGCTGACCACCTGGCGATCCTCAACGCCATGTGGGCCGACCAAACCATCGCTGCGCGGGACCAGCACTACCGGGACATGCTCGCCGACGCGCTCCCCGAGGAGCACCGGAGCCGCCCGAGCCATCAGGCGAAGTGGCTGTGGCGGACGCTGCGCGCCGCCGAACTGGCCGGCCTCGACCCCGAACAAGTCCTGCAGGCCGCGATCAACGAGCGGACGTTGGCCGATGCCAGAGACGTGCCCAGCGTCGTTGATGCCCGCATCCGCCGCCGCATCAGCCCACTCATCCCCCAGCCAGCTGGGTCCTGGGCCGCGCAAGTGCCACAGATCCCTGACCCGGACCGGCAGCGGTTTGTCACCGAACTGGCCGCGGCGATGGATGCCCGCAAGGAGCGGATTGGCGAGCACGCCACCGAACACGCTCCCGCGTGGGCGATCAGCGGGCTAGGACCGGTACCCGAGCACCCGCTGGACCGGCTGGACTGGCAGCGCCGCGCCAGCTCCATCGGCGCCTACCGGGAACTCCACGGATACGACCACCCCACCGAGCCGATCGGCCCAGAACCCGGAGCCGACACCCCGGACAAGCGGGCCGCCTGGCACGAGGCCTTCGCCGCCCTCCGCCCCACCGACGGCCCCGAGATGCGTCACCTGCCAGACGGCACCTTGCTGCACATGCGCGACACCTACCCGGTCGAAACCGCCTGGGCACCTAAATGGGTCGGCGACGAACTCCGCCAAGTCCGGTCCGGAGCATGGGAAGCCCAGCTCGCCGCCGCCCGGGCTGACGCCGAAGCGCACGCCGCCCGCAGCCGCGGGCGAGACGACCTGGCCGCCCAGCACCAGACACTGGCGGCCAGCTACCAGGCCATGCACGGCGCCTACCGCGAACGCGAGGAGATCTTCGCCGGGACCATGCAAGACCGCCGCGCCTGGGAACGCGCCACCGTCGAACAACGTCACCTGGCCATAGCAGCAGACGCCGAACTTCGCCGCCGCCACCCCGACCAGCGCCTCCAGCCGCTGCGGTCCGCCGAACCCGAGCCGGTCACCGAAGCCGAACACGACGAACTCGCCTTCACCGCAGGCGAGGAAGTCCGGGAGATGGGCCAGTGGATCAAGGACCTCACCGCCAAGCGCCAGGCGTTCGCAGACCAGCTCGCCGAAAGGCAGAGCATGATGATCCCCTCCGAAGACCCCGACTATGGCGACCTCGGCCGAGCATTCCCCGACTGGCACAGGCCCGACCGGGACGCGATCCTCCAGCCACCCAAGCCGGAAATGCGGCCAGCACCCCAAGTGCTGCAAGCCGCCCGTGAACAGGAATGGGAGGGAGCCAGAAGCGGGCGCCTGACCGCATGCGGGCGCATCATGGCAATAGAGGTGGCAACGATGAATCTCGCGCGGATCCCGGCGATTCTGCCTGCCGCGATCACGGTCAGCCGGGAGGTCGCGGAGTTGTGCCTAGCCGAAGACCTGGCTGTCTACGGCGCCAGCGGACCCGCCGCCCTGGCCTGGCAGTGGGCGCTGACTGGCCAGGGACCAACACCGGTATCGCTGCGGGAATGGCACACTGGGCCGCCGGATCATGACACGCTGCTCGACGAAAGCAGATGGCCATACGGCGACGGTTGGAGTGGACGCGCCGCGCGGGCGGAGATCGACAAAGCGCGGTTCCTGCTGTGGTGGCTTACCGCCGACCCGCAGGAGGAGATCCCCGCCAAGTTCCATCATGTGCCAGCGGTGAAGCAGGACGTTGCCGAGCATGGCTCCGTCACTGTGACACTCGCTGGGGTATACAGCCACGACCAGCGCCCACGGCGGTCTTGAGCGCCGCGAACTCGGGCGCGGACTCACCCTTGGGCGGCAAGGTGACAACCTTCATGGCTTGGCGGGCATCACGGTGAGCCCATGGGGGCCATGGGCGCGGCAGTGAGACCATCACAGAAAGTAAAAAAGTTCGATCACCAATGCACCCCGGTTTAGCGCCGAACGCCGATTCCGTACTGGCTTCAGTGGACGGAGTCGACGAGCTTTGCGCACGCAGAACAATCCGTTGGGGCGCGGCCGGAACGCCCGCTCGGCCCAGCGACCGATCGGGCCCAGACTCGCCGTCGGGCCTGCGGCTCCACCCCTGTCACGGCCGATCTGATCCGGAAGGGGAGCTTCCCGGACGTTACGGACCGATGGGGCAGCAGTAAGTTCCGCGGTGACGCGCCGGCATACCGAGGTATCGGCGAAAGCGCGCGCGGTGGTGGCTGTTCACGATCCGGCCTCCGCTGAGCTGACGTAGCGGGGGCGGGACGCGCGGCCCCGCCCCCGTTCGTCTACGGCGTGGCGGCGATCAAGTCCGGGATCAGGTTCGCCACGTTCGGCGTCCCGAGCCCGGTGACCGCGTCCCACCCGGTTGAGGCGCTGTAGCCGGGGATGCTCGAGGTCTGGTTGTTGCCCAGCGTCACGTCGAAGAAGTCGTTCGCATACTTGGCCGGGTTGGCCGCGATCTGGTACAGGGCCGGGTTGATGAACCCCAGATCACGGCCCGCGATCTGGTCGGCCAGCGCGATCAGTCCCGCCCACTGCGGCGAGCCGGCGCTGGTCCCGCCGACCACATACCAGCCGGTGTCGCATGGATTGGCCCCGCCGCAGCCGGTGCTGGTCGCGCCGGGCGGATACGGCGCGGTCAGATAGACCAGCACTCCGGTGCGCGAGCGGGCCTGGTAGGCGATGTCGGGCACCCCGCGCATGTTCGTGTTCGGGCCGGGCGCACCAACCGAGGTTCCGGTGTAGGTGCTTCCCGGGGGCAGCGTGTCCTGGTAGGCAGGCCGCGGGAACAGGATGCTGTACCCGCCGCCCGAACCGCTCCAGCCGACCTCGCGCACCCCGGGGTTGGCCTGGCAGGCGCCCGGCGGCGACACGCTGTCAACAGAGGTGCCCGTGGTCGCGTCGGTGCACAGATAGGTCCCGCCGACCGAGGTCACCAGCGGGTCGGAGGCCGGCCAGATCACGCTCGGGTAGGGGATCGCGCCCGGGTTCTTGACCGGCTCCTTGTAATTGTTCGTCGTGCCGCCGTCACCGCTGGAGGCGAACACGGTGACGTGGTTTGCCTGCGCGTCGATGAACGCCTGCCGCAGCTGGTCGATCGGCGCCACGCCGCTGTGGAACGAACCCTCGCCGGCGCCGAAGCTTTGCGAGATCACATCAGCCAGGTGGTTGTCGACCACGTACTGCTCCGCCTGCATCATTGGCGGGAACCCCTGGACCCCCAGCGTCTCGGCGGTGGGGGTGGTCACCAGCATGATGTTCGCCAGCGGCGCCGTCGCGTGCGCCCACTCGACGTCGAGCGCGACCTCCAAGGCCCACAGGTTGCCTGCCTCCTGATAGGCCGAGTTGTTTGGCGGCGGCGGCTGCGCGGCCCGGCACCCCTCGGGGCAGACGATGTCAAACCGCGGCGACACACCCGGGGCACAATTACCCGACGGGTCGCTTGGCGCGGTCGTGTTGGCGCCACACGGGACGGGCAGCCCAAATTGGGTGCTGAATGTGTACAGGTCCTGCCGGATCGACGACGCGCCGAACGAGTCGATGATCGCAATCGTCTTGCCCTGGCCCTGGTTGCCGGCCGCGAGCAACGAGGCGTAGTTGTACGAGTGGTGCATCGCATCCGGGTTGAAGCAACGCCGGCCGACCGCGTTGCACGCGGCCTGGCTAGGCGGCGTGACGCCGTTGCCGAGGTACTGCCAATCGCTGATCGACGGCCGGATCGGAGCCACCGCTTGCTTCGCCGTGGCGTGCGCCGGCCCGGCGGCTACGCCGGCCAGCGCGAGCAACGCCGTGAACCCGCAGCACGCGAGAACTGCCCGAAATCGTCTCATCTGTGCTCCTGACGTTGAATGACCCCACCCGCCGCTGATGGTGGCATGGAAATAACCCCAGCGTCAACGGCAGCGGACAAGTTTGCGCTGGTAGGCGCGGGGAAACCGGGCGCAGGTAATAGATTGGAAAGCCCTGATGCCGAGGCCGGGCGTGACCGCTTTATTGAACGAGCAGATACCGGCCCGCCCGGAAGCATTCACCCGCCACGCCACACCCGACGCGACCGGTCTTTCGCCGGCCACCCCCTGCCGCCGCCGCGTACTCCCGGGCTGGGATACCCGCACCCCCGGCAGCGAACCGCCCACCCCACCCTCGGCTCCTGCGCGCCTCGGCACCGGCAACTGACCACAACCCGAAGTACCCAACGGGCCCACCCGCCCACAGCGGCATCCGCTCAGCGAACCCAGGCGAACTCGCCCGCAGCACACCATCGCTGACCGGCAGTGAACATGGGGAGGCTTGGTTACCCCACACAGCCGCGCGCCGACCACCCGATTCCGCGTAGCACGCGCCCAGATCACCCAGCTCGGCGCGGCATGGACAGCATCCCGGCAGACGGAGACTCGCGCGCAGAGCGGCGGTTCCATGCGCAGTGAGGCTGACCGGTGCCAGTTACCGCGCGTCACCGGTTCATGGCCGATTTCGCGCGTTGCCGGGTCGGGAGCGGGCTGGCGTTCTGGGCACGGCGGGCGGCCTTCCGGCAACCGGGCCAGCCCGTAGACATTACTGCTCACCGCGGATGCGCCGCGTGCCGGGCCAGCGTCACGGCGTAGTTAACGCCCACCGTGTGGGCGTTAATCCAGGCCCCAGCACGTCCAGCTGGACGGCGGCCCGGCGGGAGTAATGGCCAGCAGCACCCGGCCCTCCTCCATCAATCCGCGCAACTGCTCTTCGTCGCCGGGGACCGCCACCCCGTGCTTTTCGCGGATCGCCCGAAAGCGGGGCAGCTCCGCGGCAATGTCCTCGCGGACCTCCACGGTGCCCTGGACCAACACGGCGCGATAGCCGGTGCAGTCATCCACCAGCAACTGCGCCTGGCTGTCCCGGCGGAAGATCGCATACTTCGCCCGGTGCCGCGTGGTCGATACGTAAAACCGCTGCCCGTCCCAGTAGAACCAGTTGGGGCTCAGGTGCGGGCTGCCGTCGCGGCGGATCCCGGCGACAATGATGTTGCGCGGCTCGGCGAGGAACGCCTCAATCTTGCTCGTTGATGCCATGCGAGCACGGTATCGGGCCTCCGGTCCGGGCCCTGGTGACCGTGCCTGAATCACACCCAGAGCGGCATGAGCGC
>Ga0306920_100014954_pt1 | contig 10618 bp, 8 predicted proteins | sample flu12Cox44000170_FD_204666 | JGI IMG/M metagenome (GOLD analysis project Ga0306920, IMG submission 204666) | Lab enrichment of tropical soil microbial communities from Luquillo Experimental Forest, Puerto Rico - flux4day.12C.oxic.44.000.170 (v2)... | ecosystem: Environmental > Terrestrial >... | reverse complement strand
GTCAGCGCCATCGCGCGACGCCTCAACCTGGCTTTGGAGTAGCCAATGTCGGCCACAAGCAGAACTATCCTCATCGTCGACGACACTCCCACCAATATCGGGATCATTTCGGCGCTTCTGAAGGACAAGTTCAGGACGAAGGTCGCAACCAATGGCGAAAAGGCCCTGGTGCTCGCGCGCGCCGACGACAAACCCGACATGATTCTCCTTGATGTCACCATGCCGGGCATGGACGGCTATGAGGTGTGCCGGCGACTCAAGGCCGACGTTGCGACACGCGATATTCCGGTGATATTCCTCACCGCCAAGACCGAGGCCGAGGATGAGGAAAAGGGCTTTGCCGTAGGAGCGGTCGATTACATCCACAAGCCCTTCTCGGCGCCCATCGTTCTGGCACGCGTCAACACCCATATCGCGCTGCAACTTGCTCTACGCGACGCGCGCAATGCGCGACAGCGGGCCGACGAATTGCTCCACTGCCTGTTGCCGGAGGCGGCTGCTGCAGAAATCCAGAATATCGGCTCCGTCATCCCGCGTCGCTACGAGAACGTGGCGGTCCTTTTCGCCGATGTCGTCAACTTCACCGCATATTGCGACAGGCACGAGCCGGAAGATGTGGTCTCACGGCTCGATGCCCTATTCGTCGTATTCGAACAGGTGAGCGAGGCACATGGCCTCGAAAAGATCAAAACCGTCGGGGACGGGTTCATGGCGGCCGCGGGCCTGCTCAAGGAGGTCGATGATCCGCTGGCAGCGGCGGTCCGGTGCGGGCTCGAGATGGCCAGGACCCTGATCGAGGCGCAATTGGGATGGGAGGTCCGTGTCGGCGTCCATCTCGGCCCCGTCGTCGCCGGCATCGTCGGTCAAGAGCGCTACCAGTTCGACATTTGGGGAGATACCGTCAATGTCGCGGCTCGCCTGGTCGGCAAGGGTCAACCCGGTCGTGTGGCGCTGGCAGCGGAGCTATGGCCGCGCATCAGCAACCATTTCCTTGGCGATCTGCTCGGCGAGTTCGAACTCGCCGGCAAGGGCCAAGTGCCAGTGGTCGAGGTGCGCGCGGAACTGCGCGAACGCTGAGCCTGGACCCCGGTTAGCACCAGCGGACGGCGCTTCTGACGCTGCGCTGAAGGCGCAGCGGAAACCTGGCTTAGATCGCCTCCCACACCGCGACCGCCGCGGCGAGATCCTCGATCGCCGCGCCGATCGACTTGAAGAGGGTCACGTCTGACGGGCCCGAGCGGCCTTCGGCGACGCCGCGCACGAGGCCCGCGAGATCACCGCACACTGCCGTTTCCGTGATGGTGCCGTCGCGCAAGGCGACGGCGACGTCTCCGCCCTCCTTCAGCGCGGCCTTCGTGTCGATGAAGACGCGGGCCCGCCGCAAGGAGGCATCATCCGTCTCGCGCATCTCGAGATTGAAGGCCCCGACGAGATCGAGATGGGCGCCGGCTTTCAGCCATTCGCCCCGCACCAGGGGGGTGCGCGACAAGGTCGCGCAAGCGACGATATCGGCATCGCGGCAGGCTGATTCGAGATCCTCGACGACGCTGATCGTGGCCTCGCGCCCCTCCGCGATGCCGCCTCCCTGGCTCAGTCGCGCAGCGACCTCGCGGGCGCGCGCCGCATTGTGGTTCCAGATCGCGACCTCGCAGATTGGCCGGACCGCCGCATGCGCGCGGATCAGGAAGGGCGCGAGCGCGCCGGCGCCGACCATGACGAGGCGCGCCGCGTCCTGACGCGCCAGATAGGAAGCGGCGAGCGCCGAGGTCGCGGCCGTCCGCCACAAGGTGAGGCGGGTGCCGTCCATGGCGGCGAGCGGCTCGCCCGTGCCCCCGTCCATCAGGACCGTGGTCGCATAGACACTCGGTTTTCCACGCGCCGCATTGCCGGAGAACACCGTCGCGAGCTTGGTCGCGAGATAAGCGGGCTCGCCGACATGTCCCGTCCAGGCCGGCATCAGCAGCAAGGTCGCGGTCTCATCGCCGCGCGCGATGCTGTGGTGATGGCGCTCGGGGGCGACGAGCTCAGCCGCGAAAGCGCGGCGCAGCGCCTCGATGAGCGCCGGAAAGCTCAACGCGGCATCGATCTCGGCCGCCGAAATCACTCGCATCGATCATCTCCGGGTTCGCCCGCGCGGACGGGCTCTTGCGGCCCGCACGGCACCTTCCTCGACCTTCGCGGATCGGTGACAGAAGGCCCGCCCCGGTGTCAATCGCGCCATCCTTTGCGCCGTCCCTCTCCCGTCAACGGGAGAAGGGATAGGGGGTTTGCCGTGGCCGCCGTTTCCCTTCGCGAAATCAAGGAGTATCGTGCCCGGACGCCCGGTCGCGGGCTTCGAGGGGCGCGGCCGAGCCGAAAGGCGTGGCTCACCCTTCGACACGGAGCATCGAAGAGCGATGACCAGCGCTGCGAAGCCTCACAGGCCGGCCAAGGCCGCGCCGAAGAAACCCTCGACTGCGGCCAAGCTCTCAAAGCCGGTGGCGGCCAAGGTTTTGCCAGCCAAGGTTTTACCAGCCAAGGCATCGGCAACGAAGCCGCCTCCCTCCAAACCCATCGCGAAGCGCAACGGCCCGGCCGCCGAGGCGCGGCCGAAGCCGATCGTCGGCGAGGTCCCGCCCCGCCAGGATGGCGCGCCGCCCGCCATGGCGCTCGATCTGCCGCCGGGCGAGCTCTCCGAGGCGATGCGGGCCTATTTCGACAAATGCCGCGAGAAGATCGGCTTCGTCCCGAACGTGCTGACGAGCTACGCGCATGACAATGCAAAGCTCGAAGCTTTCGCGGCCTTCTACAACGACTTGATGCTCGGCCCTTCCGGCCTCTCCAAGCTCGAACGCGAGATGATCGCGGTCGCAGTGTCGAGCGAGAATCACTGCTTCTATTGCCTCGCCGCGCATGGCGCCGCCGTGCGCCAACTGTCCGGCGATCCAGTGCTCGGCGAGCTGATGGTGGCGAATTGGCGGGCGGCCGAGCTGTCGCCGCGGCATCGGGCGATGCTCGCCTTCGCCTCGAAGGTCACGCTGCATTCCCGCCAGATCACCGAGGCCGATCGCGATCATCTACGCAAGACGGGCTTCTCCGAGCGCGATATCTGGGACATCGCGGCCGTGGCCTCTTTCTTCAATATGTCGAATCGCATGGCCTCGGCTGTGGATATGCGGCCAAATCGCGAATATCACGCGCAGGCGCGCTGATCCTTGGACGGGTGCACGGATCAGCCACTCGTCCAATCGCAACTTGCGGATTATTCAAGAAAAAAGGCCGGCGTATGCCGGCCTGCGGAGTTGTTTGGGGATCAACTCAAGCGCGTCTGCCGGTCACGGTGCGGATTCCCAGGGGGCTGGGGGGCAAAAGTCCGGAAACCACACACCGGACCGGTCAGACGACGACTTGCAGCATAGCGTCTAGTGGGGCGTTGAAAGGGCGTGCTTTGGGCGGAATTTAGGCTTTTTGCTTTTGCGGCTGCCGATTCGGCCGACGTGAATTCTCTTGAATAGGCTCGCCCATCGCGCGATGATGCCGGTTCGGGGCTCGCTTTGACGGGTTTCCGGCTCGAATGGCGGCACAAGAAGAGGCGCAATGAGCGACACCGACCCGATATACGCCGCCGCACGGGGAGCAGATCTTGTCCGCTTCCCCGTTGCGGCGAAAGAGCGCATCTCTTTCGATCGGCACGAGTTGCGGGAGATCTTCGATCTCTATGGCCGCAAAGTTGTTTCCGGCGAATGGCGTGACTACGCCATGGACTTCCTCAAGGATCGGGCGATTTTCTCGGTGTTCCGCCGCACCTCGGAGATGCCGCTCTATCGGATCGTCAAGGATCCTGGGCTCGCACGGCGCCAAGGCGCCTATGCGGTCATCACCGCGACGGGCCTCGTCCTGAAGCGCGGCCATGAGCTGCGCAACGTGCTGCGGGTTCTGGATAAACCGAAACTGCTGGTGAATTGAGGAGCGCGCCGATCCCGGCGCGCTGAGACTGGCACCGCCAATCGCTCTTCTCAGGAGCGATAATCGCCGTTGATCTCCACATAGGCCTTCGTCAGGTCGCAGGTCCACATGCGCGAGCGGCCCTTGCCGAGGCCGAGATCGACGTCGATCGTGATGTCCTGCTCTTTCATCTTGGCCGAGACCCTGGCCTCGTCATAAGCGGGGTCGCGCTCGCCTTTGCGAGCGACGCGGATGCCGTTGAAGGCGATCGACAGCCGGTCGCGATCGGCGGGCTCGCCGGCCTTGCCGACCGCCATGACGACACGCCCCCAGTTCGCGTCCTCGCCAGCGATCGCGGTCTTGACGAGAGGCGATTCGGCGATGGCGCGGGCGACCCGCCTGGCCGAGCGCGCCGAGACGGCGCCCGTCACATTCACCTCAACGAATTTGCGCGCGCCTTCGCCGTCGCGCGCCACCTGCTTCGCCAGATTTTCCAGAACGGCGTTGAGCGCGGTCTTGAAGGACCGCAGCTTCGCGTCCGCCGGATTGGCGATGACGGGCGCGCCGCGGCCGGCGGCGCCGCCGGTCGCGAAGATCATCAAGGTGTCGGAGGTTGAGGTATCGCCATCGACAGTCATGGCGTTCATCGAGCTGTCGGCGGCGCGCGCCAGCATCGATTGCAGGGCGGACGCGCCGATCGGCGCATCGGTGAACAGGAAGCACAGCATGGTGCCCATGTCGGGCGCGATCATGCCGGCGCCCTTGGCGATGCCGTTGACGGTCACCTCGATGCCGCCGAGCTCGGCCTGGGCGGTCGCGACCTTGGGAAAGGTGTCGGTCGTCATGATCGCCTTGGCGGCTTCGAGCATGGCGTCAGGCTTCGCCTTGGCGACGAGATCGTCGAGCACGCCACCGAATTTCGTGGCGTCGAGCGGCTCGCCGATCACGCCGGTTGAGGCGAGGAAGATCTCGGAGGCGGGCGCGCCCGTCGCCTTGGCAGCGAGGCTCGCGGTGAGCTTCACGGCCTCGCGGCCGTTGCGGCCCGTGAAGGCATTGGCATTGCCCGAATTGACGACGAGGGCGCGTGCCTTGCCGCCCTTCAGTTTGGCGCGGCACCAATCGACCGGGGCCGAGGGGCATTTCGAGCGGGTGAAGACGCCGGCGGCCTGCGTGCCCTTGTCCATGACGGCGAGGAGGACGTCTGTGCGCCCCTTGTAGCGGATGCCGGCCTCGGCGGTCGCAAAGCGCACCCCCGCGATCTCCGGCAAGTCGGGGTAGGATTGCGGCGCGAGCGGCGAGATGGTCGTCGACATGTTTCCCCTCCGAGGACCGTCGCTCCAGGCCGGATCATTGTCCGCAGAGGCGGTCGAGCTGGCTATGCGCCGTGATCATCCGCGAAGACGGGAAGTGTCAAGGCGCAGAACAACGGCCGACGCGCGAGAGGCGCGCGACGGCCCCGGCCGGGAGGTCGGCCTGCCCTTGAGCGTGTGGCCTTACTTGAGAGCGTGGCCTTACTTGGGCGCAGCGGCAGGAGCCGCGGGCGCCGGCGTCGCGCTGCCCGCCGCGCCGGGGGCAGGTGTCGCCGGTTTGTCGAGCTGGACGATCTTCGCCTTCTCGCGCAGCGAGAGCAGCAGGGTCTGCTGGGCCCGCTGCTGCAGGTAGTTGCCGATCTGGTCCTTGACCTCGTCGAAGGGCGGGATCGGCTTCACCCGCTTCTCCTCGACCTTGATGACGTGCCAGCCGAACTGGCTCTTCACAGGATCCGAGATCTGGCCCGGCTCGAGCTTGAAGGCCGCGTCCGAGAACTCCTTGACCATCTTGTCCTTGGTGAACCAGCCGAGATCGCCGCCATCGGAGGCCGAGCCCGGATCCTTCGAGAACTCCTTCGACAGCGCGACGAAATCCTCGCCCTTCTTCGCCCGCTCGGCCACTTGCTTCGCGATCGCCTCGTCGTCGACGAGGATATGGCGCGCATGCAGCTCGGTCTCGGGCTGCAGCTTCGACACCGTGTCGTCATAGAGCTTCTTGCGCGCCTCGGGCGTGTCGGCCTTTGCGCTCTCCTTCACCATCAGATCGTCGAGAAGGATCTTGTCGCGGTAATATTGCAGCCTGGCGGCGAAATCGGGCGTGTCCTGGAGCTTTGCGTCCTCGGCGGCCTTGGCGCCGATCTTCAGATCGGCGAGGAAGCGGATCAGATAGTCGCGCTTCGCCGCCACGGGAACGGATTGCAGCTGGCTGCCGAGGTCCTGCTCGGCAATGACGAGGTCGCTCTCCTTGATTGGGGCCCCGTCGACGGTGGCGACGACCTTGTCCTGCGCATCATCGGCCCCTGCCGGCAGCGCCGCCGCAACGAGCGCGACCGCGGCCACGCCAGCGAGGAAAATCCGTGAGATTGCCATCGAAATTGAGCCTCTTCGTCGTTGGAGCCGCCGGCGCGATGAGTGGCCGATCGGGGCAGGGAACACAAGTCGAATTTGCGCGAGGCCGAATATTGACAACGCGCCCCCCTAGCCCCCACCTGTGAAATGCGGCAAGACGTGGTTTCGAGACAGGCTTGGCTCAAAAGAAGGCTTGGTTTCGAGACAAGACATGGTTTTGACACCAGCGCCGTGCAATCAGCACCCTTGATGCGGCGCCCCGCGACATCCTGACACACCCGCCCGGACGGAAAGGCCTTTCATGTTTGGTGCATTGGCGAAGAGGCTCTTCGGCTCTTCCAATGATCGGCGTCTCAAGACCTACGCTCCATTGGTTGCGCGCATCAACGCCCTGGAGAAGGATCTCGAAGGCCTCACTGATGAGGCGCTGCGGGCCCGCACCCAGGCCTTCCGCGACGAGCTCGCCGCCGGCCGCACGCTCGAGGACATTCTGGTTCCAGCCTTCGCCACGGTGCGCGAGGCCGCCAAGCGCACCCTGGGACAACGCCATTTCGACGTGCAGCTCATCGGCGGCATGGTGCTGCACGAGGGAGGCATCTCCGAGATGCGCACCGGCGAAGGCAAGACGCTGGTCGCGACCTTGCCGGTCTATCTCAACGCGCTCTCCGGCAATGGCGTGCATGTGGTGACGGTGAACGACTACCTCGCCCGCCGCGACGCCGAATGGATGGGGCAGATCTATCGGTTCCTCGGGATGACGGTCGGCATCATCGTGCACGGGCTTGATGACGCCGAGCGCAATGCGGCCTATGCCTGCGACGTCACTTACGGCACCAATAACGAGTACGGCTTCGACTATCTGCGCGACAACATGAAATACGACATGGCGCAGATGGTGCAGCGCGGCCACAATTTCGCGATCGTCGACGAGGTGGACTCGATCCTGATCGACGAGGCGCGCACGCCGCTGATCATCTCGGGCCCGACTGAGGACCGTTCGGAGCTCTATGTCGCGATCGATGCCCTGATCCCGCGCCTTGCCGCGAGCGATGTCGATGTCGACGAGAAGCAGCGCGCGGTCTCGCTGACCGAGCAGGGCAACGAGCATGTCGAGAAGCTCCTGGAGGAGGCCGGGCTCCTGGTCGAGGGCAACCTCTACGACGTCGAGAACACCTCGCTGGTGCATCATTCGAACCAGGCGCTGCGGGCCCATAAGCTGTTCCAGCGCGACAAAGACTACATCGTCCGCAACGGCGAGGTCGTCATCATCGACGAGTTCACGGGCCGCATGATGCCCGGCCGCCGCTACTCGGACGGGCTGCACCAGGCGCTCGAGGCGAAGGAGCGCGTGCAGATCCAGCCCGAGAACCAGACGCTCGCCTCGATCACCTTCCAGAACTATTTCCGCCTCTACAAGAAGCTCGCCGGCATGACCGGCACGGCCGCGACCGAGGCCGACGAGTTCCAGGAGATCTACAAGCTCGAGGTCGTCGAGATCCCGACCAATGTGCCGGTGGCGCGCGCCGATTTCGACGACGAGGTCTATCGCACCAGCGCCGAGCGTACCCGCGCCGTGCTGCGCGAGATCGAGGACGCCCATGCCAAGGGCCAGCCGCTCCTCGTCGGCACCACCTCGATCGAGAAGTCCGAGCAGCTCGCCGAGGTGATGCAGGCGAACAACTTCAAGATGATCGACTTCGCCGATCCGAATGGCCTCGAGCCGCTCTATGCGGCGGCGCGCGAAGGGCGCGCCGCGCGCCTCTTTGCCGTGCTGAATGCCCGCTTCCACGAGCAGGAGGCCTTCATCATCGCGCAGGCTGGCGTGCCGGGCGCCATCACGATCGCGACCAACATGGCCGGTCGCGGCACCGATATTCAGCTCGGCGGCAATGCCGATATGCGCATCCGCCAGGCTCTCGGCAGCATGGAGGCGGGGTCTGAGCGCGCCGCGAAGGAAGCGGAGATCCGGGCCGAGATCGCAGCCTTCAAAGCCAAGGTGCTCTCGGCGGGCGGCCTCTACGTGCTCGGCACCGAGCGCCATGAGAGCCGGCGTATCGACAACCAGATGCGCGGCCGCTCAGGGCGCCAGGGCGATCCCGGCAAATCGAAATTCTACCTGTCGCTGCAAGACGACCTGATGCGCATCTTCGGCTCCGAGCGCATGGACGGCATGCTCCAGAAGCTGGGCCTCCAGGAGGACGAGGCGATCGTCCATAACTGGATCAACAAGGCGATCGAGCGCGCCCAGGGCAAGGTCGAGGCCCGCAATTTCGACATGCGCAAGAACGTGCTGCGCTACGACAACGTCATGAACGACCAGCGCAAGGTCATCTTCGAGCAGCGGCGCGAGTTTATGGGCCAGGAAAGCGTGCGCGAGACGATCGACGATATGCGCCACGGCGTGATCGACGATGTGGTGCATGCCCATGTGCCGCCGGATTCCTATCCCGAGCAATGGGATGTCGAGGGCCTGGCCGAAGGGCTCGGCAAGGCGCTCAACCTCCCAGCTCCCGTCGCCGAATGGGCGAAGGAGGAGGGCATCACCGAAGAGGCGGTGCGCGAGCGTCTGCGCGAGATCGCGGACCAAGGCTATGGCAAGCGCGTCGAGACAAACGGCCCCGAGCTGATGGGCTATGTCGAGAAGCAAGTGCTGCTGCAGGCGCTCGACCATCTATGGCGCGAGCATCTCGTGACGCTCGATCAGCTCCGCCAGGTGGTGGGCTGGCGCGGCTATGCGCAGCGCGACCCGCTGAACGAATACAAGGCCGAGGCCTTCCAGCTCTTCAACGGCATGGTGGCGCATCTGCGCGAAGCCGTGACGAGCCAGCTCATGCGTGTCGAGGTGGTGCTGCAGCCCCCGCCGCTCGCCGCCCCCTCGCAGATAGAAGCACACCATATCGACCCCATGACCGGCGAGGACGAGATGGCGCTCGCTTCCTTGAATGTGGGCGATCCCTTCCGGGCCGCGGCCTCGATGCTCGGCTTCGATCCGACCGCGGTTGCCGAGGCGCCGCCGCAGCGCGCCGCGCCGAAGGTCGACCCCGCGAATCCGGCGAGCTGGGGCAAGGTCGGCCGCAACGATGCCTGCCCTTGCGGCTCGGGCAAGAAATACAAGCATTGCCACGGGCGCTTCTGAGCCCTGACCACGGGGCGACGCAGCGGGCAACAGGGAGGACGGCATGGCGATCAGCAAGCTCGACCATTGCTCGGTGCGCACCGCCGACATGGAGGCCACGCGCCGCTTCTATGAGGATGTGGTCGGGCTGAAGGTCGGGCCGCGGCCGAATTTCTCCTTTCCGGGCCTGTGGCTCTATGCCGGCGACAGCCCGCTCGTGCATGTGATCGGGGAAGGGGGCGAGCGCGAATTGTCCGGCGAGACGCAGGACGGCGCCGCCGCGACCGGGAATTTCGACCACATCGCCTTCCTCGCGAGCGACATCGCCGGGATGCGGGCCCGCCTCGCCGAGGCGAAGGTCCCCTATCGCCATCAGACAATCCCGGGGCGCGCCGTCGAGCAGATCTTCCTCACCGACCCGAACGGCGTCAGGGTCGAGCTCAATTTCCCGGTCGCGAGCTGAGCTCGCGGCAGAGGCGGCGACGGCCGCCGATCGGCAACGCTTGCCCTTGACGGCGCAATGCCGGTAAAAGCCCGCAGCTTCTGACGCTTTCTGACCTGTTCGAGGACATTCCCGTGGCGCCGCGCACCCTCTACGACAAGATCTGGGACGACCATCTGGTCGATGCACAGCCGGACGGCACCTGCCTGATCTATATCGACCGGCATCTGGTGCATGAAGTCACCTCGCCGCAGGCCTTCGAGGGGCTTCGCCTCGCCGGCCGTAAGGTGCATGCCCCGGCGAAGACGCTCGCCGTTGTCGACCACAACGTGCCGACGACCGATCGCTCCAAGGGCATCGACGACCCGGAGAGCCGCCTCCAGGTCGACACGCTCGCCCGCAATGCCAAGGAATTCGGTATCGAATATTACAATGAGCGCGATGTGCGTCAGGGCATCGTGCATGTCATCGGGCCCGAGCAGGGCTTCACGCTGCCTGGCACCACGATCGTTTGTGGCGACAGTCACACCTCCACGCATGGCGCCTTCGGGGCGCTCGCCCATGGCATCGGCACGAGCGAAGTCGAGCATGTGCTGGCGACCCAGACGCTGATCCAGCGTAAGGCGAAGAACATGCTGGTGCGCGTCGACGGCGCACTCCCGGCAGGCGTGACCGCGAAGGACATCATCCTCGCCATCATCGGCGAGATCGGCACAGCCGGCGGCACAGGCTATGTCATCGAATATGCAGGCGATGCCA
>Ga0306920_100014953_pt1 | contig 10618 bp, 19 predicted proteins | sample flu12Cox44000170_FD_204666 | JGI IMG/M metagenome (GOLD analysis project Ga0306920, IMG submission 204666) | Lab enrichment of tropical soil microbial communities from Luquillo Experimental Forest, Puerto Rico - flux4day.12C.oxic.44.000.170 (v2)... | ecosystem: Environmental > Terrestrial >... | reverse complement strand
ATGGGAGGATTTGACAGAAACGGAATTTTGGTTCAATTAAGGTTTGCCCGTGAATGCAAAAACGCCCATTCGCATCCTGCACGTGGACGGCGACAGCTTCTTCGCCAGCTGCGAGATTGCCTTGAACCAAAAACTGCAGGGCCGGCCGGTCTGGGTCGGTGGCGGCAGGCGAGGGGATGGCATCGTCATCGCGGCCAATCGCGCGGCCAAAAAATTCGGTATCACAACCGGCATGGCCTGCTTCGAGGCGAAACAGCTTTGCCCGATAGGCGTTCTTTGCCGTCCGCATTACGATGAATACCGGCGGCTTTCAGCCGAGATGTTCCACATTCTCGAGGAATATTCGCCCACACTCGTACCCATCTCAATTGACGAAGGCTTCCTTGATTTCACAACAATGGACCGGCATGTCTGGAGAAAAACCTCGCCGGAGAAGTATGTGAAGGAAATCTGCCGGCGCATCCTGGAGGAAGTGAAACTGCCGGTATCCGCCGGTCTGGCGAATTCCTCGCGCCTCGCCAAGCTGGCGACGGACGCGGCGAAGCCGGGTTTTATCGAAATCCTGCCCGGCACGGAAAAGGAATTTTTACGGGACCGTTCCGTGCGGGAGCTTTCAGGCATCGGAAAGAACCGGCAACGCGCGCTGGCGGCTCTGGGCGCAACGACCTTCGGCCACGTTGCCAAATTACCGTCGCCGTTGTTAAAAAAGAAATTCGGCATCTGGGGGACCCAGCTTTGGCTGTTTGCCAACGGCCTGTGGAATGAGCCGCTGCTGCTCGAAGTAAAGGACCGCACGACGATTTCCAGCAACACCACGCTGCCATACGACGAGCCGGATTACGAGGCGGCGCTGACCTTTACCTTGAGCGAGGCGACGCGGCTGGTCGGTCAGTTGCGCCGGGAGCAGTTGCAGGCGCGCGAGCTGGGTTTGACGGTTCGCTTTACCGATTTCAGCGAAGTCAGCAGCGGACACCGGTTTCGCGGGCCGCAGTTTCAAAATTCAGTCATCAACGTGGTTCTGGAAAGCCTTTTCCGCGAGTTGATGGACAAACAGTTCAAACCCGTCCGGCAAATCCGGATCGGGTTCTGGAATCTCTCGCGCCTGGACACGCAACCGACGCTTTGGGGCCGGACGCATGCGGAACGCTGGGGCGCGCTGGATGACGCAGCGCATAAATTAAACTCGAAATTCTCGCGCGCGGAAAAGCCGGCCATCATGACGGGCGCGCAACTGGCGCTGCGCGAGCTGGAGGATGCCTTCAAGAATCCGAAGGCGAAGTGCCCGTTTGTGCCGCAGCGGGAGATGGTGAAGAAGCTTTGGGGCACGGACGCCGATCCGTTGGCCCACAAGGGCGAATGGGAACAACGCCTGGCCAAGGTGAGTAAACAAGCCCAGTTCCGGCATTGATGCCGGTTAGAAGCCGGGGCTATTTAATCTGATATTGCGGTTCGTTGGTCAGGGCCCATTGTTTGTGCGCCTCGAATTGCTGAATGAATTTCTGGGCCCACACATCAGAAGCAAATGTCCGGGCGGAATTCCCCTGCAACCAGCCGCTCTGGCTGAAGTTGGTACTGCCTTCCCAACAGGCATATTGATGGGAACCGGTCTGGCGCACGACGAATCCCTTCCAGTGCCAGATTTGGGACGGCGCCTGACTGTTGATGCCCGCCGTGGTGATGGTGACGTCACCGTGTTTCAGGTTGGCGGCCAGGTTCTTCACCCTGGATGCCTCGGCGCGTCCGGCCTCCTGGCTGTGATCGAGCAGCAGATGGATTTTGACGCCGCGGACATCGGCCTTAAGGAGTTCGTCAAACATCGGTTGCAGGGTAAAACTGTAGGCGCTCATCCAGACCTCCCCGGGATTGGCCAGCAGTTCCAAAAACCTTTTTTGGGCAACGGCCCCGTCTTCCGGCATGAAATAATCCGTCTCGGTGATGCTGATGGTAAACATGGCGTTCCTTTGCGTTGATTTGAAGATAAGACCGTCCCGGTGTCGCGATGCTCAAAAATTGTCCGGGGCTCCCGGCAGCAGCGTTCTGATTTAGAGTTTGGAGTTCCGCGTTCACGCGGTTTCGGCCGCCTGAAGGCGGAACTCCGAGCGAATTCAGGAAAGCACCCTCCCGGCGGTGATCTTGAGTCCGGCCGGCGGATGCCTTACCGTAACGGCGCATGAAAGAGCGATTTCAACTGGCATTCCAGCCTTCGGTGGTCAGACGCGCGCTCAAATACGCCGTGGTCGTGGGGTTCATTCTGATTGCCATTAATCACAGCGACGCGATCCTTTCCGGACACGTTACCCGGGGTATTTTGCTCAAGATGCTGCTGACGATGATGGTGCCGTATGCGGTTTCGACGCTGTCCAGTGTGGGCGCATTGCTGGAGATGCGCGGCAAGGCTTGACGGAAAGCTGTTCTTACTACGATGTTTATTGAAGATTCAGAGCCTCAAAATTCTTCAAAAAAGCGCTTGCGTTGATGTGGGCTTCTGATATTTTTTCCGCTCCGTTTCGTCCGGAAGAAAGGCCCTCGCTGTGTCACAGCGTGGTCGCCATTCCGGATGAACGGACAGCATGTTTGCAGACCGATAACTGATTCCCTGCCGGGACAGGAATGATGGCCTGCCGACTTCAAAGTTGCTGCTAAAACTTTTGTTTTTATGCCAGTTAAAACATTTAGACCGCTAACGCCGTCTCTGCGCTACGTCACGTTCGCGGATTACAGCGAGATTACGAAGACGAGGCCCGAAAAGGGGCTGGTCGTCACGCGGAAGAAAACCGGTGGCCGGAACGCCAACGGTCGCGTGACGGCGCGCGGCATTGGCGGCGGGCACAAGCAAAAAATCCGCCTCGTGGATTTCAAACGCCAGAAGCACGGTGTGGAGGCGACGGTCGCGGCGATCGAATACGATCCGATGCGTTCGGCGCGCCTGGCGTTGCTGCAATATAAGGACGGTGAAAAGGCTTACATTATCGCGCCGGCAGGCATCAAGGTCGGCGGCACCATTTCCAGCGGCCCCGCGGCTCCGCCCGAAGTCGGCAATGCGCTGCCCCTCAAGTCAATTCCGGTCGGCCTTTCCGTTCATAACATCGAACTGACGCCCGGTCGCGGCGGGCAGATGGTGCGCACGGCAGGTGGCGCGGCGACCTTGATGTCACGCGACGAAGGTTACGCCCAGATCCGCCTGCCCTCGGGCGAAATCCGCAAGGTGAATGAAAATTGTTATGCCACCATTGGCCAGGTCGGCAACGCGGAACATGAAAACGTGATTTTGGGCAAGGCGGGGCGTTCACGGCATCGCGGCATCCGCGGCATCAACCGTGGCGTGACGCGCAATCCGGTGGACCATCCGAACGGCGGCGGGGCCGGCAAGTCAAAGTCCGGCGGTGGCTGGCAGCAATTGATGTCACCGTGGGGCCGGATCGCGAAGGGCGGCAAGACCCGTCACAAATACAAACACTCAAACCGTTTCATTATTGTACGCCGCAACGGTCGGCCGATGAAGATCAAGTAATTTATGGGACGCTCGATTAAAAAAGGTCCGTTTGTCGATTTCCACCTGCTGGACAAAATCCAGAAGGCGAAGGACACGAAATCCAAGGCGCCGATCAAGACGTGGTCGCGCCGCTCCATGATTACGCCGGATTTCGTCGGTCTCACCTTCAATGTTCACAACGGGAAAGTCTTCAATCCAGTCTTTGTCACAGAAAATATGGTCGGTCATCGTTTGGGCGAATTTTCCCTGACGCGGATCTTCAAGAAACACGGAGCCCACACAGCCAAGGCGGAGGCGAAATAACATGGAAGTTCATGCCATCATGAAGAACGTGCCGATGTCTGCGCAGAAGATGCGCGAGGTGGTACGGCAGATTCAGGGGTTGCCGGCGCTCCAGGCGCAGGCCGTGTTGCAGGTGGTCCCGCGCAAGGGCGCACGGCTGGTGGCCAAAACCCTCCGCTCGGCCATCGCCAACGCGGAAAACAACAACAAGCTGAAGCCGGAAAGCCTGCGCATCAAGGAAGCCGTTGCCGGCACGGCCATGATTATCAAGCGTTTCACCCCCAAAGCTCGCGGTTCCGCCGGTCCAATCCTCAAACGCCGTTCCCACATCAAAATCACCCTTTCCGACGAATAGTATGGGCCAAAAAACAAATCCAATCGGTTTGCGTGTCGCCGTCAATCGCGACTGGCGTTCGAAGTGGTTTGCCGGCAAGAAGGAATTCGGGCCGCTGCTCAACGAGGACCGCCAGATCCGCGCGCTGTTGAAGAAGAAGCTCGAGACGGCGTCGGTGCCGAAAATTCTGATTGAACGGGCGACCAACCGCTGCCGGGTGACCATTTTGACCGCGCGCCCGGGTGTGGTCATCGGCCGCAAAGGTTCGGAAATCGACAAGCTCAAGGAGGAATTGAGCCGCATGACCGGCAAGGAAGTTTACGTGGACATCGTCGAGGTGAAAACTCCCGAACTCGACGCCCAACTGGTGGCTGAGAATGTTGCATTGCAACTGGAACGCCGTGTTTCGTTCCGGCGCGCGATGAAAAAGGCGTTGCAGACGGCCAAGGATTTCGGCGCGGAAGGCATCAAGATTCGTTGCGCGGGTCGGCTGGGTGGAGCGGAATTGGCGCGCGTTGAACAGTATCATTGGGGCCGCGTGCCGTTGCACACATTGCGTGCGAACATTGATTACGGATTTGCCGAGGCATTGACCGTCTATGGCAAACTCGGCATCAAATGCTGGATTTGCCGGGGCGAAAACAAGCCGCAAAAGGCGGCTCAACCGGGCCAGGCGGCGCCGGTGGACGTTGTCCCCAACTGATTTTGAAACAGGATTTTTGATATGGCATTACAGCCCGAAAGAGTAAAATTCCGGAAAATGCACCGCGGCAGCCGTGCCGGCCTGGCGTCCCGCGGCAACGCGGTCGCGTTCGGCGAATACGGATTGATGGCGCTGGAGCGCTGCTGGATGGACTCCAAACAGCTGGAAGCGGCGCGCGTGGCCATTGCCCGCAACATGAAACGGCGCGGCAAGATGTGGATCCGTGTTTTCCCGCAGAAATCATTTACGAAGAAGCCGCTCGAAACCCGGATGGGCAAGGGAAAGGCGCCGTTGGAAGGCTGGGTGGCGGTCATCCGGCCGGCGAATGTGTTGTTCGAGGTGGACGGCATCCCGGAGGTGGACGCGCGCGAATCGCTGCGGCTGGCGGCGACGAAACTGCCGATCAAGACAAAATTCATCGCCCGGCACCGGCGCGCGGCTTAAACGGTTATGAAATTTAATGAAATCAAAGACATGACGCTGGTCGAGTTGTCGGCCAAGAGCCGCGATCTGCGCCATGAAATGTTCAACCTGCGTTTGCAGCAGGCGAGTGCGCAGCTGGAAAAACCGGCGCGCCTGCGGACCCTGCGCAAGGACATCGCGCGGCTGGAAACGCGCATTTCGCAACTGCGCAACAAAGCGGCTTAATTGTATGGCTGACACTGCAAATTCAACGGCAACGGCACGCGGACATCGCAAGCAACGCGAAGGCGAAGTCATCTCCAACAAGATGGCCAAGACCATCGTGGTGCGCGTCGAGCGCCGGTTCCCGCATCCGCGGTTCCGCAAAGTCGTGACCGCTTACCAGAAATTTTACGCCCACGACGAAAAGGGCGAGGCGAAGCCGGGCGACCGCGTACGGATTGAGGAAACGCGGCCGTTGTCGAAAACCAAGCGCTGGCGGCTTATTGCCGTGGTTGTGCGCAACGAAGCGGGAACCCCCGTGGCAGCAGCCTGACCGGATTTTATGTTGCAAATTCGTTCCCATTTGGATGTCGCGGACAACACGGGGGCCAAGATTGCCTGGGCCATCGGCGTATTGGGCCGCAACCAGCGTTACGCCCGCGTGGGCGACGTCATCAAGGTGCATATCAAGGACGCCGCGCCGGACGGGCAGGTGAAGAAGGGTGAAGTGCACGATGCGGTCATTGTCCGCACCCGTCGGCCCATCGCGCGCAACGACGGTTCGTACCTGCGCTTCGACAGCAACGCGATTGTGATCATCGACAAGGAATTGAATCCGAAAGGCACGCGCATTTTCGGGCCGGTGGCGCGGGAGTTGCGCGACAAGAAGTTTATGAAGATTGTTTCGCTGGCGCCGGAGGTGATTTGAGGTTATGTCAAAATTTCATGTAAAAAAAGGCGATGAAGTGGTCGTGCTGGCCGGAGCGGAAAAGGGCAAGCGTGGCAAGGTGATCGCGGTCAGCCCGAAGAAAAACCGGGCGATTGTCGAGGGCTTGAAATTGATCAAGCGTCACACGCGCAAAAGCCAGGACCATCCGCAGGGCGCCATTGTGGAACGGGAAGGCACGATTCACCTTTCCAATTTAATGAAGATTGACCGGTTCGATGCGCGGGCGGCCAAACAGGGAAAGGCGCAACCGGCCCCGGCCTGAAATGCGATTAAAGAGATGACGTTACGGCAATAACCGTGACCCGAAAAATGAAAGCCAGACTTTACAACAAGTACGTAAACGAAGTGGTGCCAGCGTTGAAGGAAAAGCACAAGTTCCCCAACGTCCACCAGATTCCGCGGATGACCAAGATTGTCGTGAACATGGGCATCAGCGCGTCGCTGGAAAAGAATGCCATTGACGACGCCGCCAAGGATTTGGCGCTGATTACCGGCCGCAAAGCGGCGGTCAGCCGCTCGCGGCACAGCATCGCCAATTTCAAGCTGCGCGAAGGCCAGCCCATTGGCTGCCGGGTGACGTTGCGGCGCGACGCGATGTACGAGTTTTTTGACCGGCTGGTGGCGACCGCGCTCCCGCGTATTCGTGACTTTCGCGGATTGTCGCCACGCAAATTTGACGGGCGGGGCAATTACACGTTCGGCGTCGCCGACCAGACCATTTTCCCGGAGATAGAACTGGACAAGATCAAACGGCAGCAGGGCATGGACATCACGATTGTGACCAGCGCCAAAAATGACGGCACGGCGCTGGATTTGTTGAAGATGATGGGCTTCCCGCTCGCTGACAAATAGGACGATTATGGCCAAGAGAGCATGGTTTGAACGCAACAAACGCAAAGCGGCAACGGTGAAGAAGTACGCCGCGATTCGCGCGGAGCTGAAGGCGAAGGGCGATTACGCCGGTCTCGCCAAGCTGCCCCGGAATGCCAGCCCAACCCGGCTGGTCAATCGCTGCGCCTACAGTGGGCGACGGCACGGTTATCTGCGCAAGTTCGGCGTTTCGCGCCTCACGTTCCGCGAAGCCGCGCTGAACGGTTTGATCCCGGGCGTGGTGAAGGCCAGTTGGTAAAATAAATGCAGAAGTGCGAATGAAGAATGAAGAAACATATCGGAAAGACGGCGCGGTTCGTTGCGTCGCGTGTTTTCATTCTGCATTCTGCATTCTGCATTCTGGATTAAATTTATGACCGATCCAATTTCTGACATGTTGACCCGCATCCGCAACGCCGGTCGCGCGCTGCGGCCCGTGGTGGCCGTGCCGCATTCCCGCCTGAAGGAAAACATCGCCGGCATTTTGAAAAAAGAGGGCTATGTCGCCGATGTCGCCGTGGAAGGCAAGACGCCCAGGACCATCAACATCAAATTGAAGTATCAGGGAAAAAAGACCGTGATTGAGGGCTTGCGCCGCATCAGCCGGCCCGGACTGCGTCATTACGTCGGCGCCACGAAAATTCCCCGGGTGCGCGGCGGTCTGGGAGTAGCGGTGATTTCCACGCCGGAAGGCGTGATGACTGATGTACAGGCCCGGAAGAAAAACCTGGGCGGTGAATTGCTTTGTTACGTCTGGTAGGAATTTTATGTCGCGAATAGGAAAACAGCCGATTGTCATACCTCCCAAGGTAAAAGTGGAGGTCAAAGGACAGAAAGTCCTCGTCGAAGGCCCGAAGGGCAAGCTCGACTGGGAAATTCCGCGTCGTACGAGCCTGAAGGTTCAGGACGGCAAAATTGTCGTGAGCCGCGAGGGTGAAGACGCCCAGGCCAAGGCCTTGCACGGCCTGAGTCGCGCATTGGTCAATAACATGGTCAAGGGTGTCACCGAGGGTTTTGTCAAGAAACTGGAAATCCAGGGGGTCGGTTTCAAGGCCGCGGTGCAGGGCAAGAACGTAAACCTGGCCCTCGGCTATTCGCACCCGATCAATTATGCCATACCCGACCAGATCAAAGTGACGGTCGAGGAAAACACGAAACTGACCATTGAAGGCCCGGACAAGCGGGTTGTCGGGCAGGTCGCCGCGGAGATTCGCGGCTTTTATCCGCCGGAGCCCTACAAAGGCAAGGGTGTGCGCTATGTGGGCGAACACGTCCAGCGCAAGGAAGGCAAGACGGTCCAGTAATTTGATCCACGGCAAAACCCATGGCGTACTGAAATGAGAACGGAAAAAAAACATCGGTTGGCGCAACTTCGTCACTGGCGGGTGCGCGGAAAAGTCTGCGGCACGAAGGAACGTCCGCGCATGAGCGTCTGTTTCACCAACAAGAACATTCACGTCCAGTTTATTGATGATAACGCGGGAGTGACGCTGGCTGCGGTTTCAACCACCGGCAAGACCGTTCCCGACCGGGACAAGCTGGCGGCCAACGCAGCCAGTGCCAAAATGGTCGGCAAGCTGGCGGCGGAAACTGCGCTGGCGAAAGGAATCAAAAACGTTGTATTTGATCGCGCCGGCGCCCGGTATCACCACAGCCGGAGCAAGGGCAAGGACGGCAAGCCGGTGGTGGTACTTGGCAAGCTGGCATCGCTGGCCGAGGCGGCGCGGGAAGCGGGACTGAAATTTTAAACTCCAACCAGAGAATTATCGTGCCTGAAATCAATAAAACCGAAACCGAAGAACAACGCGGCCCACGCGGCCGTGGTCGCCGGGCCAAGCCGATTGCGGAGGCGCCTGAACTCGCATTTGAGGGTGGTGCCTCGGAAGAACTGTCGGAAAAAGTTGTTTATATCAATCGCTCCGCTAAAGTGGTCAAAGGCGGGCGCCGTTTCAACTTCAGCGCGCTCGTGGTGGTGGGTGACAAAAGAGGGCGTGTCGGCGTTGCCCTTGGCAAGGCAGGCGAGGTGGCAGATGCCATCCGCCGCGGCGGTGAACTGGCCCGCAACCGGATGGTTTCCGTTTCACTGAAGGACGCGACCATACCGCACGAGGTTTTCTCCGAATTCGATGGCGCCAGAATCCTGTTGCGCCCGGCGTCGCCCGGAACGGGCATCATCGCTGGCAAGACGGTCCGGGCGGTTTTGGAATCCGCCGGGGTGAAGGATATCCTGAGCAAATCGCTCGGTTCCAATAACGCGGCGAATGTGGTGAAAGCGACGATGAAAGCGTTGTTAAGCCTGCGCTTACGCGAAGACATTTACCGGGGCCGCGGTTTGGAGATTAAGAAGGTAGAGAAGCCGAAGACTCCGGAAGCGACGCCGGCATCAGCTTGATTTTTATGCGATTACACGATCTGAAACCCCGTCCCGGTGCCAAGCACCGGCGCAAGCGCCTTGGCCAGGGCGAATCCAGCGGCCACGGCAAAACCAGCGGCCGCGGCGGCAAAGGGCAGACGGCGCGTTCGGGCAGTTCCATTCGAATTGGCTTCGAAGGCGGTCAGATGCCTCTGATCCGGCGTATTCCGAAGCGCGGTTTTAACAACGCGCGGTTTGGGAAGCAGTTCATTACGGTGAACGTCGGGGAGTTGAACCAGTTTGACGACGGCGCGCAGGTGGATGAAACGGCATTGCGCGCCGCCGGGTTGGCCAACGGGCGCGGGGACGGAATCAAGATTCTTGGCGATGGTGAGTTGTCCAAAAAGCTAACAGTGAGCGCGTCGGCTTTCAGCGCGTCGGCCAAGGCAAAGATCGAGGCCAGGGGCGGCACCTGCGAAATCCCGGGACAAAAAGCCGCTGAACCTGCAAAGGCTTGAGCGGGACCGACGCATGTTCCGCAACATCTTCAACACGTTTGCCAACTGCTTCAAAATTCCGGAGCTGAAGTCCCGGATTTTGTTTACACTGGCATTGTTGGGAATCTGCCGTTTGATGGCCTACATCGTCATTCCAGGCGTGAACGGAACGGCGCTGGCCAGTTATTTCAAGGAGAATGAACAGACCAATGGCGGCCTGCTGGGCATGTATAACATGTTTGCCGGCGGCGCCTTTGGGAACTGCGCCATTGGCGCCCTGGGCATCATGCCCTACATCAGCGCCACCATCATTCTTCAATTGCTTACGGCGGTCTGGCCGAAACTCAGCAAACTGGCGCGCGAGGAGGGCGGTCGCGCGCAAATCATCAAATATGGACGTTATTTGACCGTGTTGATCTGCCTGGGTCAGGGTTTGTATTTTGCCAATGCCTGGGAACATCCCCAAACCCTGTACCGCGGGTTTCAGGGATCGCTCGCCCTGATCAGCAATCCCATTTGGTTTTTGATTCAAACCACGCTCATCATGACGACAGGCACGATGCTGCTCATGTGGTTGGGTGAACAAATCACCGATCGCGGCGTGGGTAATGGTGTTTCCCTGGTCATCACCATCGGCATTGTGGCGCGGCTGCCAACCGCCTGTGTGGAGGTGTGGGACATGTTTCACCCGCCGGGCGGGGGCGAATCGGATTATAATATTATGGGCACCGG
>Ga0306920_100014951_pt1 | contig 10618 bp, 9 predicted proteins | sample flu12Cox44000170_FD_204666 | JGI IMG/M metagenome (GOLD analysis project Ga0306920, IMG submission 204666) | Lab enrichment of tropical soil microbial communities from Luquillo Experimental Forest, Puerto Rico - flux4day.12C.oxic.44.000.170 (v2)... | ecosystem: Environmental > Terrestrial >... | reverse complement strand
AATCAGCGACGTGGACACGCCTCCCAGGGTTTCAACTCCCAGCGTCAAGGGCGTCACGTCAAGCAAGAGCAAGTCCTTCACCTCGCCACCCAGTACGCCCGCCTGAACTGCTGCACCTACCGCCACTACCTCGTCCGGATTCACTCCCTTGTGCGGTTCCTTCCCCCGGAAGAGATCCTTGACAATCTGCTGGACGCGCGGAATGCGCGTCGAACCGCCAACCAGCACCACCTCATCGATCTTGTCGGGCGAGAGGCCTGCATCTTGCAGGGCCTGCCTTACCGGGCCGACGGAGCGCTGGAAGATTTCTTCACACATCTGCTCGTAGCGCGCCCGAGTGAGCTTCAACAGCAGGTGTTTGGGACCGCTGGCATCGGCGGTGATGAACGGCAGATTAATTTCTGTCTCCATCACGGTCGAGAGCTCACACTTGGCCTTTTCCGCAGATTCTTTGAGCCTCTGCAAGGCCATGCGGTCTTTGGAGAGGTCAATCCCCTGGTCCTTGCGAAACTCCTCCACAATCCAGTCCATAAGGCGCTTGTCGATGTCGTCACCACCCAGGTGCGTGTCACCATTGGTGGATTTAACCTCCACCACACCTTCTCCTACCTCCAGAATGGAAATGTCGAAGGTCCCGCCGCCGAAATCGTAGACAGCGATGGTCTCATCTTTCTTCTTGTCCAGCCCATAGGCCAGTGCCGCCGCCGTAGGCTCGTTGACAATGCGCTGGACTTCGAGCCCCGCGATCCTCCCCGCGTCCTTGGTCGCTTGACGCTGGCTGTCATTGAAATAGGCCGGAACAGTTATCACAGCCTGGGTAACCTTTTCCCCTAAATATTGCTCGGCCGCGTCCTTCATCTTCTGGAGAATCATGGCGGAGATTTCAGGTGGCGAATATTCCTTTCCCTGAGCCACAATGCGGGCCTCACCGCCCGGCCCTGCCACCACCTTATAGGGCACGGTCTTCATTTCGCTCTGTACTTCGTTGAAACGGCGCCCCATGAAGCGCTTGATCGAGTAAACAGTGTTCTCCGGGTTGGTGATCGCTTGTCGCTTCGCTGTCTGGCCCACCAAGCGCTCTCCCGACTTGGTGAAAGCCACCACTGACGGGGTCGTCCGCCCACCCTCCGGGTTGGTGATGACGGTTGGCTCCCCACCCTCCATTACCGCCACCACGGAGTTCGTTGTTCCTAGGTCAATACCTATAATTTTTCCCATCTCTGGCTTCTCCTTCCGAGTGGAGTAACGGTCTTATATCCCATTAGTCCGAACCTATAATAAACCCTGAGTGAGTCCATGTCAAGTCTTTTGGACTTAGTTTGCGTTGCAAAATTAAGTTCCTATTTTATAGCTGCTTACGAGCTTCTGCTCATACACTCTAATCTTTCCTCCAATTACCTCGGTTTCGGGACCTCGGGAAACGGGAATCCCGTTATGCTCAAAAGCCATAACGGGCACGCACGAGGTAAGAAACGCCGAGAACAAGAAGCAAGAGATTGGCAGCAAGAAAGAGATGCTGCTTGAACTGCTTGCGCAAGCCTGCGCCCCGCACCATCAGCCAGACCGAGAGGACGGCAGCACCATAATAGCCTGTCAAGCCCCCGGCAAAGAAAGGCACGACATGCCAATAGCCCTTCACCTTGCCCTCGGCAAGGATGGGACCGGCAATCGTCAGCCAGTAGATCCAGGTACCTGGAGCGGCCACTTCGGCGAGCATTGCGGCGGCCACGCTGGCGTAGCTGAGGGCGGCGGAGCCGGCCAGTTCTTCCTGCGTTCGGCCCCGCATCTTCAGCAGTGAATACGTGGCGAACGTCAGCAAGACCGTCCCGCCCACATAGGCGATGTAATGAGCGATGCGGTGAGGAATGTACTGGTAGAAGAGGAGGGTCAACAAAAGGAGGGCGCCATCGGCGACGAGCGGCGGGCCGAGGACGATGAAAATGGCGCGCGTCCATCGGTTAAGGGCGGCTTGACTGAGCGAAATCAGGTGGAGCGGGCTAGGAATCAGGCCCCCGACGACTCCGCCCCCGATTCCCAGCAGCAGCAAGTCCATAAGGTCAGTGGTTTGGTGATGAGAGTCGCCGCACTATTCGTAGCCGGCGCGAGCGGCCGCCAAAGCTTTCGAGTCAGCCTGGTCCGGCGACGGCATGCGGCTCCACTTAACGTGGGGCCTGATGATTTCCTTCTTAATACGATGGGCTTGGTCTTTAACGCGGTTCAACATGCTGACCAGGAGAACGTCGGATAGCAGATGCGGAACCAGTCCCAGGTCGATAAGCTTCTGATGACGGGGGTTGTAGTAATGGTGTTCAGCCTCGAACCGTGGATTTTCCAGATGTTCGACCTCAACCGGACGACCTAACTTGGCGCTTTGCTCTTTCACCAGTTCGGCGAGCTGCAGAACGCTGAAGCTTTCCGTGAATTGATTGAACACCCGGTACTCACCGCTGGCCGGCGGGTTGAGAGCGGCCAATTCGACGCAGCGCAGCGTGTCGCGGATGTTGAGGAAGCCACGCGTTTGGCCGCCGCGCCCGTAGACCGTCAACGGAATCCCGGCCACTGCCTGGACGCAGAATCGGTTGAGCGCTGTCCCGAAGACTTCGTCGTAGTGAAAGCTGGTGGCCAGCCGCTGGTCCATCTGTGTCTCGTCCGTTTCAATGCCGTAGACGACTCCCTGGTTCAAGTCTGTCGAGCGCAATTTCCAGGCTCGGCAAGCGAACAGTATGTTATGGCTGTCGTGGACCTTGGAGAGGTGGTAGAGGGAGCCCGGCTGCTTCGGATAAGGCAGAACGTCCTTCCGCCCCTTGTACTCCACTTCCAGGAAGCCTTCTTCGATGTCAATGTTAGGAGTCCCGTACTCTCCCATAGTACCCAGCTTGACGAGGTGACAATCAGGGGCGCAATCGCGCAGTACCCAGAGGAGGTTGAGCGTGCCCACTATGTTGTTGGTTTGCGTGAAGACGGCGCGGTTATGGTCCATCATGGAGTAAGGGGCGGACGGTTGCTCACCGTAGTGAATGACGGCCTCCGGTCGGAAGGCTTCAATGGAGCTTTTCACCACCTCGTAGTTGCGCAGGTCGCCGACGAACAGCGGCATCGCGCGACCCGTAACCTCATGCCACGCCCTCACCCGGTCGTGCAGCGTGTGGATAGGGATCAGCGGTTCGACGTTGAGCTCCATTTCCCAGCGCCGTTTGGCAAAATTGTCGAGGACACCCACCTCGTGACCCCGATTCGAAAGGTACATGGCGGTTGGCCAACCGAGGTAGCCATCACCTCCCAATACGAGAATTCTCATGTTGGTCTTTCTTCCTTTCTCTGTTTCGATACAGGGAAATGAAGGCGCAGTCCAGTTCAATCCAGAGCGTCTCTTGGAGGGCCATAAGGTAAGCAGTGGAAGGAGCGTTTGTCAACTTCAAAAACGCCGTTCCCTTCCTGCTCAGAGGTTGCTCCGCTGATGACGCGTTTATGCAAGCGGTTCACCCTTCATGTGACCAGCGGCCTGCAGGCGTGCCAACGCGCGCATGAGTGCGGCCCGGGCCCGCTCGAAATCGATGTCCGTCGCTGTGACATTTTTCAAGCGATCTTCCGCTCGCTGTTTGGCTCGTTGAGCCCTCTCAACATCAATTTCCTCAGCTCGCTCCGCCGTCTGGGCAAGAACGATCACGCGCTCAGGAAGCACTTCAACGAAACCCCAGCTCACCGATAAGAGGTGGGTCACGTGGTCTTCGATATAGGTGAGCTCTCCCGGCTGCAGCTCCGATAGCAACGGGGCGTGCCCAGGCAGGATGCCGAGGTAGCCGTTCTTCGCCGGAATGGATACCGAAAGCGTCGATTCATGAACCAGTTCGCGCTCCGGGGTTACCACTTCGAGTTGAAGCTGATTAGGAAGCGATTCCATCTTGGGTGCTAGGTGTTAGGTGTCAGGCGCTAGGTGGCGACGTGCGAGGTATGGGCGCAAACGGAACACCTACAACCTAACACCTAGTGTAGTGTCCACGAATTGGGTAGACAATCTTCACCCCATGGGTGGCGCATACATCGCGGATTTTGCGATGTATGCGACCGTTGAGAGTCGCACACATGGCAAAAAGCGGCCATGTGTGCGCCGCCCCGGTTGTTTGTATACCTATTTCGTGGACACCACACTACCACCTAAACGGTCGCCTTGAGCTTTTCCGCTTTCTCCAGGACCTCCTCGATGGTGCCGACCATGTAAAACGCCTGCTCAGGGACGTTGTCATGCTTGCCTTCCACAATCTCCTTAAAGCTGCGGATGGTATCCCCCAGCTTCACGTATTTCCCTTCCAGTCCGGTGAACTGCTGGGCAACGAAGAAGGGCTGTGAGAGGAACTTCTCCACCTTACGGGCACGGGCCACGGTGAGCTTGTCCTCGTCCGAGAGTTCGTCGATGCCCAGAATAGCGATGATGTCCTGGAGGTCCTTGTACCTCTGCAGAATGGCTTTGACTGCGCGCGCAACATTGTAGTGTTCCTCGCCCACGATGCGTGGGTCGAGAATCCGGGACGTCGAGGCCAGCGGGTCCACCGCCGGGTAGATACCTTTCTCCACAATCTGGCGCGAGAGCACCGTCGTCGAGTCCAGGTGCGAGAATGTCGTAGCCGGTGCGGGGTCCGTCAAGTCGTCGGCCGGCACATAGATGGCCTGCACGGAGGTGATAGAACCCTTCTTGGTTGACGTGATGCGTTCCTGCAGCTCGCCCAGTTCCGTGGAAAGGTTCGGCTGGTAACCGACCGCAGAAGGCATACGACCCAGCAGCGCCGAGACCTCCGAGCCGGCCTGGGTGAAGCGGAAGATGTTGTCGATAAAGAGCAACACATCCTGGCCACTCACGTCGCGGAAGTATTCGGCCACCGTCAGCCCTGTCAGGCCGACGCGAAGCCGGGCACCGGGAGGCTCGGTCATCTGGCCATAAATCAGCGCCGCCTTGGACTTCTCCGAGTCTCCAGGATGGACCACGCCGGACTCCTGCATTTCAATCCACAGGTCGTTCCCCTCGCGTGTGCGTTCCCCCACTCCGGAGAATACAGAGACGCCTCCGTGCTTCAAGGCGACGTTGTTGATCAGTTCCATGATGATGACCGTCTTGCCTACGCCGGCGCCGCCAAACAGGCCGGTCTTACCGCCTTTCAGGTACGGCTCGATAAGGTCTACAACCTTGAGCCCGGTCTCAAACATCTCCAGGTTGGTGTTCTGGTCCTCGAGGTCAGGCGCATGCCGGTGGATGGGGAACCGGGTATCGGTCTTGATGGGACCCAACTTGTCCACAGGTTCGCCGATAACATTCATCACCCGTCCCAGAGTGGCGTTACCCACAGGAACAGTGATGGGGCCGCCGGTGTCCATGGCCTTCATCCCGCGGACCAAGCCTTCCGTGGGCTCCATGGCCACGCACTTGACGCGCCCTTCGCCCAGGTGCTGTTCAATTTCGGTGGTAACGACTATGGGCTGGGGGACGTCAAAGCCGTCGGAGACGATTCGCACCGCCGTGTAAATGGGGGGCAAGTCCTTGCTCTCAAAGGCCACCACCACGACTGGACCAATCACTTCCACTACTTTGCCGACTCTTTCTCCTGCCATGATTCATCCTCTTGGAGAGCAGTTAACAGTCCACAGTTGACAGTCCACAGTTTGCGAACCCGAGTCCGCCGCCGGCCTGCATTCTTCCTTTAACCTTCGACTGTCGACCGTTGACTGTCAACTATTTTTACAGCGCCGCAGCTCCACTGACGATCTCAATGATTTCCTTGGTGATCGCGGCCTGGCGTGCCCGGTTCATCTGCAGCGTGTAGGTCTCAATCAGCTCCGTTGCGTTGTTTGTGGCGGCATCCATAGCCGTCATTTGGGCCGAAAGCCACGCCGCTTGAGACTCGAGCAAGGCGCGATAGACCTGGATCTCGACGTACCGGGGCAGAAGGTCTCGAAAGATCTCCGCCGGTGGCTGCTCATAGATGTAATCGATCAGTGCCTGGCCCGGGAGAGGCGGCGAGAAGGGCGGAATGGGCAGGTACCGCTCTACCGTAAGGCGCTGCACAAGTATGGATTTGAACTCGTTATAAATGAAGTCGACCGCGTCTACTTCTTGGCGGGTGTAGGCATCAATGATTTGCTTCGATATCGGCTGAGTATCAGAGAATCGCAGTTTGCCGAGCAGGCCTACATATTCGCCGACCTTCCCGATCTGCTTTCTGCGGAAGTAATCGCGTCCCTTGCGTCCCACCGGCAGCAACGACACCTGTTGGGTGGCGTGTTCGACCAGGTAGTGCTCAGTGGCACGCAACAGGTTGGCGTTGAAGGCTCCGCACAGCCCGCGGTCTGCGGTAATCAGCACCAGCAGCACCTTCTCCACCGGCCGCTGGGCCAGCAAGGGATGGGCTGGCTGGTCGGTGCGCGCTGCCACACTGGTGAGCATCGCCAGCATCTGGCTGGCGAAGGGCCGGGCACCAAAGACGCTGGCCTGCGCCCGGCGCAGCCGTCCCGAGGCCACCATTTTCATGGCGCGGGTAATCTGCTGCGTGTTCTTCACGGAGCGGATGCGGTGCCGAATGTCGCGTACGTTGGGCATATCACCAGTTCACAGTCCACAGTCGACAGTCAACAGTTCCATGCTAGATGCTTCACCATCGAATGCACAATCGGGGCTCATGGCCCATCAGGGACTGTCGACTATCAGCTGTGAGCTGTTGAACGTTTCTTCTCGGCCAGAAACTTGGTTTTGAATTCATCCAAAACCTTGCGGATTTCGGCGCGCAGGGTGTCGTCCAGTTGCTTCTTGTCTGCCAGCTCCTTACCCAGACTCGGATAGGACGAGTCTAGAAACTCGTAAAGGCCTGCTTCAAACGACCCGCATTCTTCCAGTTCCAAGTCGTCTAGGGTCCCGCTGGTTCCGCTGAAAATAATCAGGATTTGCTTCTCCACCGGCAGCGGTGAATATTGGCCCTGCTTGAGGATTTCCGTCAGGTGTTTGCCGCGGTTGAGTTGGGCCAGTGTGGCCTTATCCAAATCGCTGCCGAACTGGGCGAAGGCGGCAAGGTCGCGGAACTGAGCGAGGTCGAGGCGCAGGGTACCCGCCACCTGCTTCATCGCTTTGATCTGGGCGTTGCCTCCCACACGCGAGACCGACAGGCCCACGTTGACGGCGGGGCGGATACCGGAGTTGAAAAGCTCCGATTCCAGGTAAATCTGCCCGTCAGTAATGGAAATCACATTAGTGGGAATGTAGGCGGACACGTCCCCCGCCTGGGTCTCAATGATGGGGAGCGCCGTCAGGGAGCCGCCTCCGAGCTCGTTGCTCATCTTGGCGGCGCGTTCGAGCAGCCGGGAATGAAGATAAAAGACGTCGCCTGGGTAAGCTTCCCGTCCTGGGGGGCGTCGCAGCAGTAGCGAAATCTCACGATAGGAAACGGCGTGCTTGGAGAGATCGTCGTAGATGCAGAGCGCGTGACGCCCACGGTCGCGGAAGTACTCACCCATCGCGCACCCAGCATAAGGCGCAATGTATTGCATGGGCGCCGGGTCCGAGGCATTCGCAGCCACGATTATCGTGTACTTCATCGCATCGAATTCTTCCAGTGTCTTCATCACCTGGGCCACCGTGGAAGCTTTCTGACCGATGGCCACATAAATGCAGATTACATCGCTGCCCCGCTGGTTGATGATCGTGTCCAACACGATGGCGGTTTTTCCGGTCTGGCGATCACCGATGATCAACTCGCGCTGGCCGCGGCCGATGGGGATCATCGCATCGATAGGTTTCAATCCTGTCTGCAAGGGTTCGCGAACGGGCAATCGATCCACCACCCCAGGCGCCAGCCGTTCGATGGGGTTGAACTCCTGCGTTAAAATAGGGCCTTTGTCGTCGGTCGGGCGCCCCAGGGGGTCCACCACTCGCCCAATCAGTGCCTCACCCACCGGTACGGACATAATCCGCCCAGTACGCTTCACCGTGTCGCCTTCCTCGATCCTGACGTAGTCTCCCAACAGAACAGCGCTCACCTGGTCCTCTTCCAGGTTGAGGGCCAACCCCATGACATCGTGAGGAAGTTCCAGGAGTTCGCCCGCCATGGCCTTGTCCAGACCATGGATGCGCGCCACGCCGTCACCGATCGAAATGACCGACCCCACTTCGCTGACCGCAACAGTGCGGTCGAAATTCTCGATCTGCTCGCGAATGATCTTAGTGATTTCATCTGCTCTAATCTGTGGCATGGATAGAGGCCTTCCTCAGCCTTTAGTAATCGCTGCTCTCTGGAGAGAACCGGGAGGCATTCCGGAGGTCCTTCAACCTGCTGCGACCCCTATTGATTCACCAACTGCTGGCGCATACGTTGGAGGTTTCCTCGGACGGATCCATCGTACACGGTGCTTTGGATCTGTGCCAGGACCCCGCCCAGCAGCTCCGGATTCAGATGGAACTCCAGTTCCACCTGCCGGCCCGTAACATCGGCAAAGCGCCCGCGCAAAGCTTGTCGTTCGGCATCGGAGAGGGCGGTGGCCGATTCGATCCTGACCTCGGTCACACCCAGGTGCTCGTAGGCAACCTTTCGGAACGCCTGCGCTACCTGATCGATCAAGCTCATGCGATAGTTAGCCACAAGGACCCGAAGGAAATTCAGAATGACTGCGGCTGTTCCCATTCGTTCCAGGATCGCCGCCAGTACCTTGGTCCTGTCCGCGAGAGGGATCGCAGGCGACTCAAACACATTACACAGCTCGCCATTGTGGCGATAGGTCGCAGCAACGTCCTCCAGCTCACTGAGAATGCGGCGGTAGTCTCCTTGTGGACCGAGAACGTCCGCCAGTGCCCGCGCATATCGGTTGGCTACAGCGATCGCCATTTTTTGTCCAGCTGCTATTGGTAGTGGCTAGTCTTAGTCTAGTCGTCCTCTTCGAAACACTCGCGGGGCTGGCGCAGACCTTTAGGTCTGCGTGCTGCCTTCCATAATCTTCGCAGACCGGAAGGTCTGAGCCAGCGCTGTATGGCGATACTTATCAACAGCACGACCAACTGTGGCCAGCAACTGACCACTGGCAGGCTGCTGAAAAAACCTCCGAGCATGTCATCCTGAGCGGAGCGAAGGATCTGCTTTTTGTTTGTTTTCAATGAGGAACAGCAGATGCTTCGCTGCGCTCAGCATGACAGATACCCTTTTTCAGCAGCCTGCTAGACCTAGCCACTCGCCACCGCCTTTGAGCTGTCCTTCAGTTCTTTCTTACCTTTGCCTCGAGACCGGCAACGAAGCGGCCAAACAGCCGGCTGCGCCCGGCGTCATCAAGCCTCTCCCTGATCATCGCCTCGGCCTGGTCGATGGCTTGTTGGACAGCGTAATTTTTTAGCTCGAGTTTTGCCGCCTTCATCGCAACATCCATCTGAACCCGAACGGAATCTGTGATTTTCTGCGCCTCCGCTTCCGCCGCCTGGCGCAAACGCTCGCGCTCGGCTTCCATCTCGCGGACCGCCGAAGCCTTGAAGGCCGCAATGTCCTGTTGCAGGTGTCGGAGTTTCTCCTCCACTGCCTTAAGCTGAGCTTGAGACGCCTGAAGCGCCTTGCGCGCTTCCTCCAGCGCTTTTCGGACGGATTCGGACCGCTGCGCAAAGAATGCTTCCACAGGTTTCTTGCCTAGGTAGCCCAGGGCCGCAGCGAGCAGGATAAAGTTGATCCAATGATAGAGGTTTTCGCGCCCTTCGTTTTCTTCCGCGTGTTCCGGGGGAGCCAACCACGCTGCAGACGCGCGCAGTGAAGCAGCTATCCGATGGCTGGCCGAACTGGACAGGCTGGCAGGGCAGAGCATGGCGACGAGGAAAAGCAGGGTCAAAGCCGTGTGCCTCACCGCCCTGCGCCTCCTTCCGGACCCCTAAGAGTGGCTTCGCCCAGCACAGTCCGGGTAACCTCCAGCGCCAGGGAACGAGTTATGCCGGTAAGCTGCTGCTTTACCGATTCCGCCTCAGCGTGCAAGGCAGCTTGAGCATCCTTCAGGACGGATTCCGCACGGGCGCGCGCGCCGCTCAACATTTCCTCACGTTCCTGCAAACCGGTGCGTCGATCCGACTCACGTAGACGGTAGACCTCCTGCCGGGCTGCTTGAAACTCGGCTTCATACTCCTTGGCTTTGGCGTCGGCAGCCGCTGACAGTTCGCGGGCCCGGTCGAACGCCCCAAGAGTCTCTTCTTCCCGCTGTTTCAAGACAGCATCCAGAGGGCGAAAGAAGAGCCGGTCCAAGATCACTCCGAGCAGGAAAACGAAGATAACGGTCGGAATCGACTGGGCAAAAAGGTGTCCTAGCTGTCTAAAGGTCTCACCCATTTGGATTGCTCAGGTCTTAATGGAGTTTAGCTTATTAATTTGGGCTGCTAAGACCCCTTGGAACCTGTCATTCCGAGCAAACGAAGAATCTAGGTTCCAGGTTTCAGGCCGGTGCGAGATGTTCAGCATGACATGATTGGCATTTCTTCAGCAACCTGGTTAGACGTGCCAAATGGTAGACTACCGAGAATCGGAAAGTTAACATACGCTCTTAGATTGTGTCAAGAATGCGATTCGAGTGCGCGTTGTAAGTGCTTTGCTCAACGCACATCGGGATCTCCTTGTCAGTTGGG
>Ga0306920_100014949_pt1 | contig 10618 bp, 14 predicted proteins | sample flu12Cox44000170_FD_204666 | JGI IMG/M metagenome (GOLD analysis project Ga0306920, IMG submission 204666) | Lab enrichment of tropical soil microbial communities from Luquillo Experimental Forest, Puerto Rico - flux4day.12C.oxic.44.000.170 (v2)... | ecosystem: Environmental > Terrestrial >... | reverse complement strand
GCATTTGGAGCCCTTAGTGCGGCAGGCAGAAGAAGTTCTGGCCCAGTGAGGTGACTCTCAAGGAGTTTTCTATGAATGTAATTCAACAGGGACCAGCGACCAGAACTGTCAGAATCTTTTCGGTCGGTCGGGTGGAGCAAGCCCGCAGAGTCGAGGAGGCCATCGGCCGTCGCGCCTACCAAATCTTTGAACGGCGCGGCGGCATGGGCTGGCATGAACTCGAAGGTTGGCGACAGGCGGAGTCTGAAGTACGAAGCAAATTGTGCTTCAGTCTGAGCAGTTCCGATGATTCGCTCTTGGTCGGCTTTGATGTTGCTCGCTTCGAGCAGGGCAGTGTCGAAGTCTGGATCGCGCCTCAGCAAATGACCATTGGGGGAAAACCGATCCGTCACAAAGAACAAGCCCAGGAGCGGTGCGTTCATACGAAGGAATAGTCTCAACCACTGGAAGGTTCGCTTTCGCACAATTGCACTTCCCGTGGAAATCGAACCTGGCCGAGCCATCGCCAACATTAAACGCAGCGTCGTGGAAATTCGTCTACCCTTGACACGCCCAAAGTACGAAGAACGAAGCCGGATGCAGGCTGCCTGAACTCCCCCTCGGAAACGCTCACCGATTTGAACCGGGCCCGTCTGCGCTCGCTGACGTGTGCTCGGCATCACAGGGATTTGTGTTCTGAGACACATCGTTTCCCCCGGCCTCGCGCGAGCATCGGCAACAAGGGGGCAACAATGATTCAAGAACATGAGATCAACCAACAAATCAAGGCGCGGCCTTCCACGGACCTGGGCATCTCTCTCGCCAGGATTCTCGTCGCTACCGACTTTTCGGAAACCTCGGACCGTGCCCTCGAACACGCTCTTTCCCTGGCGCGAACGTACAATTCCAGAATCTTTCTGGCGCATGTCATTCCTGTGGACCTTATGATGGCTCCAGAACTTGCGGAAGCTTCACGAGAGCAAATGCGCCGGGCCGCTCGCGAAGGAATGGAAAGAATCCTGACTTCGGGTCGCTTCTTCGGAGTTCCCCACGAAGAATTCATCGAGGAAGGCTACCTCTGGCCAAACATCGAAGATCTGATCAAGAAGCATGAGATCGATCTCCTCGCCCTCGGAACGCACGGCATGGGCCTCATGCGAAAGTTGCTGATCGGCTCCCGGGCGGAGGAGATCTTCCGCCAAGCGCGCATCCCCGTGCTGACGGTCGGACCCGCTGTCGAGCGGGAACCTTTCTACGAAATCGAACTGAAAAACATTCTATTTGCAACCGCTTTCGGGATGGGCGTGGCACGTCAAGCCGCGTATGCCTTTTCTCTCGCCCACGAACACCATTCGCGAATCACGCTCTTGCACGTTCAGCAGCACCTGTATCAAGAGCAGGTGATCATTAACCGATTGCAGGAGTTGGTTCCGCCCGTGCCCGATTTGCACTGTCTTCCGTGGTTTCGCGTGGAATGGGGCGATCCTGTTAACGAGATCTTGCGGGTTGCCGGACAGATACGTGCCGATTTGATAGTTCTCGGCGCCAAAACGCGGAAAGGCCTGCCTGGCCATGTGCCTCACACGAAAGCCTATCAAGTCGTTTGCGGCGCAACGTGCCCGGTTATGACCATCAAATCATAGATGAAGAGATGAAGAATAGGAGGTTGGTCTTGGCTGCTGTGTCGCCTTAAGTCCTTAGCAGTTCGGGAGGTCGTTATGTCTCTTTTTAATCTATTTTCTGATCGCCGCCGGATGTCTAGGCGCCATTTACCTGATTTCTCGACTTGTCCGAGCCCTTCGTACCTGCCTGACGTTTCGCGGACAGCGGATTGTCTCCTGGCCCGAAAATCACTGCCCCGCCGCGGTCCGCGTTGCCGCAGGGAAAGGTGCGGATGAACCTATACCACTGAGGCCGGAGAACCGCAGATGGCTAACGACGATCGCGACGTTTTGACCGTGTTGAAAGCGGAACTTCGATTCCTGGAAAACGGAGGATACCGCCGTTGTCCCGGCGCCCCATGGAGGCCTCAATTCATATTCGAAGACTCCTGCACGTGTATAAACCATGAGAGGCGCGAACCTCTGTTGCCTTGCCGCGAATGTATCCTGATGCACTTTGTTCCGCCAGATTGTCGCGACGAGCAAATCCCCTGCCGGCACATTCCGCTCAACAAGGAGGGATTCACGCTCGACACGTACTATCGCTTGGGAAACTTCGAAGAAGGCGAAGCCGCAGTCCGAGACTGGCTGCGAAGAAAGATTCACGAGCTCGAAACAGTCGCTCCACGCGAGAAACGGGTCTAACACTTGATCCAAGGAGAACGCGTCATGTCCGCCGCAACCGCTACAGGTTCAGCCAAAGCCACCGAGGCCGCGTTGCCTCTTCCTCTGAGGAACGACGGAAGGTTCATGCCTACTGGCGCGCCGCCAACCACCTTTGTCCAGCAGCGTGATTCGTCCCCGCAGTAGCTGGCCAAATCGCCCCAGCCCACGTCGAGCATCGACCCCGAAAGCGTGCCCCAGGGAATTCTTTCTATGGACGACATCGTCACGCACGGAGACCTGAACAAGTGGGAAGGGTGTTGCGAACTATCTGCCGAGGAAATCATTCGGAGCCTCAAGCGGCTCTACCGCAAGCCTGGCGAGAAAGGCCAAGTCAAAGCGAAGGCCGCTTAGATGATCAATACAAGGAGTCGCGCTTCAACGGATCAAGCGCGACATCTCCGAGACCCAGTTCCCGTACGTATTGATGTGAGTCCTTGAAGTACCGGCTTGCACTTTCTTGGGTTTCTTCCGTTTGGCGCAACGACGGTTGCGTTTGGATGATTTCGATGGCCTCATAGTTTCCTTCCAGTGGCATGGACGCGACCTTGCATCACGCCGCTCGTGGGACGCTCGCCCGAACCGTCAATACCGGACAAGGCGCCTGGGCCACAACGGGTGCGTGGCCGCAGAAAGGTTTGTTGTATTCCTGGCTGCCATGCCGATGAGATCCGCCTTTCCTTGCTTAGCCAATTCCACAATACGCTCTCCCGGTTCACCGTGTTCCACCAGCATCTCCGGGCGGCTTCGCAAATTTTCAGTCCAGGGGACGATTTCACCAAGTCGATGCTGGGCCTCGGCGACGGACAGCTCCCAACCCTTACCCAGCCCTCCCGATTTCCCCTTCTTGCAAGCGTGAACCAAGACGAGTTCCGCCGATCGAGAGGGCGAAACACGCGGCCTCGGCCGACCCCGAGGCGAAGTCCGTCGCCAGCGGCACCCGATGAAACTTTCCCTCACCTTTGAGGCGCAAAGAGACCTCCGGTCCCACAGTCATGACGGGCACAGTGGAGCTGCAAAGGACTCTCACTGCCACCGAGCCCATCAGCATCTTGCGCAACCCAGTTCTTCCGTGCGTTCCCAATACGATCAAGTCGGTTCCGAGCCGGAGGAGCGTCGTCTCCACGGCCGACCACACATCTGTGCCGCGGACGACGTTCATCTCGTGCTGTAAATTCTTCAGCCATTCTCCGACTCGTTGCATTTCCTCCTTCGCCCATTTTCCTGAAGATCGGGTGCCGCCCCGAGAGAATCCGGAGTCATATAGGTAAGTGTGTCCGGAACCACGACATGAACCAGGGAAAGCTTCGCGCTGTTGCCACGCGCCAACCACGTCGTCCAGGTGAGAGTGATCATCCATAGTACTTCCGAAGCTCGCCTATAGGGGCATCTCCAGGCAGTGATTCCGGCCACAGCTGCATGTGACCCCACTCACAGCCTTCCCACACCCGTCTTGGTATTAGTTCCAAGTGAAGACCCTCAATGGCCAAGTCGCGGTCCCTGCCTCGGCGCGCGCGGGCTCCTGGACGTTGTGGTTTGTTTTCCTCATGCTGATCTTCCTTGCCGTGATCCCTTGCTCGTTGGGCACACCCACTCCTTCTCTCGCCGCGAGACCCACAGCTTTCGACACGGCCCGACCAGAGGCTCCTACGCAGCGTCTCTCCGACAAGGGCGCTGCCGAGTTGCAAACGATATTGAACGTTGTCAAACTCGCCGCCCTCCCGAGTGAGCGTCTGACAGCGTTCGCGAATCAGGCCGCGGGACTTTACGCGTTGCTGGACCATTCCCTACTGTGGATTCGGTCAGGCAGCCCCACGGCTCAGGCACGCGAGGTTCTCGAACGGCTGCAACACGCCGAAGAAAAAGGTCTGGATCCGGTCGCCTACGACGGCCACATTTGTGATTTTCGCTTCGCCCACCTGGAACTTTCTGCTCACCCGTCCGAAGGCGATCTCATCCGCTTCGACGTGGGCCTCACACTTGCAACCATGCAGTATCTCTCCGATCTGCACCTCGGACGAGTTAATCCAAAGTCCCCACCCTTTGTCGTCGAAGTCCGTGGAGAGACCCTCGATCTCCCTTCCTTTATTAAGGAAGAGCTTGCGAACGCGCGCGATCCGCGCGCAACCATCGAATCCGTCGAGCCGCAGTTTCTCGGCTATCGCCGGACACTCAGCGCCCTTCACACGTATCGCGACATCCAGCAGCGCGACGGCGGCGCACTCCTTCCTAGTTCGCCGCGGCCCGTGGAACCAGGCATGCCCTACCCCGGCAGCCCCCGGCTCCGCAGCCTGCTGCGCCTGCTCGGAGATCTTCCAGACGCAGGAAACCTTGCGTCGCCCAACTACGACAACGAACTCGCGGCTGCGGTCGAACGATTCCAGGAACGTCATGGGCTTGAGCCCACTGGACTGCTTGATCCTCCAACACTGCGCGAACTCAATACGCCAATCGCCCGGCGCGTCTTGCAGCTCGAGTTGACTCTCGAACGCTGGCGCTGGCTGCCATCGCCCTTTAAACAGCCGCCCATCGTCGTGAACGTTCCGGAATTTCGTTTACACATCATCGACGAACGGCACCACATCGTCTCTTCCATGAATGTGGTTGTCGGCAGGGCTTACCGCCACGAGACGCCGCTGTTTGAAAGCGAAATCCGCTCCGTACTTTTTCGCCCCCCGTGGAACGTGCCACTGGAAATCCAACGCAACGAACTTGTGCCCTTAGTGGAAGTGAACCCTTCTTATCTGGCAGAGAATTCCTACGATGTCGTCGATGCCCGTGCTAACCGGATCGAAGAGCCAACCCCGACCCAAGAGACGCTTGCGGCACTCCGAAATGGCCAGCTCTTTCTGCGGCAGCGCCCGGGCGAGGAAAACAGTTTGGGCCTCGTCAAATTCGAACTCCCCAATCCCTACGACGTGTACCTGCATGGAACGCCGGCACAGGAACTATTTTCAAAATCACGCCGCGATTTCAGCCACGGTTGCGTGCGCGTGGAGGATCCAGTGGCCCTCGCTGTCTGGCTCTTACGCGAGAATCCGGGGTGGAACGAAGAACGCGTCAAGGCATCAATGCACGGCTGCGAAACGTTGCGCGTCGCGCTTGCTCGCCCGGTTCCCATTTGGATCGTATATGGCACCGCTGTAGTCCTCGAGGACGGGCGGGTGCGCTTCTTCAATGATGTTTACGGCCAAGATGCCGCACTTGACCAGAAGTTGACACACATACGGACCGAGCCGTCCGCGGTTGAGTAGGACGACCCTGGCTTGGATTTCCCGCTGCCTATTTGTCGAATGGCTTCCGTTCTGGTTTATGACGTTACGGCTCTTGATGGGCGGCTCGCCTTGGGCTTGCACCGCGGCGCTTGAACAACTCGACTTGCCGCAACCGCCTCTTCGCTTCCTGAATCGTTCGATAGGGTCCGCCCAAATTCTTTCCTTTGCTCGAAAGCACGTAGTATCCATCTCTCTGTTTTCTGATCAAGTTAGCCTCCGGCATTCCGAATATTCCGCGCCGCGCAAGCCGGCATATACAGTGACAGCGGACACGGGTTCCCGTGACGCTCAAAAGCGTCAATACCAGCGCTGCGAATTTGTTTGGCCCTGGCCCCCAGGGTCCGTTTTCAAGGTTGTAAGTGTCGAAGAACCCGTCGGCAATCAGATGGACCCAGCTTCAATTTCGCCCGTTTACCCTGCGTCGTTCGTCGAAAGGCTGACGACGGACGCGCGGGATCGGGCCAGTTCCGCCGTCGCGAAGGCCAAGGACATCTTGGGCGGCGCGGGCATGGCCCTAGATAGCGGCGACTCCACACCCTTCGGAGAGCCGCGCAGCGTCATTCTCGAAACGGCTAAAGAATGGGGCGCGGACCTGATCGTTGTTGGTTCTCACGGCAGACGCGGTCTCGATCACTTCCTTCTCGGCAGCGTGTCCGAGGCTGTGGCGATTCACGCGTCATGCTCGGTCCGCGTTGTTCGCGCGAGTCAGCATCCCAAGGAGAGCAACCGTGCGGTCTGAAAACACATTTGCAACTTGCGCGAAACTGCCTTCGCCGGTGCTCACTGTTTACGTCAACACCACTACGCAGGATGCTGCGCGGCATCCGCGGGTGCGGGCCGAGCTGGCCTGGCTTCTCGACCAGGCCCAGACCCTTCGCCAAAATCTGTCTCGCCGTGACGAAAAGCTATTCGAGCGGCAAGTCGAGCGCGTTCGCAGATTTCTGGAATACCGGCATCCCGCCGAGCTGGCCCTCGCGATTTTTGCCTGCGCGAAAGCCTGGCGGGTAGTCCCGTTGCAAGCCCGGCTGAGGAATGAACTTTGCTGGGGAAAACCGAAAATCGACCCGTTGCTATCCTTGCTGAACGCACACCGCCGATACGGCGTCGTCGTAATTGACCATATGGCCGCACGTTACTTTGAGTTCGCTCAAGATAAGCTGCGTTTGCTCAGCAGCAAACAATTTGAAATCGATGCTTCGCAGTGGAAGCGCAAAGAGCAGGGGCGCGTCGCAACCGAACGAATGCAGAAATCGCGTAGCCCGCTGCGTGATTTGTTTGAGCACCGCATCGAAGCGCAATACAAACGCCTTTGCCACGAGGTTGCCGAGGAAACCGCAGCCATTTCAAAGCAGCACCAACTCGACGGCCTGTTTCTCGTGGGGCCGGACCGCTTAATCCAGGCTGTCCGAGAAAAGATTCCGTATCCTCTCGCCGCCGCGACCGTCCTCGTGCAGGAGAATCTCGGGCGGAGTTCCCCAAGGCAACTCGAGCGTCGCCTCCAGCCTCTCGTCGATTCCTACGAACAAGAGCAGCAACTAGCTGACGTAAAGCTCCTCCAAACTTCCGACAGCGCGGCGGTCACAAATCCGGATGAAGTGATCGCACAGCTGCAAAACGGCCGGATTCGGTCACTTTTTGTCGCGCGGGACCTCGAATTCGCATTGCGGCAATGCCCAAAGTGTGGACTCGTGAGCCGCGCCGCTGATCGCGTTTGCGCCGAATGCGGCGAGGTACGGCAAGAAATCGCCCTGGGTGAGCTCCTCGCCCAGGTCTTGGCCACGGGGAACGTAAAGATCGAATTCGTAAACGGCGATGCAGCGCAACTTCTATTGCGCACAGGAGGGTTGGGCGGCTGGCTAAGCGCTGTACGCGCTGCGGCCGCGGCTTCGCGCTAACAGGCAAATTCACCTGGAGCTGCCGTAATGAGCGATCAATGCACCAATATCAGAGTCCGTCAAATGTCGCCGAGTGACATACCGGGCGTGGTGGAACTCGAACGCCAGGTTTTCCCTGGAAATGTTGAGGTGGACAGAGGAAGAGCTAACTCAACATCTTTCTGTATTTCCAGAGGGCCAACTCGTGGCGATCGACGCAGCAGGGAGGATCGTGGGCTCCGCCAGTTCGTTAATCATCGATTGGGACGACTATGCGGAGTCCGCCAAATGGTCCTCGATTACGGGCTACGGGCGCTTCAGCACACACAATCCACTAGGCAAGACACTATACGGCGCGGATTTGTGTGTGGACCCATCAGCGCGCCGCCATGGCGTGGGCTCTCTCCTTTATGACGCTCGCAAGCAAATCGTAAGGGACCGTGGGTTGAAGCGCTTGCTCACGGGAGGACGAATTCCCGGTTATGTGCAGGCCGCGCGCGAAATGTCACCACAAGAATATGTGGCCGAAGTGGTTCGCGGCAGATCCGACACTCAGTTTTCAGCTGGCGAATGGCCTAATCGTCCTCCATGTGGTTCCCGAGCATTTGGACGACCCCGACTCCCGCGGCTTCGCGACGCTGCTTCGAATGGCTGAATCCCGAGTACACCGTGACCGTAAATCTCGAAGAAACCGAGCAGGCTGCAGAAATGGAAGTGCCCGATGGCTCTGGAGCGCCGGAGCACATTCTTGCATCCCGCGTGAGAATCGCGGCTTTTCAGTATCTGCTTCGTCCCATTCGAGGCTTCGAGGAATTTGCCACACAGGTCGAGTTCTTTGTGCGTAGCGCCCACGAGTATCGCTGTCAGTTTGCGTTGTTTCCCGAGTATTGCTCGATGCAATTACTCAGTCACCTGCGCGAGCCTGCACCAGCACGCGCAGTACGGCGCCTCGCGCAGCTCGCTCCGGAGTACGAAAACCTATTCAAACGTCTGGCAAAGGTAAGCGGCCTGTACATCATCGCCGGCACTCATCCGGTGATTGAGCGGGGAGAGCTCTTCAACGCCGCCCACCTTTTCACCCCGAACGGAAGGGTATTTCGTCAAAAAAAAAGGTTCACCTGACGCAAACTGAAAAGGGACCGTACCAGATGGCACGCGGGCGCGTGTGCTCGCGGAAGCCGGCGCGCAAATCACTTCGTCCCTTCCTGCACCGATGAACGAGAAGGTTTCTGCCGAGTCCGCTATTGTGCGCAAGCGCGTGCCAGCGAGAACCAGGTCTATTTGGCTATGGCTGGAACAGTTGGAAATCTGCAAGAGGTTCCTTGTATGGCCACGCATTACGGGCAGGCAGCAATCCTCACCCCGTCAGACTACTTTTTTGCGAGAGATGGCATTGCCGCAGAAGGCACCGTGAATCAGGAACAGATGGTGATTACTGACCTGGATCTCGATCTATTGGAAGAACAGCGCGTCAACGGGACCGTCTTGCCTCTGAACGACCTTATTCGAGATGCCTACGACCGTGTAGTTCATTATGCCGACCATCGAACAGACGCAAAGCTCGTTTCTTAGGTTCTGTTCGGCAACCTACCGACGCGTTGCGTTTGCGCGCGATGGGCGCACGACCTTTGGTAGTTCTCTGCCGAGTAAGAGGCAGCGGCCAGCGTTGAAGTGCTTCCGACCCTGCGGGCCGGTGCGTCGAAACTCCCGGGCGCTCCTTTCACAAGCTTCGCGCCGAACCGCTGCCTCGCGGACCGAAGGACGGTCCGCAGGTTCAGTCCACCCCCCGCGTGGGGAGTCAGCGGAGGAGCCCTCAGCCTTCGGGGCCTTTCCCGTTCCCGCTACCATCCTTCGATGGCTCACATATAGCTTCTCTCCTGCAGTTTTGCAGTGATCCGCATCACGGCTCCAGGTGGCTCGCGTCACGGCCCCGAACTTGGGCCGCCCTCAGAATCGAAGCAGGAATCCATGGCCACTCTACCCAAACCGATCAAGCGTCCAGCGCCTGAGCCAAGCGTCGTCTCAGTCCCGCCACCTGTGAGTCTCCTTCACTCGAGGCGGTTTCAGTGGCTCGCCTTGGTCGTTGTTGCCCTGGCATTGGCGACTGGCGGCATGCTCTGGCGGGCGGGGGACTGAATATGCGGATTGCCGTATTGACAAGTGGCGGCGACGCGCCAGGTATGAACGCAGCGGTCCGCGCGGCCGTTCGCAGCGGGATCGCCAAATCCTGGGAGATGTTCGGAATACGTCATGGCTATATGGGTCTTTTGGAAGGAAACCTTGTTCCGCTACGCTCTCGCGACGTCAGCAACATTATTCAACGCGGAGGCACTTTTCTCGGCAGCAGGCGCTGCGAAGAATTCAAAACCGAGCCGGCGCAACTACAGGCCGTACGGATTCTCCGCGAGCATGCTTTGGACGCGCTGATTGTTATCGGCGGAGATGGCTCCCAGGCGGGGTCGTACGCACTTTCCCAAAAGGGCTTCCCGGTCGTTGGAATTGCTTCGACAATCGACAACGACCTCGTCGGATCTGAAATTACGATCGGCGTTGATACTGCGCTGAATGTCGCTTTGGAAGCGATCGACAGGCTGAAAACCACCGCGGCATCGCATGAGCGTGCATTCCTTGTCGAGGTCATGGGGCGCGATTGCGGATATCTGACGCTCATGTCAGGCATCGCCGGCGGAGCGGAGTGCATCGTTCTACCAGAAGCGGAAACCGATCCTGACACTTTGGCTCGTGATCTATGCGCGGCTTACATGCGAGGTAAGTCACACGCGATCGTCGTGGTAGCTGAAGGGGCCAAACTCAACGCCGATGCACTTGCAAGGCATTTCAAGGAACACCGCGACCGTATCGGTTTTGAACTACGAGTCACCAAACTTGGGCACGTCCAGCGAGGCGGCACACCAGGCGCTTTCGATCGGCTTCTGGGTACGCGATTCGGCGCTGCTGCGATCGAACATATTGCGGCTGGAAAGCACGGTGACCTCATTGGCCTGATTCGAGATGAAGTCGCGGCTACGCCGCTTGCTTCGGTCGCTGGCAAAAAGAAATCGCCGGACCTAAGGTTAGTCAAGCTCGCACAGATACTAGCTGAATAGAAACCGAGCTCCAGTCTTTCAAACGCAATCGCTAAAATAGACGGCAGCGCTCTTGAACG
>Ga0306920_100014947_pt1 | contig 10619 bp, 9 predicted proteins | sample flu12Cox44000170_FD_204666 | JGI IMG/M metagenome (GOLD analysis project Ga0306920, IMG submission 204666) | Lab enrichment of tropical soil microbial communities from Luquillo Experimental Forest, Puerto Rico - flux4day.12C.oxic.44.000.170 (v2)... | ecosystem: Environmental > Terrestrial >... | reverse complement strand
AGGCCGACGCGAATCTCCGAGCGGGCTGCTTCGACTGCCTGGTCGAGGCGCTCAGGCAATACGAGGCGACGCGGAGAATTCCGGCCCTGGCCGACCAGGCGACGAGCGGCGCCGTTCGCGCCGCGGCGCTCCTGGCTCTCCGCGAGCGAGAGCTCGGCACCACCGATAGCGGCTATCTGGAAAAGGCGCGCGAGCTCGCGGCATCGCCCAGTCTTGTAGCGTCCGGCTTCAGCCGGACGGAATTCGCGCCCCTCCTCGAAATCATCGACATCTTTCCGTGGAACGGTGGCGCCGGCCGCTCGGGCCGGCTTGATGCGGGCTTGAGCATCTTCGCGAACCGCGAACAGCGGATCGACACGTTGAGAGGCGTCGCCGGACGTGACGAGCTGTCGGCGTATGTGTGGATCGCTTATGCCTGCGGATCCGGCGCGGGTCTGCTGATGGGCAACGCCGAGATGAAGGCGCCGATTAGCGCCTGGGCCGATGTGCCGCTGCTGGCGTTTCGCCTGGCCATCTGCTCGACGAGCGGTCCCGCCGCGATCGACGCGGTGGTTGCCGAAGAGCCCCGTTATAAGGAAGCGGCGTTCTTCAAGGGTATCAACGCCATCGGTGCACGAAAGCTCGACGAGGCCGACGCTCGGTACCGCGACGCGTATGCGTGGAGGAAGACGTGGCCGGCCGTGACCCAGGCGCTCGCCAACGTCGCGATGACGGCGGAGGACTTTCAGACGGCGCGCGAGTTCTACGACGAAACGTTGATGCTGGCGCCGAATCTTCCAGAAGCGCTCCTCGGCAAACTTCGCGCGAGCACGTTTCTGTCGCAGCATGAAGACGCGATGGCCGTGGCCGACGAACTCATCGCCATCGGCCGGTATCCTGGTGACGCGCACTACTGGAAGGCTTACAACGAGTTGTCTGTCGAGCGGTACGACCCGGCATGGTCCGACATCGAAGCGGCCGACCGATCCCTCATCAATAGCGACGTCCCGAAGCTGGCTGGCATCATCGCGATCAATCGGCACGAGATCGACGTCGCGTATCAGCGGCTCGAAATCTCGAAGCAGCGCAATCCCAACGACTGCCAGACGCTGTATTACCTGCATCTCGTGCTTGCTGACCAGCGCAAGTGGCCTGACACGATCACCGGCGCGGTGGCGGCTGCCGGCTGTATCGACGGAGCGGAGGTCGGGCTGCACGCTCAGATCGAAGAGATTCGGAAGTCGGATGCGCCCGACGCACGGAAGACGCGTCAAATCGCGGCGCGCGAGCAGCAAATCGCCTCGGGCATCCGCATGCGGGCGACCTGTTGGTACAACGCGGCGGTCGGGAGCTACAACACGCGCAAGGCCGATGACGCCCGCGTGTATGCTGCGAAGCTGGATGGCGACGCACAGTACGGGGAGCGCGCCAGGGATCTCGTCGCTCAACTCCCACGCTAAGCTGCGAACCCGATTCACGAGCCATCACGAAGTCACGAAGAACACGAACTCTTGTTATCCGAAAAAGACTTCGTGACCTTCGTGTCTTCGTGATAAGTCGGCGATGGAACCAGCTCGTTATTCGTCCGACAGTACGAAATACAGCGCGACCGGCGCAATGACCAGGAGCGCACCGAGCGCCACGAGGAGCGGCAGCGTGATCGGGGAGGCGAGCTCCGACACCTTGGTCGACGCGATTGAAAACACGAACTCGTGCACCGTGGGCCACGCGAGCCAGCCAACGATAGTCATCACCGCGAGCGCGACCGACGCTGCCACGACGTACACAAAAGTGAGCGGGCGGGACGCTTCGCGGATGGCTTCCTGCCGCGCCCGCATCTCGGCACGCCACCACACCTGACCGGACGAGGGCACGCTGGCTTCCTGCCAGGTCGCGTCGTGATCCTCGCGCATCGCGGAGGCGACCACGAGGACGTCCGTGCAGATCTGACAGGAGGCGACGTGATCGACGAGCTCGCGATCGACGCGGTGCGGCCACCGCTTCGACGCGAGAGCATCCAGGACGTCCGATTCGCGCGGGCACTCGACCGGCGCCTTCATGCCAGGCTTCCCTCCACTGCGCGTGGGGCCCCACCCCCACGCGGAACTGACGCTGATGCCTCGCCTCGGATCTTCATGTCCTCGGCTCGGCATGGCCGCGGGCGCTCGTGGGTCGTGCGACGCCGAGAGCTGCGGCCAGCCGCCGCCGCGCCCGGAACAGCAGGATCTTGATGCTGGCTTTCTGGACGCCCAGCGACTCCGCGATCTCCTCGTGCGAGGAGCCCTGCGCGTAGGCGAGCCAGAGCATCTCGCGCTCGCGAGGCTTCAGCGTGGCCATCGCACGCGCCAGATCCGTCCGGCGCTCGGTATCGCCTGCGAGGTCGGATCGATCCACGAGCGCGCCCGGCTCGTTCTCGGCCGGCACCGGGACGCTCACGGCACGACGGCCGCGACGGCGGCGATCGTGCGCGAGATTGGTCGCGATACGGAACAGGTAATTGCGCCGGTGCGATTCGTTGTCGAAGCGCCGTTCGGCTCGCAGAAACCGATAATAGCTCTCCTGCAGGAGATCGTCGGCGAGCGCGCGGTCGCCGGTGATGCGCGCGAGATACGACCACACCGACCGCGCCGTCCGATCGTAGAACGCGCGGAAGGCATCCTCGTCCATCACGAACGTCTCGATCGCCTCGGCCGCAATCCGGTCAAGACGTTCGACATCGGTGAAGGTCATGTCACGCGTGAACATGTCGCCTCATCATACGGCTAAGAGGTCGGCCCCGTTCCTGTCTCGGGTGCCGGGGACTGTGTGGGGAACAGGCCCAGCCGCCGCGACAGCCCGTAAGCCATGAAGGACGAGATGAAGAAACCGGCGCCAATCGCAATCCCCGCCGCGCCCATCGCAAACAACGGCAGTTCGGCTTCAGAGAGGATGTCGTTGCCGGCGAATCGTCTGCTGGCGAACATCAAGGCAGCCCCGAGAAAGGCGACGACCACACCCGCCTGGATCGACCACAGGATCCGGCCAAAAGGCGCTGCCAGCGACCGTCCAGCTTCGACCGGAATCGGTGCGGCATTCAGGAAACGCTGCCCGGCCGGCGACTGCATGTAGGCGATCAGGTCCTCGTTCGACGTCATACGCTCCATCAGCCGCGTATGCGTGTCCACGTGCGTCTTCGACATCCGCTGCCACTTGCGATGCTCCATCACCGTCCGGATGATCCAGGTGATCGTCGCGACGACCGTGAGGAACACGATGAGCGCGGCCACACCGCCCATCATCTCGCCGACCTCCCTGATGGCTACCACCTTCGGATCGTTGTAGTCGTACCGCTGCGGGCCACCGTCACGAAACTGTCCCAGGAAGTAGCCCGGGTTGTGCGCGACCTCAGGGTGCTGGTCCAGAAACTGGGCGAGCGCCGGATAGGTTTCCAGGTAGCTCTGATTGGTCAAGAGCGTGGGGTCGAGCGCTATCACACGGCCGAGCGAGGGCGGATACTGCTGGAGCAGTTGCTGCAGCCGCTGCTGAGTTTCGGGAGCGTTGGCGTCGTATGCCGGGGGCGTCCGAATCTCGGGGACCGGCCGTGGCGCACGTGGGACTCGGGGCTCCCGGAGCGACTGCGGCCCCTCCTGCGCCAGGGCGGCCACGGTGGCCAGAAGGAACAGGAGGGCGACGACGGGGGCGCGTTTCATATACCCCTATTACTCACCGCCGTGGAAGGGGTTAACTAAGCGCCGTCTGGCACGACCGCTGTGGTTCTGAGAATCTTCTTCGGGTCCACTCCGCGGTCCACGACGACGCTGAAGAAGGGAAACATCATTTCCTCCCAAGTCATCGTCCCCATGTAGACCGTCGAGTTTGGCGCCGGATTGAATTTGTTGCTCGCCGAGTTGTCGAAGTGCGCGTAGACGACCAGCTTCGTGCCCTTCGGGACCTTGATGGGCCTGGCGAGGCTGTAGCCGAGCTGCCAGTTGAAATCGTAGCGCGGCACGTTGAGCACGGTTTCCTTGTGTCCGTCGGGATACTCCAGCACGTAGGTCATGTCCTTCCCGCGCAGGTGCATGTGCGGCATCATCCAGACCAACTCTGCGTCGGCGGTGAATGTCGCCTGCGCGGGTGGACTCGACCAGTTGGGATCGTTCGGCGGAATCGCGAACACCTTCCGATCGCCGGGGGCGGAAATACCCGCGGTGACGTACGTTCGCTTCGGGGGCTCCTGCGCGATCGTGACACCGACCTCAGGAACGTCGACGCGCGGGTCGCGTCCGTTCGGCGTGTAGTGAATCTGGAATCGGAGATCGGATCCGGCGGGAATGAGTTTCGCCGCCTCGTAGACCCGGTAATCCTCGATGGATTTGCCTGGCACGTAGCAGCCGTCGTTGAAGCCGTTGCTGGCGACCGAGCGGGTTTGAGGCGCCTCGGGAGGCACCAGGCTGCCGATGCCTTTGCCGTCGAGATCGATGCCAGCCTCGTCGCGCCGGCGATCGACCCAGAGCAATTCGTTGTACTTGACCGCCGGGTTGTGTTCGACGAACGTCACGCAGATGTGGTGGGTGACCGACAGCTCGCTCGGCTTGATCTCGATCGAGCCGACCCACGTGTCCTTCGTCAGGCCGCTCGGCACGTAGTACGTCGCCCACTCGATGACGTCCTTCGGCGTGTGTGCCGGCACGGTGTAGGGCATGCCTTTGATGATGTAGTCCGGCTTCACGGTCCAGCCGTTTTCTGCCCATGCCACGGCCGGCGGCGCATCCCTCGGGTCGCCCGACGGTGCGCCGGCATCAACCCATGCAGCGATCGTCGCGATCTGTCGATCGGTCAGCGACGGGTTGTTCGAGAACTCCTGCACGTGTGGGTCGGCAAACCACGGCGGCATCTGCCGGGATTCGACTTTGGTTTTGATGCTCCGCGCCCACGGCCGCGTGGTCTCGTAGCTCAACATCGAGAACGGCGCAATCTGTCCTGGTCGGTGACAGCTCTGGCAGTTCTTCTGGAGAATCGGCAGGACGTCTTTGTAAAACGTCGGCGCTTCAGGAGCCTGGCCGGCAGCGCCGGTAGCGCCGGCAGCCATGATGTGGCCGGCGTCGAAGGCTGCAACAAAGGTCAAGCACAATCCGGAAGCGATCATCCAAAATCGGCGCATACGCGGCTCCTTGGTGTGTGACCTGGTCTGACAGTCGAGTGATTATACTGGTCGGCTATGAAGAGACGGGATTTTCTCACGTCGGCCGGCGTCTCGAGCGCGGCGGCTCTCGCGGCGTTCTCGGGCGTCCCCGGGGCCGCTGCCGCGGCGGAGTGGAACGAGGCCGAACGGGCGAGCGTCAAACTCGTCACCGACTTCTGCGCGGCCTGGTCGACGCGCGATGTGAATAATGTCCTGCCGTTTCTGTCGAACGACTGTGTTTACCGGATGACGGAAACCACGGCCCCGGCCAACGGGCACGAGGGGATCATCCAACGTCTCAAGACTTCGGTGGATAACTCCTCGCTCGTGGAGTTTCGGATCCTGGACACGATGGCAGCCGGCCCGATCGTGATGAACCATCGAATTGACCGATTCCTGATGAAGCCGCCGCTCACCTGGGAGGGCGTCGGCGTGTTCTTCGTCAAGGACGGGAAAATCAAGGAATGGTCCGACTACACGATTCGAGTGCAACGCTGATTCCTGGATGACTGTTCTCAAAGACGATCTCGCGGCTCTCCGTATCGAACGACAGCCCGACCGATCGCGCGTCGCGCGGGCGGTCGGCTGGGTCATCGTGCTGGTGCTGCTGGCCGCCGTAGCTGGCGGCGGATGGGTGTGGGCGACGCGCGAGCGGCCGCTCGAGGTCGAGGTGGCGGCCGTTGCCGAGCGTCCTCGAGGGGCCCAGGCCGAAGTACTCAACGCATCCGGCTACGTCACTGCACGCCGGCGCGCCACCGTCTCCTCGAAAATCACCGGCAAGGTGGTTGAGGTGAACGTCGAAGAGGGCATGGCCGTCAGGGAAGGACAGGTGCTCGCGCGCCTCGACGACGCCAACATGCGGGCGGCGCTGGCGCTCGCGCAGGCGCAAACAGAGGCCGCACGCCGCAACATCACGGAAAATGAAGTTCGTCTGGCTGACGCGCGCGTCACGCTGGGTCGACGGATGCAGCTGGTGAAGGAACGCGTCGTGGCCCAGTCGGAGGTCGATCAGGCGCAGGCGGATGTCGATTCGATTGCCGCGCGGATCGCGGCCGCGCGCGAGATGGTGAGCGTGGCCGAGCGGCAGGTGGCGATCCAGCAGACCGAGCTCGACAACACGATCATCCGCGCGCCGTTCACGGGCATCGCGGTCACGAAAGACGCGCAGCCGGGCGAGATGGTGTCGCCCGTGTCGGCCGGCGGCGGGTTCACCCGCACTGGCATCTGCACGATTGTCGATATGAAGTCGCTGGAAATCGACGTCGACGTCAACGAGGCGTACATCAACCGGGTGGTCGGCGGTCAAGACGTGAGAGCGGTGCTCAATGCGTATCCAGACTGGCAGATCCCGGCACGCGTGATCACGACGGTGCCGACCGCCGATCGCCAGAAGGCCACCGTGCAGGTGCGGATCGGCTTCGTGAAGCTGGACCCGCGGATCCTGCCCGACATGGGCGTGAAGGTCACGTTCCTGCGGCCCGACGCGGAGCCGCAGTCAAAAACGTCAAAAACGTCGAAGACGGCCGACCCGGCCGATTCGTTGCAACATCCTGTGACGCTGGTCCCGAAAACCGCGATTCGGAACGACGGCGGACAGACGGTGCTGTTTGTCATGCGCGGAGACGGGCACGTCGAGCGCCGCGCGGTGCGGACGGGCGGCGAAGACGGCGCGCAAATCGAGGTCGTCGCCGGCGTGGCGAGAGGCGAGCAGGTGGTCGCGCCGTTGCCAGCCGTCATCAAGGACGGCGTGCCGGTCACGATCAAACGATAGCGTTAAATGGTAGCGTCCGCCTTCAGGCGGACGTCCGGCTGAAGCCGGACGCTACAAGGTTGGAGAGCTTCTGATGGCCGACATGCTGGTGCGAATTGCGGGTGTGCAGAAATACTTCACTCGCGGTTCCGAACGCATTGAAGTATTGCGGAACGTGAACCTGGACATCCCGCCCGGCGATTTTCTCGCGCTGATGGGTCCCTCCGGCTCGGGCAAGACGACGCTGCTCAACCTGATGGGCGGGCTGGACACGCCGACAGCCGGCACGGTTGAAGTCGGCGGTGAGCGCATCAGCGACCTCGGAGGCGGCCGGCTGTCGCGCTGGCGCTCCCAAAACATCGGGTTCGTGTTTCAGCTCTACAACCTGCTGCCGGTGCTGACGGCCGAGCGGAACGTCGAGCTACCGTTGCTGCTGACGAACCTGTCGAGGACGGAGCGTCGCAAGCGCGCGGCCATCGCGCTCAAGATCGTCGGCCTGGCCGACCGAGCCAACCACTACCCGCGGCAGCTCTCGGGCGGCCAGGAGCAGCGCGTCGGGATCGCCCGTGCCATCGTGACTGATCCCACGCTGTTGCTCTGCGACGAGCCGACCGGCGATCTCGATCGCAAGGCCGGCGACGAGATCCTCGACCTCCTGCAGACGCTCAATCGCGAGCACGGCAAGACCATCGTGATGGTCACCCACGATCCGCATGCGGCCGACCGGGCACGCCGGACGCTCCACCTCGAGAAAGGCACGCTGCTCGAAGCGGTGACGGCATGAAGTACCTGCCGCTCGTCTGGCACAACATGTGGCGGCGGAAGGTCCGCACCACCTTCACGCTGCTGTCGATCTTCATCGCGTTTCTGCTGTTCGGCGTGCTGATGACGATTCGCTCGACGTTCTCGATGGGCGTCGACCTGGCGGGCCTCGATCGGCTGATGGTCATCCACAAGATCAGCATCATCATGCCGCTGCCTTCGTCCTATCAGGCGCAGCTCAAGACGGTGCCCGGCGTGGACGTGGTGACCCACAACACGTGGTTCGGCGGCGTCTACCAAGATCCGACGAACTTCTTCGCGACGATCGCGGTTGAACCGGGACCGTACTTCGGCATCTACCCGGAGATCCATCTGGCGCCCGAGCAGATGAAGGCCTGGGTCAGCGACCGGCAGGGCGCCGTCGTCGGCGTCGATCTGGCGAAGCGGTTCAACTGGAAGCTTGGGGATCGCATCCCGCTCAAGTCGTTTTACCGGCTGAAAAACGGCGGCGACACCTGGGAGTTCAACATTGTCGGCATCTACGACGCCGATCCGGGGTTCGACAAGACACAGTTCTTCTTCCGGTACGACTACCTCGACGAGGCGCGGAGGCCCGAGAGCGGAGCGGGAACCGTCGGCTGGTACGTGATCAAAATCAAGGATGCCTCGAAGTCGAAGGAGCTGGCGACGACGTTCGACGACATGTTCGCCAACTCACAGGCCGAGACGAAGACGACGACCGAAAAAGGGTTCATCGACGGGTTTGCGAAGCAGGTCGGCGACATCGGTTCGATCATGATCGCGATTCTCGTCGCCGTGCTGTTCACGATCCTCCTGGTCGTCGGCAACACGATGGCGCAGGCGGTCCGCGAGCGAACGAGCGAGCTCGCCGTGCTGAAGACGCTCGGTTTCTCAAACGCCACGGTGCTCGCCCTTGTCCTTGCCGAGTCGTTGTTCATCGCGATTGCGGGAGGCGGTCTCGGGCTCTTCACGGCGTGGGCGATCGTCGTCTTTGTCGGAGATCCGACAAAAGGAATGCTGACGCCGTTCGTGTTGCCGAATCGAGACGTCGTGCTCGGGATCGGCCTGATGGCCGCGGTCGGCGTCGCGGCTGGCCTGCTTCCCGCAGCGGGCGCGATGCGTTTGCGAATTGTTGACGCGCTAAGAAAGACGTAGGGCAGCCCTTTCAGGGCCGCCGGCGCCGGGCTGAAAGCCCCGCGCTACTGAGAGATTCGGGCCCCGAGCCCCGAGTACCGACCAGCGAGTACTGATATGTCCTTTTTCACACAAATCTTCGCCGTCAGCTGGCTGAACCTTCGGACGATCTCGCAGCGCCTCGGCTCGTCGGCGGTCGCCATTGTCGGCATTGCGGGCGTCGTCATCGTGCTCGTGGCGGTGCTCTCGATGGCCCAGGGCTTCTTCGCCGCGATGACCTCCGCCGCCTCACCGGATCGCGCGCTCGTGTTCCGTACCGGCGCCGACGACGAGATGACGAGCGGGTTCAGCGGTCCTGAAGCCGACATCATCAAGCAGGCGCCGGGATTGCGCCGTGAGGGGAATCAAGTACTCGCGGCGGCCGAGCTGTTCGTGCTGATCGACCTCCCGAAGATCTCGACGGGGACGCCGGCCAATGTGCCGATGCGCGGTGTCGAGCCCGCGTCGTTTCCCGTGCGGCAAGAGGCCAGGCTCATCGAAGGACGGATGCTGAGGTTTGGTACGAACGAAGTCGTCGCGGGCCGCGCCGCGACGCGCCAGTATCAGGGCTTGAAGGTCGGCTCGGAGATTAAAGCGGGACAGACGACGTGGCAGGTCGTCGGCATCTTCGAGTCGCAGGGCAGCGTCGCCGAAACCGAACTGTGGTGCGACGTCCACTACCTCCAGGGAGCGTATCGCCGGGGCAACACGTATCAGTCGGTCCACGCCCGGCTTGAATCGCCGGCGTCGTTCACCATGTTCAAGGACTGGCTGACGTCAAATCCACAGCTCAACGTGTCGGTCAAGCCCGAAGTCGAGTACTACATGACGCAGTCGCAGACCATCACCCGGCTCATCCGGACCGTCGGGTTCGGCATCGCGTCGCTCATGGGCATCGGCGCGGTCTTCGGCGCGATCCTGACGATGTACACCGCCGTATCGACGCGGACACGCGAGATCGCCACGCTGCGAGCGCTCGGGTTCAACACGGCGTCGGTGCTGGTCTCCGTGCTGGCCGAGTCGTTCGGCCTCGCCGCCGTTGGCGGTATCCTCGGCGGGCTCATCGCCTACATCGGCTTCAACGGCTTCGAAACGTCTACGATGAACTGGCAGACCTTCAGCCAGGTGGCATTCGCGTTTGCCGTCACACCGCGGCTCCTCGCGCAGGGCCTGGTGTATGCGCTCGTGATGGGCGTCATCGGCGGCCTGCTGCCAGCGCTGCGCGCTGCTCGGTTGCCCATCGCATCGGCGCTGCGGGAGTTGTAACCGATCGTAGGCGCACCGAGCCCGAGTCCAGAGCCCGTGGGTTACACTGGGAAGATGTCTTCGTCGGAAGCTGCCAACCAATCACGTCGCAACGTCGCCATCATCGCTCACGTCGATCACGGGAAGACGACGCTCGTCGACGCGCTGCTCCATCAGAGCGGTACGTTCCGCGCCAACGAGCGCGTGGCCGAGCGCGCCATGGACAGCAACGAGCTCGAGCGTGAGCGCGGCATCACGATTCTGGCCAAGAACACGGCCGTTCACTACCAGGACACCCTGATCAATATCGTCGATACGCCCGGGCACGCCGACTTCGGCGGGGAGGTGGAGCGGACGCTGTCGATGGTCGACGGGGTGATGCTGCTCGTGGACGCGTCTGAAGGCCCGCTGCCGCAGACGCGGTTCGTGCTGCGGAAGGCGCTCGAGCGCCGGCTGACGCCGATCGTCGTCATCAACAAGATCGATCGCGCGGACGCTCGGCCGAAGGAGGTCCTCAACGAGATTTAC
>Ga0306920_100014946_pt1 | contig 10619 bp, 6 predicted proteins | sample flu12Cox44000170_FD_204666 | JGI IMG/M metagenome (GOLD analysis project Ga0306920, IMG submission 204666) | Lab enrichment of tropical soil microbial communities from Luquillo Experimental Forest, Puerto Rico - flux4day.12C.oxic.44.000.170 (v2)... | ecosystem: Environmental > Terrestrial >... | reverse complement strand
CAGAAACCCGGACAGGACAAAGAACAAGTCCACCCCGCTCCAAGTCATCATGATCGCCTGATGGACAAAGCCTAGAGCAGGAACCGTCGGCACACTCAGATAGTGCCACGCGAGCACGAGCAGGATCGCAAGACCGCGAATGCCAGCTAGTTCAGGTATTCTTTTGTTTTCGATCGTCATCGGTCAGAGGAGATCTTGGACGCTCAAACGTCCGGTGGACACCCAAGACGATGATGTTCATAGCGACATTTTAGTTTTCATTGGGGCCGATGGTCTTACCCAATGGAGAACGGTGCAAAGTCGTTCGATCTTAAATCTCGACCGTACAACCCTGAGAGCAGGATAACCGGAATGGCGGGTAGGCGGGCCGACCCCGCCTTCCGAAAGACTCTGGCCTCAGCCTAGTCTTACTCCAGCGCATAATTCGGTGCTTCACGGGTGATAATTACGTCGTGGACGTGGCTCTCTCTTAGGCCTTGGCCGCTGATTCTTACGAAGCGGGCTTTTTGTTGTAACTCGGCGATGGTGGAGCAGCCGCAGTAACCCATTCCAGATTTCAAGCCTCCGACCATTTGCTGGACGATCATCGAGACTGAGCCGCGGTAGGGCACGCGGCCTTCAATGCCTTCGGGGACTAACTTGTTCAGACGGTTGTTTTCGCTGGACAAGACGGGCTGCGCGGTGGAGGCGTCATCGGTGTTCTGGAAGTAACGCTCGCTTGAGCCTTGCGCCATGGCGCCCAACGACCCCATGCCGCGGTAGGACTTGAAAGTGCGGCCTTGATAGAGAATGAGTTCGCCGGGGCTCTCGTCGGTGCCGGCGAAGAGCGAGCCGATCATGACGGCGCCGGCGCCGGCGGCGATGGCCTTGGTGACGTCCCCCGAGAACTTGATGCCGCCGTCGGCGATGATCGGGATGCCGGCGTCGCGCGTGGCTCGGGAGGCTTCGGCGATGGCGGTGATTTGCGGCACGCCGGCGCCGGTGACGATGCGCGTCGTGCAAATGGAGCCGGGGCCGATGCCGACCTTGATTCCGTCCGCGCCGGCGCGGGCGATTTCACACGCGCCATCGAAGGTGGCGACGTTGCCAGCGAGTAAGTCGATTTCGGGGAGCTTTGACTTGACGGTCTGAATTGCGTTGAGGACAAGGCCGGAGTGGCCATGGGCGCTGTCGATCGCGACAACGTCGACTTTGGCCTTTGCGAGTTCCTGGGCGCGCTCGAGGAAGTCCCCAGTGGCACCGATTGCGGCGCCCACACGCAGACGTCCTTGCGAGTCTTTCGCGGCGCTGGGATATTTCAGCTTCTTCTGGATGTCTTTAACGGTGATGAGACCTTTGAGATTGTACTTGTCGTCGACCACCAGAAGTTTTTCGACACGGTGCTGGTGGAGGATCTTCTCGGCCTCTTCGAGCGTAGTTCCGACGGGGACGGTGATCAGGTTGGTCTTGGTCATTACTTCGCGGATCGGAACGTCGAAGCGAGTCTCGAAGCGCAGGTCGCGGTTGGTCAGGATGCCAACCAGCTTGCCGTCTTTCTGGGTGATAGGCACGCCAGAGATTTTGTATTTGCGCATGACATCGAGCGCGTCGGAGACCTTGGCGTCGGGCGACATGGTGACTGGGTCGACGATCATACCGCTTTCGGAGCGCTTCACTTTGTCGACTTCGTTGGCCTGATCCTGAATGCTCAGATTGCGATGAACAATGCCGAGGCCGCCCTGCTGGGCGAGCGCGATCGCCATGTGAGATTCGGTGACCGTGTCCATGGCGGCGCTGACGATCGGGATGTTGATCTGGATGTTGCGGGTGAGTTGGGTCTGGGTGCTGGCTTGCGCCGGGATCACATCCGATCGGGCAGGAAGCAGCAACACGTCGTCGAAGGTAAGGGCTTCGGGAACCGGGAAGTGGATCATATGAGGACTTTGAGCTCCGGGTATCTGAGTATTGTAAATCAGTTGCTAAGTTCCCAGTTCCACCGTAGCCAGTTGCCGGTGACGAGTCGTGACTTGGGCACGGCCCTGTTGCGAAAACCGCCTGCGCAAAGTGAGATCCCGAAGCTGCGTTGGGAAGCTGGTGTTCAGGCACGAGAGTCGCCAAAGCTGAGCGACAGTACGGCTGGCACTCCAGGAGAGTGGGAGGATCGACGAAAGGGCGCGCTGTGCTTGGGTTTTAGGAGTGCCTCTCAAGTTAATAGGCTAGCCCTTAATAGTATCTGTGAAGATAAGACCGTCCCCATAGAATTCGAACGAAGGGGACGGTTGCATGGAGTTGAGGGGGGAGAGGGCGGAGGAACCGCGCACCGAGGAGGTCTCCGCGCGCCCTGAACCCGAGCCACCTCCCACCCGAAAACCTTACGAAAAGCCGGCCTTTCGGATGGAACGGATCTTCGAGACGATGGCCTTGGCGTGCGGGAAGATCAGCCAGACCCAGGGACATTGCCGGTTTAATCGAAAGAGCTCCTAGGCGGGCAGTAGTCAAAAAGCGCCAGTGAGAGCTCAAGTCCCAGCAAGACAGCAGGTTGCGCTGCGAACCAGCGGTGCAAGAGGGTTACCGTGGTCATCTCCTGTTCCCGTTTTTTGCCTTCGTTCTGAATTGAACTTCCTACAATAAGAAGGGTGTACGGATTTTGCGCCCCGCGGAAACGGGGCGAGGGAGAGTTCCGGAGGGAGTATTTGCGGATCTGAAGATGAGGAGAATTGTTATGCGAGCGAGCCAATGGTTCTTGGGAGTTGCAGGGTGTTGTCTATTCAGCGTTGCCCTTTGGGGGCAGGCGCGAATCGAGAGAACCGAGGTGGACCGCATCGAGGATCGCATCGAAGTAGAGCACATTGACGTCGGGCAGCCGCATCTCGGGTATCCGCAGGATTGGAGTTCGCGTCATTTTCTGATGCCGGGTGTGCGAGCTGAGCAGGGGTTCGCGCTGGGAGGGCAGGATCCGCGGCATGTTTACAACCTCGTGATGCGGCGCGTTGCCGAAATCAACGGGCGGAGAGGGATTGTGCGCCAGCGTCCACGTCCCGTGAAGATTGACTGGTCGGTGTCGATGGAGAACGGGTATGTGCCGCGGAAGAATTATCCGGCGAAGTATCAGTTCCAGGTTACGGCAGAAAGCTGCAATGCGGATTACGTGGTCTTCGGTTTAACGGTGAAGAGCGGAGCGCAAGCGAATCTGGTGGGCATCAACAACCTGTATACGGAGGCGAGTCCGAAGTGTAATAGCGGCACGCCTTGGGTAGCCTTCGCGTACAACACCGCGTTGCAATCAGGTGAGCAGATTACAACGTCGCCGACGATCTCGGGCGATGGGAAGAAGGTAGCCTTTGTTTCGAGCACGGGCAGTGCGACGTATTTCCACGTGCTGGCCCTGCCTAACCCGATTCCGACTCCACCCTCGCAAACCGGGACCGTGTTGAGTCCACAGACGCCGACGACCTGCGCTGCCGGGCCGACGACGCCGGGCTGCATGACCACGCTGCTGGTAACGAACGCCTCGGGCGACAGCAACTCCTCGCCATGGGTCGATTACCAGTCGGACACTGCGTATGTGGGCACGGACAACGGACTGCTCTGGAAGATTTTTCCGGTGTTCAATCACAACTCTGCGCCGGCGTTGGTAAATGATCCGACCAATTGGCCGGTGACGGTGTCGACCCAGACGATTAGCGTGCTGACCGATCCGATCGTGGACACGAATTCCGGGAAGATCTTTCTGGGCGACGGTGAGGGTTACCTGTACTCGGTGAACCTCAGCAATCCGGCAAAGACTACGGCGGCTGCGCAGACCATCGGCTGGGCTACGCACGGCGCGGGAACCGGAGTGGTGGACTCACCGATCGTAGTGAATGATTCAGCGAATTCGACGACGGACCAAGTATTTGCGTTCACGGGATGCAGCTCCGTGCTGGGCATCGGGGGCGCGGTCACGCAAGTGCCGGCAAATTTCACGACTGGCACTCCTACCACGGGCAACACTGTGGATTTGGGATCAGCCAGCGGATCAGGAGACTGCACAACCGACAACTTGTTGTCAGGAACATTTGACAACCAGTTCTGGATCAACGGGACGACGGGAGGTCATATGATTGCGTGCGGATTCGTGTCCGGAACCACGTCTAAGCCTCTTGTCCCATCGAACCCCAAAATGTATTTCTTCCCGTTCGCGAATCACGTGATCACGAGCACCGGGGCGTCTTCGTTTGTCATCAACAACACGGTAGGAGACGAGTGTTCGCCGTTAACGGAGTTTTATAACGGCACGACGGACCGGCTGTTCTTTGGAGTCGGGGGACCTTCGGTGGCAACAGAAGGCTTTCTCGAGAGTTCGATCATTACGAGTTCACTCAGTACGCCGTCGTGTGGATCGTCGGCAACCTCGAGTTGTGTAAAATCTCCGGTGGCGCTCGGTGGGACGAGCGGGATCGTAATCGACAACCAGCTTTCGAATGGTGGAACAAACATCTACTTCACCACGCTGGGGGCGGGCTCGGTGAACGCACAGAAGTGCAACGTCTCGGGTGGAAGCTCCAACCCGATCTGCGCAGTGAAGCTGACGCAGTCGGCATTGCAATAGGCCGATGAGTGCGACCCGATACGAGGATGCCGCAATCCTCAATTGAATTATGATCTCTGCGTACACCGGGATGCGCCCGGTTGGTGTTTCCGTCTCAGCTCAACTCCAAGTAAGCAGCCTGGCGGAGCGCGTGCAAAGCGCTGAGTGAGGCCCGAGGCTGGTTTCCCTGGGTTTGTCTTTTTAGGCTAACGCGCGTATATTCAAGCATTGGAAACTGTTGTGTAGTACCAGCTTTTGGCGAAGCACACCAGTGGGCGCAAGCCCACTTTTTAGTTTGGGCCAAAATGGTGCGCGCCGCGGTAGCCGTAAAACCCTGAATTGATGGAACTTGCGCAAGATCGCCTGCGGGAAATCGCGGAGCGCGTGGCGGCTTCGAGCGGGCTGGAAGTGGTCGAAGTAGAGCTGCGCGGAGCGGGCAAAGCCCGGATGCTGCGAGTGTTTCTGGATAAGCCTGAAGGCGTGACCCATGAGGATTGCGCGAACTTCAGCCGCGAGTTCGGCACCATCGTAGATGTGGAAGAAGCAGTGCCGGGCGGATCGTACACGCTTGAGGTTTCGTCGCCGGGGCTGGACCGGAAGCTGTTTCGTCCCAAGGATTATGAGCGCTTCACGGGAAGTAAGGTGAAGCTGATGACGCGGCAGCCAATACACGGCAATCGGCATTTTGAGGGGCGGTTGGAGAGTTTTCACGACGGCCGGCTGACACTCGATCTGAGCGAAGTGCGGAAGAAGAAGCGTCCGGCAGGCGACGTGCCAGAAAAGATTGAAATCGAGCTGGCGAACGTTGAGAAGGCGAATTTGGTGCCGGAGTTTTAGGTATACAGGTTCCAGAGTTTCAAGCTTAGAGAGCCTCGGGCAGTTAGAGAGTTTGGAACTTGCGGCGAAGCCGCGGTAGCTGATCGGAATATTACTTATGGCAAGCGAGCTTTATAACACGATCGATGCGTTGAGCCGGGAGAAGGGGATTGATCCGCAGATTGTAGTGAGTGCGGTGGAAGACGCGATTGTTGTCGCCACCCGCAAATACTACAAGACGCAGGAAAACCTTCGCGCGGAGCTTGATAAGGAAAGCGGCAAGATCCGGGCATTCGCGGTGAAGGCGGTGGTTGAAACGCCCGAACAAGTGGAAGACCCGCTGTTGCAGATTACGGTAGACGATGCGCGCAAGGTTGATCCGAGCGCGGAAGTCGGTGGAGAGCTGCACATTCCGAAGCCGACCGAGGGCATTCTGGGACGCATTGCAGCGCAGCTTGCGAAGCAAGTGATTTTCCAGAAGGTGCGCGAGGCCGAGCGCGACACGGTTTACAACGAGTACATCGGGCGCGTGAACGAGATCGTAAACGCGCAAGTGAAACGTGTTGAAGGTCCGGATGTGATCTTCGACATCGGCAAGGCCGAGGCGCGTATGCCGCGCAAGGAACAGTCGCGGCTGGAGTCGTTCGCGATGGGTGAGCGCGTGCGGGTCGTGATCGTGCGCGTTGAGAAGGCTTCGAAGGGGCCGCAGGTAGTGGTGTCGCGCGCGGCGCCGGATCTAGTACAACACCTGTTTCAGACCGAAGTTCCGGAAATCTATGACGGCACGGTGGTGATCCGGGCGATCGCGCGTGAGGCAGGCGAACGCACGAAGATTGCCGTGATGTCGAAAGATAAAGATGTGGATGCGGTGGGTGCGTGTGTGGGCATGAAAGGTATGCGCGTGCAGTCGATCATCCGCGAACTGCGTGGAGAGAAGATCGACATTATCGAGTACCACGAAGATGCCGTGACGTTCGCGGAGAAGGCGTTGCAGCCGGCGAAGGTCAGCCGCGTGACCATTGCTGACCTTGCGGACAAGCATCTGGAAGTCGTGGTCGATGACAGCCAGTTGTCGCTCGCGATCGGCAAGAAAGGCCAGAATGTCAGGCTGGCGGCAAAGCTGTTGGGCTGGAAGATCGACATCAAGAGTGAGGAAGAGAAGCGCCAGGAAGTGGAGCAGCAGATGTCGGCGCTGGTGCAGCAGACTTCAACCCCACTTGAGAACGTTACCGGGCTAGGCGAGGGTCTGATTGAGAAGCTGGCGGCAGCGGGAATTACGACGGTTGAAGCGCTGGCCGACATGACGCCGGAGCAGTTGGAAGCCATCGAGGGCATTGGGCCCAAGACGGTGGAAAAAATCAGCCTGGCGGTCAATAATTACTTCGCCGTCCTGGATGGCGGCGGCGAGGCAGTTGCCGCGCCAGCCGAAGGCGAAGAGCTGACCCAGGAAGGTGTAGCCGAAGAGGCTGCTCCCGCGGAAGAAGTGGCGGCGGAAGAAGCAGCAGCCAAAGTGCCAGTCGAAAGTGAAACTTTAGAAGCAGCAGCGGAGGCGGAGCCTGCGTCCGCTGAAGAAACAACTGCTGAAGCGGAGAGCGGGGAAGCGACCGATCCCGCGGAACACAAACAGTGAACCGGATACACCGAGCCGTGCGCGCCAACGCCGGCAAGGCATGCAACGCTGACTCCGTGAGGGTGCGATGAAGAGTTAAGGAGCGGTGGGAGCAAAGAAAGGGCGGATGAGTAAGATTCGAATCAACGATCTGGCCAGGGAACTGGAAGTGAAGAGCAAGGCCATCCTCGACGTGTTGATTGAGGTTGGCGTTACTGAGAAGAAGACGCACTCCAGCTCTGTGGAAGATTTTGAAGCCGAGAAGGTCCGGGCGCATTTCAAAGCGACCGCGGAAAACGCCGGTGCTGGCAAGAGCAGTCGTTCCACAAAGGAGCCCGGTGAAATCAGGACCAAGATCGACCTGTCCCACATCTCGCGTCCCGGCGACGTTTTGAAGCTCATCACGCAGAAGCAACAGGCTGCCGCCGCCCCGCCCGCTGCCCCACGCCCAGTTGCTGTTCCGCCACGCCCACCTGCGGTTGAGGCCAAACCTGCAGCGGCGCCGACTGCTTCCGCTCCAGCAGTCCCGCGCCCGACAACGCCTGAGCCGGCCGCGCCGGCGCCGAGATTTATTACGCCGCAGACCGTGCGGCCTCCGGCTCCGATAATTCGCCCGCCCCAGCCGCCTGCGGCTCCGCCGGTTGCGAGGCCTGCCCAGTCGGCGAGTGCGCCGCCGGTTGCGGTTCCGCCGCGAGCAGTGCCGCCTCCGCCTCCAGTAGTTCCTCCGGTTTCCGACACCGTTGCTGCGCCACCTGCAGAGGCGAGCGCTCCCGAGGCCCCAGCGGCTTCGACGGCCGCGCCAGCCCGTCCGGCCGCTACGGTTGCTCCGCCGCCCAGGATGATCGTCCCGCAAACGGGGCCGCGCCCGGTGTACAAGGCACCGCCGCCAAAGCCGGTTGTGACGCCAGCTCCGCAAGCGGCGGGTTCGACGATGCGACCTGCGCCAGGACGTCCGGTGCCGGGACAGCCAATCTTTCAGCGGCCACGACCGCAAGCTCCGGGACCGCGCCCGCCACTCCGGCCGGGTGAACGGCGGCCCATGCATCCCACGCGCTCATCGCCGACGGGCGCGCGTCCGCTGGGAGTTGGACCGGGACCGGGCACGCTGCCGCCGCCGGGACCGTCGCGTCCAGGCAGCCGCCCAGGCGGGCCTGCACGCAGGCCGGGACAGCGCTATGTTCCGCGCGGCGTAAAAGAAGGTCCGATGAAGGGCTACACGCCACCACCGCGTATGTCGGTATCGAACGAGCCTGCTCCGATCACGCGCAACATCACGATTACGGAAGGTATCAGCGTTAAGGATCTGGCGGAGAAGCTGGATATTCGCGCGAAGGATTTGATCGCACGGTTGCTGTCACGTGGAGTGTTCGCGACCATCAATCAAACACTCGATGCTGAACTGGCAAGCGAAATGGCGCGCTTCTTCGGAGCCGACACAAACGTGATCAGCTTCGAAGAACAGGCGCAGAAAGATATTGCTGACGCAGCCGAGGGGAGCGAAGAAGGCGGCGTAGAAGCAACTCCGCGGCCGCCGGTGGTCACGATCATGGGGCACGTCGATCACGGTAAGACGACCCTGCTTGACTCGATTCGCTCAACCAGTGTGGCTTCCGGCGAAGCTGGCGGAATCACGCAGCACATCGGGGCCTATAAAGTTCGGATCGCGGACAAGGAATCTCCTGCCTACGGACGTGAGATCGTGTTCCTCGATACACCCGGTCACGAAGCGTTTACGCGCATGCGTGCTCGTGGCGCGAAGTCGACCGACATCGTTGTGTTGGTGGTGGCAGCCGACGACGGCGTGATGCCGCAGACGCTTGAGGCTATCGATCACGCACACGCGGCTGAAGTGCCGATCATCGTCGCGGTCAACAAAATCGATAAGCCCGAGGCGCTGCCGGATCGCGTGAAGAAGCAACTCGCCGATCGCGGCCTGATGCCGGAAGACTGGGGTGGCACGACTGTGTTCGTCGATGTTTCGGCGAAGCAGAAGACCAACCTCAACCTGCTCATGGAAATGATCTGCCTGGTCGCCGACCTGCAGGATCTGAAAGCAACGCCGGATCGCTCAGCAAGCGGCGTCGTGCTGGAAGCGAAACTTGATCGCGGTCGTGGTCCGGTGGCGACGGTGCTGGTGCAGAACGGTACCTTGCGCACCAGCGATAACTTTGTGGTGGGTAATGTATACGGCAAGGTGCGCGCCATGTTCGACGATCGCGGCGCCCAGATGGAAGAAGCCGGGCCGTCGACTCCGGTCGAGATTCTCGGCATGGAAGGCTTGCCGCAAGCGGGTGATCAGTTCGTGGTGGTCGCCGACCGCGAGAAGGCGCGCGGCATCTCCGATTACCGCGAGCAGAAGGCGCGTGAGGCGGCGCTGGCGAAGAGTTCGCGAGTTTCGCTGGAAGGCCTGGCGGAGCAGCTGAAGACCGCTGGCACGAAGGAACTCAACATCATCCTGAAGGGCGACGTGGGCGGCTCCGTGGAAGTGCTGACCGACTTGCTCTCGAAGCTCTCGAACGACAAAGTGCGGCTGAAAGTGCTGCGCTCGGGTGTGGGCGCCATCACCGAAAGCGATGTGCTGCTGGCGTCGGCCTCGAACGCGATCATTATCGGTTTCAACGTGCGGCCGGAACGCAAGGCGCAAGAACTCGCCGAACAGGACAAGGTCGAGATCCGGTTGCACTCGATCATTTACGAACTGCAGGACGAGATCAAGCGCGCTATGACCGGCCTGCTTGAGCCGACCATCAAGGAAACCTACCAGGGACGCGCGGATGTGCGGAACGTCTTCCGCATCCCGAAGGTCGGGACTGTTGCCGGTTGCCAGGTTACAGACGGGATCATCAAGCGCGATTCCGAAGTGCGGCTGCTACGCGACAACGTGGTGGTCTTCAAAGGCAAGGTCGGTTCGCTCCGGCGCTTCAAAGACGATGCGTCGGAAGTACGCAACGGGATGGAGTGCGGCATCTCGATCGCGAACTATGGCGACATCAAGATCGGCGACGTGATTGAAGCGTTCGTTACCGAACGAATCGCTGCGGAAGTGATTGCTTAAGGGCGGTCGTTGGTCGTTAGTCCTTGGTTGTTGGCTGGAATCGGCGGTGTGGTCAACGTTGCAGCCGGATCTGCTCAAGGGCGCAATCTCCAGAGCCCGCTACGGCTCCGTCAACGAGTAACGACCAGCGACTAACGACCGTTTCATGATTGCCTTTCTTACCCTGGAATTGAGCATTGAAGCGGCTCAGTCGCTCAAAGACAAGCGGCAAGTCGTGCGCAGCCTGAAAGACCGGCTGCGCGCCAGTTTCAACGTAGCCGTAGCCGAAATCGAAGCGAGCGACCTGTGGAACCGCGCGACCATCGGCGTGGTCAGCGTTTCAGATTCGAAAGATTATCTAGACGGCTTGATGAAGAACGTCGAGCGCGCGGCCACCGGCATCGCGAATAACGGCGGGGCCGAACTGGTGGATTCGTTTGTAGAGTTTCTGTAGTTGAAGGCATGCCGCTCGAGCCAAGACTCCCCCTTGTTGGCCCATTTCTGCCGTTCCCGGTGAGGGAACTTTCTGATATTCTCATCCGTTTTACTCCGAGGTGATCTGTATGGAACGACGTGGGCAGAAGTATCATCGCGAGCGCCTGGGAGGAGCC
>Ga0306920_100014945_pt1 | contig 10619 bp, 9 predicted proteins | sample flu12Cox44000170_FD_204666 | JGI IMG/M metagenome (GOLD analysis project Ga0306920, IMG submission 204666) | Lab enrichment of tropical soil microbial communities from Luquillo Experimental Forest, Puerto Rico - flux4day.12C.oxic.44.000.170 (v2)... | ecosystem: Environmental > Terrestrial >... | reverse complement strand
GAGGCGTTGGCCCATGCCGGCGAGACCTTGATGGGCAAGTTCCGCGACGGCATGCCGGTGACCGCCGAGGCGGTGACCCTGATCCTTTCGTCCATCGATCGGATCAAGGAAATTCTCGCCGGGCTCGAGGCCAGCGAAGCCGAACCGGAGGGCAATGATCGGGATCTGATCGATCAGCTGGAGGCGATGGTCGAGCGCGGCGTGGCGGCGATGACGGCAAGCCCCGTAGCGGCCGCACCGGAACCGCTTGCGCCGGCACCGGCCGCCGCTTCCCCCACGACGCGCGGTACCCTGGTTCAGCAAACCCTCGAGCGGGCGTTGCGGCCCGGCGAAGTCTCGCTCGACGAATTGGAGCGCGCCTTCCGCGAGACCCCGATTGATGCGGCACCGCAGGAGGCGACTGCCGCGGGGAAAGAGGCAAAGGCATTCCGCAAGCCGTCGGCAGGTGCCGCCGAGACTGATGCCTCCGATGGCGATCGCATTGCCAACCAGTCGATCCGCGTCAACGTCGACACCCTCGAGCACCTCATGACCATGGTTTCGGAGCTGGTGTTGACGCGCAACCAGCTCTTGGAAATTTCCCGGCGTAACGAGGACACCGAGTTCAAGGTTCCGCTGCAGCGCCTGTCCAACGTCACCGCCGAACTGCAGGAAGGCGTCATGAAGACGCGCATGCAGCCGATCGGCAACGCCTGGCAGAAGCTGCCGCGCATTGTGCGCGACCTCTCCGGCGAACTCGGCAAGCAGATCGAACTCGAGATGCACGGTGCCGACACCGAGCTTGACCGCCAGGTGCTCGACCTGATCAAGGACCCGCTCACCCACATGGTGCGCAACTCCGCCGATCACGGCCTTGAGACTCCCGCCGAGCGCGCAGCGGCAGGCAAGCCGGAGCAGGGCACCATCCGTCTTTCAGCCTACCATGAGGGCGGCCATATCATCATCTGCATCGCCGACAACGGGCGCGGGCTCAATACCGAGCGCATCAAGGCCAAGGCACTTGCCAATGGCCTCTTGAGCGAGGCCGAGCTCGAGAAGATGAGCGAGGCGCTGATCCACAAGTTCATCTTCGCGCCGGGATTTTCGACCGCGGCACAGGTCACAAGCGTGTCGGGTCGCGGCGTCGGCATGGACGTGGTGCGCACCAATATCGATCAGATCGGCGGCACCATCGACATCAAATCGGTGTCGGGCGAGGGTTGCGCGGTGACCATCAAGATCCCGCTCACGCTCGCGATCGTCTCCGCGTTGATCGTCGAGGCCGGCGGCGACCGCTTTGCCATTCCGCAATTGTCGGTCGTGGAACTGGTACGCGCGCGCGCCAATTCCGAGCACCGCATCGAGCGCATCAAGGATACCGCGGTGCTTCGGCTGCGCAGCAAGTTGTTGCCGCTGATGCATCTGAAGAAGCTCCTGAAGATCGACGACGGCTCCTCCACCGATCCGGAGAACGGCTTCATCGTGGTAACCCAGGTCGGCAGCCAGACGTTCGGGATCGTGGTGGACAGCGTGTTCCACACCGAGGAAATCGTGGTCAAGCCGATGTCGACCAAGCTCAGGCATATCGACATGTTCTCCGGCAACACCATCCTCGGTGACGGCGCCGTAATCATGATCATCGACCCCAACGGAATTGCGAAGGCGCTCGGCGCCTCCGGTGCGGCCGCCCAGCAGCTTGCCGACGAGAACGCAACCCATCACACGGGCTCAGGCGAGCAGGCGACCTCGCTTCTGGTGTTTCGTGCCGGCAACGTGCAGCCCAAGGCGGTGCCGCTTGCCCTCGTCACCCGTCTGGAAGAGATCGCGGTCGACAAGATCGAGCTCTCCAACGGCCGCTACATGGTGCAATACCGCGACCAGCTGATGCCGCTGGTGCAGATGGAGGGGGTCAATCTGCAGAGCTCCGGCACGCAGCCGATCCTGGTGTTCGCCGATGACGGCCGCTCGATGGGGCTCGTGGTCGACGAGATCATCGACATCGTCGAAGAGCGCCTCAACATCGAAGTCGCCGGCTCGCACGCTGGCATTCTGGGCTCCGCCGTGATCAAGGGCCAGGCTACCGAGGTGATCGACGTCGGTCATTTCCTCCCAATGGCGTTCGCCGACTGGTTCTCGCGCAAGGAGATGCGGCCCTCCGTCGGCGCGCAGGCCGTGCTGCTAGTCGACGACAGCGCGTTCTTCCGCAACATGCTTGCCCCGGTCCTGAAGGCGGCCGGCTATCGCGTGCGGGTCGCTGCTGGCGCGCAGGAAGGGCTTGTGGCGCTGCGCTCGGGACAGTCGTTCGATGTGGTGCTGACCGATATCGAAATGCCCGAGATGAACGGTTTCGAATTCGCCGAGACCATTCGCGCCGACCAGCATTTGAGCCAGATACCGATCATCGGCCTCTCCGCGCTGGTATCGCCGGCGGCAATCGAGCGCGGGCGCATCGCGGGCTTCCACGACTACGTCGCCAAGTTCGACCGTCCCGGCCTGCTCGCGGCGCTCAAGGAACAGACCGCCGAGCTCGCCCGCGCGGCATAAGGAGACTGCAATGAGCAAGACCCAGACCAGCGAAGGCCTGGTTGCCGAATACGTCACCGCCATGATCGGTGACCAGCTGTTCGGCCTGCCGATCTCCCGCGTGCAGGACGTCTTCATGCTGGAGCGGCTGACGCGCGTGCCGCTGTCGTCGGGCGAAATCGCCGGCGTCCTCAATCTGCGCGGCCGCATCGTCACTGTGATCGACATGCGCACCCGCCTCGGGCTGCCCAAGGCCGCCGACGGCAAGCCGCCGATGGCGGTTGGCGTCGACCTGCGCGGTGAATCCTATGGCCTTCTGATCGACCAGATCGGAGAGGTGTTGCGGCTGCCAGATGAAAACCGTGAGGAGAATCCGGTCAACCTCGATCCACGCATGGCCAGGCTTGCCGGCGGCGTGCATCGGCTCGAAGGCCAGCTCATGGTCGTGCTCGACGTCGATCGCGTGCTCGAGATCGCTCCTGACGCGAAGGCGGCGTGACCTGGTCGAAGCAGGAATGGAAATGTCCCCATTTTTTTTATTGGAGACTGAAAATGAGAACATGTTTGGTAGTCGATGACTCGAGCGTCATCCGAAAGGTCGCTCGGCGCATTCTGGAAGGCCTGAATTTCCACATCGTCGAAGCCGAGGACGGCGAGAAGGCGCTGGAGGCGTGCAAGCGTAGTTTGCCCGAAGCGATCCTGCTCGATTGGAACATGCCGGTGATGGACGGCTACGAGTTCCTCGGAAACCTGCGCCGCATGCCAGGAGGCGATCAGCCCAAGGTGGTCTTCTGCACCACCGAGAACGATGTCGCCCATATCGCGCGCGCGCTGCATGCCGGCGCCAACGAATACATCATGAAGCCCTTCGACAAGGACATCGTGACGGCCAAATTCCAGGAAGTTGGGTTGATCTGATCAGCGTCTATCGAACCGTCGGCCAGGCGGCCTTTGGTTTGAGTTTCAGTGGTGTACCGAGCGAGTTGTTGAGCGATGAGTGTTGCGTTAGCGAGTTCCTCGACCCCGACCTCCGCTCGTCGGGAGCCGTTGCGTGTCATGGTGGTCGACGACTCCGTTGTCATCAGGGGATTGATCTCTCGCTGGATCGGGTCCGAGCCGGACATGGTGGTTGCAGCTTCGCTGCGCACCGGGCTTGAGGCGGTTAACCAGCTCGATCGCGTCCAGCCCGACGTGGCGGTGCTGGATATAGAGATGCCGGAGCTTGACGGCATCTCGGCCCTGCCCAGGCTGCTCGCCAAGAAGCGCGACCTCGTCATCATCATGGCCTCGACCCTGACCCGCCGCAACGCGGAGATCAGCTTCAAGGCGCTCTCGCTCGGCGCCTCCGACTATATTCCAAAGCCAGAGACCACCCGCGAGCCGGCCGCCGCCGACATCTTCCGCCACGACCTCATCCAGAAGATCCGCCATCTCGGCGCCAGGGCCCGCCGCGCCGCATCGTCGGCACCTCCACTCGCGCCGACCCACGACAGGCCGCGCGAGTCTTCACTCCATCCGCCGCCGCCGTCGCTTGCGCCGCAGCCAGCCGCACAAGCCGCGTTGGCGCGCCGCGCGTTCAGCGCGCATGCGCCACGCGTCCTGCTGATCGGTTCGTCGACGGGCGGTCCACAAGCGCTGATGACGTTGGTTGCCGAGATCGGTCCGGTGATCGACCGCTTCCCGGTGCTGATCACGCAGCACATGCCGCCCACCTTCACGACCATTCTGGCCGAGCACCTGGCACGTGCGAGCCGCCGCCCGGCGCATGAGGGTATCGATGGCGAGGCCATCAAGCCCGGCCAGATCTACCTCGCGCCGGGTGGACGCCACATGCGCGTGGTGCGTCGCGGCACTGAAGCGGCGATCGCGATCGACGACGGCCCACCGGTCAATTTCTGCAAGCCGGCCGTGGATCCGCTGTTTACCTCGGCGATCGACGTCTGGCAGGGCGGCACGCTTGCCCTGGTGCTGACCGGCATGGGCTCGGACGGGAAGCGGGGCGGCAAGGACATCGTCGCCTCCGGCGGCAACGTGATCGCCCAGGACGAGGCGACAAGCGTGGTTTGGGGGATGCCCGGTGCGGTCGCCCATGCCGGCATCTGCGCCGCCATTCTGCCGCTTCCCCAGATCGCGCCCAAGCTGGTGCGGTTGTTCGCGGGAGATCGCTCGTGACGCCCTTCGACTATGAATATCTGCGCAAACTCCTGAAGGAGCGGTCCGGTCTCGACCTCTCGACCGACAAGCAATATCTGGTCGAAAGCCGCTTGATCCCGCTTGCGCGCAAAAGCGGACTCTCCGGCATTGGCGAACTCGTATCGAAGATGAAGAGTGGCGCGCCTTCACTGATCACCGAAGTGGTCGAGGCCATGACCACCAACGAGACCTTCTTCTTCCGCGACAAGATCCCGTTCGAGCATCTGCGGGACACCGTCCTGCCCCTCATGCTCAAGGCACGCGCGAACGTGCGATCGCTCCGCATCTGGTCGGCAGCCTGCTCCACCGGCCAGGAGCCGTACTCGATCGCGATGTGCCTGAAGGAAAAGGCGCCGCTGCTGTCAGGCTGGCGGATCGAAATCGTCGCGACCGACCTGTCGCAGGAAGTGCTGGAGAAGTCCAGGGCGGGCATCTACAGCCAGTTCGAGGTGCAGCGCGGATTGCCGATCCAGATGCTGGTCAAACACTTCACGCAGAGCGGCGAGATCTGGCAGGTCAACGCCGATATTCGCGCCATGGTGCAGCACCGGCAGCTCAATTTGCTGCAGGATTTTTCCCAGCTCGGCAGGTTCGACGTCATCTTCTGCCGCAACGTGCTGATCTATTTCGACCAGGAGACCAAGATCAACGTCTTCGAGCGCCTCAACAAGGCAATGGAGCCCGATGGCATGTTGATGCTCGGAGCGGCCGAGTCCGTTGTCGGGATCACCGATGCGTTCCGGCCTTATCTGGACCGGCGGGGGCTCTATCAGGCGAATCCCGTGCGGGGACCGCGTGCCAATTCCGGAGCGATGCCGCAAGGACTCAAGGTGGTCGCCACGCTTTGAAAGCGCGATCAGAGGATTGCGTGCGGCAGGAAGCGCGAGCTGTTGCCGGTGATCGGATTTTCGTCCTCGCGGACCGACAGGCCGCAAGGCGTATGATCGACCAGCCAGCTGCCGAACACGGGATACTGTCCGGAACAGCCGTGCGGGGTTGCGAGCGCCTGACGCACAAATCCCTCCGCGCCATAGGGGCCCTGCTGTTCGGCGATCGGGGCGCCGTCCGAGATCAGCGCCACGTTGGCGCCCTCGCGGGAATAGATCGGCTTGCGCACATAGGAGGTGCCGAGCGCGGCCGCCCTCGGATCGTCCTCGAAATAGGCCGGCAGCAGGTTGGGATGGCCGGGGAACATTTCCCATAGCAGCGGCAGGATGCCCTTGTTGGAAAGCAGGGCTTTCCAGGGCGGCTCGACCCAGCGCGTGGATGTGTGGTGCAGCTTGGCACCGAACGCGTCGCGGAACATCCATTCCCAGGGATAGAGCTTGAAGACCAGATCTATGTCGCGATTGTCGAGATCGACAAAGCCCCCCTCGTCGCGCCAGCCGATATTTTCGATATCGATCGTCGTGGTCGCAAGCCCGGCCTGCAAGGCGGTGTCCGCCAGATAGGCAAGCGTGCCGGCGTCCTCGTCATTCTGCAGCATGCCGGTGAGGTGCAGATGGCGCCCACCGGCGATCTTGTTCCAGGTCCCGATCAGGCGCTCGTGGATTGAGTTGTACTGATCGGCCGCGTTCGGGATGATGTGCCGCTCGATCGCCTGCTCCAGCCAGGTCCACTGAAACACCGCCGATTCGAAGATCGAGGTTGGCGTATCCGCGTTGTATTCGAGCAGCTTTGCCGGTCCGCGTCCGTCGAAACTCAGGTCGAGCCGGCCGTAGAGGCTGCTTTCGTCGCGCTCCCAGCTCTCCGATATCAGCAACCAGAACGCTTCCGGTATCTTCAGCCGCTTCAGATGGCGCTCATCGGCGAGCGCGCGGCCGACGAGTTCCAGGCACATCGCGTCGATCTCGCCGGTCGGACGCTCGATCGCTTGCTCGATCTCTTCCAGAGTGAAGGCATAGTAGCCGCGTTCGTCCCAATAGCGCTCGCCATCAATGGTGTGGAAATTGAATCCGCAGGCCTCGGCGGTCTGCCGCCAATCGTCGCGCTCCGGGCAGACGATGCGTCGCATGTCGGCCTTCAGCCGCCGGCATGGCCGTGATGATGGCCATGGTGGAGGTGAAAAAACGTGCCGCCGAAGCCGCCATAGGTCGCCCGACACAGGATCCGGCCATCGCTGGTGCGCACCGCGATGCGGCCGGGGCCGCATTGGTCGTAGGGTGCAAACCCCGTCGAGACGGCGCCGACCGCGGCACTTCCCATCATCGTCAGCACGACACGACGCGAGCGTTTCACGGCGCAGCCTCCAGCAGTCAGACACACGATCCTCATTCAAGCCGCGCCGGTCAGGCAAGTCAAAGGCGGTGATTTCACGGCATCGTGCGGCTGAAATAATTTGCCGCGGCGACGGAATAATTATCCACGCCGGCAAAACCAAAGACGCGTGCAAACGCGCCGAAGCCGCCGCGGCTGATGCTGCCTGAGTCGGAATCGGCAGCCGTTGCGGGGACGAAGCGCGGACCGGTTGGCGTGGGAAGATGTAAATTTCGCAAAATGCGTGTGAGCCAATTCACACCAACATGCGGAACAGTCGCGTATGCGTGATGCAACTTGTGGTAAAATAGACCATGGAGCCAGGGAGCATGGCGGCCGGCTTCGTGACAGAGATTCTGCCATTATTCCGGCCCGGCGACATCACATGCATGGCGTCGAAAGGCGTTCGTCTCGCCGACGCGCAATGGATGTGCGATCCCGCCGGCAATCACGGCTTCGACGATCACGGCAACGCGCGCCGCGTCTATGCGACACTCTCGGCTGGCTTCATGCCGCCCGGCCAGAAGTGGTCGCAGGATCAACTGGACATTTTTTCGAGCTGGATGACGGACGGATTTCAACCGTGAGCGCGTGAGAGGAGATTTGCGATGATGCGATTGAGCAAAGAAGCGATTGTTGCCGTCTTGCTTGTCGTTGTGGCCGTCCCCGCCGCGGCGCAATCGGTCCCGAACCCCGCAATGACCGCGCCGGACCAGGTAGCCTGGCAGCTTTTCATTCAGGCCAACACGCGCGCCGGCGGCAGTAATTCGACCTTCGAAACGTGGGCAAGCGACAGCGATCTGTTCAAGGTCAATCCGCAGTTTCCGGCAACGGCGACGCCGCCGTTGCTGCGGCGGCCAGTGTTGCCGCAGGTCGCACGTCAAGGCGTGCAGGAAGCCGGCGGCCTGTTGCCGGCGCTCCCGCCGGGTGTTGCCCAAGGCGTCATGGAGGAGACGCGCCACAACAAGGCGACATTCGACTTCATCGTGCAGAACAATCTCTACAGGATTTCAGGGCTAAAGGCGGCATTCGGCAAAAACCTGTCCTTCCCCCTCGACTCCGTCGAAGTGAAGGCGAACTGGATCCCCGCAACCGATATTCCGGGTTTCACCCACAATCAGGTGAACCTCGCGCAAGTCCCGCAGCTCTATCACGTCAACAGCGCCAATGGTGTTCAATATGCGCTGGTGTCGATGCACGTGATCAGCAAGCTCGTGCCCAACTGGACCTGGGCGACCTTCGAGCACAGATTCAATCCCGGCCGTTGCGACATCATCGGCTGCCGGGATAATTTCGGTGCGCAGACGCCGTTCGTGCCGTCAAACCCAGCCGCGACCCAGGGATACCCCGATTGCGTCAAGACGCCCGCGCTGAGCGCGATGCTGTCGAGCGCCGACATCGATCCGGTCTACAAGAATTATTGTCTCAAGGGCTCGCAAGCCGACTTTACCGACAATACCGGCGTGGACGTCCGGGTCGGGAATTCGGTTACGGAAGACCCATTCGTGTCGACGTCGTCCTGCATGAGCTGCCACGGCCGGGCAGCCTTCAATGACTCCGGGCAGCCAACCTCGGCGGCCGGCTTTCTTTCGTTCGGTCCGAACGGACCCATCGGCCCGCTCGGACCGCTGCTGCCGCAATGGTATTGGAAGTTTACGATCCAGCCGCCGATTTTCCAGGGCGAGGGGGGTTTGACGCGGATCGCAACGTCCGCCGACTTCGTCTGGTCGATTCCGTTCTGTGCGCTGGACGACACGCAGAATCCGCCGCAACCCAACCAAAACTGTGTGGGAAAATGAGACAGGTCCCACGACCGGCATGATCGCGCGCAGGGTCCCGCTCAAGGGAAGCGATCGCGCCGCCCCGGAAGGCGCGACACTGGTCGGCGACGTCGAGCCGGACGAGAGGATCACCGTGACCGTCCTGGTCAAGCGGCGGACGGCGGACAAGTTCGAGCCGGGCAGCGCGGGGGATCTCGCCCGGCTCCGCAAGCCCGTAACCAGGCAGGCCTTGGCGGCACAGCGTCACCGCACACATGCGCGGGCTGCGGCGCGGATTCACAAGCTCGCCGCAAGCTATGGCCTGCATGTCAGCCGCATCGACCTGGTCCAGCGAACCGTGGAGATCGAAGGCACGGCGCGGCAGATGGCTGAAATCTTCGGCGCGACGCTTCGCATCTATGACGATGGCCGGCGGAGATTTCGGGCGCGCGTCGGGCAATTGGTCATCCCGGCCGAGATCGCACCCTGGACGCGTGCCGTTCTCGGCTTTGACGAGCGGCCAATGGTGCCGACATATCGCCTGCAGGCCCAGGCCGGCGCCGGAGCGGGTTCGGGGTTGTGGCCAACCGAGATGGCAGCGCTCTACGGCATCCCCCTCGATCGCGACGTGTCGTCGGCCAGCGTCGGCATCGTTGCGCTTGGCGGTGGCTATCTCGCCGCTGATCTAAAGGCGGCGCTCGCAGCCATGAAGCGGGAGGCGCCTGTCGTGGTCGACGTGCCGGTCGCCGGCAACGGCAACACTTTCGACGATGGGACGACGGCGGCGGAACAGGAAATCGCGCTCGATCTGCAGGTGATGGCCGCTCTGTTGCCGAAGGCGAAGATCACCGTCTACTTCGCCGGCAATTCGAGGGACAGCTTGGTCGCTGCCATTCGCCAGGCCGTTCTCGACGACGTCAACCGCCCGCAGGTGATTTCCGTCAGCTGGGGCAGCGCCGAAAAGTTCTGGAACGAGACAGGCTATGAGGCCATGCAGGCCGCCCTAGCCGATGCGATACGCTTGCGCGTCAGCATGGTGTTTGCGTCCGGCGATGAACTGGCAACGGGTGGACTGACCGACGGCAAGGTTCATGTCTGGTTTCCCGCATCGAGCCCCTACGTACTCGGCTGCGGCGGCACGAGCCCCATCCTCGGCGCCGGCAATACCTCGATCGCCTCGGAGGCCGTCTGGAATGAGGGTTTCAGCGGCACGGGCGGCGGAATTAGCGATGTGTTTCCAGTCCCGGCGTATCAGGAGAAACTGGCGCTGCCGAAATCGCTCAACGACGGCAATGTGCGGCGCGGTGTCCCCGATGTCGCCGGCGCTGCGGCCTCGACGCCCGGTTATCGCATCGTGGTCAACGGCACTGAGGTCATAATGGATGGCACCAGCGCCGCGACCCCGCTCTGGGCCGCCTTAATTGCGATGGTGAACGCTGCGCGCGGCGAGCCGGTCGGCTTCCTCAATTCCGCGCTCTATTCCAATCCGGACGCCTTCCGCCTGATCGACCGGGGCAACAACCGCATCGGCGGCAAGGGCTACGACGCGGGTCCCGGCTGGAACGCCTGTACGGGCCTGGGAGTGCCAAAGGGCGAGGACATTATCGCCGCGCTCACCACGACGCCGATGGCGTGAATCCACAAACAAAAACCCCGCCATTTGCGGCGGGGTCCAGTTCGGGAGGAGCGAGCCTTTCAGGCTCACGGCAGAAAACTGAAGTCAATCAGGCCGGGATGCGTTCATCCATGTCGTGCGGCTCGCGCAGCACGTAGCCGCGGCCCCAGACGGTTTCGATGAAGTTGCGGCCTTCGGAGGCATTGGCGAGCTTCTTGCGGAGCTTGCAGATGAAAACGTCGATGATCTTGAGTTCCGGCTCGTCCATGCCGCCATAGAGATGGTTGAGGAAC
>Ga0306920_100014944_pt1 | contig 10620 bp, 6 predicted proteins | sample flu12Cox44000170_FD_204666 | JGI IMG/M metagenome (GOLD analysis project Ga0306920, IMG submission 204666) | Lab enrichment of tropical soil microbial communities from Luquillo Experimental Forest, Puerto Rico - flux4day.12C.oxic.44.000.170 (v2)... | ecosystem: Environmental > Terrestrial >... | reverse complement strand
TCCGAGCTCAGTGGCGGCGTGGAACTGAATTGAATGATCGGCGCATCGGCCGGCCCGCTTACGCTCATACGAATGTCATACCCGTACTGTTTGGATGCGGCGGTGAGCGAGATTTGCGGATGGTACGGATCCTGGCTGTTGAGGGTGATCAAACCCTGTTGCACATCGAGACTGGCAAACGGAAAGCGCACGGTCCCGGAATCAATCTTCAGGTCGCCCAGCGCAATTGGGTCTTGCAAGGTCCCAGCGAGCTTCAAGGTCGCTGAGATTACGCCATTAAACAACGTGGTCCGCACCTTGAGGAATCGTTCGCCCTGGACATTCACGGCCAAACGCCAGTTGGCCACTGCCGGCTCATCGATGCTGAAATAAGGCGGGCGTCGGTCGGAAGTCGTGACCTGGCCGGGCGCCAGCAAACGCAGGTCGCTCAGGTAATAGCTGTCACGAAGGCGCGCCGTGCCGGAAATGACCGCGGGCGCATCGTGGGTCTTGTCTACTGCGAGGTCCAGGTCGCTGCGCACAATGAACTCCGGTTCGCGCGCCAGCGGAACGTTGCTGCCCCGCATGGTGAAGTGGAAGGGAGGAATGACGCCACGCAGCCACTCGGTGCCGCGCAGGTCAACCTCGCCCGCGAGGAGGAGGGGCGCGCCGCTCAAGCTGGCGGTTGCGCTTTGGAGCTTCAGTGCCCGCTCATTAAAACGCAAACGCACGTCAATATCACGGATAGAGCCGAAGTTCCCCAGAGGATGCGTGCGGGCGCCTTCGATCTTCATTTCGCCGTCGAGTTTGCCGCCGGGATTGAGTGCGATGTCTGCGGTCAAAGTTCCTTGGGGAGCGAGGATGTTGGGCACGAGCGGCTCGAACGCCGCGACGTCCGCCGCCGGAATTTTGAGTCGCAGGCTGGCCCGCGCCCAATCGGGCGGCTGCTTTTTGAGCAGCATGGTCCAGGAATCCGGGTCCAACGGCAGTTGGCCGGTGAGTTCGATGCGTTGCCCCTGCACCAGGACCTGGCCTTGCGTCAGGCGCGCTTGTTGTGGACTGATGTCGAGATTGAAAACCAGGTTTTTGAAGATTGGAAGGTTTGTATGGCCCGCCAGGAAATGAAGGCCCTGCGCGCGGAACGCCACCTGCCCCAGCGGTTCATCCCACGTTCCGGAGAGTCTGGCGCGCAGGTTGGGTTGATTTATTTCAAGACCGGTCCAACGGGCCAGTCGTTCCCAAATGAAAGCCTGCGGCTGAGCCTGGGCGGTCAGGTCACAAGCCTGGTGGAGAATCGGGTTTACAAGGCTGTTGGTGCTGCCGGGATTGAATGTGAGCGGCAGAGAACCATGGATAACCACCACGGCGGACGTTTCGGCGAAAACAACGAGATTGGAAATGACCAGGCCATTTTCGTCACCCGCCAATTGCACCTGGGCGGCGAAGGAAGCAGGGATCGATGGCGAAGCGGTTGAAACCGCATTTGGTGTCGCAGGCGGACGTACATCCGTGTTCGAAATCGTCTGGGTTAAGGAGGTGTTGAGAGCCAGACGCGCGGGGCTGTTGCTCCAATCAACTGAGGCCATGAGCTTCTCAATATGCGTTCCGGGAATATTCGTTTGCAGGAATGTCGCGAATGGCGCCGAGAAGAGGTCGTTCAACGAAAGCGCAAGTTGGCCCTGGCGCGGCCAATCCAGGCTGGCATTGGCTTCGATTTGCCCGGCCGAGCCGGTCCAAACGAGCGATGTCGTGTGCAGGGCCAGATTGCCATCGCCTTTGGGCATGCGAAGCGTCATTTCGCAAGGCTGCGCCAGGCTGAGAAATGGCTCGTCGTTAGTCATCAAAGAAAACCTGGCAAGCTGGAGCTGGATTTCTTCACCAAACAGCTTCAGCGCTCCGTCTACTTGTGCGGAGGAGTTGCTGGAACGGGCCAGCAGGCTTAACTGCTCGAGCTTCGTCTGTTCGCCGCTCCAATCAGCCCGCAATTGCAGTGGTCGCAATTTCGGCGTGACGACGTTCGTGACGAAGAGGTTCCCATGATGCCGCAGCGCGTCGAGTGGGCCCTCAAGTGCCCCAACGAGTTGCAGCCCTTCGTATGAGTAGCCTTCAGGCAGCCACTCTCGTCCAAAAGGCCCGCGCATTTCGACATGGCCGTTAGTCAGAGCGTTGGTTTCAAGCTCGACCTCGCCGGACACCGTGGCAAAAGAACCATCTGGAAAGCCGGCCTGAGCTCGGCTGACCTTGAGTAACGGCCACGCGAAACTTCCCTCAACCGAAAGGCTGCTCGCTGTGATGGCAGCGCGCCCAACCTCCGAACCAGAGAGCCGGAATTGCACCGACGGAAATTTCCCTCGAGTGGGTTGCAATTCGGCATTGCCTTTCAGAATACCATGAAGGCCCAACCCGGACAGTGCATCGAGACTCGTCGTGACTTCGAATAACGCCGGCTGCCGAATTAAAGGGCCGCTAAAATGGATATTCAATTGGGGAAAAAGCCGCGCTTCAATCCAGCTCGAAGAAATGGTTGCGGTTTGGACGATGACCGCATTGGTGTCACCGCGGGCCCGAACGGCCAGGGTTATAGGTGGCAGGTTGGTCCGCGCCGCCAGGGGGTGCGCATGAGCATCCAGCGCCAGCGCAAAGCCCCCGGCCGTCCAGGTCGCATTCAACGAGCCCGTCAGGTCCTCGTAAATGGGCAAACCAAATTCCTGGCCAGGGACTCGCAAATCAGGCACGCGCAATTGGGCGGTTTCGGGCAAGTAGCCGTTCTTCCCAAAATGCGCCTCAAGCTCCACTCGGTTACTCAACCAAAGTCCCGAGGCCTTGAGTTCGAGGCCGGAAAGATTCGTGCTAACGGACAGGTGAGTTTCAGTGTGAAGCGGCTCAGATTGCAGCTCAACGGTCAGAGGCCAATGCGCGAGCGCGGCGTGAACTTTTGCTTCTACCTCCAATTGCGACGAGTAAGCCTGGGCGGAAAGCACGCCGTTTGACCAGGTGAGTGAACCTAAAGAAAGAGTATCCCCCGGCAGTCGAATGGTGCCATTGGTCGTGAGCGCCTGAGGCAACCATCGGTGCACGGCGGCAAGGGTGCCAGCGAGAGATTTGATTTCATCTGTCGTGCTTGTGGCGGCTGCATTGGTCGATGGGAGTGAATCAACACTCCAGGCGTTCACCTCGAGGAACGGGCTTCCCTCGAGACGGTGGCCAGTCCGTAGGTGCCAGAGCCAGCTCGACGGGACGTAAGCCTCAATCCGCTCAGCCTGAAACCGCAGAGAGCTGTTTGTAAACGTGAGATTATGGAGCACGAATCGGCCATAACTCAGGCGCTCGTAACGTGAATAGGTCGCGCCATTCCTTCGGGCTAACGGACTCAGCACCCACGGGAACCAAAGCGGCAGGGCCAGCCATAACACCACGAGGCCCGCCCCAACCAGGCCCAGGCCAAGCAGCAACCGGCGTTGATATTTTCGCAGACGCAAGCGGGATGTCCGACCTTCAATAGCTACAACCGGCGTTCAGGACTGCATAGCAGCGCCAATGGTCCTCGATTCCTTCCTGATTCATGGACGAGATTTAACCAAGGATGGCGCGGATGACACGGATTTTGTTCGGTCTTTTATCCGTGTAACCGGTGCTCCGTAGCTTACTCTTTTGCTAACCCTGAAAATCCTTGGTCAGGAACAATCCATCAAAGCATTGCATTTGGCGACCGGTTGCGGCCAACACGGTCGCAACAACTTAGCGTAGATTTGGCGGCTTGCATGTTTTTCCTCAGCGCTCTTATACTCCGAGCCACGCACTGCCAGTAATAACCTATATGTCCCAATCCGGCCGCCAATCGGTGAACACCAGCAACGTGCTCTCCGTAATTATGGGTGGCGGCCAGGGCACGCGCCTGTTCCCATTAACCAAGGAACGGGCCAAACCGGCAGTACCACTCGCCGGCAAGTATCGCCTCGTGGATATCCCCATATCCAACTGTATCAACTCAGGGTTGCGCCGCATTTATTTGCTCACCCAGTTTAATTCCGCGTCGTTGCACCGGCATATTTCGCAATCCTATAAGTTCGATCATTTTTCAGGTGGTTTCGTTGAAATTCTAGCCGCCGAACAAACCTATGCGGATGCTTCCTGGTACCAGGGCACAGCCGATGCGGTCCGTAAGAACAAAATTCATTTCCGCAATCATGACTGGGATTATTTGTTGATCCTGAGCGGCGACCAGTTGTACCGGATGGATTTCCGCAACATCATCAACCAGCACGTGGACACGCAGGCGGATATCACCCTCGCCACCATCCCGGTCCGGCGCGCGGAGACGCCTGCCCTGGGAATCATGCAGGTTGACGCCGAACGTCGCATCACGCGTTTCGTTGAAAAACCGGCCGAGACTTCGCTGCAGGATTCGTTGCGGGTGGACCCTGCCTGGTGCTCGCGCCTGGGTATTCAAGGCGAAGGCGAATTCTTTTTGGCCTCCATGGGGATTTACGTCTTCAACCGCGACGTGATCTTTCGCCTCCTTGAAAACAGCCTGACTGATTTCGGCAAACACATTATTCCGCAGGCGATTACGGACCTGCGCGTGTTCTCTTTTGTTTTTCAGGGCTATTGGGAAGACATCGGCACTATCCGCGCCTTTTTCGAAGCGAACCTGGATGTGACGAACGAGTTGCCCCGATTCAACTTCTTCGACATGAGCGCCCCAATCTTCAGCCGGCCTCGCTTTTTACCCGGGTCCAAAATTAACGGCGCTCAGATCGATCATGCGGTCATTTCCGACGGTTGCATCATTAACCGCTCCACGATCTCCCACAGCATCGTCGGGTTGCGCTGTATCGTCGGACCCGGCACGGTGCTCAACCGGACCGTGCTGCTGGGCAGCGATTATTATGAATCGATGGACTCCATCCTCGAACATGAAAAAGCCGACAAGCCGCGCATTGGCATCGGCGCCGATTGCCGGATTGAGAACACGATCGTGGATAAGAACGCGCGCATCGGCGACGGTGTTGTCATCTCTCCAGCCGGCAAACCCGACAAGGTCGACCACCCCCACTACTACATCCGCGACGGGATTGTTATTATTCCGAAGAACGGGGTCCTACCGCATGGGACGGTGATTTGATCTTGCGTGTACCGCTCTTTTCGAAATTTTCAAAATGCCGGGCGACACAGACAAAAACTGCCTGACGGCAGAACCCCTGCCTTAGGGTTTCACCCTAATGAACCGGTGAAAAAGGTTAGGTGTAATGAAGTGGAGATGATAGCCTGAGCAGAGTAAAACAAATATGTCAGCCAGTGCATCGGGTGCGCGCCAGCGCGAGGGTGTAGTCAAGCGGTTGCGCCGAGGCGTGGTGCCCCAAACGGCATCGCAGCCGCCACATTTCCCATTGGGAAATCATAACGGCGCGTCCGACCCCCCCGGCTGTTCGTTTGTTGACCTGGGTGATTCCACCCGGGTTTCTTTCATGCTGACGCCGAACGGGCGCGGCCCGTTTGCGACACAAGCGGCCGAACTGCTGGCCACCGTTACCTCGGTCCTGCGCAGTCATCGCGACCAGCCTATGGTCGTGACTTCGCAAACCGTCTTCCTCCGCGACGAGTCGGACCAGGAGCAATGCGAGAAGCTCTTTGAGGAATACTATGGGGCTGAATTGCCTGTAACAAATTTTGTGCTGCAACCTCCTTGTTGCGGCGCCGCCCTGGCTTTGGAGGCGTGGGCCATCGGCGGCCCCTCGGTGCAAGTCGAACGATTCGGCCGTCAGACCATGGCCGTGAGCTACGACAGTGTCCGCTGGATTTATTGCGCCGGAATCAAACCGTTGCTTCAGAGCGGCGGCACGTACGAACGCGCTTCGGATTTGTTCAGCCAACTGGCCGCCGCCCTGGCGCAGGCGGGCAGTTGTCTCGAACAGGTTGTGCGCACCTGGTTTTACCTTGGGGGTATTACCGATCCCGAAGCCGAAGGACAACGTTACTTCGAGTTTAATCGCGCCCGCGGCGATGCGTATCGACAGGTTCATTTCTATCGCGCGTTGCTGGAGCCGGGGGCAAGGCCCGGAGTTTTTCCCGTCAGCACGGGGATTGGGATGACCGGCGGCGGCATGATGGCCGGCTGCGCGGCCCTGCAGACCGGGCGTGTGGATGCGCGGTTGGTGCAACTGGAAAACCCGCAACAAACTCCTGCCTACGCCTATCACCCGCGCTATTCGCGGGAGAGCCCAAGATTCTCTCGAGCCCTCGCCCTCATGCTTGGAAGGTATGTAACCACGTGGATTTCCGGCACCGCCAGCATCGTTAATTCCGAAAGCCGTTATCCGGGCGATATCCGGCGCCAAACCGAGCAGACCATCGACAACATCGAGCAACTGCTTACAACCCAGAATTTCGCACTTCACGGTTTAGCTGGCGTCAAAGCCGATTTGCACGACCTGGCCAAGATCCGCGTTTATCTGAAGCGGCCCGAGGATTTCTCCGCGTGCAAGGCCATTTGCGAACGCCGCTTCGGCTCCGTGCCCGCTATCTATGCTGTCGCGGACGTTTGCCGCCCCGAGTTGCTGGTCGAAATTGAAGGCGTCGCCTTCTCGAAAAGCTCAGGCCACTAAACTCGTCCTCCTGCTCTTCCCTCTCTCTCTTCTTTAAAACCCCAACTTCGACAACTCAGCATCGAGCGCCATCTGGAATTGCTGCACGTCCGTTGCGGGTGGGCGATAACCTTGTTGTTGCGGTGCCAATCCCAATTGCCCCATTTGGTCCACGTACCACTCCGCTTTCTGACCGTCGCTGAAAGTGACCCGGCCACTGACCACCGTGCCCGGGCGGGCGATTTGGTCGACCGACACCGCGACGCCCCCCGGTTGCGGAGCAGCCCGGCCGGATGTGGGTTGTGCTTGCGTTTGAGCCGGTTTGGCATTTGCCGCCGGCCCTGGCGCGGCAAGCGAACTGGCTGGTGCCTTGGGAACTTCGACGTCTTTCGGCGTCAATTTCAGATCGTCCACCAGCAGCCGCACCTCCATATACGTCATGCGCGCGCCCAGTTCTGATTGGAGCCGGTTCTGAATCTCAGAGAGTTTCAAGCCCTGGGCGACCCATTCCGCCACTTTTTTCCGTTGTGACTCATCCAAATCCATGCCTGATCTTTCTCACGGTGGACCGTCAATTCAACTCTTTTTTCCGCAGTTGCGCCGCGGCCCGGGATGCGCCACAGTAGGGGCATCCACAACAACTCCGCCCATTGCTATGAAACGAAGAACTTTCATTAAAACCGTTGGAGGCGCTGCCGGCGCGGCGGCCTTTGGTGTTCCGCAAATATTTGCCGCCGAAGAACCCATCGAGCGTGTGTCGGGGATGCCGCGTCGTGTCCTGGGCCGCACCGGCGTGAAGCTCTCGGTCGTCGGCTTCCCAGGCTTGGCACTGACCAAGTGCGACCAGGAGAAGGGCACAGCTGCGCTGCATGATGCCTTCGAACGCGGTGTCAATTATTTCGATGTCGCGCCCAACTACGGCAACGGCGATGCCGAAATCAAAATGGGCGTCGGCATGCAAGGCATCGACCGCAGCAAATATTTCCTGGCCTGCAAGACCCATAAGCGTGACAAGGAGGGCGCCCAGATGGAGCTCCCTGCAGCGACTCAAGACCGACCACTTTGACCTCTACCAACTCCATCACCTGGTTAAGCCGGCGGAAGTGGACCAGGTGTTTGGCGATGAAGGCGCGATGGACGTCATTCTGAAAGCCAAAGAACAGGGCAAACTGAAGTACATCGGCTTCTCCGCGCATACAACCAAAGGCGCGCTCAAAGCCATGAAGCAGTTTAAGTTCGATACGGTGATGTTCCCGATCAACTTCGTGGAGTTTTACAATCGGAATTTCGGCAAGGAGATTCTGGAGCTGGCCAACGAACAAGGCGCCGGCGTCATAGCGATCAAACCGCTTTCCTGGGGCATGTATCCCAAGGACCAGCCGAAGAATCGGGATTGGTGGTACAGCTCGGTCGAAGAGCAACACCAGATTGAGTTGGCCATTCGCTTCACGCTCTCGCAAAAAGGTGTTGTGGCCGGCATCCCCACCTCGTTTATTGAGTTGCTGGATAAGACCATCGAGGCTGCCAAGGCGTATAAACCTCTCGACACGGCCGCTGCCGAGCAATTGCAGCATATGGCCGAAAATCGCGAATCGATCTTCCTCAACGAGGAGAAACAGGTCGCCTTCAACCATCCGCATGTGAACCCGATGTATCCCGCGCCGCACCTCGAGGGCTGATTTCAATTACAGTTCACACCGCTCAACACGCTGGCATCTGGCGTTTATATGAAGACCTGCCCCCATTGCGGTCATGTCAATGAAGACAACGCCACCGCCTGCGCCGGCTGCGGTGCTGCATTGGCTAACCGTTCCGCTTCAAAAGTTGATCCGCAACTCAAAGACCCCGCTCTGGCGCCGAAAATCGTCGCCACCTTCAGCAACCTTGAGCAAGCCAGCGTATTGAAAGCTCGATTGGAAGCCGCCGGCCTCGAAGCCTGGATTCCCGAAGAATACGAGCCCCAGGTTTTTTCTGCGGTTATACCTTTGGAACGCATTACCGTGCGAGTGGCCACAAAGGATTATGAAGCCGCCCAGGCGGTTTTGGCTCAACCCGCGGGTCCCGCTCCCGAATCTGAAACCACATCCGGCCAGAGCTGAGGGGCCTTAATCATGGAGCTACGGTTCCTCCTGGGCCCGTCTCCTCCTCAGCAGTGCTCTCTGCCTCTTCCTCACGGGCAACCATCACCGCGTCGGCCTCGCGCACGACGCGTTTGGAGGTTCCATCCTGGTCGGTGAACAAATCGCGTGGGGCAGGCTCTTCACCGGCTCAGGGCGCGGTAATAGCGGACCGCGTATGTACCGGCTTCAGTGTCTTCGAAGTGCAGCACACCGTCTGACTGAGGGCTGACGGTGCCGATGGTGACCCAGTCTACCAGGTTTGTGGACGCCTGAATTGTTGCCGGCGCGCCCGGTTCAACAAGCAGCTCCAGTTGCGTGTGACCGTTCGGCAGATGAATCGGCGCTGAAAGTTGCGGGCGCATAGCGTGCCTCCAAGCCTGGCGGTAATCTATGATTGCGTTGCTGCATGGATCGGCAGCGGCATCGGAATCGCCCTTAGCAAGGAATCGTTGCGCTTGTTCGATTCGTTGCGATGGTACCCCTGCTGCAATCGCTTCCTCGAGCGCAACCGAGGCCAGAAGCCGGTCAGCACGCTCCATGCGGGCAATGAACCCCTGCAGCACTCCATCGGGAATGTTGTCGGATGAGAGCGGAAGCAAACGGCACAGCGCAAGGCGACCAACTCCTCAAGGACGTCCTGCTTGACACCGAACGCTCCAAGCACCGTCACCGTGAAGGAGCATGAAGCCTGGTTGCTGCCCGCATCGGTGGCGATGCAATTTAACTGTCGTGGTGCCGATAGTGAAGACGCTTCCGGACGGTGGGGCGCTTGTAATTACCGGGCTTGGGTCACAGTTATCGCTCGCACTGACGGTATAGCTCACCGCCGCGCCGGTCTCAGTAGCAAACTCAACTGTTATGTTTGATGAACAGGTAATATTGGGCGGTGTGGTGTCCAGCACGATGACCGACGCGGTGCAGTAGTTGGTATCGCCATGGATATCAGTGACCGTCAGGGTAACCGTCAGCTGCCGCTCCGCCGAAGTTATGCAGGATCTGATACCCGCTGCCATCTTCGTTGATTCGAAACACTCTGCCGTATCCCGCTGTGCCGCCCATGTATGTGGTGCTGTATAGGGCCCCGTCCCGGCTCCTGGCCAGGGCCGCGTAAGGCCGGTCTCCATTAAACCCAACCAGGACCTGGTAACCGGTGCCGTCTTTGTTGAGCTTGAAGACGCCTCCTCCGCCCCCGCCGCCTGTGCCATACAGGGCGTGGTCGCTCCCTTCCAACAGACCTGCGAAGGGATTGATTACTCCGCCGCCAAAATCGAATGCATAAAGTTTCTGATATCCACTCCCATCCCGGTTCACCTTGAATATCGAGCCGACCGCCGAACCACCGCCCGTGCTGGTTGTGCCATACAGGACATGGTCGCTGCCCTCCATCACTGGAGCAAGCGGCTGCAGCCCATCGTTGGAATTGTAAGGACCGAACCGATGCAGCAGTCGGTAACCAGTCCCATCTTTGTTCATGGCAAAAACAGCCCCGGCGTAGGTGTCAAACGGCCCCGTCGTGAAGGTGCCGTAAAGCACGCCGTCGCTGCCTTCGATTAGCCCGGCGTTCAGTTCGCCACCGCTCCCCACCAAAAAACTGCGCAGAATCGTGTAACCGCTACCGTCGGTGTGCATTTTGAAAACGGTTCCGCCCCCACCACTGCCCCCACCTAGAGTCGTGCCGTAAAGCTGACCGTCACTAGCAGTCGTCAAATCGCACAGCGGGTTGCGGCCGTCTCCTGTGGTTGACGCTCCTGTACCAAAGTGATGCAGCACAGCGTATCCGCTGCCATCCAGGTTCATTTTATAGAATATGCCGGCATTGTTACTGCCGCCCATATAGGTTGTGCCATAGAGGGCGCCATCCGCCCCTTGGGCGAGCGAAGTCCAGGGGCTCGCGCCGTCGTTTGGGACCCCTCCGAACGATTTCACGACCTGATAAT
>Ga0306920_100014943_pt1 | contig 10620 bp, 10 predicted proteins | sample flu12Cox44000170_FD_204666 | JGI IMG/M metagenome (GOLD analysis project Ga0306920, IMG submission 204666) | Lab enrichment of tropical soil microbial communities from Luquillo Experimental Forest, Puerto Rico - flux4day.12C.oxic.44.000.170 (v2)... | ecosystem: Environmental > Terrestrial >... | reverse complement strand
TTGCGCGCGCCACACCGCCCGCTCGATGTCCCGGGACCTCACAAAGGGTCTCCCCGCGCCTCACTCGGCGTCGACCGACCGCGGCATGCTAAGGTATCCCGCAATCCACAAGCAAGAGCGGGGCGGGATGGACAAGCTTTTCGCTTGTCTCTAGTCTCGCGCGCGGGCGTCTGTAGTCGAGGGCGCCTCTTGGGGAGTTTTGATGCGCCCACGCCGGCTGAGGTTTGGGGCCTTTGCGGCGTGGCTCGGCGTGATCGCGCTGAGCCTCAATGCGCTCGTCCCGATCCACCTTGCCTTTGACCTTGGTCAAGCGCTCGAAACCGGAACGCACCGGAAAGCCCCGCGCGCCGCCGAAGATGATTTCAGCAGGCATCTGCTGACACTGGTCACCGGTCATCACGACGAAGACGCTCCATCCGAGGGCAAAGCCGACGGTCATGGAAAGCACCACCACGCGGATTGCGCGGTATGCGGCTCGCTAAGCACCCTCACCGGCTTCGCCCCGGCCGGTGTAGTCCCGCTATCGGTTCCGATTCGAATCGAGATTCCCGTTATGCTTGCGGCGATTGCCAGCAAGCCACAAACGGCCCCGGCGGCCGCTTATCACTCCCGCGCTCCCCCGATCACAACGGCTAAGCAAACCACATAGCCGATCCCGCCGGCGCCGCCGCATCGCGGCGCCCGGAATATTACGATCTTTTGGGAGCACCAACATGCACCGGGTAATTAACCGCGGCCTTGCGGCCGCGACCGTCGCGGCGCTTTTGCCGGGCGTCGAGGCCGGCGCGCACGGCTTTGCCGGCGACCGCTTTTTTCCTGCCACGATCCTGACCGATGACCCGTTCGTCGCCGATGAAATGTCGTTGCCGACTGTCACCCTCAACCCGACCCAGAGCGATGGCTCGCGCGAGCTCGGCGTCGCTACCGATCTTTCGACGCTGATCACCCCCAAATGGGATTTCACGATCGGTACCGAGTGGCAGCACTTGTGGATGCCGGGGGCTCCCAACGCAACCGGATTTGGCGGCCTCGACACCGGAACGCAATACCAGCTGTTCATCAACGGACCGCACGAGGCGATGGCTCTCGCCGGGCTCGACGTTAATTGGGGCAACACCGGGCGGGTTCAGGCCCTGGGCGCGCCAGCCTTCACCACGATCTCGCCGACATTCGACTTTGGCAAAGGATTCGGCGATCTACCCGATTCGCTGCCTTGGCTGCGCCCGTTCGCCCTGACCGGAAATCTGAGCTTCGACTTTCCGACTGAGACGGAAAGCAACGGCGTGCCCAACCCGAACAATTTCAATTACGGGTTCGCGATCGAATACAGCATCCCATACCTGCAAAGCCAGGTCAGAGACCTCGGTCTGGGGGCTCCATTCAACCGCCTGATCCCGCTGGTCGAATTTGCGCTGACGACGCCGCTCAACCGCGGCCAAACCGGCAAGACCACCGGGACGGTACAACCTGGGGTCATCTGGGCAGGGTCATATTTCCAGGTCGGCGCGGAGATGATCATCCCGACGAATAGCCTGTCGGGACATGGGATAGGCGGCGTCGTACAGCTGCATTTCTATCTCGATGATCTTTTCCCGAACAGCATCGGAAGGCCGATATCCCAATGGTGAACCAGCCGATGATCGCGGCCGCCGCGGCTTTCACGGCTGCGGTCGCCCTCGGGTCGCCCGCTGCACGCGCGCATGCCTTTCTCGACCATGCCAGCCCTTCTGTCGGCAGCACAGTGCCGGCGGCGCCCGCAGCGGTGACATTGTGGTTCACGCAACAGCTCGAACCGGCGTTCACCACGGCGCAGGTCAGCGACAAATCCGGCAATAATGTCGGTAGCGGCAACGCCCAGGTCGATCCGAACGATCCGACCGAGTTGCGGGTACCGCTTAAGCCATTGCCCCCTGGGACCTACACCGTCGCATGGCACGCCCTCTCTATCGACACCCATACGACGACAGGGCACTTCACCTTTACGGTGAGCGGCGGGTGAGACGCCGGCATATCGATAGCGGCAGTCCCGACCAAGCGAGGACGCAATGGACACGCTGTTGATCGCGGCGCGAGCAGTTCACTATGCGGCGACGATATCGCTCGCCGGGCCGTTTGCGTTCGTCTGCTTCGTGGCCACTCCGGAACCCTCGGAGCGGTTGCGCCGACGGCTTCTACTGCTCGTCCTCGGCAGCCTGGTGCTCACGCTCGTCTCCGGCACGGGATGGCTCTTGGTGCTGTCTGCAAGGTTCAGCGGCCAGCCGCTCATCGCCGTGCTGCCACAGGGCATCGTCGCGACCGTGCTGACCCGCACCCGTTTCGGGCAAATTTGGCTCGCGCGTTTTGTCTTGGTTGCGCTGCTGGCGCTATGCGCTGTCGCTCGCCACCGCCGGCCCGGGCGAGCTGCCAACTGGGCCGGTCTGGTGGTCGGCGCCAGCACGCTTGCGAGCCTCGCCTGGGCGGGACATGGCGGGGCGACGCCGGGCCATCCCGGCGAACTGCACCTTGCTGCCGACATGCTCCATCTGCTCGCAGCCGGCGCATGGCTGGGCTCCCTGATCCCGCTGGCGCTGCTGCTGGCCGAGGCACAGGCAAGCAACGGTCCCTATTGGGCGGCATGCACGCGGCTGGCCGTGCTGCGTTTTTCGGTCTTGGCCGGGACAAGCGTCGTGATCCTGTTCGCCGCTGGCCTGGTTAACACCTGGTTTCTCGCCGGCACCGTTCCGACGTTGATCGGTACCCTTTACGGCCGGCTGCTGCTCGCCAAAATCGCGATCTTCGCGATCATGGTGACGATCGCCGCAATCAACCTGTTGCGGATGGCGCCGCGTCTCGTCCCGGTTGGTGGCGGCAGGCATCTGACATTATGGGCGGCGGTCGATCACCTTCGGCGCAACGCACTGATTGAGGCGGGTCTTGGCCTGTGCGTTCTCGCCATTGTTGGCTCCCTCGGGATCCTGCCGCCGGGCCTGCACACCGAACCAGGCTGGCCGTTGCCGTTCCGGCTTGACCTCGGCGCGCTTGCGACCCGGTCCGAATTCCTGCTCGCGATCGTCGTCGCGCTTGCCGGGGTTTGTATGGTCACAGCGATAGCCGCTGCCGCCGCCGGTCACTATCGCGGCACATTGATCGCGGGAGGTGGTCTTATCCTGTGCCTCGGCTTCGGCGGGATCATCCTTCGGCCGACGATCGAGCCGGCCTATCCGACCACCTTCTACGCCCTGCCCGAGCTCTACGCCGACGCCTCGGTCAACCGCGGCGCCAGTCTCTACGCGGCCAATTGCGCTCTCTGCCATGGGACTAGCGGCAGGGGAGACGGCCCCGCCGCCGCCGGGCTGCCGGTCCATCCGGCCGACCTGACGGCCTCGCACCTGTTTGCGCACACCCCCGGCGATCTGTTCTGGTGGGTCAGCAACGGTCGCGGCGACGGCGTGATGCCTGGCTTTGCCGGTATAATGAGCGCTAACGACCGCTGGGACGTGATTAACTTCATCCGTGCCCGCGCCGCAGGCCTTATCTCACGTCACATCGGGCCTCAAGTCTCGGCCACGTCAGCGCCGGCAATTCCTGCTTTTGCCTTCGAAACGGGTAGCGGACAGCAGACCTTGAGCGGTGTTCTCGCGGCGGGGCCGGTGCTGCTGGTGCTGTTCAGCCCACCTCCTTCAGCCGAGCGTCTGGCGCAGCTCGCCGCGGCGCAAACTTCGCTCTCCGCCGCCGGGCTGAAAATTTTGTCGATCAATCTCGGCCGCATCGGAATGCCGGAAATGGAACCGCCACCGCCGCTAGTCGGTATCTCAGCTGAAGTCGCGGCGGCTTTAGCGCTGTTCCACGCTCCCGATGATGGCGGCGAGACCGATCTGATGCTCGACCGGGCAGGCAATGTGCGCGCCCGCTGGACCCGCAGCGGCGCTGCCGGCCTTCCCGATACCGCAACGCTTGCCGCCGACGCCATCCGGGTCGCGCAGCTTTCAGCGGCCCCGGCCAGCCATGCGGGTCACGCCGATTGAACCGCCCTTCCGCCCCTAATGCGACACACTGCCCGTCGGAAGCGAGGGCACTGGGTGCGGAGCCGATTGCAATGCCTCAATCGTCAGCTTCGACACCGGGACCGTCAGCGGCAGCATCGAGTTCGTGCTGTGCCATGCTTCGATCCACCGCTCCGGCAGGTTGCCCCATGAGTTGAGCTGGCCGAGAGGGTCGATGCGCCCGAGAATCTGATTGAAGTGGGCGCTACCTTCCTCTTCGATCACGGCCGAGAAAGTGGTGATCTCAAGCTCCTTCGCGCGATCCGGATCGAGGCCGTTAATTGCGTTGCCGATGCATAGCGAGCCCTTGCTGTGGCCGTACAACCGGGTGATCTGCGGGGCGTGTTTGAGGATCGCATGGAGTATGTCGGATTCGGGGCTGCCGCGGCGAAAGGCCGGGCCCTCGCCGGCGGCCCGCGGCGCGGGCTCCGGTATCGATCGCGACAGACGGCGGCCGATTGTCGCCATTTGTGGCGCCATCACTGCCAGGGCCTGTTCGCTGAGCTCGCGAACGTAATCAGCCAATCCGTAGCCGAAGAAGCCGCTCAACCCTTGCGGGATAATGTCGGCTAGGCCGTAGCCCGGCACGATCGCCGCCACCGGCTCGCCGAGCGCTTCCGACACGTTCCAGGCAAAGGCGGCGGAACCAAGCGCCGAGCTGCCGACGCCGGTGACCGAAACGGTCCGAATTTTGCCGGTCGTCGGTGTCGGCGGAGTACCCTCGTCGGTGCCGGCAAATTCGAGACCGTCTTTCAGAAACTCGCGAACATCGGCATATCGCTCGATGAACGGCGCATGTTGGGCATCGACGACCAGGATTACGCCTTCGGGGTCGGTTACGGCGCTAAGGTTGACGACATGCGCGGCCATCTTTTCGAATGCGGCGATTTGCGCCCGCCGCGCAGGCGCCGCCGCGTCAATCGCGGTGCTGACCCGAATCCCGCGTGCGAACAACTGCTGCCACAGCACGCCGACATCGTAAAACAGTGCATCGGCCGCGGTGTTGACCATGCGCAAAGAACGCAGCAGCGGCTCGACCGCCGCCCGCGGCGCGTCGAACACCGCCAATCCTTGGTCGATCCCTCCGGCCATCGCCGCCTCCGCTCTAGCTGCCTCTAAGTGTCGGTGGCGCCACCAGTTCGAGCAATGCCGCCGCCGCCCCGGCTTCGGCCGTGCGTTTGGAGGAGCCAGTCGCGGTCGCGCTGCCCCCGCCGGCGACGCTCGCCGCGACGGTGAAGCGCGGGGCGTGGTCCGGGCCGCTGGTCGCAACCAGCTCGTAAAGCGGCAGCCCGACGCCGCGCGCCTGCGCCCACTCCTGCAGCGCGGTCTTTGGATCTCGCGGCGGCCCTCCCATCTCGGCGAGCAACGGCTCCCACCACCGCAGCACGAAACCAGCCGCGGCGGCGAACCCACCGTCGAGATAGATTGCAGCGATAACCGCCTCGCAGGCATCGGCGAGGATGCCGGGATTTGCCGCAGCGCCGGATACGGCCTCGGCGTGGGACAAGGCCAGATGGCGGCCGAGCCCGATCCGCTCGGCCACCCGCGCCAGCGTTTCGCGGCGCACCAAATGGGTATGCCGGCGAGTTAACAAGCCCTCGGGCTCGCTCTCGAACCGCCGCCACAGGAGATCGGCGATGACCAAACCCAACACGCGGTCCCCGAGAAACTCCAGGCGATCATATCCGCGCCTTACCAGGGCTGCACGGCGACCGCGCTGACGCGTCGGAACGAGCGCGCTCGGATGGGTAAGCGCTTCCGTCAGCAGCTCAGGCCTGGTGAACTCATGGCCCAGCATTCCAGCAAGCCCGTCTGGCCCAACCAGTTGCCGGGAACCGGGAGGGTCCGGGCGCGACCCAACTTTGCTGCAGTCTTCGCCCGGCATTCTTTAATCGATCCCGCGGAATAGCCGGTTATACCGGATCGCGAACGGCCATTTCCAGATCTCCCACCAATGTGCCGATCCATCGGTCGAGAAAAAGATAAATTGCGCCTTGCCGATCAAGTTTTCGGCCGGCACATAGCCGACGGCCGATAGTACACGGCTATCTTGTGAATTGTCGCGGTTGTCGCCCATCATAAAGTAATCCCCAGGTGGGACCTGGTATACTTGCGTATTGTCGAGCGGGCCGTCATCGCCTATCTTGATGATTCGGTGCCGCCGCCCGTTCGGCAAGGTTTCGATATACTGCCTCATCGGGATGACTGCCCCGTCGCCTTCCTGATAGAGATAGTCCTCGATTCGCCTGCGCGGCACAGCTTTATCGTTAATGTATAGGATACCGCTCTTCATCTGGATGCTATCGCCCGGAAGGCCGATGACGCGCTTGATGTAATCGGTCGAGTTATCCGTGGGCAGCTTGAAAACCACGACATCGCCGCGTTCGGGGGGATGGAATAGGATTCGCCCGGAGAACAGCGGTAACCCGAACGGTAGCGAAAACCGGCTGTAGCCGAATGAGAACTTTGATACAAATAAATAATCGCCGACCAACAGGGTCGGAATCATTGAACCCGATGGAATGTTGAACGGTTCATACGCAACCGTTCTGACCGCCAACGCGATCAGGATCGCATAGACCACGGTCTTTATCGTATCGGCGATGCCACCCGTCGACCGTTTCTTGACTATTACCTTGCGCGCAGGATTCGTTTTCATGATGTGCCTTGGCGGGCGTGGATGGCGCTGGATCAAGCCAAGCGGGCTGCGCTGAGTCAAGCACGGCGCCGTACCGCACCCGAGCCCGGCGGCCGAAGGGGTTTCGTGATTCAGTCCGCGGCAGCAGCGACGGCGGTGATGATAACCACAGCCTGCGCGAGCGGCGGCTCGTCGGTCAGCGTGATGTCGAGCTGCGCGATCATCCCCGTCGGAGTGATCTCGTCGAGCCGGCGCTGCGCGCCACCGGTCAGCCGCATCGTGGGCCGACCCGACGGCAGGTTGACTACCCCCAGATCGCGCCAGAACACACCGCGGCGAAAGCCGGTCCCGAGTGCCTTGGAACACGCCTCCTTGGCAGCGAACCGGCGCGCATAGCCCGCTGCCCGATCGGCGCGGCGATCGCATTTGCCGCGTTCGGCGGCGGTAAAAACGCGATCCAGAAAACGGTTGCCGAAGCGCTCGATTGTGCGCTCGATCCGGCGGATGTCGATCAGGTCGCTGCCCAGACCGAGGATCATCACGTCAGCCGCGCGCCCGGTCGACCGAATTGATGACCGGGTTGGCGCGCAACGCGGCGATGATCGTGGTCAGATGCTTCACGTCGGCGACCTCGATATCGAGCATGATCTCGAAAAAGTCGGACGAACGGTTGGTGATTTTCAGGTTGCTGATGTTCCCGCCCTGCTTGCCGATCACGGTCGTCAGGCTGCCCAGATTGCCGGGCTCGTTGGCGATCATGACATTGAGTCGGCCGACATGGATCGAGTCGGCTTCGCTGCTGCTCCACGCGACATCGAGCCAGCGCTCCGGCGTATCGGCGAAGTTTTCGAGGGTCTCGCAATCGATGGTGTGGATCGTCACCCCTTTTCCGGTGGTAACGATGCCGACGATGCGGTCGCCGGGCAGCGGATGGCAACATCCGGCGAAATGCAGCGCCATGCCGGGGATCAGGCCGCGGATCGCCACCGCGGTGTCGTTGCGTCCGACCTTGCGCCGGGCGCGCGCGAGGGAGACGACCTTGGATTTGGCCTCCTGCTGCTGCGGAAAGGCGGCGTTGATCACCGCGCGCCCCGTCGCCAGCCCCTGACCGACCGCGACGTAGAGATCCTCGACTGTCGGGCAATTAAAGGTCTTCAGCACCCCCTCGAGCGGCCGTTCGGAAAACTCGTGTCCTTCCTGGCGGAACGCCTTCTGCACGATCGCCTTGCCGAGATCGAGGTACTGGACGCGCTGCTGGGTGCGCACGAACCGGCGGATGCGGGCGCGTGCCTTGCCGGTGACGACGAATCGTTCCCAGGTCGGCGAGGGGTGTTGCGCCTTGGAGGTGACAATCTCGACCTGGTCGCCATTGCCGAGTTCGGTGCGCAGCGGCACCAGCCGGCCGTTGATCTTGGCGCCGACGCAGGTATCGCCGATCTGCGAATGCACCGCATAGGCAAAGTCGACCGCCGTGGCCCCGCGCGGCAGGGCGATCAGATCGCCCTTCGGCGTGAAGGCGAAGACCTGATCCTGAAACATCTCAAGCTTGGTGTGCTCGAGAAACTCCTCGGGGCCCGAGGCATGCTCGAGAATATCGAGCAGTTCGCGCAACCAACGGTATTGCGGGCCTTCGGTTTTGCCGGCGCCTTGTTTGTAGGTCCAATGGGCCGCGACGCCGAGTTCGGCGACTTCGTGCATCTCGCGCGTGCGGATCTGCGCCTCGATGCGCTGCTGTTCGGGACCGATGATGCCGGTATGCAGGGAACGGTAATTGTTGAGCTTCGGTGTCGAGATGTAGTCCTTGAAGCGGCCGGGAACCACATGATAGGCCGAGTGGATGATGCCCAGCGCGTGGTAGCAATCGGCGATGCCGTCGACCAGCACGCGAAAAGCCATGACATCCGAGAGCTGCTCGAAGGCCACGTTCTTTCGTTGCATTTTGTGCCAGATCGAATAGGGCGATTTTTCGCGGCCGGTGACCACTGCCGCCGCGAGCCCACCCTCGGTCAGCTTGCGCTGTAACTCGGCCTCGATCCGCGGCACCGCGGCCGCACCCGTATCGCGCAGAAAGTCGAGGCGAGCTAGAACGCTGGCGCGGGCATCGGGGTAGAGTTCGGCAAAAGCAAGGTCCTCAAGCTGGTCCTTCATCCGATGCATGCCGAGCCGCTCGGCCAGCGGCGCGTAGATCTCCATCGTCTCGCGGGCGATCCGCCGGCGTTTTTCGTCGCTTTTGATGAAATGCAAGGTCTGCATATTGTGCAGACGGTCGGCGAGCTTGACCAACAGGACGCGAATGTCCTCGGACATCGCGAGAACCAGCTTGCGGAAATTCTCGGCCTGTTTGGTCTGATCGGATTGCAGCTCGATTCGCGACAGTTTGGTCACGCCGTCGACGAGCTTGCCGATATCGGGCCCAAATACGCGCTCGATATCGTCCAGAGTCGCGACCGTGTCCTCTACGGTGTCGTGCAGCAACCCGGTGACAATCGAGGCGCTGTCGAGCTTCATTTGCGCAAGAATGCCGGCGACCTCGACCGGATGGGAGAAATAGGGGTCGCCCGAAGCGCGCAACTGCGCGCCGTGCGCCTTCATCGAATAGACGTAGGCGCGGTTGAGCGCGGTTTCGTCGACGTTCGGATCATAGGACCGTACGAGTTCGACAAGCTCGAATTGCCGCATCATGGCAAATGCCCTGCAGCCTCCCTCCTCGGGTTCCTCGACTGCCGCAGCCCCGCCCGGCTCACCCGCAATGCCTCAGGCCCGGCGGGAAACTGTGTCTGCGGTCACAACTCTCCTAGTTGCAGCCACCAGGCAGATCATCCGCGGTCAGATCGTCTTCAGGCAAATCGTCGCTTGGAACGTCGATGAGGTCGTCGGTCTCCTCGTCGTCTACGGCGAGCACATCTGCCGCCAGGACTTCGTCGAGCGCGTCTTCATCGTCGGCGAAGTCCTGGGCCAGAACTTGATCCTCTCCCCCCTCCGCTCCAGCATCTTCCAACTCGATCTCTTCCGCATCGAGCTCGTCCTCGACGTCCGCGTCCTCGAAGCCGCGCGCCGCTGCGCCGTCCTCCTCGTCGAACAGCGCGCCGATGGGCGGGACAACCCCGAACACGCTCGGATCGACCTCGAGCTCGTGGGTCTCCTCGGGCTCGTCGATCTCGACCTGCTTCTGCATGCCGCGAACAACCGATTCTTTCAGGTGCGGCAGGCTGATCGTCTCATCGGCGATCTCGCGCAGGGCGACGACCGGGTTCTTGTCGTCATCGCGATCGATCGAGAGCGGAACCCCGGAGGTAATCTCGCGCGCTCGCTGTGCGGCGAGCAGAACTAGCTCAAACCGGTTGGGCACCTTGAGCACGCAATCTTCGACAGTGACACGCGCCATCTGTGAACTCGCAACTGTCCGTTAAACTTTTAAATATATGGGGACCAGCCGCTCCAGGCAACACCGCCGCCACCGTCGGGATGTGCGATACGCACGGCTGCTGCAGCTTGACCCCCGGCGATGCGCGCGCCTATATCACGCGGCGCCGGCCGGATGGCAGAGTGGTTATGCAGAGGACTGCAAATCCTCGTACAGCGGTTCGATTCCGCTTCCGGCCTCCAGGGACGACCGCATCCGCTTCGTCGGATGCCCTGATCCCCGGTAGCTCAGTTGGTAGAGCAGGCGGCTGTTAACCGCCTTGTCGCTGGTTCGAGTCCGGCCCGGGGAGCCAACGAAATGAAGGGGTTAGGCCAGAAATGACCTAGCCCCTTCGGACCTCATAGAGTTCAGGACAACATTTAGGACAACAACACGCGTTGCTCGCGTGTGGCGAAAATGAGGCAGTGAGGGAGAGAAGTGTGGGAGCCAATCGTACTTCGAACGCTTCGACGGCTCGACGGTTCGCTCGAGGATTGTAGGAAAAGGGCGTGTGTCGCCCTAGGCACCCTTCGACGGGGCTCGGAAATCGAGATTGC
>Ga0306920_100014942_pt1 | contig 10620 bp, 10 predicted proteins | sample flu12Cox44000170_FD_204666 | JGI IMG/M metagenome (GOLD analysis project Ga0306920, IMG submission 204666) | Lab enrichment of tropical soil microbial communities from Luquillo Experimental Forest, Puerto Rico - flux4day.12C.oxic.44.000.170 (v2)... | ecosystem: Environmental > Terrestrial >... | reverse complement strand
TTATCGCGGGCTAGAGAACTCTTAAACAGCCGCTTCGCGCCCGTTTAAGAGCAGATTCTCCAAAAGGGAGGAATGGAAACACTCCGTTTGAAAAATTCTCTTTCCGAAAAAGCGGCAGAATCGGCCCCGCCGTCGCGGGGACGGATTCTGCTGGCGGAGCCTGAATCGATCCGATAGTCTTTTAAATCAAAATCTTCCGAAATTTGTGATCGATGCAGGCTAGTGTCTGTCCGTAAGAGGCCTGACAATTCCGAGGTTCACCAGGAGCCATCGGTCAACCACCGGACGGACGGGGTGCTCGTGATCAAGCTGGAAATTGGAAATTGCCAAGTCAGTCCTGTAGCCCAGGAATCCATCGGCGGAGCCGGAGTAATAACCCAGCCGCCGTAACGAATTCTGGACTCGTCTCAGCTGACCCTGGTCATAATGACGATATGCCGGCACGATGGCGTAATCGGAATACGCATGTTTTTCCGGCCCGGAGCAGGCCGTCGCAAGAACGGTGAATGCCAGAAGAACGAGTTGCGCCACAGAGTTTTGCAAGAGATTCGGCGAAGAGGACAATTTCATTCTTTCTTTCCGCTGGTTGTTCCAAGCCGCAAGATTGACTTCCCAAGCCGAACATTGCGAGCGAATTCACACGCAGGTATTTTCCAGCCTTGCGAGCGCGCGCAAATAATCCTGTTTCCAACGGCGATATTGCGATTCCAGCCAGAGAAATCTCCCGACGCAAACACAAACAACGGCGACATAAAAAGTATGGTAAATGGCGAAAACCACGAAATCATCGGCCAGAATCAGAGGAATGTGAATCAACGCGCCCACGCCAAATATGAGCAAATGCACAATAATACTGATTTCCGACGGACGCCGTTGCCACAGCCAGATTGATCTCCGATACTCGTCGAGGTCCGGGTTTCGTCCGCCGTTTTGCACAAGTTGCGCCGGCGCAGCGTCCGGGAAGTTGCGCAGGACCCAGGAATCTGGCTTAGGAAACGGTTCGCTCATTCCAGTTTTGGGCTGACTCCGCCATATTACTATTCGCCTTCCGAAATAGCATGTATTTTGTTGGGGGATTCCTTGATTGTTGGGGGGATTCTTTGACCTCGAGGGCCGCTGCGCACCGCTCGCAGCCGCACGATGCGAAACAGACTCGTGCCGCTCGAAGACTAGAGTCCGAGCGATCTGATCTTCAACGCAGGAATGCCTCGGAAAGTCCGCCGTCCACCGCGATCACTTGCCCGGTCGTTTTACTTAAGCGATTTGTTAGCAAAATGTAGAAAGCCTCCGCCTGGTCAGAGGGCGTGATCGGCGATCTGGTCAAAGTGCGATTCGCGTAGAACTGCGCAAGCTTCTGGGTGAGCGACTCCGTTTCTTCGTCGTTCCGATAGGGAATCTCGTATTTCGCCAGGGAGGCGATCACGCGATCACGGGGAAACATCGCGCTTCCCTGCACCACGGTCGCAGGCGCAACCGCGTTCACACGAACAAACGGTGCCAACTCCATGGCTAATTCACGGGTCAGGTGGTTTGCGGCCGCTTTGGAAGTGTCATAGGCAAGACTCCCTTTCTTAGCAACCACCGCGTTGGCGCTCGTAGTAAGAACGAGGTTTCCGATCAACCCCTGTTCCCTCCACGTTTTAGCCGCTTCATCTGCGACAACATAGGAGCCGGTAACGTTGATGGCAAAAGTGAATGCCCATTTCTCGTCGGGAATGTGACCGGTGACATCGGGTGCGACAAAAACCCCGGCGGTTACCGCAATTGAATCGAAACCGCCGTAAGCGATTGTCGCGTTGTCCAGCATCCTCCGTACAGAGGCCCGGTCGGTGATATCTGCACTCAGTCCAATTGCGGGTCCGCAGTTCGATAAACCCGTGCCGGCAATCCCGATTCCGAGGCCGTGCCTGTCAGTAATTTCTTTTGCGGTGGTTTCCGCGGCCTCTTTGTTCAAATCCACGCAGATGACATGCGCACTTTCCTTAGCAATGCGATGCGCGACCTCTCGACCAATGCCGGACCCGGCGCCAACAACGGCTATGACCTGTCGCGCCAATTCTTTTTCCGCAGGCATTCGCTGCAGTTTTGCCTCTTCCAGAAGCCAGTACTCAATGTCAAAGGCTTCCTGCAGCGGCAACGCAATGTATTTGTCGATTGCTTCCGATCCCCGCATCACTTCTACCGCACAATTATAAAACTCGGCCGTTACCCGAGATTCCGATTTGTCTTTACCCCAGGCAACCATGCCCAGCCCCGGAATCAGAATCACCGTCGGGTTGGCGTCCCGGAGCGCGGGCGAGTTCGACCGTTTGCAAGCATGGTAATAGGCTTCATAGTCTTCGCGGTATTTTACCAAGCCATCCTTAAGCCTGGCTTTAAGAGCGCTCGCATCCTCCTGCCGGGGATCCCAGTCGACATAAAGCGGTTTTATTTTCGTGCGGAGAAAATGGTCGGGGCAACTCGTTCCCAATTCGGCCAGGCGCGCCGCGTCATTCGAATTAACGAATCGCAAAATATTTGCATCATCCTGGATCGTACCAATCAATCGCTTCTTTTCGCTCACCTGGCCACGCAGCCACGGCAGAATCGCCGAGAAAACTTCCAGACGACTCACCGCATCGAGAGAAGTGTATTTCTGTCCACCGAACGCCCGGGTATCTCCTCCTTTTTGCTGGTATTTCTCTTCGATGTACGACGCGGCTTTCTCAATAAGCGAAAGCGTTAGGTCGTAGCATTCCCGGTCATCGTCAGCCCAATTAATAAGCCCGTGCTGACCAAGGATGACTCCCTTCGCATTCGGATGCTCTTCGCAGATCCGTTCAAGCAAAAGACCAAGCTCAAATCCAGGTCTCTGCCAGGGCGTCCAGATTACCTCGTCACCATAAATCTCCCTGGTCAGGCGTTCAGAATTGCGAGCCGCAGCGATCGATATGACGGCATTGGGATGCATATGATCCACATGAGCAAATGGCACAAAGGAATGAAGAGGCGTGTCGATCGAACTGGCGCGCGGATTCAAGTTGAAAGTTGCGTGCATATACATCTGCACCATTTTGTCCTCGGCCGGGCTCTTGGGGCCCTTCTCGGGCTCGCTGTCATAAAGCTTTTTCAGATCCAGTAACTTCTGCTGATAGAGCGAAGAAAAGTTCTCCCGTTTGCTCGTCCGCAGATCACCGCCAGAACCTTTGACCCAAAGCACCTCCACCTGATCGCCCGTCAGCGGATCACACTCCAGAACTTTCGACGAAGTATTGCCCCCGCCGGTGTTAGTAATACGTTGATCACTTCCCAATTGATTAGACCTGTAAATGAGGCGTCCAACAGGGTCGAGCTTCGAGGCTACACTCTCGTCCCATCTATAATTGACGAATTTATGGTTCATCTTGCCAGGTTCATTCCACCGAATCGTTTATAAGCATCCTGCCAACCGCCAGCCTCCGCCGGCTCCGGCTCAAAGATCCGCAATACGAAAGAGTTCCGCACTATTGTACGCAGGGCGGTGACCGATTCTATATGGCCGAGCGCAATGCCTTGAATCAACACATTCCCAATAGCTGTTGCTTCTGCTGGACCCGCAGTTACCCGGCGCTGGATGGCGTTGGCCGCAAACTGGTTTAGAAGCGCGTTCTGACTTCCCCCACCCACAATATGCAGCCGATTGATACTGCGCCCCGTAAGTCGCTCGATCTCGTCAAGTGTGACGCGATAGAGCAAGGCAAGACTCTCTAAAACACAACGGGAAACTTGACCGGGCGTTTTTGGGGTTGGTTGGTCAGTCTCCGAACAGAATGTCGCAATCTTTCGCAGCATATCGCCCGGCCTTGAGAACCGTGCGGCCCGCGGGTCAATCAGTGAGCGAAAAGGCTCCGCACCTTCAGCTTCCCGCATGAGCTCATCGTAGTCGAGTTCCTGGCCCTGTCGCGCCCATTCTCGTCGCGACTCCTGCAGGATCCAGAGACCGACGAGGTTTTTCAGGAATCTGGTAGTGCCCCCATATCCTGCCTCATTCGTAAAGTTACACTCGCGGACCGATTCGCTGATCAGCGGGTGAGGCAGTTCGATCCCAAGCAGCGACCACGTCCCCGAAGAGAGATACGCCCAATCATCGCCAGCCTCCGCCGGAACGGCTGCGACTGCCGCGCCCGTATCATGCGAACAGCTAGCGACGACTTGCACCAGGTCTGATCTTAGACCTGTCTCTGCAGAGACCTCCTGAAGCAAGGGACCCAGCACCGTTCCGGGCGCCACGATCTTCGGGAAAATTTTACGTGGTATTCCGCAGCGCTCGATCAGGGCATCTGACCAGGCGCGATTCTTAGGGTTGTACAATTGCGTCGTGCTCGCGGTAGTCTGATCCACTCTAGGCACCCCGGAGAAAAGATAATTAAAATAATCACCTATCATCAAAAAGCAGTCTGCCGCCTCCAACAGAGCGCGACTTTTCTCGGCGTCCGATACGAGATGATAGATCGTGTTGATCGTCATGAACTGGACTCCGGTTTCCGCAAAAATGAACTCCGATCCAACACTCTCTCGTACGCGATTATAGGTGCTTTCCGTGCGTGCGTCCCGATAATGAAAGGGCAGCGAGAGCATTGGATGTACGGAGTTAATTAATACGTAATCGATGCCCCAAGAATCCACGCTAATGCTGGAAACTGGCAAACGACGTTGCGCGATCTTCGCGAGTCCGGATTTAAGCTCTTCGAAAATTCGTAACAGATCCCAACGCAGCGTCCCAAGAACTTGAACGGCTGCACTGGGGAACCGGTGCATCTCCTCAAGCACCAACCGGCTGTCTTCAAGTTGCCCCAACATCACGCGACCACTTTCGGCTCCCAAATCGCAAGCGATATAGTGGGTCGGGCTCATTTTAGTGTACCCTCTCGCAGGAAGAAGTTAAGCGAAGCGTCCCGCTGTGCAGGCCGCAAAAGCGCGGCTAACCGAGACGGTTCGCCTACGAGCGGAGCACTAGAAGAAATCACTGGAGTTGCCATTTAAAATTCCGAACGATCAAAATGACATGAGACTGCGAAAGAAGCCCCGCAATCCGGCGTTGATGGCGCAAAATTCTTGGGCATGGAAATGCGAGATAGACTTGCCGTTGATCTGAAGGGGGGTGACAACCTTATCATGGACCTCGTTTTCCTTATGTCTAGACAAAACTCTCGATTCCATGTGTAAACTTGCGCATGTATTTCGCTGCAAATTGCTCCCCTGCCCCCAAACATTATGACTGATTCACAGTACTCCTCAGCTCAAATTGCACTCGGCCAGTTCCAGATAGAGACTCCAAGTTGGGGGTTTGCGGATACTGGTACGCGTTTCGGCAAATTCCTTCAGGACGCTGCCGCTATCGACATCGCCGACAAGTTAGCCGACGCGGGGCAGGTTCACACCTTTACCGGATGCTGTCCTTCAGTCGCCATCCATGTCCTGTGGGATCTTCGCGCCGGCCAACCGGCATCCGAAATCGTTCAACTCGCCCACAAGAACGGAGTACGCATCGGGGCGATCAATCCCAACCTCTTTCAAGATCAGATCTACAAGTATGGGTCGCTCTGTAATCGAGATGCAGCTACTCGAGCGACCGCCATGAAGCATCTCCTGGATAGTGCAAATCTCGCAAAGGAAACCGAGAGCAAACTAGTGACCATTTGGCTCGCCGACGGCTCAAATTACCCGGGCCAGGCAAATATCCGATGGCGCAAGCGCGCCTTGGCAGAAACCTTGCGTCCCTTGCATGACGCACTCGCTTCCGACCAACAAATTCTCCTCGAGTATAAGCCGTTTGAACCTGCGTTCTATCACACTGATCTGGCTGACTGGGGGATGTGCTACATAGTGGCAAAGGAGGTCGGTCCAAAGGCCAAGGTGCTCGTAGACACCGGCCATCACTATCTCTCCCAGAATATCGAACAAATCGTAGCATGGCTTCTCGAGACCGAAATGCTGGGGGGATTTCACTTCAACGACCGGCGTTATGCGGATGATGACCTGACCTTTGGATCGATCGATCCTTACCAGGCTTTCCGGATCTTTCACGAGATTCATTTTTATGGTTGGGAAACCGGACACCAGCCATCCATTCCTTACATGATCGACCAGTCACACATCGACAAATCGAAGATCGAAGCGATGATTCAGACTGCGGTCGCCGCGCAGGAATTGTACGTAAAGGCTGCAATCGTCGATCATAAGAAACTTGCTCACCATCAGGAAATGAACGAACAAATCGACGCTGAAGAATGCCTCAGGCACGCATTTTTCACGGACGTACGTCCAGTGATCCTCGAGTGGCGTAAGCAAAAAAACCTTCCGATGGATCCATTGCGCGCGTTTCGTGAAAGCGGATATGAGAACAAGGTGGCCAAAGAGCGAAAGAATCGGAGAGCCGAATTGGGAATTATGTCATCGGGTTCCTACGCGTGACCCGTCGTCCCTCGACTCTTGTCCTCGATTTTTGGAATCCTTGAAGGTTTAAGGTCCTCCCCGGAAATGAGCTCTGGCTACGGGCGTGTCTGGAGTCTGCAGGGGCGTTGCTTGCAACGCCCGCTGGAGTTTGGACGTTTTCGCCGCGGAACCAATGTTAAGCCAGAGGTTGACGCGTGGATCGCCGCGCAGCGGCTAAACAGATTAGCCCAGGCCGCCATAGCTTCAGCGACGGCGGCCTGGGCTATTCTGTTAGACCGCTACGCGGTCATAGGAAATGTCCAAACTGCAGCGGGCGTTGCAAGCAACGCCCCTCCAGCAGCTTAAGGACCTCCATCGTCAGTTCCTGCGTGCTTGTGAGATCAAGCATTGGATACACCCTGTCAAAATTTTCTGTCCAAAATTGCTAATCGACAGGCTCCCAACGCGATGTGAGCGTCAAGGAAATTGCACCGGTGTGATAGTAGATCTCGGCATAGTCGATGGGTTGGTCGTCAGCATCTACCGTGGTCCTGCGTCGAAGCAGCAAAGGGGTCCCCTTCTTTACGTTCAGACGGCGCTCGATCGCAGCGTTAGCCGTTACCGCGACAAACTCCTCGCGTGCGTAACTGGCAGCGACCCCGGTCACCTCTTTTAAAAGACCGTAGAGCGGTTGTCGAAAATCTTCGAGACCGGATAGCTTAAGCCGTGGATGAAACCACGATTGCGATTGGAGCACTGGACGGCCATCCCAACCCCTCACCTGATCGAGACAGAGCACAGAAATTCCCGTCGCTACTTGCAGGGCCGCGGCAACGATTGGCTTCGCAGGCGCTTCCGAAACGTTCAGTAGAAACGATTTTACATCTATACCCTTGCGCCTCATTTCACCTGTGAGGCTGGCCCAGGCAATAATCCCGGATTGCACGACCTTCGTTCCCACTCCTTTTCGTCGCTCCAGCAAACCCTGGTAGACTAATTTGAGAATGCTGTTGCGGACCGTTCCGCGGCTAACACCTAGTCGACTTGCTAATGTCAGCTCGTCCGGCAATAAGGCCCCTAACGAATAAGGTGGGTGCGAAATTAGCTTCCGCAAGTGAAGCTCGATCTGTACATGCAGCGGGACACCGTTGTTGCGGTTTAACCTCCATCGAGGCAAGAAGGCATCTGCGGAATGAGGCGCCATTTCAGCTTCTGAACCGAGGAGATACTATCCCAGCAAAGCCATCCGGGGTAAAGCGGCATTTTGAGCACGACGACGAGCACGAGGCCGCCGTCGCTACGCTTTGGCGCGCCCTGGCGCGGGCTTGGCCGCGACGTAGGCCTTGCGAAGTCGGGACGATTGATAAGGGAAGCGAAGCTATTCTCTTCGAGAGATCGCAAAAACGGTGCGGCGTGCACGCTCCACGATCGCCCTCCTTGCTCAGAACGTTGTCCAAAGAAACGCTCCAGAGACCTTGTCCAACGCCAATAAGTTTTGGTACCTTCGTTGGAATTTAACCAAATTGGGGTTAATACTTAACATGCCTTCGGCTCCCCAAGCCTCCCCACCTTCTTTGGCACGGAGCTCGCTTCTGCAATACCTCAACATCCCGCGCGAACTAGCATTGGGCTACGTTGGCCTGTTGCTGTTCATGATGGGTGACGGCGTGGAGTCAGGGTATCTGGCGCACTTCCTTATTGGCATGGGGATTTCGCAGGAAAAAATCGGGTTGCTGTTCACGGTTTATGGCGCGTTCGCTGCAATTGGTGCTCGTTATTCGGGCGCTCTATCCGACGCCTGGGGATCGCGTTTGGTAATGTGGGTCGGTCTTTTGGCCTGGACCGTCTTCCAGGTCATCTTTCTGGGGTATTCGCTCCGGATGGTTGATTTCCCCAGCATGCTGGTGAGTTACGGGTTCCGAGGCATTGGCTATCCGTTGTTCGCCTATGGATTCCTGGTTCTGGTGACGACCATCACCCCGCCGAAGCGGCTCGGATCGGCTGTGGGATGGTTTTGGTTCGCTTTCAGTGCGGGCCTGCCGACATTGGGTGCTCTTTTTGCCAGTCTACTTATTCCTCATGTCGGTCAGTACGTCACCCTTTGGTGTTCGCTTGCGATGGTGATTGCCGGCGGTGTGATCGCGCTTGCGGGACTGCCAAAACGAACCCGGATAGCTCTGCCGGGCGAGCGGAAGAAAAAGACACGCGATTCCATTACTTCCAGTTTCACGATTGCCTGGGAAAAACCGAAGACAGCGATCGGCTGCGTGGTGCGCATGATCAGCACGGCCGCGCAGTTCGGTTTCCTGGTCTTCTTGCCAACTTTTTTCGTGAACTCCGTCGGATTGTTGGTTAGCCAATGGCTGCAGTTACTTACCTCGATGTTCATGAGCAACATCATCGCGAACCTGCTGTCGGGGATCGTCGGGGACAGGCTCGGCTGGCGGCACACTGTCGCTTATGTCGGTGGGATGGGCTGCACGATCACGACGCTTCTGCTGTATTACGTGCCGGTAGCACATCGGGGAAATTTCGGGTTGGCGCTGCTGGTTGCCGTCCTCTATGGGGCGACCCTTGCTGGCTTCGTTCCGCTTACGGCGATTATGCCCCTTTTAGCTCCGGAAAACAAAGGAGCTGCGATCTCGATGCTAAATCTCGGTGCGGGTGCCAGCGCCCTGCTTGGTCCGGCGATCGTCGCGCTCTCTATCGGGCCGCTTGGAGTTGAGGGGGTGATGTGGATTTTTGCGGGACTTTATGGGCTCAGCGCGTTGCTGGCTTTGTTCCTCACGTTACCGGAGGAACTGGAACGAGGGACCCTGGGCTGGAGCGGCATCGGCGAGGCGGCGTTCGGCGGCTCGGCGTCTTTGCTGGCCCATCCGCCGGCGATGGCTGCTCTGGCAGGCGGCCGGGATGACATCCAACTGGTTCTGTTCGATCTCGGGGGGACGATTTATGACGATGCAACTTACACAAGAGCGCTGCTGCGAGCTGTTCATGACCTTAATCCGAAGGTCCAGGAACAGGAATTCTGGGCCGTTTATGATGCCGAACGGATGCGAGCGTCGGGTTCGTTGCGCACCGCCATCGCAAACCATTTTGTCCCTAATCGGGATCGCGAAAGGCTGACGGCCCTCGCGAAGGTCTACTGGGAATACCCGCCTACGGCCCTTTACCCGGATGTGAAACCTGCGCTGGAAGCGCTGGCGAGGCATTTTAAATTGGGACTGGTGGCAAACTCGGGCGAGGCTGCTCTAAAGGCGTTGCAACGGGATGGCCTCCATGACCTCTTCTCCGTCGTCGCCCTCGCAGATTTCGTCGGGGTGGAAAAGCCCGACGAGCGGATCTTTCGTTACGCGCTGGAAACGGCTGGAGTTTCGCCGAACCGCGCGGTGCACGTAGGCAACCGTCTCGAAGGCGACATCCGACCGGCGCAACGACTGGGAATACGGACCGTGTGGTTGTTGCGCGGTGACGCCCCGCCGGCACCAACTTTGGAACAACTCACGGAGCCGGATGCCGTGATCATCTCGCTGCTGGGTTTGCCGATGGCGTTATCGAGGTTGACGGGCACCACAAAGTTCAAGTCGTCCTCGGCGGTTTCCGAGGTTGGCGCGACAGTACTCTAAAGGACTTTATATGGCTGGTGCAGATAAAGAAGAATCATTTCTGGAAAACCCGGACTCGGCGCGCGCCGATGACCGACTTGTTTATCGCTCCATTCTCGTTCCCATTGACTTCTCTGAGAATTCGGAAAAGAGCGCCATCTATGCCGCGAGATTAGCCGCATGTTTCGGATGCCCAGTAACCCTTTTGCATGTCATTAACTTGCGCGACTATCCCATCAATCGATATCCGCTGGAATACACGGTACCAGATCGTTACATCTCCCAATATGAGTTTGCAGAATCGGAAGCGAAGAACGGGCTGAAATCCTTCGAAAATCAATTTTCCAGTCGCGGTCTCCGCGTAGAAATAGAAACGAGAGTAGGTTCCCCATTTGAAGAAATACTAATAGCGGCAGAAAATTGCGCTGCTGATCTTATTATTATCGGTTCCCACGCAGGCATAGGGTTAGGGCGGCTGCTTTTGGGAAGCACCGCGGAGCGCGTAATCGAACGTGCGCGTTGTCCGGTTCTCGTCGTTACGGGTCACTAACCCGCAAAATTCGTGCGCCGTGGAAAGGGCACGTTGATCCAGTGGGAGGAAGCTGACCCACCCGGCAACTGT
>Ga0306920_100014941_pt1 | contig 10621 bp, 10 predicted proteins | sample flu12Cox44000170_FD_204666 | JGI IMG/M metagenome (GOLD analysis project Ga0306920, IMG submission 204666) | Lab enrichment of tropical soil microbial communities from Luquillo Experimental Forest, Puerto Rico - flux4day.12C.oxic.44.000.170 (v2)... | ecosystem: Environmental > Terrestrial >... | reverse complement strand
TCGCGCAAAGGGGATCCGCAGAAAGGCGCCGCCGTGTTTCGGCGTGAAACCGTTGGGTGCTTCAAATGCCATCAGATAAACGGTGAGGGGGTGGATTTTGGCCCTAACCTTTCAGAAATCGGGACCAAACTGGCCAAGGACGCTCTCTATGTATCGATTCGAGATCCCAGCGCCGGCATTTCGTTCGGGTACGAGGCGTGGCTGCTCGATTTCAAAAATGGCGACGACGCGCTCGGCCTGATTGTAAGCGAAACCAAAGACGAGCTTGCATTAAAAGCTGTCGGTGGCCTGGTTACTCGCTATAAAAAAAGCGAGATCGCCCGGCGCACGAAACAAAAGCTCTCGATAATGCCTGCCGGCCTGGAACAAACAATGTCTACCGACGACCTTGTCGACCTGGTTGAATACCTTTCTTCCCTGAAAAAGCGGCAGTGAATGGGAGCAAGGGAGGGGAGGACGGCCTCGTCCCCTTAACACCTCGTTGTAAGCCATTAAAAAGAGCACGAGTGGTCCGCTTCCCACAGCTGCCCCTTCGTTCTTTGTGTTTAATTCCGAGCAACGATGCCCAAAATCGAACTTTGCGCTTTCTTCACTTGAGCTTAATCTCAGTCCTATGATCCCAAAGCCGTTTTTCTGTCTCCTCTTCTGTTGCTGCTCCATTGTACGAGCGAGCGAGCCTGCTTTTCCCCGTTTCCGCACAGTCGAAATCGATTCGCATGTCGAGATCGGTTACGGTGTTACAGTTGCGGACGTTGATGGCGACGGCAAACCCGACATCCTGCTTGCCGACAAAAAACAAATCGTCTGGTACCGGAATCCGACCTGGGAAAAATTTGTCATGGCCGAAAACCTCACCGTGCTGGATGACGTTTGCATTGCCGCTTCAGACCTTGACGGAGATGGGAAAGCAGAAATCGCCGTGGGAGCCGGGTGGAATCCAGGTGATACCGTTAACAGTGGCGCGGTCTTCTACCTGATTCCACCAGCCGACAGGACCCAGCGATGGGACCCGGTTGAATTGGTGCATGAGCCAACCGTGCACCGGATGCGTTGGCTGCAAACAGCACCCCGGATGTGGGAGTTGGTTGTCGCGCCTCTCCATGGTCGCGGGAATAAAGGAGGCGAAGGAAACGGAGTGCGCATTCTCGGTTACCGCAAGCCGGCGGACCCGCGACAGACGTGGGAAACCGAATTGATTAACGGATCGCTCCACATGACCCATAACTTTGATTTGTTAAAACCATCGCAATCGCACGAACGAGGCATGCTGATCGCGGCGAAGGAGGGCGTCTTTAAGGTCACTCGGCAAGACTCAGGTTGGGCTGCCACGCAACTCGTCGGGCCGGCTCCGGGACAAACTAACTTCAACGGGGCTGGTGAAATCCGTGCCGGCCATCTTTCGGGTAAGAATCCCTTTATGGTTACGGTTGAACCGATGCACGGCGACCAACTGGTGGTTTACACGCCTCCGGACTCAAAAGAAACCGGCGCGTTCTGGAAACGACACCTTCTGGACGATACTCTCAAAGAAGGACACGCCCTTGCCTGTGGTGACTTGCTGGGGCGCGGCGACGATCAAATTGTCATCGGATGGCGTTCCAAAAATGCGGCGGGCAAAGTCGGGATAAAACTCTTTACTGCTTTGGACGGTAGCGGCCAGAAATGGGAGCAGCAACTCCTCGACGATAATACCATCGCTTGTGAGGACCTTTGCCTTGCAGACCTTAACGGGGATGGCCGGCCCGACATCATTGCTTCCGGGCGCGCTACAAAAAATCTCAAGATTTACTTCAACGAAGGAAAATAAGGTCGTTTTTTTTCACAAAACCGCTTGATCACCGGTTCGGCTGAGGCAATATATGTAGCCCTATCGCGGATCGCGGGGTGGAGCAGCCCGGTAGCTCGTCAGGCTCATAACCTGAAGGTCGTTGGTTCAAATCCAACCCCCGCAACCAATTTCCAGGCCTGAAACAAGGGTTTCAGGCCTATTTTATTGGGCTTTTTTCACAATTTTCCAAAAACGCCTATTTCCTGCTACTTGATGCGACTGGAGGCAACTTGCTGCCAAAAAACCAACAAAGGGACCAACGGAACCAACGGAATTCACCCCCCTAACGCACTGTTCCGGTTCTGGTTCAACCTCTCCGAAATCTCCTGAGCCGTCACCCTTGCCGCCGGGTTATCCGTGAACTCCTCCACCAACTCCGTCACTGTCGCAAAAACGCCGGCCTCCTTCTGATGCACCATCAGCCACCGTACCAATTCCGCATCCGCCGCCTTCCCTTGTGCCGTGCTGATCAGCACAGCCCGCGCAGTCTCCACACCCTGCACCAGCGCCTCATTCACCTTCTGATTCCTCAGCTGCCGGTACCCGTGGTAAAGCCCGCCTAACACCAGCGCCAGGATGCTTCCGACACCAGGCGCGAACGCATTGATCACTGTTCCCGCCGCCCGCATAGCCTCCTCCGCCTCCGGCCTGGCCACCAGATTCGTCACCGGCACCCGCACGGTCACCATCACCGCCACAAAATTCGTCCCCACCGGCTCCCGCACTGCATACGCAGTCACCGCCCCGCTCACTGCGTTCGTCACCAGCACGATGTTCGTCCGCTCCGTCACCACCGGCACGGCGTTCGTCACCACCACTTCATTCGTGCTCACCTGCACCACCGGTGCATTCCTCCGTAGCTTCCAGCGAAGTAGGATGATTCCCACCTACGGCCATCGCGCGCAACCATAGCACGCGATTTCGCTCGCACTCCTTGCTACAGCATCGCGACCTGCACCATCAGGCACAGACATGCCTTTGACCTACCTGGACAGGCAAAACAAAGTTTAGATTCCAGTTGACGCGGCCTATTTCCATTGCGCCGGCAGAAAGTTTAGGCTTTTTCGTCATGTGCATTTGCGACCAGGAACTCTCGAAAACGACCTGACTGTAGGCCCTGCCCAACGTCGGCTCGGACCACTTCGAGCGTCTTTCCTTCGAGACTTTGAAGAACGTCCGCCGTGAGCCAGAATGCTCTTTCACCAATCGCGAGGCGAATAGCAGACCTAGCTCCAGACCAAACCTCGGGCTTGGCGTGGACAAATACGTAATGCTGGCGGCTAAAGGCTTCAACAACCTCGCTCCCACGGGACGTGCCGTAGCGTGGCACGCACACGAATCCTAGCTCTTCACCTTTCTTCTCGGGAAGACGTGACAGCCACACTTTAGCATCCTCCGAAAGATGGAATGGAAGCGTCATGGCCTAAGGGTGGGTCCAGCCGCGGTTCAACGGCGCATGAAGAGCAGTCTGGCGGGCTCCCGGAGGCGGCTGCCATGATTGGTTAGGTGGAGGGCTCACGCCGTGTACAACGAGACGGTCCAAGAAAATACTCGCGGACCTTTGCCTGATGTGCGGTTTCGGACAAGTCCGGCGGAAAGCAGATCTCACAAAAGTCCCGTTTCCTTTGAGCCTCGCCGCTAACCTGAACAGTAATGTGCATCGTTGCGGGGCGTTCATGACAATGGTCGCAAAGCATATCGGCTGCTCGATGATCATGCTACCAGTTCGTCTATGAACCACAAACCTCCTTGCACCTTGTTTCAAGCAACCAGGCCTCGACCGCCCTTCGCTTCACAACCAACACCCACCAATGCGCCGAACACCACCAGCCCTCGAACATCCTTCCCTGCGCTCAGACAATATCAGCTCGCCAAAGCCTCGATAGAAGCATCAGTTCGTGCTCCGCTAAACGCTCCGCACTCAACAACCTTTAGAAGCGCGCCGCAGTTGAGTCCTTCCTTATCGAACGCCTGGCTGCGCGCGCGGTGCATACGCTCGTGCCAGGCCTAACGGCCGGCACCGGACCGCTTCCTTCCACGTTGGAGGGACAGCTGGAGCGTCGTGATGGTACCAGGCGATCATTTGAACCTCCTGACCCCTTTCCCCTCTCCTCCCAGGCGGAGGAGAGAGGATTTTTGGGGCGCGGCTTACCCGGGGTGGCTCGCTGGGGCGCTTACCCCGGGCTACTTTCTTGAACCCCTAGCGGGGGGCCACCCTAGCGGGTTTCTTGAGTTGGCGCGCTGAGGCGCGGGAGAAGTCATGAGGCAACGCGGATCGGAACCACCGGCGCCCTTCGAAACACCAAGTCCAAATACTCCTCAAGCGTGCGTGCCGTTGCCCCAAAGAAAGAAGCCCGTGCCTGTAAGCTGAGTACTCCTTCTCCGACTGCGAATCCAACCGCGGCAGATACCTTTCACCCGCCGCCTTCACCGCATCCTCACCACTCAACACATCCCGCGCCCGCAACCACTGCGGCAGCGTCGCATCATAGTCAGGATGATTCCCACCTACGGCCATCGCGCGCACGCACGCGCTTTTGCTCAAACTTCTTGCGCCAAAAGCCCGACCTGCACCATCAGGCACCGATATGCCTTTGACCTACCTGGACGGGCAAAACAAATCTCACATTCCAGTTGACGCCTCGACCAGGCTCAAACAGCTCCCGCCACCAGACTCAACATTTAACGCTTCAGTATCCGGTCATCTAGAACAGGAAGGCTCTCGATTTCATCGGATTCCACTATCACAGAGTTCGTCCCAGTAGTAAGAGTGAGGCGCACCCCTCCTTTAGCGCTCATCGTCCCTGTTTTCGCGTCATACTCCACCCGACCAGCAGAACTGATAGCCTTAACCGAAAGCTGAGCACCTCCACGCACATGCGGCTGTGCGATCGTCTCACCTCCCGCATTTAGCAAATAAACCCTTCCTCCCGAAGTCCGTGGCTGCGCCAGTGCTGCCGCCACAGCGATCAGAGCGATGGCGAACGCCATCACGAGTGGATACCTATATTTCATATTTGTGACCTCCGCACCGTTTACCTAAATTGCAAAATCTGCGAATCAGGCCTCAATTGCAGTTCATTATGATTCGACAGCCAGCCGGAGAATTGTTCTCCGGGGGCAATTGAGTCGTGCCTGGATTTCCTTGACCGAGAATCATCATCGAGCAATACCGACCTGGCCTCAAAAGAGAGGCTAACCTGGTTCGAGGCCAAACCTAAAGCCTGGCCGCTCGTAGGGGAAGTATCCCCGAAGAAATGCTCCCGGTAAACTGCCGGGGTATAGAACACCGCCGGAAGCTTTCCGCCTAATAACCCGAAGCCACCCTTGACTGGAAGCTTTGCCCCCCCATAGCCCTCAATTTTCTTAATAAGAGCGGCTCCTGCTGACCCCATCTCGCTGGTGATTCTCCAGTTGGTTTGGCCTGGCTTTGGCGCGGACTTTTGCATTTCGAAGAGGTCAATGCCGAGCGGAGTCCAGACGACCACCTCGCACCAGGTACCGCCTGCGTAGACATATACCCGCTGAATCCGGCTAATTGTCAGACGCCAGAGCGATCCCGGAGCTGCCGTGAATGTCTTCGCTGAAAAACCGGGAAAAGCCCTCCGCCACATCGTGTGTCTAATGACCTTTTGGACTTCTTTGAAATCCTCTGCTGAAAATCCGCCAACAAAGCGCGGAGAAGTACGCCCGTTAAGCCAAAAGATTACCACGCTGAACAGCACTACCAATCCAAGTGCTATGTAAGTCCTGCGTCTCATTTGAGCAGTGTCCTGGCTAAGTGGTGTTACACTACCAGTTCGTATATCAGACCACAAGCCACCCCTAATCGAATCATACCTCGACCGCCATTCGCTTCGCACGACCAACACCCACCAATGCGCCGAACGCCACCAGGTCTCCAACGTCCTTCTGTGCGCTCAGACAATACTTGGTCGCCAAAGGCTCGATAGAAACATCAGCTCGTGCTTCGCTACACGCTCCGCACTCAACAACCTTTAGAAGCGCGCCCCACCTGAGCCTTCATCCTCGAACGCCTGGCTGCGCGCGCGGTGCATACGCTCGTGCCAGGTCCTGGCGGACTGCCACCGTTCACTTCGCTACTGCTATGTTGATTAGGCGCGCGGGAAAAAACTAATAGCAACAGCCACGGCTCGCTTCGCTCGCCACAAGCCACCGTGCCGTTGCGGCTTCGCCTGCCACGCCGGCTTCAACGCTTGCACGCACCAATCACAACGTTCAATATACGACTCGGTTTTATAGTCACCGCTTCGCAACCAGAGTTGGATGTTTGAATCGACTATGTCGCGTAGGGCAAAAACCCTTCTGGGAATATCAATCGGGCTTGCCTTGGCCTTTCTGCTGCAATTCGCCATTGCTGAGCACCGTCCGCGATCAGTCCCTGAACTGGTCCGACTCGTGCGAGCCAGGCGGGCCTTTAACTTCGTCGTGACGCGGGGTGGTTTCTTGCCGCGAAACATAAGAGATAGCCTGATTCGGCATCTGGACCGAGATTGCCGCGAAAAGCAAAACCAGCTTCGCGTATCCACTGACGTTTGGGGTCTCGCAGTCTATGCGCCGGACGCACTGGAGCGAAAAGCGCTACTCGCAACAAAACAGCTGGAAAGCAACCAACACTATCTCGAGGTCGACCAGAATAGTTCCAAGTCTGAAGATATAGTCACTTTTTGGTGCCTGCCAGCCGACGTCACGAATCTGCAGTCTCAATTCTGCTGCATAACGAACCACACCCCCATCGGTCCGTTGGCGCGATTGGCGGGCTTCAGGGCTGACGACATTGACTGCCACCTTCCCGATGGAGCCGTGGTTGACTTGAGCGGTCTGCAAACATGGCTCAATGAGAGCACGGAAGCGGGCTGGCGTGTGGGCGTGTGGGCTGTCCATCGAACGGGAAAAGAAACGGAACTAGCCGCCTCTCGTGGGAAAACCGCAGTACCAACGCAAAATCACGCCCCGCCACCTCGCTGAACTTACCGCATAATCCTCACACCCCCCTCAACTTCCTCTGCGTCACCGTCCGCCCCTTCGTCGCCACCAAATACCTAAGGCAATCCGCAGCATCATCCCCGCCAACCCCTTCCTCGTCACAATCCACCTTCAACACATCCTCCGGCCGATGCGGAGCATCTGCATCGCCGGCACCGTCTCCACCAAGTGAAGGGGTGACGATGAGTTCGGTTGCGGCCGCTTGGATTGGTAAGGATGTCGCGTTTGAAGGCCTCCTCACCCCTGGCCCCTCTCCTCCGAGGCGGAGGTGAGGGGAAGTGTTTTTTGGGGGCGGGTTACCCAGGGTAGGTCCGCAGGCGGACCGACCCTGGGCTGAGGGATGGAACCACGTTGTGGTTCTCAAGTTGGCGCGCTGAGGGCGCGGAAGGAAAGTTACCGACGGCTCAGCAGTGTGGCGTCGGCCAGTAATGCATTCCCAGGCTAGGTCTGGCGGACGGTTTTCGTTCACTTCGCTATGGTTGTGTTTGAAGAGGCGCGCGGGAAAAAAGAGAAGGCAACAGCGTCGGCTGGCGTTGCTCGCCAAAAAGCCACCGTGCCGGAACGGCCCGGCCTGGACACCTTGTCGGAGCACTCGCTTCAACCTCCCTTGAAACCTTATCGACTTTTGCCAACAATAACTCTGTTTGCGCAACCCATGACTTACATTTCATGACCCCAAAGCATCCAACAGCCATCACGGTCGCGGCAGCGCTCGTCCCGACAATCGCTCACGCACAAACTCAAGTCGGCAGTGACACGCGGCTCTCCCAATTCTTTTGGACCTCATTGCCGATTCTCTTCGTCGCTGGAATCATTTTTCTAGTGCTCCGCTTCAGCGTGTCAGGCAAGAAGGTAAAAACATACGATGACTATAGGCAACGGCACATGCAACACATGGAGCGGGTTGAGCAAACTTTAGAACAGATCCGTCAGGCACTCGAAAGGAAATGACAGTATTGCTAGACAAAACCTAAATGAGCCCCACCGGCTGACTGCGCGACGTACGTCCTACCACGGAAAGTTTTGGGCTCGGCGCGAAACACGCCCTTCCCGCGTTCCAAAAGCCACCGCCCCAAGGTTGACAACCTCACTTAGGTGTTTTACTTTGTGATACAAAGCAACCAACAAATCACATGAAAAACACCACTCTCTTCGCCCTTGTGGGACTGCTTTTGCTTCTACCAGCCACCCTGCTGGTGTCATTCAGCCTGCTTGGCCTTAATGTGCCCTCTGCCCTCGTTCACCCGGTCGCGGTCATGGGTGGCCTGTTGGCCGCAGTCGCTCTCAATGCTTTGGCCGTTCTTCGGCTCCAACTCGAACGCGAACCACACGGCCATCTCCAAGCCATTACCCTTCGCATCGGCACCAAGGCCCTCAACCTCGCAGTCCTGGCGAGTTCTCTCATGCTCCTGGCCATAATTCTTGGCTACCTCTTTGTCGAGAACTTCAAACCTCGCTGATTCAGTTCCCTCCTCGCATCCGAGCTCTAGAGCCCTCGCAGCTTCCGTTGTGAGATCCCTCGCCCTTCGTCGCCACCAGGTACCTCAAACAATCGGCCGCATCATCCCCGCCCACCCCTTCCTCATCACAATCCACTTTCAACACGTCCTCGGGCCGATGCGGATCATGCTGCATCACCGGAACCGAGTTTAACGGGATGTCATGATTGAGTGATTTGGCAAGGGGGGCGGAGCCGGTTGGTGGGGATGGTGTGGCTTGGAGGCCTCCTCTCCCCTGGCCCCTCTCCTCCGAGGCGGAGGAGAGGGGAATGTTTGTGGGGGGCGGGTTACCCAGGGTAGGTCCGCAGGCGGACCAACCCTGGGCTGAGGGATGGAACCACGTTGTGGTTCTGGAGTTGGCGCGCTGAAGCGCGGAGAGAAAGAAAAGCGACGCTACCCAGCGGAGAGGAAAGAGCCGGACCAGCCACGAGGCAAGCAACTCAGCTTCTTTCGCGCCGGCCCAAAACCGCCCCTCCCGCGTTCCAAAAGCCTCCGCCTTTCTGCCACTTAGTCCTTGTGTTCATCCCCCTAGCCTGCGATCTTACTGACAAGCTCTAAAGCTTTTCTGAGGAACCAACGGAAAGCCGCCTCTCTAAACCTTCACTGCTCCGGTTGAAGTAAATGAATGGCTTTCTGAGAAAGTCCTCATGAGCCAGTCCACAGAATTTGGGTCGCCGCTTCCCAGACAAGCGTCCGACTCACCAATGTTCAAACTTATCCGCTCCAAGGTGACCAGATTGTTCCTCACCAAACACGGTCTCTGGACCGCTCAAGTCCAGGACGCCGCTCACTTCCCCGACGATTCCATGGCGCAGACCGCAGTCCACAAACTCCACCTGCGCAAAGTCGAGCTCTACTATCTCTTCGACCACCTCACCACCTCGGAATACGATTTTACAATTTCTCTCGGCTAAATTCCGAGCCTGAAGCAAGCGTTTCAGGCCCTTTTTTCTGAGGGTTACCGCTATTTCCTCCAAATCCTGTCGATCCGCTTAATCTGTCTTTAAGCCTTCTTTTCCAGGTGTCCTCCGAACCCGAAACGCATCGCGGAAAGCAGTTTGTCCTGATAATCGGCTTCACCTCGTGAAGCAAACCGTTCATAAAGCGCCGTTGTCAGAACCGGCACGGGGACGCCTTCGTCGATGGCCGCTTTTATCGTCCAACGGCCTTCCCCCGAATCGGAGACGCGACCCTCAAATTTGCTTAGTTTCTCATCTGCCGCCAGGGCACTGGCTGTGAGGTCCAATAACCAGGAGGCTATTACGCTACCGCGCCGCCAGACCTCCGAGATATCCGCCAGGTTCAAATCGAATTGATAATGCTCTGGACTCCTCAGCGGCGTGGTCTCAGCGTCCGCTTCGACCTGCTTTGCACCCGCGTTTGCAGCTTTCAAAACGCCCATGCCTTCGGCGTAGGACGCCATAATCCCGTATTCAATCCCGTTGTGGACCATTTTGACAAAGTGACCCGCGCCGTTCGGGCCACAATGCAGGTAACCTTGCTCAGCTGTACCGCCCAGTTTCTCGCGGCCAGGGGTGCGCGGAATATCCCCGGCGCCGGGTGCCAATGTGGCGAAGATGGAGTCCAGACTCTTTACGACCTCTTTTTCACCTCCAATCATCATGCAATAGCCGCGTTCTAATCCCCACACACCGCCGCTGGTTCCTACATCGACGCAATGTATTTTTTTCGCACCCAATTCCTTCGCACGCCGAATGTCATCTACGTAATACGAGTTACCTCCGTCTATGAGGGTGTCGCCTGGCTCCAGAAGAGATGACAAATCCGCAATTGACTGGTCAACAACTCCGGCCGGAACCATCAACCAGACCGCTCGTGGCTTTTTGAGTTTTTGCACGAAATCTGCCAGCGACGCAGCGCCGATGGCTTTCACTGCAGCCAGGTCCTTCACTGCATCGGCCGAGCGGTCGAAAACCACACATTCATGTCCACCCTTGAGGAGCCGGCGCACCATGTTGGCGCCCATCCGGCCCAGTCCAATCATTCCAATTTGCATGACTGTCTCTCCTTCCAGTATCGCGTACGTCTACATTATTGGTTCCGCGGACCACGTATCCGAAGGAACCTGAGCCACTCCGGGGTACACGGTGTAGCCGGTTAATTGCGCAAGGTTAACGACGCCCACCCCGCCACCACGGAGACGCATATGAAACCCTGTCTTGGATAGCAGAAAGCGCATGAAGGATTGGTTGTCGGCCGGTAGTTTTACCGAAAGCTCGCCCATGAGGAAAAGCGGTGAACTATTCCTGAAGTTAAGTTTGAGGAA
>Ga0306920_100014940_pt1 | contig 10621 bp, 12 predicted proteins | sample flu12Cox44000170_FD_204666 | JGI IMG/M metagenome (GOLD analysis project Ga0306920, IMG submission 204666) | Lab enrichment of tropical soil microbial communities from Luquillo Experimental Forest, Puerto Rico - flux4day.12C.oxic.44.000.170 (v2)... | ecosystem: Environmental > Terrestrial >... | reverse complement strand
TGTCCTCGGCACAAACAGGCTGCCGCGCGCGAGGAATCCCGGTCTTCGCCGTTTCGATCAAGCAACTTGGATGCGTAAGCGCCGGACTTACTACGTGTACATAATGAGTAGCCTCTCGAGAACGCTCTACACAGGCGTTACCAATAATCTCGAGCGCCGCATCGCCGAGCACACCGAGCAAAAAAGCCGCCTCGCGCGGCAGCCACGCGCGGGAATGACAGATCCGCAACTTCCGCATGTTAACGTATTTACGGGACATCACACCAGATGAGTCCCGTTGTTGGTTTTCCGGAGGCTTTATCCAATGAGTGAAGAAAAGGTCAACATCAAAACCGCTGACGGCATTTGTGACACTTACGTTTACGCCGCACCCGGCAATGCGCCCGCGCCTGCGGTCATTTTCTATATGGACGGACTCGGCATCCGCCCCGAGGTGCGGGCGATGGCTGAACGGATCGCCTCCAATGGCTATTTTGTGCTGCTACCGAATATGTATTACCGGGCTGGCGAGCTGCCGCCTTTCGATGCGTCAACTGCCTTGAGCGATCCGGTGCAGCAGAAGCGCCTGATGGGACTGGTGCAGTCGGTTACCAATGCCGGTACGGTTAAAGACACCACTGCGTTTCTGGATTTTCTTAGCCATGACCCACGGGCCAAGGGCACGAAGATTGGCTGTGTCGGCTACTGCATGGGCGGACCGCTGGCGCTGACTGCGGCTGGTAACTTCCCTGATCGGGTGGCCGCGGCCGCATCGATTCATGGCGCCAACGTCGCCAATGATCGTCCCGACAGTCCGCACCTGCTCGCCGCAAAGATGCGCGGCAAGATATATGTCGGCGTCGCCGAGATCGACCCTTGGCTGCAGCCGGGAGAGACCGAGCGTCTGAAGGCTGCCCTGGACGCGGCCGGTACAAATTATTCACTTGAGGTGTATCCGGGGGTGCAGCACGGTTTCGCGGCAAACGGCACGCCGATGTACGACCGCACCGCGGCCGAGCGCCACTGGGACCGCATCCTGGCGCTCTTCCGCGAAACGCTATCGTAGAGCATTCGCAAAGGGATCGAATCTATTCCCCGCTCCGAAAGGGAGAGGAGAGTGAGGTCTCCTCTGCTGAGATGCGGGATAAATAATTTTACCGCGGGTTCGACCAACATCTGAGCGCTGGCGATCGTTCTCGCTCAGCACGTGCTCGATCCGCCGAATTTTTAATGCAGCTTCCTCTGGACTGACATTCAAGCCGATCCAGCCGTCGCCGTATTCGGCGACTCGGCGTGGCGCCGCGCCGCTTATAGTCTTGCGCATTGGTGGCCGAAGTAAGACTATCGCGGCTACACCGCGCGTCTCGATTTGCTTGGTTTGCGAACCGCGTTAGCTCAATCAATTGCGGCAGCGCCCCAGAAGCGCTCCAGGGGCTGGTATTGCGTCAGTCATTGCCGGCATGCCGTTCACCTGACGCCGGCGTCAGTCGACGACCTCAAACTGAAAGAAGGTGTGGGTGGTGATCAAGACCTTCGTGCAACGTGGTCGAGCCTTCAGCGGGCAGCGCTATACCATCGTGAAAAATACTTGACCCCAGGGTCTTGACAGCAGTGTGAGTCCGGGTATATTTAACTTCTTGGTTATTTAACCGAGCGGTTTACGATGCCTCAGGATCATCTCAGCACCACCTTCGCGGCGCTCGCCGATCCGACCCGGCGCGCGATCCTGGCCCGTCTCACGTCGGGCGAGGCGTCGGTTACCGAACTGGGCAAACCTTTTGAGATGAGCCTTCCCGCTATCTCCAAACACCTCAAGGTGCTCGAACACGCCGGTCTCATCGCGCGCGGACGCGATGCGCAATGGCGTCCATGCCGTCTGGCGGCGGGTCCGCTCAAAGACGCGGCGGCGTGGTTGGAGGAATACCGGCGTTTCTGGGAAGAAAGCCTCGATCGCCTGGACGATTACCTGCGCGAATTACAAAAGAAGGAGAAGAAGAATGGCCGCAGGAAGTAGCACTGCTATGGGGCCGGCGGCATATACGCTCGTCATCGAGCGCATCTTTGACGCGCCGCGCGAGCTTGTCTTCAAGGCCTGGGTCGACCCGACCCACCTGGTTCGCTGGCTGGGCCCGCAGGGTTTTACCGGCACCGTCATCAGCATGGACGTCCGCCCGGGCGGCGCTTATCGCTTCCACATGCGCTCGGCCGAGGGCGTTGAGTATTGGCAGCAGGGAGCCTATCGCGAGATCGTGGAACCTGAGCGATTCGTCCGCACATGCGCATGGGCCGACGCTGACGGCAATCCAACCGGTCCCGAGACGCTGATGACCGTAACCTTCGAGGAGTATGACGGCAGGACCAAGCTAATATTTCAGCAGGTGTTCGAGTCCGCCGCGGCGCGCGACGCGCATCGAAGTGGTACGGCGAGCGCGTTGGATCGCCTCGCTGAATATCTGGCGGCGGCCGCATAAATTGCCGCATCAAATATCCATTTAAGTTTCAAAGGAGCGCGAGAAATGGCTGCAACTGACCCCGTCACAGAGCCTGCTGATCGAGTGCTGGTCATCACGCGAGTTTTTGACGCGCCGCGCGAGCTGGTTTTCAAAGCCTGGACCGACCCGCAGCATCTTGTGCACTGGATGGGTCCGCGAGGTTTCAGGAGTACCGTTGTGCACAGCGAACCGCGTGCGGGCGGCGCATATCGAATCCATATGCTCGGACCCGAGGGCGACGATCATTGGACACAGGGCGTCTTTCGCGAGCTCGTCGAGCCGGAACGCGTGGTTATGGCGGGAAGCTGGGCCTATGCGCAAGGCAATCCCACGAGCCCGGAGACTCTGCTGACAATCACTTTAGAGGATCACGAAGGAAAGACCAGGCTGACATTGCATCAAGCCATCTTCGAATCGGTCACGGCCCGCGACCAGCATCGCGGCGGCTGGAGCAGCTCGCTTGATCGCCTTGCTGAATACCTAGCGACGGTTAGCTGATCGCTCTGCCGACCATTTGTGGGAGTAGCTAATAAGGAGAGGAAGATGGCCGCGGGAAGTAGCCCTGTCATGGAACCGGTCGATCGCGTGCTCGTTATCATGCGCATTTTCGATGCGCCGCGCGAGTTGGTCTTCAGAGCCTGGACCGATCCCGAGCATTTGGTCCGATGGTTCGGTCCACGTGGTTTCACAACTACTATCGTTGCGAATGACTATCGGCCCGGCGGTGCCTACTGCTTGCGCATGCGTAGTCCTGATGGCGAGGAGTATTGGAACCAGGGCGTCTATCGCGAGATCGCAGAGCCGGAACGACTCGTAATGACCTGGGGTCCCGGCAGGCCCGGGAACGCATCGGACAATGGGCCTTATTTGGAAAGTAAAGCGACCCGCCCTGACACATTGCTTACGGTGACATTCGACGAGCTCGCGGGGAAGACCAGGTTGACCTTGCATCAGGCGGTCTTTGAATCAGCGGCTGCACGCGACTCGCATAACCGCGGCTGGAACAGCGCGCTGGACTGTCTCGCCGAATATCTGACGGCCGCCTAAGGAAATCTTTTCTGTTCCAGACAGGCTGTGAGAATCATGATGAGTAGCGCCAGTTATCTCAGTACCCGCTTTGAGGTGTGGAGTGGACGACGAACATGGTATTGGTTTGTAGCCGACCCTTCGTGCAACGGTGCTGCAGTTGGGGCGGCTGCAAACGCGGCGGAAGCGATCGGTGAGGCCTGTTCCACGATCCAAGAGATGGTGGCGCGCCGCTCGGGTCTTGCAGCTTTGTCCCTCACCGGCCAAGCCAGCGCCTGGGTGGAACCCAGGAATGGAATCCAGCCAAACCGGCAGCCATCAGCTCGAATGAGTTATCGGCAGATCTGGAGAGCTATCTCACTCGACGGTGCAGTGATGCGTCTGAGTAATCAGGATTATTAGTTATGAGTAGTTTTCCACCCCCTTCCATCACTATCGACCAGGCATTGGGGCGCAAGTGCGAATAGCCCCGGGGAGAGATGATTATGGCCGTAACAAAACTGACACCGAACACTGGCGATATCCTGCTGATGGTCGGAACCGTCAAGGGTGGCTTCATCTTTCGGAGCGACGCCGCTCGTAGAAATTTCACAATGTCGGGGCCGCATTTTCCCGGACAATCAGTCTGGTCGGCCGCTTTCATTGGTAACGGCGCTGCGCGAATTATGGTCGGCAACAAAAGCGAACATTGGGGAGCGATGGTCAGTCGCTCTGACGACTTTGGTGCGACCTGGACGGAGCCCACTGGAGGGAACATTAAATTTCCCGCCGGCAGCGGCGTGTCGCTCAACTCGATCTGGACGCTTGAGACGGCGACCTCATTGGGACCTGATGTGGTGTTGGCTGGAGTTGATCCGGCAGCACTGTTCCGCTCCGATGATCGTGGCGAGACCTTCCAACTAAATGGAGCCCTATTCAATCATCCTGACCGACCGAAATGGAATCCCGGCTTCGGAGGTCTCTGCCTGCATTCGATCCTGGTTCATCCGCAGGACCCCCGACGCTTCTACGTCGCGATTTCATCGGGCGGGATTTATTGCAGCGATGACACCGGCGATTCCTGGAACTCATGCATCAACGGCTTGCGGGTGCATCCTGATGTTCCCGGCGCGACCTTGTGCCCGCATAAACTGCGCTTCGATGCCGAGAACCCCTCTTGTATGTATCTACAGAGTCATCCGGGAGTGTATCGCACCAGCAACGAGGGGCGCGCATGGGTCTCGATTGAAAGCGGTCTGCCGTCGGATTTCGGCTTCCCGATGGTCGCGCATCCGCGGCGGGGCGGAACCATCTACACCTTCCCTCTTACTTCCGACCAATTCAGAGTGCCGCCCGGTGGAGTGCCGAGGGTATGGCGTTCGCGCGACGCCGGCGCATCGTGGGAACCACTTGGTAAAGGCTTACCTGACAGCAATGGCTATTTTACTGTGTTGCGCGATGCGTTCTCGGCAGATGCCCTGGAACCGCTCGGGCTCTACTTCGGCACGCGCGGCGGCCAGCTCTATGGCTCAAACGACGAAGGTGAGAGCTGGCGCGCGATAGCCGAATTCCTGCCGCCAATCCTTTGCGTCAAAACCGCGCGGGTGGATTAACATGCGCGTGCATATCCCATCGGCGCTGCGAAAATGGAGCGGAGGCCGGGACGTTATTGAGCTGGAGGTTGCTTCAGGCAGCTTGATGACGGCAGCTGAAGTTATCGAAACTATCGCTCGAGAGTTTCCCGGACTCCGCGACCGTGTGCTCAATGAACAAGGCGAGCTTCGCCGCCATGTGAATATTTTCATCGACGGCGAGAATGCTCGCTTTCTCGGCGGGCTGTCCGCCGCGGTCGGTGCCGACTCGGAGATGTGGATCCATCCCGCTTTGTCCGGCGGTTAGCCGGAACCCGATTACGGTCTAGCTAATCAGCCGGGGGCTGATCGTCGTAGCGGTCGCGGTAACGGACCCAGGCTTGAGGAAACGCCAAGTCATCCTCGTCGCGGCCCTTGGGAACCAGATCCAGCAGATGGTAGCCGGCATTAAGCATGTCAAGGCCGCGTTCGTAGCATGAATAAGTATGAAAGATACTGTCGCGCGGATCTTTGTAAAATACGCTGACTCCTGCTACTTCGCTCATCGAACTCTTTTTCTGCCGATAGTTATGATAGATCTCGCCCTTTGCCACATCCGCCGGCCTGAACGATACATGATAGTCATAGTTGAAGTCAGTACTAGCGGCTGAGACCCATTTGAAAGTCCAGCCCATACGCTTCTTGAATGCTTCGAGCTTATGCAACGGTGCATGCGAAATTGCCACCATCGTCACGTCACGATGATTTAAGTGTACTATATTTCGGTCGAAGTTGTCCGCCCACCATGAGCAGTGTTTGCACCCCTCGTTCCACTCCGTAGCGAACATGAAATGATAGACGATGAGTTGGCTGCGGTTCTCGAACAGCTGAGCTAACGTTTCTCTGCCATTGACCCCTTCAAAAATATAGTTCTTCTCGACGCGCTCCCACGGGAGTTCCCGCCGCTGCTGACTGAGTTGGTCGCGCAACCGGGTGAACTCCTTTTCTTTGGCCAGAAGATCCAACCGGGCTTTCAACCATTCTTCCGCCGCTACTACCCTGTGATGTTCGTTCATTGTCGACCTCGCAAGTTATTCTGCTGTGACCAGCACGACTATATCTTCGCAGCTCCAGCGTGTTTCAAAGCGGGGCGGCTCAAATTTGCGCGCAGGTCGGCAAGCTTACCCGGCCAGCCCTCCCTCAATCGCGATCCGATTAGCGGATCGATTTCGCCGGTATGACTGAGCGTCAAGCGAGTGCCCTCCGGAATCGGGTCGAGCCGAAACTCGACTCGAGTGGGCGGGTCGCCGTCGCTGTGGACCCATGACCAAATCATCCGGTGTGGCGTCTCAAGTTCCAACACTTCACACTCGATCCATCCCCGCCATTGGGGAAAAACCTGCTTGCCACGTAGAATGAAGCGTTTGCCGACGCGCGGTTCGAAGTCGTTCTCCATCAGCCATACGCGCAAGGCATCGCGATCGGTCAGGGCCCGCCACACTTTCTCAACCGGATGCGGAAAGTCCTCGATCAATAAGACATTGAGATTCATTGTTCGTCATCCAGGTAAGAACGCAGGCGCTTCAGCCGGTCCTGCCAGAACCTGCGATAGCGCGCGGTCCAGTCGTCGATCTCGCGGAGCCGCATGGGTGCCAGGCTGTAAATGCGCTGCCGGCCTTCGGCCCGGCGTTTCACCAGTCCTGCCTCGTGGAGCACTTTCAAATGTTGCGAGACGGCGGCAAAGGAAATGTCAAAGCGGCCAGCTAGTTCCTGCACCGGCAAGTCGCCGACCGCCAGCATGTCCAGCAGCTTGCGCCGGTTGGGTTCAGCGATCGCATGAAAGACGTCACCGCCTGGCTGCATACAGTCCCATTATATTTAAGCAATCGCTTAAATGTCAACCGATCTCACCACTCGGCGTCAACGTTGATCCCCTCCTTCACCACATCTTTTTGAGCATGACGTTGCCTGGCGCGTGATTGTGATCAATTCAAAACGGCTCCAGTGGCAGCGGACTCGGGATGAGTCGAAAAATCCGGATATTTGATAAAATCGGGCAAAGCCGCGTCAGGAGCGAAAATGAAAGGCCATCAGCCCTCCATCACCCAGCCACTCAAACATCCTGATGGTTCCACCATAGGGGAACGCAGCATCGCCGATTCGTCATCAACGGAGGGCTTACCTGTGGCTCCGTCGATGGGGCTGACATTGCAGTCGGTGGTAACTCCGCAGATTCCGACGACCGTCAGCGCCCGCGCTATTTTCCTCAGCCTCATCGCAATTGCCATTGGGCTTGCCGCAGGTCTGATAGCACAGGTGCTGCTAGCCCTGATTGGTCTGATTACGAATCTGTGTTTTTACGGCCGGTTGACGACGGACTTCCTTTCGCCTGCAGCCAATCATCTCGGCATGTTCGTGGTAATTGTCCCTGTATTGGGCGGCGTGGTTGTTGGTCTGATGGCTCGCTATGGTTCAGAAGCTATTCGCGGGCATGGGATTCCGGAAGTAATGGAACAGATACTTCGGAATCAGAGCCGCATTCGCCCCCGTCTGACTTTTCTCAAGCCGATTTCCGCGGCCGTTGCGATCGGAACAGGCGGACCCTTCGGCGCAGAGGGACCGATTATCGCAACTGGTGGAGCGGTCGGTTCGTTGATTGGCCAGCTTCTGAAGACTACGGGAGACGAGCGCAAGATTCTTCTCTCGGCCGGAGCCGCTGCGGGAATGGCAGCCACCTTTGGCAGCCCCGTATCGGCTATCCTGCTGGCAATCGAGCTGCTGCTCTTCGAGTTTCGTCCCCGCTCGCTAATACCGGTGGCGTTTGCCTGCGCCGCCGCTACGGCGCTTCGCCTCAAGTTTATGGGGGCCACACCGATTTTCCAGATGCCCAATGTCGGCTCGCCAACTCAGACTGCGTTAGGGCTCTATGTAATCCTTGGAACGTTTGTGGGGGTCGCTTCGGTGGGCGTGACACGCGCCGTCTATCTCGCCGAGGATGGATTTGAACTGTTGCCGATCCACTGGATGTGGTGGCCAGCGCTGGGAGGCTTGGTCGTAGGCGTCATTGGCTATTTCGGTCCCCGCACCCTGGGCGTCGGCTACTACAACGTCAGAGACGAGCTATCGGGGGGATTGGCAGGTACAACCTTATTGCAGCTTTGCATTTTGAAATTCATATCCTGGTCGATCGCGCTCGGCAGCGGCACCTCGGGCGGGACTCTCGCTCCGCTCTTCACTATTGGTGGAGCGATGGGTGCGGCTATGGGTGTGGCCACGATCACCCTTTTCCCTCATGTGGGACTAGACGTTCGAGTTGCTGCTCTCATCGGCATGGCGGCGATGTTTGCCGGTGCATCGCGCGCACTGCTCGCCTCAATCGTGTTCGCGTTTGAGACTACGTTGCAGCCTCTGGCTTTGTTGCCACTCGTTGTAGGCTGTGCGCCCGCTTTTCTGGTTTCCGCCTTGCTCATGAAACACACGATTATGACCGAGAAGATTGCCCGGCGCGGCGTCCAGGTTCCTGTCGACTACGCCGCGGACTTTCTCGAACAAATCTCGGTGCGCGAAGCAGCGTCATCAAACGTCGTGTCACTGCAGGCGAATCAGACGCTAGGGGAGGTCCGCGCCTGGATTGCTCAGCGTGGGCCGGGAAGTACGCATCATGGGTTTCCGGTTGAGGACCAACGACAGCGGCTTGTTGGCCTGATCAACCGGCGCGATTTGCTGGATCTAAAGGAGCCGGACTCAAAGCAGGTCGGCGAGCTGGTGCGTGGCCCGTTCGCAGTAGTGTTCAAAGACAACAGCTTGCGGCAAGTCATCGATTTGATGGCGAGAGAAGCCATGGGCCGTGTCCCGGTGGTTGAGCGCGACAACCCCGGCAAACTGGTAGGGATAATCTCAGACAGCGATGTCAGGTCCGCAATCCGCACGTGGCTTGAAGAATCAGAGCAGGCGAAGCAAACACTTCGCTGGCGCGCGCTCCTCTAAAGCGCTGCGCCTCGGACTTGGGAGCTCGCGCCCTGCAACTCTCGACCTCGAAGCACTCGATCCCCACGCCACCGTGAGTTTCATTCTGTAACGTGACGCCCTAGAAGTGCCGCTATCGTCGGCGCGAAAACGCTATCGTTGACAATCATTTGAACGAAGTCGGATGATCGCTGGCGGATATCGTGACCGGAGGAAAATCGATGAGTTACCAGCCGAAGCATCTGGGTCATGTTAACATCTATGTACGCAACGTCGAGCGTTCCCACAAGTGGTACAGCGACCTGCTCGGTCTGCACACTTACGCCTTCTATCCCGGCAAGGCCGCGTTCATGTCGGCCGACCTCGACAAGTCGCACGAGGTTGCGTTGATCGAGGTCGGCAAGGACGCACCCGGCCAGCAGCCGGGCGAGGTCGGACTCAACCATATGGCCTGGATGATGCATGCCTCGACGACCTCAAGGAACTCTACCAGCGATTGAAGGACCGAAGCATCACCATCAACAATGTCTCCGACCACGGCATCTCAATCGGGATCTATTTTAGCGATCCCGACGGCAATGGAATCGAGGTCTCCTACGAGTTGCCGCGCAGCGAATGGCCGCGCAAAGAGCAGATTTTCGCGCGGGAAATTTTGACGTTTGGACGCTTTCCTGGCCCCTGGGATGCTGACGCCGCGCGCAGAGCCAGCTAACGAGCATTGGGCAATGCTGGCGCGGACTGGTCGCCAGTATATGGAAGGCTTGCGCGAATTATGCTGTGGTAAACGGCGCGATTAGGTATCAGCCTAAAACTGTCAGTTGCTCTGGAATTTGGCGCAAAGTTTTCTCTCGGACGAGCTCGGACAATTGTGCCCGCAGATCCTGGGAGACCGCGGCGCCGATGTAATACTGGTCGCTCTTCACGGCATCAGGTTAACCGATTGAACAGCGACACTACTGCTGGGTGAACTAGCGAAATCGCTTATCAGTAATTTGAGTCCCTCACCGGTAGTGATAGGCTGGCTGACGACAGCAGAACCGTCAATTGAAAATGTTGCGGTTCCACTGCTCCAATCTATTCGATACGCATGAGAAGTGCCGAACCAGTTACCTGGAATTGCTGTATCCTGAACCTGTCCCGCATCATCTCTGGTTCGCGCGTACAGTTGGCCACCTTGATGTGTGCTGAAAATTATCCACGGTCCAGAGTTGTAATCGATCCCAAAGCCAATGTGCTGCCAGGGATCCCCCGTAAAGGTCGCGATGAATTCGGCGGACTGGCCTGAATTGTACAACCCGTATGTGCCAGCTTGAGCCCCATGCACGGTTAACCCGCCCGCGCCTATATTGGCCGTCCCATTGGCCGAATACGCGCCGCTAAACCACCCCGCCGGGAGCGCCGAATTGGCAAAGGCAAGCCGGAAAATTGGGGCGTTGAGCCCAATGGCGCTTACTACCACAGACCCGGAACCTACGTTGAAGTCGCTGATCAACGGTTTGAGAGGTGCGCCAACGGTTGCTGCGTGAGAGGCGACAATCGCTCCATCAACAGCAAACGTTGCATTCGTCGAACTCCAATCGATTCTGAAACGATGTGAGCCACCCAGCC
>Ga0306920_100014938_pt1 | contig 10622 bp, 9 predicted proteins | sample flu12Cox44000170_FD_204666 | JGI IMG/M metagenome (GOLD analysis project Ga0306920, IMG submission 204666) | Lab enrichment of tropical soil microbial communities from Luquillo Experimental Forest, Puerto Rico - flux4day.12C.oxic.44.000.170 (v2)... | ecosystem: Environmental > Terrestrial >... | reverse complement strand
TCTGAGTTTGATTCACGCTTCTGTGAGCTCGCGGACTTAACCGAGGTGGTGAGCTCAGACGTGGATTTCCAAGCGGCTACGATGCTCTCCCGCATCGATCCGTTTTCCCGCAGCGGCAAACGCGCTTTCGCCGCCACCAAGGCTGCCATTTACGGAATCCTGCGCATGTACCAGATGGTGCGCGGCGAAGAATACAGCATGGCCATATTTCATACCCTCGCGGAAGCGAAGCGCTGGCTGGGAATTGAAGACCTGTAGCAAGTGGCCGTGCGCCAAGCGAACGAGCACGTCTGGACAGTGCCGTCCCAACTCGGTGCGCTTGGGGGTTGAGAGATTGAGTCGATAGCAGCTCAAACCACAGGCGAGCATTCCTGCGCCGACCAGTGCCAATCACTGGGTTCGGTAGTGCTCCACTCCCTCTGCATGATCTTCGGCGATCGCCGGTGTCGAGGTTTGCAGCTTGGCTTCAGCCTCATATTCGCGTAGTTTGCGATAGATGGTGGTTTTGCCAAGGCCCAAAGCCGCGGCCGCGCGCCGCACACCAAGTCGGTGGACAGCGTCGAGAATGGCGACCTTCTCAACTTCACGTAGCTCCGAAACCCGCCCCGAACCTGAATTTTCTGGGCTGCTGGCACAGAAGCGTAGGTGTTTTTTTTGTTCCCAGTCCTGGATCAGCTTGGCGATGTCCTGAACCTGCCCGTTGGTGAGTCCGCGCAACCACGTGCGGCCTCCCTCGGAGTGAATCGTGTCGTACACAAACGCGAGCGAATCCATTTTTATGCGATTGTTATCCATTTTGGTTTTCCACAACTTCAGAAGTGTTTCGATGTCGGTCGCAATCACTGGCCGGGCTCGTTCGAGCTGCTGGGGATTCCCCAGGTAGCAATTGACTTGATGAGAACAGGCTCCTGTGACGTATCTTTACCTCCCCAGGCAAAGCCGTCGCAATCCGGAAGAATGCATATTCTTTGTTGCGGCAAGTACGTATTAGCCCCGTCCGTCCCGCAGCTGGCTGACCGGCAGGTTTGCGTACCCCGGTTGAGTGCATCGCGAAAATCACTCCGGTGACGCGGGGATAAAGGTCATCTCTAATCAGATTCTTAAGTTTTGGTGAACGGCCACAGTTTGAATCCCAGTCGCTATTCATAAAATCTCCATGACCCAACACCTTAGACTTAGAGCTAGACCGGGAAAAAATCTCTTTCGACCATAAACGTGGAGTTCCATTTTGAGCTGCAACCGGCGGCCCAATTCGAAGCGTCCGGATCAAGTGGGCGTGGGCCCATCGCCCGTGGTAAGGCAGGCGAACTGCTATTCAAGGCCGCGGCGCCAGAGCATTGGCTTCGAGGCCCGTGTGCCGGTCTCCGGCATGAAGACCTGAATTGGATGGTCTTGGAAAATCATTCGTTGGCCGCCACCATGGGCACGATGGCGGTCACAAGCGTACCCTTCTTGCCACTTCTGATTTCTAAGCATCCCCCAATCTCGTGCACCCGCTCTCGCATGCTACTAAGCCCGACGCCTGCAAGCCGAGCCGGGGATTCCTGCAATTCCTTCAAAATTTTGAGGGGAATGCCTCGTCCTTTATCGCCAACCGAGGCCATGATTCGTTGCCCTTTCACGCCGATGCGAATGAAAACGATCTTGCTCTCAGAATGACGGTGCACATTAGCCAGGGCTTCCTGAAGAAAACGAAACAGGGCGACCTCGTAACTGGGACCGAGGCGATAGTGCTCGAGGCGTGGAGCGATGCGCAGTTTGGCAATTAATCCGCTGCGGTTACTGAATTCGGCCACAAATAGTCGCGTGGCGGCCCACAACCCGGACTTCTCCAGCATGGGAGGATGCAAAAGGTAGGAGAAGGTTCGCATCTCGCGCGAGACGCGTTGAGCCAGATCGAGAGACTCTGCAAGTCGCTTGCGGCTTTTGGCTGAGAGTTCGCGTTCGGATTTGGCGATAGCGCCAAGGTTCAAAGCCAGTGCTGCCAGTTCCTGGCAAGTGGAGTCATGGATTTCTCGGGCAATGCGCCGCTGCTCTTCTTGTTGGGCACGCAGCATGCGCACCGATAACTCACGCAGAGAATTTTTCGCCAGCTCCTGTTGGGTGATATCTTCGACCATCAGAACACAGTAGCGGAAGCGCCCCTCATCATCACGCAATGCCGAGGTGGCCAGCCAGGCCGAGCATATGTCGCCCGCCTTGCGGAGGTAACGATTCTTGATGCGAAACTCGTTGCGCTTGCCAGCCACCAACTCCTGAAAGGGCACGCTCACGAGCTCGAGATCATCGGGGTGGGTAATCTCGGGGAGGGTCTTTTGGTTCAGCTGTGCCGCGCTGTACCCTAACATTTTTTGAAACGTGGGGTTGGTGCGAACTAGGGTCCCGGTCGGGCCGACCAGTGCGATCCCAAACGGCGCACTTTCAAAGATGATTTGCAATTCGGCTTCGGAGCGGCGCAGCGCCTCGTTGGTCTCGCGCAGGGCGGCCTGAGCCCGCATGCGCTCGCTGACATCGGTCAGGGTGGTGATCACCCGCTCGACCGTGCCTTCTTTGCTGAGACAATGCCGCGAGGTCACCATGACCCATATCGGTCCGCGAGGATTGTGGCCCTCGATCCGCATCAGTTTTTCTTGCACATCCTGCTTGGTCCGTCCCGCCTGAATGCCGGGGACTTCCTCGATTTCGAGCATGTGGCCATCTTCGGCGAAACGGCGCAGATTCAACTCCGAGTCGTACTTGCCTACCATCTCCTTTTCCGTCATGCCGAACAAATTCAGCAGATAAGGGTTGACCAGCAGAATTCGCCCATCGGCCGTGGTGTAGCTGATTCCGACCTGAGCTGCCTCACATACCAGCCGCAATTCGTCTGCGCTGCGCCGTAAGGCCTCTTCTGCACGCTTACGCTCGGTAACAGGTTGCACCGGGAACTCTGTCCCGTCGCGACGCAAGCCCGGGAGCTCGAGGCTTTTACCCACCGGGTGGGTTTCGCCGGTTTGTACATAGTGCGCGAGAGCCCGGCGATAGCCCTCGCGCAGACGCTCGGGTATGAGTTGGGTGGCTGGCTGGCCGAGCAGTTCGGCTTTACTGTAGCCAAACATCTGTTCCGCCCCGGGATTCAACTCGACGATGTTGCCGCTAACGTTGATGGTGAGAATGGCGTCAGGGGCGGTTTCGACCAGAGTGCGAAATTTCTCTTCACTGGCCAGCAAATCCTCTTTCGCCAGCTTGCGATCTTCTTCGGCCCGCTTACGGTCGGTGATGTCAACCATCACACCGCGTAATAAGATTGGCTCGCCGCCATCCTTCTTGATTACCCGCACGATGTCGTGCAGCCAGACGATTCGGCCATCGGAGGCGATAGCGCGGTACTCGAATTGGTGATCTTCGCCCCGGGCCGTGGCCTGCGCGCAGAAATCTTCCGCCCGCTCGCGGTCGGCGGGGTGGATGTGATTGGTCCAGAAGTTCGGTTCGGTGAACCATTGCCTGGCGGGATAGCCTAGGATATGTTCGGCGCGTGAGCTGACGTAGGTAAATTGCCAGGTCTTGGCGTCCGCCTCCCAGATGATAACGTCAAGTCCGCCGATCAAAGCGGCGAAATCGAATCCAGGGCTGGACGGGCCAGCCGATTTTAGAGCTTTTCCGTCTTCAGGGCAAAGCCCGACACCGGGACCACTCGCTTGTGCCGGTTGCTTGCCCAGCCCATGTGTCACGGCGCCCGATTGTATCATCGCTTTTTGACTCCCGATGATCCAGGAAATAACGGTATTATTAGTTAATTTCCGACATTTTCGTGGCCAAGACCTGCTGGCTTAATGCAACCTGCGAGAACCAGGAGGATAATAATTAGGATGGACTGCGCAGCATGCCCCCGTGTTCGGAGAAAGTTGGCCACACTTCGGGACCTCTGCTCGCGGAGGTTTGCTTGGAGAATGTTTCTATTCTAATCGCTGATGATCACGCCGTCGTAAGGCGTGGTCTCCGCGCCCTGCTCGAGACTCAGCCAGGATGGAAAGTAGCGGCCGAAGTAGGCAATGGGCGCGAGGCGGTGGAAAGCGCAACCAAGCTCACCCCCGACCTAGCCGTACTCGACATCAGTATGCCCGACTTAAACGGCTTGGATGCGGCGGTCATGATCCTGAAAGCCTCCCCGCGAACCCGCATTCTCATACTGACGATGCATGCGGCTGAGGATCTCATACGAAAGACGCTCAAGGCCGGGGCTCGCGGTTATGTCCTGAAATCCGATGCCGAAAGAGATTTGGTGGCCGCCGCCGATGCATTGCTGCACGGGAAGACATTCTTCACCTCAGCTGCGTCCGATGTCGTACTGGATGGTATTCGCGAGGCTCCGCGCAGGATCAACACCGCAGAAAATGGTAGCCGCCTGAGTACGCGAGAGCGAGAGATTGTGCAGCTGCTGGCCGAGGGCAGGAGCAACAAGGAGGTGGCCGCAGTGCTGAACATCAGCACGCGAACCGTCGAGAGCCACCGTGCCAAGATCATGGATAAGCTGAAGCTCTATTCGCTGAGCGAGCTAGTCCGCTACGCTATCCGCAACAATATCGTCGAGCCGTAAACAGAATGTCTTTCCAAAGTGACCGGGCACTTCACGAATCAAGGGCAGCCTAGTTGGCCTTCTATTCGCTACTGGCTACCGTGCCACGGCTGCGGAGCACGTGCAAGAGAGAAACGCATAGATCCGCTAAATCTGCCTCTGTTTATCGCTTCCTTTATCTCCTATGCTCGTTGTCCGGCCCTCAAGCGCAATTGATAGTCCGAAAATGTACACACAATCCATGGATTGGAATAAAAACCAAACTGCCAGAACCCTCCTTCGCTTTTGCTCCGACTAGAAATTGCTGAGCTCACCCGAGAAAGCCGCTAGTTTTGCTCTTGTGCTTCGGGCTTGCCCGCCAGTAGCTCTGCAACTGCGCGCAGAAACGGACCTGTTCCCTTGTCGGTTTCGACCATCGAGCATCGACCTCTCGAAATACATGGTCGCGCCTTCGCTCACCAGTTTCTGCTGGTCGCGCTGCGGAAGGTTAGTCAAGATCATGACGGGAGTGGCAGAGGTGACGGGATGTTGGCGCAACGCCCGAAGCAAGTCCACCGCCGAAAGCTGGGCAACATGATGTCCAGGATCGCTAAGTCCGGCCGATGTTGCCACGCCAGGCGCAGGCCTTCTTCGCCATCGGCCGCGGAAAGTACCGTGTGGCCGGCTTTTACCAGCGCTCGCTCGTTGGCGATGCGCAGAAAGCGGCTGTCGTCAACAAGAAGAATGTTTCATAAATACGAATATCGGCTAGGCGCGCACGGAACTTGAGCACTGCGCTCCGCTTCTCGGCTTGCTGCACCTCGCGGCCCAGGCGATTGGTGGATGCGGGCCATGAGCCACTTTAGGCTTCACGCGGCTTTAGTCAAATATCCTGGTCCGGGCACCGCGCTTTCTGGCAGGCTGGTGGCCAGAGTGAGCCCCAAAGATTTCCTGTATTGCCTGATCTTGAGCAAGGAATTGGTTTGCCAGGAGAAGGTACTGCCCTTGCTCGGTCAGTGGAGGAGGGAAAGAAAGATCGTCTTCAGGGAACGTGCCGCTAGTTTTCGAGTTGCTTTCGCTCATAAGCAGGCGCCGGAGTGGCCTAACAGTATTTTCTTTTATCCTAGCTAGGCCCATTGTTCGATACAGGACATTCCCTACTTGAGAGGAGGAGAAACTGGTGGTGGACTAAAACCTGATTCGCGTCGCCGGAGGGGACCGGTAGAACAGAGGGATCTTTGCAAGTCATTGCAATGAAGGGGCTTATATCTTGCGATGGATTTTTGGAGCTCCTGCAGGTGGCTGACCATCAACCTTCACGATGGATGTGCGCGCCGATCTGCCTCCGGAGGTCACTCCAGACGGCTTCCGACAGGGAAAGAAAGGTTCTGACGAGTTCCGGATCGAATTGTCGCCCCGACGAGCTCTCAATTTTTTCTCGGGCGATGCGAATGGACTCGGCGGCGCGGTAAGGGTGGTGAGAGGTAATCGATTCAAGTGCGCTGGTCATGCCGATGAGCCGCGCTCCCAAAGGTATCTGTTCCCCTCTCAGGCCACGGGGGTATCCGGTCCCATCGTGGTGCTCTCGATGCGCGTGGACAATTTCGGCGACCTCACTCAGAAAAGGAACCTCTTTCAACATCTGGTAGCCGCAACGGCAATATTCGCGCATCAGGGCCAGTTCGTGCTTGCTCAAGGCTCCAGGTTTTCTCAGAATCGCGTCCGGAATGGCGATCTTCCCAATGTCATGCAGGAATGCGCCACGGGCGACGATTTTGATCTGGTCACCAGGCAAGCCCATGGCTCGGGAGAGCGCGATGCTAAAAGCCGCCACCCGGTGCTGATGTCCTTGGGTATGAGCGGCCTTCCAATCGAGGGTTCCCGCCAGAGCCTCTAAGGTCATGTCGTAGGAGCGCTCGAGAACGCGCAACTGCTCGCTGCGAGCCGCAATCTGACACTGCAACTCGCGCTTTTCTAACTTCAGTCGGCGATACTCTAGGGCCCGGCGAACTACAAGCAGCAATTGTTCCCGTTCAAATGGCTGAAGAAGGTAGTCGTAGGCTCCGCTCCAGAGGGCCGCATGAACCAAAGAAACCTCACTGGCGGCAGTTTTTAGCACCACCGGCGTGTCGGGATAATTGGCTTTGATATGCTCCAGCAATCCCAGACCGTCGACACCGGCGATGACAACATCGGACAGAACTAGCGCAAACTCCTCGCCTGAATTCAGAGCCGAGAGAGCCTTGCGTCCATCGCCAGCCTTCCGGCAAGTGTAGTCGGCGGAGTTTAGTGTGGAGACTAGGTGTTCCAAACTGGTTTCATCCTCTTCTACAACCAGAATGCGTTGTTTACCCATTAGCGACCGTTTCTCCCGCAGCGAAAACTGGATGAAGTTGTGCTCGGGCTCCAGCCAGCTGACCTAGCACATCCACGGATTCGTTTGTCACCAACGAAGTCGCCTCGTCGTCTTCGAACGTGGACCCACACCCCGTCGGTACAGTTGATTGTTGCATGGAGCCTAGTCTTGGCGTCACTTACGGTGGTATTCGCCGCGCGGTAACTTGGTTACTTTCGATTTAGCTCCGAGCGCGCAAACCGCCCCCAAAATTCTCCAACTCGGAAGTTCGGTTCAGTGAATATTTTGAACGGCTTCCAGAAAGGGCTACCGGGTCGATCGCCAGCCGTCGAAGGAGGTGGTAGTAACTCAGGCAGGCCAGTCCGCCGCGCAGTCGGATCGTGCCATGCCCGACCGCCCTGGTTATTGCTCCAGTCCCGACCGGCGCTCGGACGGCAAAATGCAAAATGATGGAGAAGCATTCAGGCTGCGCTCAGTCGCGAGCCGCGACAGCAGGAAAGGTTTCAGATCTTCGCCGCGGTTGGCGCACCCACGCCGGTACGCCGCAAACTCTGTAGGCGTACATCGGCGACTGATTTTTCAAGACCCCTGACAAGCAGCGCGGGTCCCAATTCGGGCTTTGTCCTCAAACTGCATGAGTAATTGTTCGCTTGGGCTGAAAATCACGCTTGTAAGCTTCGAGCTCCGTGGCACAATTTGAAAGCCATCGTGGAAACTGAGGCGATGCACGAAAGAAGCTGGGAGGTGCTCGGTTTCTCAGTTCCATTGGCGGCGCAACGTGGCTAGCTTGCCAGTGTCAGAGGGGTCTGGGCCGCTGCTTGGTCTCCATGCTAGGCAGCGGACCACGGAATGAGCTTCAGCCCTCCCCCGGGTCCCACTCAACCGACTACAGCCCCCGCCTCGGTTGGCTCTTGCTGTGGCCAATCGATGGCGGGGCCCATTCGCGCCTGGGCGTGGCTCCTGCGCCGTTCCTCAGAGCATGGCATTTTATGCCACTTAAATGCCATCACGTTTTCCGAACGGTTTTGAAAGCGGTTCGCGCGCTGGGTCTCACCATGCAATGCTCAGATAGCACACAACGTCCGGACTACGCATGGACGGAGGTTTGCTTCCCAGCTTCCGGGAAGCAAACCGAACATACGCGGCATGCGAGTTGGGGCCACGGAAGAAATGCACGCACTTCGATGGCGAGATCGAAAAATTCATACGCGCCGGGACCATTGATTTGGAGACCGGAATGGCCCACGCGACCAATGCGGGGAATTTGCGCTTAGAGTTGGCTGATTTCGTTCCGCCCGAGGAAATCGGTCCAGCCAGCAATTCGTAATGCCGAGCGGCTCACCGATTCCGAGGCGATTTATTGCTGCAAGGCTTGCTTGAGACTCGGCTTCACGCCTACGGCGGCGATGCTTGCGGCGTCCCACCCACCACCCAGGGCTTTCACCAATAACACCGACGTTACCAGTCGCTGTCCCTGAATCTGCGCCTCGAGCCGTTCATTGCCAAGAACCTGCTCTTGCGCGGTGATCACGTCCAGATAAGTCACCACACCTCCGGTGTATCGCGCATTGGCCAAGGTCAGCGCCGTATTGGCATCGCCCACTGCTCGTTGTTGCGAGTCGGAGGCGGCGGCTAAAGCCTTTAAACCGGCTACGGCATCTTCGACCTGCTGGAAAGCAACCAGCGTTGTTTCTCGATAGTCGGCAACGTTCTCCTGGTATACGGCTTTCGCGTTCTCGAGTTGTGCCCGGTGCCGGCCTCCAGCCATCACCGGTTCAAGCGCCGAGAGACCAATGGACCAGATCGCACTCGGGCCAGCGAACAGCTTCGTAATGTCGCTGCTCTCGAACCCCGTCCCGCCACCCAGAAAGATGCTGGGGTAAAAGGCCGATCTGGCAACCCCGATTTGGGCATTTGCCGCCGCAACCCGCCGCTCTGCCGTGGCAATGTCGGGCCTACGTTCAAGCAACTCCGAGGGTAAGCCTAGCGGAATTGCTGGCGGCTGGGCGGCAAGGGGCCGAACCGGAGCTTTGAAATTAGGGGCCGGCAAGCCTTGCAGTACGGCCAAGGCGTGCTGGAATTGCGCGCGTTGTTGCTCGAGCAAGGACAGTTGCGTGTAGGAGGAATCAAGAACGGTGCGCTGCTGCGCGACATCCAAACCGGAAACAGCGCCCCCTTCGTGCCTTCGCTCGACCAACTCCAGCCCTGCTTTCTGAAAGTCGATGGCTTTCTCAACCACCATCATTTCCGCATCCAGCTCACGCAATTGAAAAAAGTCGGCGGCCAGCTCGGTCGTAACCAATAGACGAACGTTCTCCAAATCGGCAGCCGAAGCTTGGAGCGAGGCGTTAGCCGCTTCGACACTCCTCCGCACGCGACCGAACAGATCCACTTCATAGTTCAAAGTGAAGGGAATGCTAAAGGTATTTTGGGTTACCGGAGTGGCAGCGACATGCACGCCGTTGGTCGGACGATTGCCAGAAATCCTTGCTCGCTGGAGCGACACTCCCGCGTCCAGTTCCGGATAGAGGCCGGAAGAGGTGACCCGAGCAAAGCTTCGGGCTTCGGCAAGCCTGGCGGTAGCCGCCTTTAGATCCTGGTTACTGCCCATGGCTTGCTGTTCATATTGGTCGAGTTCGGGGTCGTGGAAGAGCGTCCACCAAGCATTCTTGGGCAAAGAATCCAGGGGAGTAGCGGGTTGCCAGGGTACTTGGGATTGCCAGTTTTGTGGTACGGAGACGACCGGCTTCTGGTATTTGGAGCTAGCGGCGAAGGACGCAACCGCTCCGAGTGCTACAAAGGATAGAATCCGCCATCTCATGCGTGTTCCGCCCGATTTCCGATGTGCACCACTTGCCCCTCCTCCAGTGAGTCACTGGGGTTGAGGATCAGCGTGTCGCTCGGTTCGAGACCGCCAAGGATTTCAACTTCGGTACCGTAGTCACGCCCAATGATTACCGGCTTCAGATGCACATGGCCGCTCGGGTCGACGACCGCCGCCCGCGGACCTTCGGCCCGAAATAACAACCCGTTTACCGGAACCGTGAGGCGTAAGGCCGAGACGTTCAATCCGAAATGCACTTGGGCGTAGGCGCCGGGAAACAGCCGACCGTCGCGGTTCGGTACATCGATTTCGGTGCGTAGCGTGCGGCTCTCCGGGTCGATGGCATCTGCGGTACGAGCCACTTTTCCCGAGAAGCGCTGCCCGGGAAAGGCTGGCAACTCAAGGCTGGCCGGAAGTCCGCTATGAATCGCGGCTGCGTAGACTTCAGGAACATCAACGAAGACGCGAATGGGGTCAATCTGTGCCAGCACGAACAGCTCCTGGTTGGAACCGCCGTTGCCAGCATTGATGAGGGCGCCGATGTCGGTGTTGCGCCGGATCAAAACCCCGGAAAAGGGGGCATATACGTGCTTAAAGGATTCCAGCTGCTCCAGGCGACGGACATTGGCCGTAGCCGAAGCCAGCGCGGCTTGGTCCTGGGTGTAGCTACTGGCGCGCTCATCGGTCTCCTGCTGGGCAACGGCGTCCATCTTGCGAAGCGTCTCCCAGCGTTCGGCTGATGTCTTGGCTAGGGCCAATTGCGCCTGAGCTTGGTCACGAGCAGCGCGGGCTTGCATCAGCTCTTGGTCGACTTCCGGCGTATCGATATCCGCGAGCAATTGACCTCGCTCGACGCGGCTGCCGATATCCTTATACCAACGCGCCAGATACCCGTTCGTACGCGCGTA
>Ga0306920_100014937_pt1 | contig 10622 bp, 17 predicted proteins | sample flu12Cox44000170_FD_204666 | JGI IMG/M metagenome (GOLD analysis project Ga0306920, IMG submission 204666) | Lab enrichment of tropical soil microbial communities from Luquillo Experimental Forest, Puerto Rico - flux4day.12C.oxic.44.000.170 (v2)... | ecosystem: Environmental > Terrestrial >... | reverse complement strand
CATGAAGTTCCACGAATCTCGACACCTTCAATTGCGACATGGACGCACAATTTTGAGGGGCGGCGAAAACTATTATCGGTGGTGCTTTCCCGATTTGATGACGGCTCTCGCCTTTGTCGAACAGTTCGGCGGCCGGCGAGTTCGCGTTGGCTCATGATCGCTGCAGCAGGCTGCGCCACACCCGCCGCTTCCGCCGCCCTGGTCTGTCGAACATTCGCCTTCCGCATTTAACGCCTCTGACACGAATTCCCGCTACGCTTTTTCGTGTGAACGAAGGGTAGCAGATGACGGCGTTGAACAATTTCAATGAGCAAACCCGCGAGTATTATCAGCAGGCGGCGGACTGTGCGCGACCCCGGCGGCACGCCGCACCCGGAGCGATTGAGAGGAAATACCCTCACATCGTCGAGCTTGCTGTCGGCAAGCATGGCTTGGATGTCGGATTAGGCCGTCGGATCATGCACTTTCACAATTCGCGACATATCAAGCCGCGACACGGCCATATAGTTTTGAAGGAAGGCCAAACGTTTTATCGCTGGTGTTTTTCGGATTTGGCGACGGCTCAGGCCTTCATCGAACAGTTTAGCGGGATGGTTTACAATCGCTAAGGCGCGATAAGGCGCGGCGGATCGCGGCGAATATCGCCAAGCTGCCGGAGCTACTGAGCCAGCATATGACTTTTAGGGTTTATCCACGTCCGTCCTAGACCGCCAACGATTGTTGAAAAAATGGCAAAAAGGCACTTAAAATCCCTTGGGGGAAACCCTGTGCGGGTTCGAGTCCCGCCGTCCGCACCAACGCAGAATCACGACTTTATGCCATTTGGACAATGCGTTTGGCAACGCTCCTGGCAACATTTGGCATATTTCGGGTAAGCCGCGCCGGCATAGCTTCGCCCGTCTTCCCTCGTAAGTCCAAAACAAGCGCAACAGCGCAACATGCCGCCTTGCCGAATGCGGGAAGCGCCGCATCACGCGGTGGTGTTTGATCCACGATATCTAGCGCGCGCACCAGCGAATCCACCTGAACCGTCATAGCCTACCGCGCCATGTGATCAGATTATTGAGGGCGTAAACGTAAGGGGCAAGGCAGAGGACAACCCAACCGACTGCGCTCCAAAAAACAATTCGGTAACTCATCCCCATTCTCCAATTAACTGAGCACTCAATCATTCCTCGCCCATGCGGTTGGCCCGGCGTTTAAGCGGCGGAAAATTCAAATCCACGAGCTGGACCCCCTTGACTATGGAGAACATAACGTGAACATTGCTGCTAGTCCAGGCAAATCCGATGGGTCGAGGTCATTGGACCCGCTGGGGTCGCGGCATGTGCGAGGGCTGGTCGCTCGAAATAGGCATGCATGGCGTTTCACGGCTCAGTGGTTCGTCGAGACCGTAGCGGTGAGCCGGCAAGGTGGATCGCGTCGATCAATTCATCTGCGCTCGGTGAATTTCTAGAGCGGGAAATGGCGATGCACCGAGCCGAAGAACTAGTAGAGGCGAGCATGGTGTTGGTGCAGCACGATTGGGAACTATATCAAGTGGCGAAAGCGAAACGATAATGTGCGGGAGAGTGCGCCTATCCTCCGACTATTCGGAAATCAAAATCCGATTGAAGTTCGCGCCTAACTCGGTCGCGCCGAACTTTGAGCCGGATTGGAACAAGCCTCCCACGGCACCGATGCTCGTTGCCATTCGATCCGTTGATGGCGAGCGCGTGCCGAAGATGATGAAGTGGGGCCTCATTCCCCACTGGGCCAAAGACGACAAGCTTCAATATTCGACCTTCAACGCGCGCGCAGAGGAATTTACGACCAAACCTGCATTTCGGGATGGCTGGATGCGCGGCCAGCGTTGCCTCGTCGTCACTGACGGTTTCTACGAATGGAAAAAGCTTGAGGTTAAAGGAAAGCTAAAACAACCCCACGCAATCGCCATGGCCGGCGACTCGCAAATGGTGATGGCTGGCTTGTGGGCGAAATGGAAATCGCCGACCAGTGGCGAGGAAGTTTTAAGTTGCACGATTTTGACGTGCCGGCCGAACAGAGCGATGGGCGAGCTGCACAATCGTATGCCGGTTATCCTCGCAGAGGTCGATTGGCCGATGTGGTTGGGTGAAGAACCGGCGAGCGAGCAGGACCTACTTGCATTACTGGAACCGTGCCCAGACGAGGCGTTGAAAATTTGGCCAGTCAACAAAATGGTTGGCAACGTAAGAAACAATGGGCCTCAGCTAATTTTGCCAGCACCGAGTAATGCAGTTCCCGCATAGACTGCCGGGACGGTGAGGATGGGAACAACGGCCACCATCCTGCATGCGGATCTCGACGCCTTCTATGCATCAGTCGAGCAACTACTGGACCCATCGCTGCGCGGCAAACCCATCGCTGTTGGCGGCGGGGTAGTACTCGCGGCCTCGTATGAAGCAAAGTCATTTGGGGTCAGTAGCGGTATATCGGGATGGCGGGCTCGTGAGTTGTGTCCGCAACTCGTCTTTGTCGGCGGGCATTTTCAGGACTATCAGCGGCTGGGTGATGCTGCCATCGATGTGCTCAATGATTTCACTCCTCTTGTCGAACGGATTTCCATCGATGAAGCCTTTGCTGACGTTGCTGGGTGCACGCACCTTTTCGGTTCACCGCCTGAGATCGCGAGAGCAGTACGTCGTCGTGTGCGTGCGGAGCTCGGCCTTCCAATCTCGATCGGTGTGGCACGAACCAAGCACCTCGCGAAAATTGCCTCGCAAGTGGCCAAACCTGATGGGCTAGTGGTCGTCGATCCCGAGACCGAATTGGATTTCCTCCATGACCTGCCTGTCGAGTTGATGTGGGGGGTGGGCCCGGTTACCCGCGCGCGACTTGCCAAGATCGGTGTTCACACCATTGGGGAGCTGGCGAAGATGCCGGGATGCTCGCTTGAGCGAATAGTCGGCCGCGCGGTCGGAGCGAGACTGACGGCACTCGCATGGAATCGGGACCCACGGGAAATCAAGACGCGTCATCGAGCACAATCGGCCGGAGCCCAATCAGCGCTCGGCAAGAAGCCTGCTGAAGAGCAAGCTTTCCGACCCACGCTGCGTCATCTTGCCGACAGGGTGGCTACCAGGCTTCGGGCGAAATCCCGGCCTGGTCGGACTGTGACAGTGCGCGTTCGCTTTGCCGACATGCACTCAGTCACGCGGTCCGTAACCCTTGATGCGCCGATTTCAGCGACGGCCATCCTTGCCGAAATCGCCGAGGAGCTTGTTCGTGTGGCGCTCGCCGATCACCCCGACGAGAAGACCGTATCACTGCTGGCGATCTCCATGTCGCATCTTGAGCAGCACTGGAAGCTGCAGTGCGAACTTCCACTTGGACTTGAAGATGAAAAACTCCGGCCAGGCTCCCAGCGAGGGATGGCGCGTTGGACGGCGGACCGCGCTATTGACCTGATCCGCGATCGTTTCGGGTGGGACGCGGTCGGATACGGATCAGTCATGTTGGGACTATCCCGGTCCGTACCCGATGAGTTTCGCGAGCTTGCCGAAAAGAACCTTTGAACCGTCCCAGAGCGCTCAACCAATGTCCGCTTTGGGGGGTAAGCGGACATGACGCCGAGGTGCCTCAATGTCTGCTTTTGACCCATAGCGGACATTGGCGAGGCTGGATCACCGCTCAAACCGACACCCCTGCCACTTCCAGTGTGCTAGTCTGACTCGTCACGATGCCTTGTCCTGAGCCTTGGGGAAGGCGATGAGACGGCGCTCGAGAGCAGGCGGCGAACGAGCTAAATCGCAACGCCACAAAGCGGTGACACTAAAGCGGCGCAGTGCGCCAGAGTCCGGGGGCGCTCGTGGCTCAGTCGCCGGCAAGGAAACAGACGTCGCGCGGTTGACCCGCGAGCTGAGCGAGGCATTGGAGCAGCAGACGGCGACCTCGGAAGTTCTGCAGGTCATCTCAAGCTCGCCCGGCAATCTTGAGCCAGTGTTTGAAGCGTTGCTGGCAAACGCCCAACGTCTCTGCGGTGCAAAGTTCGGCACGCTTTTGCTCCGCGAGGGAGATGCGTTTCGCACAATGGCCATGCACGGTGCGACGAGCGAATACACCGAAGCCAGACAGCGTACGCCACTTATTCAGCCTGCCGGTGACACCGGACTTGGCCGCGTCTTAAAAGCCAAGAAAGTGGTCCAAATAGCTGACATACAGGAGGTGCCGGGCTATGCAGCTAATCCTGTGCAGGCACCGATTGTTCAGCTCGCCGGTGCACGCACGATGCTGAGCGTCCCGATGTTAAAGGAGCAGGAGCTGCTCGGTGTCATCGAGCTCTACCGCACAGAGGTCCAGCCCTTCACCGACAAACAGATCGAGTTAGTCAAGAACTTTGCCGCTCAGGCCGTTATCGCGATTGAGAATGCGCGACTGCTTAATGAATTGCGCCAGCGCACCAACGATCTCACTGAATCGCTGGAACAGCAGACCGCCACTGCCGATGTGCTGAAAGTCATCAGTCGCTCGACTTTCGATCTTCAGAAAGTATTCGAGACTTTGGTGGACTCGGCCGCGCGACTGTGCCGCGCAGAAAAGGCCAACATATGGCGTCTTAAGGACGACGACAGCATACAGTATTTCGCTGCGTATGGGTTCGATCCTGACTTCATGGAGTACATGCACGCACTCGGAATGAAACTCCATCGCGGGATGATCAGCGGGAGAGCGGCACTCGAGGGCAGAATTGTTCACATTCACGATGTTTTTGTTGATCCGGAATTTACGTTACGCGATACGCCGAAGCTGGGAGGCTTTCGTACTGCGCTGGGCGTCCCGCTCCTCCGCGAGGGGAGGCCGATTGGCGGCATATTCCTGACGCGGCCTACGGTCGACCCGTTCACGGAACAGCAGATCAATCTCGTTGCAACCTTCGCCGACCAAGCGGTGATTGCGATCGAGAACGTTCGACTATTCGACGAAATCCAGGACAAGAGCCGCCAGCTTGAGGAGGCAAGCCAGCACAAGTCGCAATTCCTCGCCAATATGAGTCACGAACTGCGAACGCCACTCAACGCTATTCTGGGCTACACCGAATTGATGGCAGACGGTGCTTATGGTGAGCCATCCGAGAAGATGCTGGGCATACTCAAACGCCTGGAGGCTAACGGAAAGCATCTCCTTGGGCTCATCAATGACGTGCTCGACCTCTCCAAGATCGAGGCCGGTCAGCTAGTGATGGAACTGTCCGATTACTGCGTTCAGGACATTGCCTAGACCGTCCGCAGCACGCTGGAGCCGCTGGCGGCCGACAAGAAGCTCGCGTTTAAGGTGGAGGTGGCCCCCGAGTTGCCACCGGGCCGCGGCGATGGACGTCGCTTGACGCAGGTACTGATCAACCTTGTCGGCAACGCCATCAAGTTTACTGATGCTGGCGAAGTCGCCATCAAGGCCGAAGCTAACGATGGCTCATTCTTTGTATCGGTCCGCGACACCGGCCCCGGCATCTCCGCTGCCGATCAGGCCAACCTGTTTCAGGAGTTTCAGCAGGCCGACAACGCCATCACCCGCAAGAAAGGCGGCACCGGCTTGGGGCTTGCCATATCAAAACGCATCATTGAGATGCACGGCGGCAAGATCTGGGTCGAGTCGCAACCTGGCCAAGGCTCGACATTTGCGTTCAGGCTCCCGGTTGTTGTCGAGCGACAGGTGGAGCCGCCGGCAGGCGGAGAGAAACTCCTGAGCCACCCTCGTAGCACGCGTAACCTATGCAATAGTGGCATTGCTGATACCGGAACGGGAGGCCTCTCAAACACGTTTTCATCTGCACGTTCGGGTGGAAACGCATGAGCAAACGCATTTTGGTGGTCGAGGACCAGCCGGATAATCGCCAGATCATCCGCGATATGCTGGCCCCCACCGACTACGAAATCACAGAGGCCGAAAACGGTGAGGAGGCGCTGGCGGCAATCGCAAAGGAGCGGCCCGATCTCATCCTGATGGATATCCAGCTCCCGGTCATGGACGGCTATACAGCGACGAGCCGGATCAAAGCCGATCCGGCGCTGCGATCGATCCCGATCATCGCGGTCACCTCCTATGTGCTCAGCGGCGAAGAAAAGAAGGCGCGGGCGGCGGGCTGCGATGACTATGTGCCTAAGCCTTTTAGCCCGCGCCAATTGCTACCGAAAATTCGTCAGCACCTATCCTAGACTGCCGATAATTTGCTGCAGTGCATATGTCCGCTTTTGGCACAAAGCGGACATCCCGACCGTGCAAATCCACGGCATTCGCGGAATGGCACATTATCGAATGCCCAGTCATTCTGCCGGTGGAAGCGATGCGAGGCCCTCTTTGTTGCCGCTACGCGGCAAGGTCCCCCAACGCTGCTTCACGCAAGCGCTCACGATTACGTTCACCTTCAGCCGCGGATTTTAGGATGCGTTCGGCCAGCGTGGTCTTGAGCATAGTTGCTTGCAGTTTTGACGGAAGGCGGTCCCAAGCCTCGTCTAGGGCCACCTTCATAAGAGCGATAGTTTGAGCGTCAAAATGGGTAGCCGCTTTTGCCATCAGTCACCTCTAGCGCGGTTGTTACTGGGCGAGAAACGGTAGTTAATGAGCGTGACCATTGTCTCATGGTCGGGTGAGTCCAGACGGTTACCTGTCGTGCCATTTCGAAGAATCAGCAGCGGACATTGCGCCACCGATTGATTTTGCATCTCGCGCCAAACGTAACGCCCTTAAGCGATGCATGTTATTCACGGTTGCTTCGTGGCGTGCCCGTTCTTGCTTTAAGGCGTTTTCGACTTCGGCCTCTCGCCGTTGATTGCGCTCGAATTGGCTTTCCGCGATTTCGCGTTGATCAGTATCAAGCATGACCGTTCTTCCGTCCTGACAAGGTGACGAATAAGGCCGTCAATCTGACGGCCTTACCGCGTTTAAGACAAACATTCCCGAGAGTTCTGAGATGACTAGCGTTGGTCCGGATTAGGTATCGCGACTGTGGCGCCGTCCTTATCGTAGCCGGGGGCTACCCTAGATGTGTCGTAGCTGAGTACCACACTAGATACGTCTGATTGATTAGTATGAGTGATGTGCTGCCGCTTCTGCGCAAACGCAGGGTTGGCGAGCAGCGCGACGATACCGAGAGCGGACCACACCACCTTCGTATTGAGCAAATTCATTCTATTTCTCCACATAGGGTCGCCCCGTGGTGTTTATCTACTCGAGATTCGGTGTTGCATAACGACGGTTCTGTGACTTTTGAATCACGATTTTTTTAACTACAAGCCATCCCCTCAAAGGGAATATTTGGGAAGGCGTGAGTCTGTTTATGTTGCTTGCAGTATGCTCAAAAACAGTGCCACAAAAATCCCATTCCAGACCAACAGATTGCACTCTGCGCTTCACTGCCTCTTGCCTAATTACGGCACTGACAATCGCTTTGCCGGAATCGCATTGCAGCTCTTCGCATCTTCGCGGGAATAATCACCGAGACGGCGCCGCTCAAACGAGGTGCTCGATTAAGGCGGGCGATGTCCGCTTTTGGCACAAAGCGGACATCACGACCCGCTCAACTTAATGTCCGCTTATGACCCCAAGTGGAAATTTCGCGGTCTCCGAGTCAAACTTGGTCGTCGAACTCTCGCTAACGAAAAAATGGTGAACCGAGTAGGCCGTCATAAGTGCGGAGTAACCCTCTGGCAGATGTGATTGCCGCCACGCGTCGCCAAACGCCACCTTGACTGCGTCGAGGTCCCGCCAGACGGACTCGAACACAAACTTCGGGTGCCAACGCGTCTATTGGCTCGAGAATTCGATATTTAAGGCACCCTACCTTGCTGTTGACCAGAGCCGCAGATGAGGAGTGAAATCTTTGGAGCAGTTCATCTCGGCATCCCGGCGCAGCAGTTGCCCGAAACACCCGCGCAATTGGTCGAGACCTACTACGGACCGTCATGACACTCCTCAATGCTGGTGTGCCGCAATTTACGATATTTAGATCGACGCGACTCACCCTTGTGAGACAAAGCGCGTTGCTTCAGATCCTCAAATCGATAACCAATTCCTTGAGTGTCTCTAATCGGATTTGCCTTACACGGAGGGAATGATCTCTCCAAGAAGTTCGAGCGCGCGCGTGGCGAAGGCCTCCATATTCTGACACCGCCCCGGGTTGCCGGTGCGCAGCGTGATTGCCCGCTCGGTCGGACCGGCGACTGCAATGCATGTGTGTCCCGCCGGATCACCGTGCCGATTGCCGGTCGGTCCAGTTGCGCCGGTCTCGCCGACGCCCCAAACCGCGGCATGCCGATCGCGCACGCGCCGCGCCAGGAGCAGCGCGTAGGTCTCGGTCGCCGAGCGCAAGCCCTGCATCTCGGCATCGCCGATGCCGAGCAGCGCCGCGCGCGCCAATTCTGTGTACACCACCGCGCCGCCGAGAAAGTACGCCGAGGCGCCGGGCACTGCCAATAATGCCGCGGCGATGAGCCCGCCAGTCGACGATTCGGCGGTGGCGATAGTCTCATGGCGGGCGATCAGACGCTTGGCGATCGTTTCCGCCGCAGGGAGCAATGCGTTCACGGCGCTCCCCGGCCTGTTCGTGTGATGGTCATAATGAAACTTTTCAGTTTTCCAAGTGTGAAGAGCCATTCAATCATCTTGCCGGGGCCTCGTTATTGGAGTTCCGAACCAAAGCCACGTTAGGCAGCGAGGGTGGCACATCTTAGAAATAGCCATGCCCGCTCATGATGTCGCCAATTAGCTCTCGCGCGGTCGAATCGCACCAACGACGTCCTTCATAAGGCGCCACAATCTTATTTTCTGCGCTGCCACGCCGAAGCGAGCGCCGCTTGTTGCGGTGTTCCAAATAATAATGAATTCGTTTGATCATTCCCATCCCGACGGTGTGGGTTTCATCACCTGAACAGACGTGCAGTACTTTCATAGCGGTATCTCTCCTGCATGTTGGCGGCGCGTTGCTTAGATGATCGGCAGGACCAATTACGCACGCCAAAATGGCTTACTTGCCTCGTAAGTCGCGTCATAGGGGGTGAGGCCGATATCCCGAAGTGAGCGGTCGGACATCGCCGCGAGCTCGCGTTGGTCACGCGAGCGGCGACGCCATTCGGCCACCTCTGAGCCTATTCTCGCTAATGCGTGATGCAGAACACCTGTGCGATCGCGGTCTGGCTTCTCTTTTTGCTTGCGCGCGAGTGGTCGCAAAATTGAAGCGGCGAACATCGGTCGGCCTATCGGTCAGGGGACGGTCACGTAGAGCGAGCCAATCTCAGCAATGCCCGGTGCCGCGAGTGCAATGATCGACAATTCGACAATTGCCACCGCAAGATAAAGCGCGGCCGCAAAGATAAGCCCTTGGTTGAATCCCGAGTTTCTACGGACAGTGCCGCGCTCGAATAACTGACGTGACAAAGTCGTTGCGGGGATCGCGGTCATTTCATCCTCCTCAGATCTACATCATTGAACAAACAAGCTCCGTTAGCGTCATGCAGCGTCAAACTGTATGGGTGGGATTTACTGCTTCGGCGCCTTGAGATTAATCGGACCGGCGGTAATATGATTCATCACTGTGGGTGATAGAATATGCAGGACCTGCGCACATTGGCGATCTTTGTGAAGGTGGCGGAGCGGCGAAGCTTTGTGCGAGCCGCTAGTGATCTTGGCATTACGCAGTCCGGCGTGAGCAACGCTATCAGCCGACTCGAGCAGCAAGTCGGTACGCGACTCCTTGCTAGGACCACACGCCGCGTGAGCCTGACCGATCATGGAGTGGCATACTTCGAGCGCTGCCGTCGGGCTTTGGCCGAACTTGAAGAGGCCGAGTTGGTACTCAAGGATTCCCAGCTCGAGCCCTCCGGCAACCTGCGCATTGATATGCCGGTATCGTTTGACCGTCTCAAAGTTGTGCCCTTACTTGGTCCGTTTCAGGCGAAATATCCGAATATCAAACTTCGTGTCACGTTCACTGATCGTTACATCGATCTGATTGAAGAGGGCGTCGACGTCTGCATGCGGCTCGGCCCGTTGCATGACTCAAGCCTGATCGCACGCCGGCTGAGTGGAGCGGGATTCAAAATCGTTGGTTCGCCCCGTTACTTTGCTAAATTCGCTAAACCGAGGCGGATCGAAGATTTGACCGACCACAATTGTCTGGCGTTTACGTTTCGCGAAACGCGCCTCGCGAGGGCATGGCGTTTCATGCAAGAAGGCGTTGAAAAAAGCCTCACACCCAAAGGTAATATGAGTTTCAGCGACGGGGCGGCAGTCTGTGACGCCGCTTGCGCCGGTTACGGACTTGCACAACTGCAAGATTATTTTGCCGACACCGCAATCGCGCAAGGTAAAGCTCGTTTCGGTGTTGGACAGATTTAAGCCGAAAATCGAACCAATCTGGCTCGTCTATCCGCAGACGCGGCACCTGACGCCGACGGTGCGCGCTTTCGTTGACTTTATGGCTGCGCAGTTTCGGTCACGACAAACGAAGTCCTAGAACGCATCGCTCGATACGGCGATCGAAACACCACCCGCTTTCACCCCAGGGGTAGCCTTCCTGAAAGTCCGCTTCTGGCATTTAACGGACATCCCAATGTTGCTCAGCCGATGTCTGCTTTCCGAGGTAAAGCAGACATCACGCGTACTTGCTG
>Ga0306920_100014936_pt1 | contig 10623 bp, 10 predicted proteins | sample flu12Cox44000170_FD_204666 | JGI IMG/M metagenome (GOLD analysis project Ga0306920, IMG submission 204666) | Lab enrichment of tropical soil microbial communities from Luquillo Experimental Forest, Puerto Rico - flux4day.12C.oxic.44.000.170 (v2)... | ecosystem: Environmental > Terrestrial >... | reverse complement strand
GCGCCCAGCAAGTCGCCTTCGTGAGCCCCGGCGCCGAGGTGATCGCGCATGAGAACGTCCTGAGGCGCATGTCAGCGGATCGCACGGGCACGTTTCGCGGACTGGAACCGAGCGATCCGGAAAGCTTCGAAGTCGACAACCAACGCTTCAACGGCGAGGCCATGCAGATTCATCATCCACACGACGCGAACACCGACGGCCAGCTCGTGGTCCTCTTCCGCGGCTCGGACGTCATCGCCGCCGGCGACGTCGTCGACATGCTGAGCTATCCGATCATCGACGTGAAGGCCGGCGGGACGATCGACGGCGAGCTCGTGGCGCTCAACAAGGTGATCGCGATGGCGGCGCCCGGTCCGCAGGCGGAAGGCGGAACCCTGATCGTCCCGGGGCACGGGCGGATGTGCGATCAAGCAGACGTCGCGCTCTACCGGAACATGCTCACGATCATTCGCAACACGATCCAGTACTACAAGAACCAGGGAAAGACGTTGCAGCAGGTGCTGGATCTCAAGCCGAGTTCCGGGTACGACCAGCGCTGGGGAGCGACGAACGGGTTGTGGACGACGCGCGATTTCATCGCCGCCGTCTACGAGACGCTCCCTGCGAAAGGACCGGTCTTCTTCTCGATGAAAACGGCGACGACGGTGCCATCGGGCAAGGTGTTCTGACATGAAGCTTCGCGTGATTGTCGGTATGACACTGATCGCGGGTGCGATCGCGATCGTTCATGCGCAGGGACGAGGTGGACAGGCGGCTGCGCCGCCACAGCCGCAGAGCGCACAGCAGGCGGCGCTCATCGATCTGAGCGGCTACTGGGTCTCGGTCGTCGACGAAGACTGGCGCTTCCGCATGATGACGCCGCCGAAGGGCGATTACGCGCAGGTGCCACTCAACGCAGCCGCCCGCAAGGTCGCCGACCAGTTCAATCCCGAGTTGTACGGCGGCGCGAAATATCAAACCTCGCAGATCATCGACTGCCGTGCCTACGGGGGCGCCGGCCTGATGCACATGCCGATGCGTCTGCATATTACGTGGACTTCACCGGACGTCCTGAAGATCGAAACCGACTGGGGCGTGCAGACGCGCTTGTTGCATTTCGCGCCCGGCAAGCCTCACGGCGACATCGAACAGGCTCTCAGGAACGGTGAGATCGACGGCGGTCACGAGCCAGCGTCGATGCAGGGGTATTCGATCGCGGCATGGGAGCAACCGTATCGCTTCAATCAGACGACCTTTCAACGCGGGGTCGTGGGCCGCGGCGGCGGACTAGGGCAGAACCGGGCAGGCGAAGTCCAGCCCGGTGGAAGCCTTGGCGTAGTGACGACGGACCTCGCGCCCGGCTGGCTGCGGCGTAACGGCGTGCCTTACAGCGCGAAGACGCGTCTCATCGAACACTTCATGACGTTTCAGGATCCGACCGGCAAGGACTGGTTCACGGACACGACGGAAGTCGTCGATCCGGAATACTTGAACACGCCATTCTTCATCAGCTCGGAGTTCCAGCGGGAGCCGGACGGCTCGAAATGGGCGCCGCATCCGTGCAAGGAGGTCAAATGAGACTCCACCGTGCGTGGCTGGCGGTTGCCGGCATCGGCGTGACCGCACTTCTCTCTCTTCAACCCGCGATCGGGCAGTCGATGATCAACGGTTACTGGAGTCCGCTCGCCCATCAGGATTCGTACCATTACTTAGCCGGTCCGGATCCGGGAGATTTCTCGGGCCTGCCGATTACGGACGCCGCACTAAAGATCGCCCAGCAGTACGACGCGGATGAATTCGAAATGCCGGAGCTGATGTGTCGACCCTTCATGGCGACGTACGCTCCGCGAGCGATCAGCACCATGCGCATCTGGGAGACGACGGACCCGCAGACCCAGGACCAGATCAAGATCGAGACCACGATGGCATTCTCGGCGCCGCACAGGACGATCTGGATGCCCGCGTCGAATCATCCGGCCCCGTCATCGTCGGCGCCGCACACGTGGCAGGGCTACTCGACGGGCAAGTGGGTCGGCAACGTCCTGTGGGTGCACACAGATCATCTCAAGCCCGGCTACCTGCAGCGCAGCCAGGGTCTCCCGCTCGACGACAAGACAACGATGGACGAGCGGATCTTCCGGTACGGCGACACCCTCATCGACATCATGATGATTTCGGATCCGCAGTACCTGTCGCGGCCGTTCATCTACAGCAAGCTGTACGCGTACATTCCGCAGGGCAACATGGATCCCTATCCGTGTTCGGTGCACAACCAGGTGCCAACCGCAGAGGGCTATGTGCCGATGCGCCTGCCGTTCTACATCACGAACTACAACGATCAGTTCGCGGCGAAGGGCATTCCGCTCGAGGCCGCGAAGGGCGGGGAGCAGACGATGTTTCCCGAGTATCAGGACTACCTGAAGACCTTGCCGCCAAATCCGCCGTACGCGCAGCTTCAGGCGGAACAGCAGAAGCAGGCGGACGAGCAGAGCGCCATCGTTCAGGGAAAGACTCCGTGAACTCCCGTCGTCAGTAGCTGAAACAAAGGAGTAGTTATGTCCACACTCACGGCAGTGCACGTTGCGCTCAGCTTCGTCGGAATCGCTACAGGCATCGTCGTTCTTGTGGGGCTTCTGATGCGACGATGGTTGAGTCTCTGGAATAGCGCATTCCTCGCGACGACTGCGTTAACGAGCGCAACGGGGTTTGTGTTTCCGTTCGAGCACCTCCTGCCATCGCACGTTGTCGGCGCCTTGTCGTTAGTCATTCTGGCCCTGGCGGCTTTCGCGCTCTACGCGCGACATCTTGCCGGCGGATGGAAGCGCACGTATGTGGTCAGTGCCGTCGCTGCGCTCTACTTCAATGTCTTTGTCTTGGTGGTTCAGGCGTTCCTGAAGGTGCCGGCGCTCCATGCGCTCGCCCCCACCCAGGCGGAGCCGCCATTCGCGATCGCGCAGCTTGCCGTGCTGCTGATATTTGCGGCTGCCGGTGTCGCTGCATTCATTCAATCGAAATATTGGACGGCGTTGTCAGTACCGGCTCAACCGTCGTTCAGCCGCTAGTCGTGACCTAACGAATCGCCAACGGAAAGGCAATGTGTGCTCGTTGCGTTTAGAGTCTGACCATCGGAAGGGGATCCAAGGGACCGTTCGGAGACGGGTGAGCGAATCTCAACACTCCCTTCGTCACATCGATCCAATCTGAACGTCAAAACGGCTCAACCAGCCACTCCGGATGGTCGCGATACGGTGTGATCTTGTGGTGCTCCAGAATCATCGCCGAGACTTCCGGCACCCACGATCGCAATCTTCTCGAGTTGTGCCAGAGCATTGGGCGACTGCGCGACGCACAGATTGATCACACGGTACGTGTGGTTTCTGTAGGTTGTGATGTCTCGCCCGATCACTGCTGAGCGGGCGTCGAGCAACCTGTCAAGCGTGGCGATCGCTGTCAGCATTCGACCTATTCATCGAACGGCGCGTTCAGCAGGAAGTCGACCGTCGACACGGCTTGGTAGCCAGGCACGTACCGCTCGCCAAAGTCGCGCAGGAAGTTGTCGTGACTCGTCTCCGGCTTCTCCGTGACGAGCCGACAGCACGTCTCGGCAAATCGTTGTTTCATCTTCAAGCGGGGGAAGGCGTCGAGGATGCGCTGGACATCGTCTGCCGCAAGTGCGTCAAGGCCGAAGCCGCCGTAGTCGACTGCAATGCCCATCGTGCCAACCGCCACCTCTGGTTCCTTGTGAAGCGCGAGCGATGGCGTCGAGTTGAGCGCGATCAAGTCCCAGATCAGTTGTGCGCGGCGATCCGAGAGCCTCTCGCCTTTGATAAACGACAGTGCGGCATCGGCGCCGTTCACCTCGAAGCGGTTGGGGCCTGACACGCTGACGGTGAGGCCGATGTCGTGGAGGATCGTGCCGATGGCCACGACCTCGTGGTCGTAGTCGATGCCTTTGATGCGACCAATCGTTTCTGCGAACAGCCACGAACGCATCGCGTGATTGAACAGATACGGCTCGGAGATCCGTTGCGCATATTCAATCACCGATGTGATCAGCGGATTGTCTGCCACGCTGACGCCTGCGATCCGTCGTGTCAGTCGCGCGTCGCGATTGATGGACGCCGTATTCATGGAACCCTCCACGTGCCGCGCTGCCATGAAGGGCCCTTCGCAATGGTCACGCCAAGTCGCTTTCTTGGATGTCGGGATGACATGCACACGCGCGTTCCCGCGATCACGATATGTCGTGAGCGGCGGCCGTATGCGAACTCGCGATGGGCGTCTCAAATCCCAAATCACACTGGCCTTGTCTTTGCGTTGTCGGTTCGCAACACGAGGAGTAGGAGATGACCAGCGACCTTCGCATTACTGAGCACGAGGCCGCGCAGATCGAGCGCGCGAACGCTTCGACCGCCACGCCTGTTGTCTTCGTCCACGGACTCTGGCTGCTGCCCTCGAGCTGGGACCGCTGGGTGACTCTGTTCGAGGAGGCCGGCTACGTGGCGTTGACGCCGGGCTGGCCCGACGATCCCGAGACGGTCGCCGAGGCGCGAGAGCATCCTGAAGTGTTGGCGGGCAAAGGGATCGGAGAGATCGCCGACTACGAGGAGCGGATCATCCGCAGCCTGGATAGGAAGCCGGTCATCATCGGCCATTCCTTCGGAGGACTGCTGACCATGATTCTCGCGGGGCGCGGGCTCGCGTCCGCGTCGGTCGCGATCAGCCCTGCGCCGTTCCGCGGCGTGCTCCCGTTGCCCATCTCGGCGCTGCGCACGGCCAGTGTCGCCCTGCGCAACCCCGCCAACTGGAACCGCGCTGTTCCGCTCACCTACGAACAGTTCCGCTACAGCTTCGCGAACGCGGTCGGAGAGGACGAGGCGAAGGAGCTGTACCTCGGCTACTCCGTCCCCGGCGCGGGCGAGCCGCTCTTCCAGGCGGCGACCGCGAACTTCAATCCGTGGTCCGAGGCCAAGGTCGACTCGATGAACCCGGAGCGGGGGCCGATGCTCATCATCTCGGCCGATTCAGACCATACGGTTCCCTGGGCGATCGCGAACGCGTCCTACAAGAAGCAGAAACGCAACAAGGGCGTGACCGAGATTGTCAAAATGCCCGGTCGTGGACACACGCTGGCGATCGACGCGGGCTGGCGGGAGGTCGCCGGGAAGGCGCTCGAGTTCGTCACGCGGTTCACGGGAACGCAACGAAGGGTCGCGTAAAATCCGCGGATGGACAAGCCACGCATCTTCCTCGGCTCGTCGGGAAAACAAGAACAGCTGCTGCAGGCGCTGACAAGCGGGCTTGAAGACGTCGCGCACGTGGAACCCTGGACGACATCCTTCAACCCTGGGACCACCACACTGGAGCGCCTCCTCGAGATTGCGCATGAAGTCGACTTCGCCGTGTTCGCGTTCGCGGAGGACGACTGGACATCCGACGCATCGCAGACGGGATCCGGGCAAGCATCACCGCGAGACAACGTCGTCTTCGAAGCCGGCCTGTTCGGGGGCGCCCTCGGAATGCAGCGAATCTTCATTCTTCATGCGCATGGCGCGAAGTTGCCAACCGATCTCTTGGGCTTCACGAGCATCCGGTACGGTGATCCGAGGAACGCCGCCGAGATCGCCACGATCAATGAGAAGGTCCGCAAGGCGATCGAAAGCGAGACACATGTTGCCCGCATCGAAGGCGAATGGTGGCAGTTTTCTCTGACGGAACGCAACGTTCTTGAACCCTCCGCCGTGAGCTGCCTGCGGATCCGGCGCGGCCGCGACGGTGCGCTTGAACTGACCGGCCACTCATGGCAGGAGGATGGCAGCCTCTCGGCGAGATACTGGAGCGAAGCGGTGAAGGAGAGGAAAGAAGCTCCCGGCATTGCTGCGGGCATCTTCTATTATTGGAAGGGAGAGCGGCCTCGAGATCCGAAGGCGCCGCAGCTGGAGGGCACCGGAGAGATCGCCCTTGAGTCCGCCGATCGCGCGGCCGGATACTGGATCACCCGGGCCGACGGTCACCCGAAGATCAATATGCGGACGTCAGGGGTCTATTTGCGCGCCGATCCTCAGGACGTGGCAATCCTGGACGGACGCGACGACCAACGCCGCGCCGAGTTGATCGCAGAGCGCCTAAAGGATTGGAAGTCGATCACGAAGGCCTAATCGTCTTCGTCGATAGGCGAGGTCTGTAGCATGAGCGTGTCAGTGGCGACACTCAGCACGATCTTGCCCCGTTTATGCGGCGCACCGTCAAGCATTGACCAACTTGTGGTGAACAACGCGATTAGGCCGCCTTTGTGTTATCTGGCGGCCGAGGCAGCTGCGGCCTTGGCGGCTCCCTCTGCTGCTTGCATGATGAGATCAGCAACTTTTTGTGGCTCTTGCAGCATGGCGACGTGGCAGCTGGGGACGGAAATCGCGACGCCGTGGGCCTTCTTCGCACCGGCTTCTTCCATCGCTGGGCTCAACGTGTGATCTTTTGTCGCGATCACGTGCCAGGACGGCTTCGATTGCCAAGCGGCGTGCGTTAGTTTTTCATCAAACATCGCCCCGTAGATCTGGCCCTGGACCGCGAGAACGATCCGGCGCTCGGCCATCGGAAGACCATCGGCGAAGCTGTTGAGAATGCCGTCTTCAGACATCGAGGCGAAGTGTTGAGCATCAACCCTGATAGCCTTTTGGCCTGGTGTCGAACCGAATGGCGCGCTGGTTTCGTTCGCTGACGTGCCGACGTCGGGGGCGTAGGCAGCAACGTAAACCAGCCCAGCTACCTTCGGGTCGTCACCAACCTCGCTGATGACAGCGCCGCCCCAGGAGTGCCCCACGAGAATGACCGGACCGTCTTGCATGGCAATGATTCGACGCGTCGCATTTGCGTCGTCAGACAAAGACGTGAGCGGATTTTGAACGGCGACGACGTGAAACCTGCGTTTTTCAAGGATTGGAATGACCTTGCTCCAACTGCTGCCGTCTGCGAAGGCTCCGTGAACGAGAACGATATTTTTCACGGGGGGTTGTTGCGATTGAGCCACCGTGGCGCCGGAGAAGGCGGTGGCGGCTGCTACGCTTCCTGCGAGAAGAGTTTTGACGATTTTCATTTTCTGTCCTCCCCATCGGCGGCAGCGCCGCCACCAGCCCTCAAGGAATGGGCTCCGAGCGGCAATTCATGTGCCAGTGTCCACACGAAGCGAACACAGGGGCGATTGGCCTTCGCGTGACGAGATGTTGGAGCCGTCTCAGCAGCCTGAGAGGCCTTGACAGGCGCGCGGGTTGGCCCGAGTGACGGTCAAACCTTCCCAATCAGTATCTGGTTGATCCCGCCCGCCCCCCCCCAAAATGCTTGCCAGAAGAGAGCGTGGCGAAACACAAAAAAGCCGCCGCACACGTGCCAAGGCCCGAAGTGACGACGTCGAACGGACGATGGCGAGGACGTTGATCACAAGCGCCGTGCAGCTCCGGCGGCAGCGGTGGCGCGTCTTGAAAAAAGAATTCGATGGCGTTCACGCCGCTGGCATTGCTGCGATCAAGCAGCGTGATTTTGATCACCTCCATGCCGCGATCATTCACGAGCGGCGCATCATCGATGAACTGCAAGTGCTTATCGAGGAAGCCAGAACGCAGGTTGGATACTAGACGCCGTCGTCGCGTCGGTGACAAGCGGCTTATCACCCCATCGTTCTGCTCCGACATCTCGGCGATGTTGGAGGTCGGAGGGGTGTAGATAACTAAGACAAAGCGCGCTAGGCCGTTGAAGCCAATCGTTTGACAGCCCAACTTCAGGCCCTGCGACGGTCATCTCGATATCTGAAGGGACCTCGCGGCTGGAAACCTGGAGGAGCCAGGCGATGCGAGTGCGAGAATAGGGCTGTGGCTGTTACGCCACGCAGGTGCCATCGAAGCCGTCACAAAAGAGTGTGCCGATGGAAAAAGCATTGGAACCCGGCGCGGTCAGAATCATCGTCATTGGTGGCTCGGCCGGAAGCCTACGCGCGTTAAGAATGATTACGAAAGAACTTCCCGCCGATTTCGGGGCCGCGATATTTGTGGTTACGCATGCGTCGCCGCATTCTCCGACTGACCTGCCGAAGATCTTATCGCTCGAGGGCGCGCTGGCCGTGCGGTACGCGATCGATCAGGAGCCGGTCGCCCCGGGCAGAATCTACGTGGCTCCCCCCCGGGATAAGCACATGGTTCTGGAACGCGGAAGAGTGCGGCTGCAGCGCAGTCCGAAGGATCCCTGGAATCGGCCTGCAATCAACATTCTGTTCCGCTCGGCTGCGGCGGCGTACGGGAATTCCGTGGCGGGTGTGGTTCTGAGCGGAATGCTTTCCGATGGTACCGCCGGCCTTTGGGAAATCAAGAATGTCGGAGGAATCGCGATTGTGCAGGAACCCGAGGACGCAGAGTACCCTGACATGCCGCGCAACGCTCTGCAAAACGTCCAGGTGGACGACTGCCTGCCGGCGGAAAAAATCGGTCCCCGGCTCATGGAGCTGGTGGGACCAGCGTCGGCGAACGCCTGGAGAGTCGCGGGACGGTCGCCCCGAATCATGGTTGTCGAGGATGAAGCTGCCCAAGCCATTGACCTGGAGTGTCAGCTATGCGCCCTCGGCTACGATGTGGTCGCGTGCGTCAGCACCGGCGAAGAGGCGCTGCGCGCCGCGCGAGCGCTGCCCGATCTCGCGCTCGTGGATATTCGCCTGGGCGGTCAACTGGACGGCATCGAAACGGCCGAGATTCTGACGAGCCGTTTCAAAATCCCCGTCATCTATACGACCTCGTATGACGATGACGAGACCATTCGCAGGCTGAAGCGCACTCGCCCGTCCGGTTATCTCGGAAAACCAATCCGCCCCAAGGATCTCCACGGCGCGATCGAAGTGACGCTCAGTGCTCGCGGACTGCCGGTCGGCAATCAGGAATGAGACCGCTATAAGAGATAGTCACGTGGAAATCGGGAAGTTAGAGAGTATTTTCCCCGGCACTAGCGAAATGGCTCACCGGATGCGGTCCTTCGATTGGTCGCAGACGGTCCTGGGCCTTCCCGAAACGTGGCCGCTGAACCTCAAAACTTGCGTACGGATTATTCTCACCTCCCGCCAGCCGATGTTTATCTGGTGGGGCGAGCAGCTCATTCATTTGTACAACGATGGCTACACAGCCATCCTCGGGGCCAAACATCCGGAGGCCCTGGCGAAACCTGCGCCAGTGGTGTGGTCGGAAGTCTGGGATGTGGCCGGACCTCGTGCCGAGTTCGCCATGCACCGAGATGAAGGGACGTACGACGAAGCGCTGCCGTTCATCATGCTTCGGAAAGGCTATCCAGAAGAGACCTACGTCACGTTCTCCTACAGCCCGATCCCCGACGATCGGGGCGGATTCGGCGGCATCCTGTGCCCGGCTAGCGAGGATACACCTCGCATCATCGGGGAGCGCCAATTGGCCCTGCTTCGCGAACTGCCTGGCAGAACAGCGGACGCGCGAAACTGGGGCGATGCATGCCGGCTTTCCGCGAAGGCCATGGAAACCAATCCCAATGACCTGCCGTTCGCACTGATCTACACCATAGACCGGAAGGGAGGACCTGCCACGCTGGCCGCTGCATCGGGGATTGGGGACATCAACAATGCAACGCCCCAAAAGCTGGCGCTGGATAATCCTGGCCTGTGGCGGCTGGAGGAGGTCTGCGAAAAACGTCGCTCCTGTCTGGTTTCCGATCTGACCGCATTGAAGCATGCATTGCCGCTCGTATTCGGATATCCGGTTCAACAAGCGCTGGCGCTGCCCATCGCACTATCGGGCGAGGTGGACACCAACGCGGTTCTCGTCGCTGGGCTGAACCCCTTGCGGGCGTTTGACGATGGTTATCGGAGCTTTCTGGAAATGGTGGCGGCCGGGATCCTGGCGGCGATGGTCAATGCCGAAACTTACGAAGCCGAACGCCGGCGCGCCGAAGCGTTGGCAGAACTCGACCGAGCCAAAACGGTATTCTTCAGCAATGTCAGCCACGAGTTCCGAACTCCGCTCACGCTGCTGTTGGGGCCGCTCGAGGATGAGTTGCGGGAGCGCCCAACCGAAAACGGCCGCCTGATCATCGCCCATCGCAACGCGCTGCGGCTGCTCAAACTTGTCAATACATTGCTGGACTTCTCGAGAATTGAGGCCGGGCGTATCCAGGCCGTGTACGAACCGACCTCTCTCGGCGCTTACACGGCAGAGTTAGCCAGTGCTTTCCGGTCCGCAATCGAGAAAGCGGGTTTGCGTCTCATCGTCGAATGCGAGTCTCTTGCTGACCCGGTCTACGTGGACCGTGAGATGTGGGAAAAAATCGTCTTGAATCTGCTGTCGAATGCCTTCAAGTTCACATTCGAGGGCGAGATCTCGATTTCGCTGCGGCGGGTTGACGAGATGGTGGAACTGGCGGTCAGAGACACCGGCACGGGCATTCCAGCGAACGAGATACCTTACCTGTTTGAACGATTCCGTCGAGTGAAAGGCGTTCGGGGACGTTCTGTGGAGGGCAGCGGCATCGGTCTGGCGCTCGTCCAGGAGTTAGTCAAGCTGCATGGCGGTGCAGTGCGTGTCGAGAGCGACATTGATCATGGCAGCACGTTCACGGTGACGATTCCCCTTGGCACCGCCCACCTGC
>Ga0306920_100014935_pt1 | contig 10623 bp, 6 predicted proteins | sample flu12Cox44000170_FD_204666 | JGI IMG/M metagenome (GOLD analysis project Ga0306920, IMG submission 204666) | Lab enrichment of tropical soil microbial communities from Luquillo Experimental Forest, Puerto Rico - flux4day.12C.oxic.44.000.170 (v2)... | ecosystem: Environmental > Terrestrial >... | reverse complement strand
ACACCGGCCGTGTCGTACTGGCTTATGCAGGCCGTGCCGACGCCGCCCGAGTTGAGTTGTGTCGCCGGCACCTGACCCTGATATCCTGACGCCGGCATGATGGTCAGGAGGTAGATGCCCGGGTTTGTCAGTTGCGTCGACGGCGGCTGACACACCACGAACAGACCGGAATTTGCTGATGCCGTTTGGGTTGGCGCTGTAAGCGTCAGATCGGTGTCGGAAGGGAGTTGCAGCATGTCCCCGTTACGGTTCACCGCCAGTCCGGCGGTGACGTGCACCACCTGCTGGCCAAAGGACACGGAAGCGGGGGAAACCGTGACTTCGAGTCCGTTGGCAACGCCGTCGCCCAGACAGGTTCCGAGCAGACGCTGCCGTTGCAGGTTGGCGGTGCGCTCCGCCGTCAGGTCCGCGGCGGTCAGAATACGCCCATTGACGAAATTGACGTTCTGGATCCCGCCGTCCAGCACCGGTGTCAGCAGGCCGACGGCGCTCATGGTGAGCCTCCGATCTGGCAAATCTCCACCATGAAACCGAGTGCGCTGTTTAGCGGCGCCGACGCAGTGTCGACTATGCGTACGACGATTCCCTGGACCTGGAAGCCGACAAATTCGAACGTCGCGCGTGGTGCGGCTGGCATCGCGCCGGAGTCCTGTACGGTTCCTTTGACGATATAATTGATGCCTGGCGTGGTGGCGGGGTTCAGATATCCGGGGAACGTCAGGGTATACGCGCCGCTCGGTGCAGCGGAGGGGGTCGCGGTCAGGTTATGCGATGGTCCATTTGGCGCGCCGCTCGCGTGAAAATACCCCGCCGCGACCGTCTTATACTGCAAGCCGCCGGCCTGCGCCGTCGCTCCCTTAAGCGCCAGTTCCTGCAGCAGCCGCGTAGACATCAAAAACGGGCGGCGTGAGTCGTCGATTGTCACCGCGCCAGCGGTCCAGTTCGCGTTCAACGACAGCGCGACTTCAGCGAGCAGCACGCATTTTTCCGTCGGCGGGCAACACACGCCGACACCTGGTGACGCCGTGAGAAGCGGCAGAACTTCGGTGATCCAGGTCCGAACAGCGGCCTGCCGGAACGTGGCTTCGTCAGACGCGGCCACATAATACGGCGGCCCGGAAGGGGGCGACGACCCCAACGGAGGCGAAGCGACCGATTGCACCAGGTCGCGAACCAATTGTTTTATATCCGCGAGAGTGAGAAACGGGCCTGTCGCGGAAATTTGGATTTCCGACAGTAGGCTGGCCAGCGCGCTTATCCCGCCGGTATCATCCTGTGAGGGCCGAAACTCGCACAGACCGCTGGATGCGGGCGGGGAGCCCAGTGGCGGCGACAGATCGGGATTAAGACACAGCATCAGCTCGAAGCTGTCCGCAATGCGAGAGGGCGCCATGGAACTGGATTGCGTCTGACAAGGTTCGCCCGGAATCGGAACCACGTCGGTCTTGCATTCGCGGTAGCAGAGCACCACGCAAAGATCGAAGCTGGCGGGTGCGGAGCCTGGAAATACCGCCTTCAAAGCCGCGAGATTGGCTTGCAGCCAGTCGTTCATCTGCACGCACATCAGTTGCGGGACATGAATTTCCTGACCCATCGGGTTGATGGCCCAGCCTGGCGCAACCCGCACCTCGATGATCGGGCTGGTCGGCGCGGTCACATCCAGGCCACAGACCGTACCGTGACCATGCAACAGCCGATTCTCCCGATTGTGCCTGGATAGAAAATAAGTATCTTCTTGCAGAAACTCTTCGACGCCCAAAACGAGGCCGAACGAGTAATTAACCCGCTTTAGCGGATCGAGCTTGCCTGGCGACGGCGACGATGTCTGGAACATATTGCTCATATGGTCGACCCCTCGCGCCAATGGCCGCCTTGCCCTGGTAACTGGTCCCTTCCCGCCACTATCCGGCCACGGACGCTCCAGGGCTCAACAAAGCCGAGATCGGCTACCCCGAGCGTGCTCTGACCGAGCAATACGGCCGCGAAACGGCTACTCGGGCCGATCACCGACTCAATCCCGGCTCTGGCCTGGCCGACACGGAAGGCAGCCCAATACAGTTTCACGTCGAAACTGGTATGCGCCGGCTTCTCCTGTTGCGCGACGCGTTGCGCCACGGACTGGCGCCGCATCTGCGTGGCAGCATCGTCGGTCAGTTGCACCGGCACGATCGCGCTGAACCGGTGGGCGTTCTGTCGGGTCGGCAGCACGACTGAAACAAACAAGATCCAGTCTTGCAGGAACACGCCGCCCGTCGGCAGACCGCTGGCCAGCAGGCTCCAAAGCACCGGCCGGACAGAAAAGAAACTCGAGAGCGCCGCGTTGCCGGTAAAACCGTATGCGGTATTGAGGACGGCGATCTGTCGGTAACGCGCCACCAGGAAACTCTGGTAAGCTGGTTCGTCTGCATCGGTGACCTGGGCGTAGGTAAAACCGAGATTCGCGGCGATGAACTGGCTCCAATCGGCCGCCGCCGCAGCTGATGCCGGTTGAATCGCTGGAAACCGCAGCAACGGGTCGTCGAAACCCGAGAAGGACGTGCCCCACGCGAGGTTCAGACCGGCAATGTCGGCATATTCCGTAATCAGGAAGCGCCGGAACTGCTGGTCGATCGGTCCGGCACCGAGCGACGGCGTCCATTTGGCCCCGGACGTGATCGCGCCAGGCACCTGAACATCGGTGGGATCGCCCAGGACGATGCCCGGCTCGCTCCTCAGCAGATAATGCTCGATGATGCGGACCGAGAAATGCTGCACGTCGGCCGGATCAAACAGCGTTTCGTCGGCGCACTGATCGAGCGACATGCGGATCATCCGAACTACGCCATCCAGCGTGCCGCGCGTCTGGAAAAACCGCGGCGCGTTGGCAAGAAAGAAGCGCCGCAGCGCCTCGCCCCAGGTGAAGTCGAAACTGATGCCGAGCCAACTCGCGAGCCACACCAGATACTCGGCGGGCACGGTACGCGGGTCGAATAATTCCTGGACCTGTTGAATGCGATCTTCGATCGCAGTGAAGAACCCTTCCGGGTTCGCCAAATAGTGTTCCATAAAACCCGCCGAGGCGGTATTGTCCTGGTACACCGCCGGCAGGTACCGCGTCAGATAAGAGAACCTCGGGTAATAGGCACGCAAGGACTGAATGCGCGGGGTGCGGCTGCCGTCGCCGCTGAACGTCAGTTGCAATTGCAAATAACGCCCGGTCGCGGCCTGAAACAGCAGTTCCCAGGTCCCGGTGCGATCGGACGCGCAATCGAGCGTGGGCCGATAATACGGCACTTCCGCGCCGGTGGCTCGCAAATAGGGCAGCGGTTCGGTGTTCCACGGCGCGTTGCTCACCAATGACTTCGAATCGGCTGCTCGACTGCGCACGACTATCTGCGTCCCGGAGGGGATCGTGCCGTCGATCAGCAACCGGTGCCAGACGCATCCGGGATCTTTGCCGTCGAACGCATGCAGCGATGGATCCGGCTCCAGATCCGCGTCGCGCTGCGGCAGTTGCCAGACTCCCAGCGGTTCAAAACGCGCCCGCGGTTGCGGCGCCAGCGGTGTCCAACGTTGATCAAAGTCATAGCTGACGCTCATTGAACCCGTCACTAATCCCTTTCCGCCGAACCTCAGCATTGGGAAAAACTGCGTCATCGGTTCGGCAGCCCAGTCGGGATTTTCCGTCGTGTAGGCGAAGGCGTAGGTCTGCGCCCTGAGCGTATCGGCTACGTACAGCGTGCCTTTCACCGGATCGTCGCGGGATTGCCCGGTGGCGGGGACAAACGCGATATCCTGCCCGAGTAACGCGTGGGGCGTCGCGTCGCCGACATCGATCTGGTTCAGCGCCACCGGAGGAGCAACCATATCGCGCAGGCGGTAATGATAGATTTGCGAGTGACCAAGGATGATCTGGCTGTCCAGGATCAATACGCTGCCATCGGGAAGTGCGGCGATGCCGATCGGATCGACGGCGGCGACGGCCATCGCCTGATCGGCCGTAACTGCGTTTCCGAGATCACACGGCTGAGCGGCAGATATCTCACCCGCTGAACCAAAAACTGGTTTGAACCCACTTGTACTGGCGGCTGTCATCGCTAAACCCAACGGGGCAAGTACTCGGAACCAGGGGTCGAGGCCCCAGTAGCATCGGTTGACGCGATCCAGGATCCAGGCGCCGCCATCAGGTGCCGCGGTCAGCGCAAAGGGCTCGAACGCGACCCTGGCGGGCCAGCGGAACTCGAGCGGCGCCCCCCCCGTGTAGAGGTCGAACAGCAGCAGTCCCGCGGGCTGTGTCAGGCCGACCAACAAATAGTGGTCGGTTGTGACCGTGAGCCCCCCCATCGCATAACTCTTGGCCGGCATCGGCGAGAGTGCCGTGAAAGTGCCGATTCCGCTGGTGCAGGAAAGCATCGTCAGGTCGCTCGCCGACCAAAAATGCCGCGATTGCAGTTGGCCGGGAGCAAGGAACAGGATCTCGTCGCGCGCCGGTGCGATCCAGTAATAGTTTCCGTATCTGTCCTGGCCGGCACCTCGACGGTCTGCCGCGGTTAACGCGGCCGTGCTCGGCGCAACCGGGAACACGAACAGCTTCTGTGGCAATCCTACGGTCGCGTCGGACGCTCGCCATTCCAGGGCGACCCCCGAGCTTGAGCTAGGCGCGGTATCGCCGAACCAATCGGCTTCACCGAACACCAGTTGGAAGCGGGTTTGGTTGGCGTCCATCCCGGCCTCTAACAGGGCCGTGGCGTAACTGGCACGGGCACCAGAGTCGTCCCGCCAGTGCCGGGCGTGCCGGCCTGCTTCAGATCCTCGGCATCGCCGTTGTTGGCGCCCGCCTGCGTCAGCCTGGGCAGTTGCAGATTGACGATCGGAAGAGTGGTGATGGGAGTTCCGGTGGTGTCCCACATCAACACATTTGTGATATCGCTCACGCCCTCCACACGCGCCGCCTGGGCCAGCAGCTCACGATCCACCACCGATTTCTGCAGCGGCCAGCCGGTCCCGTTCGGCCCGCCGTTCAGCGGCGAGAGATAGTTCGTGATGGCGGCCTTAACGCCCGCGCTGACCGTTGCCACGTCTTTTCCCGAAACGATGTCGAAGCCCACGGAGACAGACAGGTCCCGGTAATCGGGACCAACTACGTGCACTTCCGTGGTCAGCAGCCGCCGCGGTTCCAGGTAATCGCATACCGCGCCCAGGAAGTAGCCGTCGGGAACCGGGCCGGACGGTGTCGTCGGGTCGTTGGGAATCACCATCACGGTGACGACGCCAGGCGCTGAGATGCCCGTGTCGGGCTGGTACAACGGCAACACCTCCACCCGCCCCAGATCGATTCCTGGTGTGGTCTTTACGATGTCGCTGAAGTCCTCCGCCGAAACCGCGCGATCGGCGTTGCGCAGAGTGAGCGGGATGCGGCTCTCCGCCTGATCCAGGGTTTCGCCGGCAGTGCCGCCCGAGGTCGGCAGAGGATTTGACACACTGAAGCCCGCCGACAGGCGCGGGCTCGCGTTAATGGCGCCAATTCCGACATTTCCGGCGACCCCTCCCCCGTAGTAATAGCTCGCGAATATTTTCGACCCCGCCGCCGGCCGCGCCCCTTGAACGCCGGTGCCGAAAGTGAGGGTTCCCGACGCGCTGTCCACGATGAAGACCCGAGACTTCGTGACATCCTCAACTTCCGACGGCGCGGCCAGCAAATCATCCGTTAGCGTCCACGGCACGCCATCGATGGTGATTTGTACCGTCGCGGTAATGACCGGCCGGTTCACCAGAGTGAAGCTTTGATCGGGCTCCCCCGTCCCGGTTCCAACCATCTCCACCGGTACCTGGATCTGTTGCGAGACTTTACTCGCGTTGATGCCGATCCATTTGAACTGCGCGACGGCGTTCGACGGAGCCTGCGCGTCGGACGGCAATGGCAGGCGCACACGCATCCATGTCACCACACGCGATGCGAGGGCGGGTTGATCCTGCAATGACGGCGGGAAATCCCCGACGCCCTCTTCCAGCGCCCCCAATGTCCACACGCCAATCGAATTCCGTCCCGGCAGTGTCAATTGCACCAGAGTAGGTCCGGTCAGCGGATCGCCGTCCTGGATACTGTTCAGCCGCTGATACACCGGAAGGCCGTTGTTCAGTTGCCCGGTCGCGATCTCATAGATCAGCGGCGAGTTCGCTGTCGCTTGCGCGACCGTCGCTGGCTCCAACACGGCTTCGGTGGGCGGCACCGGAACGATACCAAGGGTGACAGTCGCGCCCGCGATCTCGTCCAACACCGCGCTGTTCGCGCCGGCGTCCACTGCGCGCGTCATCAATGCGATCCACAGCGTGCGATCGACTATGCTGCCGTCGCTGAGATCCGCGACCGGCGGCGTGGCGGCGCTCGCCGGCGGTCCAAATATTTCGGTTTGATAGAACTGCAATGCCGTCGCCGGCGTTTGATAGGCCGCGTAAAGTTGCGTGTAGGTCGCCGATGCCGTTTGCAAATCCGCGCCGGATAGCCCCACTCGCATAAAGATCTGTGATTCCACCGGCAAAACAGCCAGGCCGTCGCTGGTCACGAAACCGGTCGCGCCGGCAAACACCGGCAATTGGGACGACAGCGTCACCGTTTGCAACGGGCCGCGGTCGTTGCTGAAGGTGACTATTCCTGAAGCGGCCTGCGGCGCCTGCAGTGGGACGCCAAGCAGATCGAGGAATTTGATTCGGTTGCGGTCGGGGACCTGGTTGCACAAGTAAGACAAGTTGTCGACCATAAACGCGAACAACTGTAAGATCGTGACTCCCGGGTCCGTATTGTTCTGGTAATTGGTGTACTCCGGGTTATGCACCGGGATCCGCACCAGTGCTTCGCTGATGATCTGTTGATACGATTGCGGTTGAACCGCCGGGGATATCAGCGACATGGTTCAACCTTGCAACTGCAATGTCAGTGTTATCTGATTGGGAAGCTGGTTAGCCACCAGCCGATACTGAATGGTGGCGACGGCGGCCTGAGCATCCGTCGGGTCGGGGCTCACCGATACGCTATCGATTGATATACGCGGCTCCCATTGCAGCAGCGCTCGCGTGATCTCCTCCTCGACCGATTTCCTGGTCGCGGGATTATTTGGCGCGAACAGGTAAGTGCGCAGCGATGAGCCGTACGCCGGATACATCAGCCTCTCACCCAGTCGCGTCAGCAACAGAATTTGAATCGACTCACGAATGTTCTGCGCACCAACTGACGTGGCCCACTGTCCGGTGGCATCCAGATGCGGCGGAAAGGCCACGCCGCGGCCAAAGATCTGCCCGTCATCAATCGCCATGATTTATTCACCGCGCCGACGGTGGGTTGGGCATCCTTTTCGCCTCTTCATCGCTGATGCCTCATTAGCTCTTGCCTTTTAACGTCGGTACTGGAAAACAGATTTTAAAAAATGGCAGCCAGAAAAAAATGATATTCAAGGCGATCATGATGGCAATAAGTAGAATGAACGCGCAAATGGTAATGATCGGGATCGAAAACGAGCAGATCCAACCGATCGAAATGTTGATCGCATTGCCGGTGCTGCCATTCAACAATCCCTGTAGGCTCGGCATTCGCGCCAACTGAGCGCTTAGTTCATCCGAAATCAGAAACGACACCCCTTTATCGTATTTGCGCAACGCGGCCGGCGAGGTATCGACAGGCAGCGCAACCTGGATACGGCGTGCAGGCGCATCAGGATCGAAATAGGACGCCAGTTGGAAAGGCTGGCTTGGCGGGCTGATGATGTTGTTGCCGCATTGCGGCCGCAAGTACACGCACCTTACAATAAACCAATAGTCGCCTTGTGGGTTGGACGGCTTCTGGGGCGAGGGTTGCGGCGCCGGCGGCTGGCTGACGTTGCTCAATGGCGGCATCGCCGCCGCCAATGGTGCTAGCAGCGTCGACGGGTCGATGTCGTTCCCAGCATCAGAAAGCGAGTAGGGCACATATCCGGACGGCGGGAAAACCGCTCCTGGGCCGGCACTTTCGAATTGCGCATCGAACCGATTTGCACTCAGAATAGCCTGCCGCAGCGGCGCACCGAGCTTGTTGTAGAACGCCGCCTCTGCGCTGCTTAATCCCCGCACTTTCGAACTGTCCTCGATGGCGGCCCAGACATCGGGCAACCACGCGATGAGAAAACTGCCAAAATCCGCCAGGATTAGCGCCGAGGACTGTTGCGCGCTGTGTTCATACACGGGGTTCGACGCTATTGTCGCCTGATCGAGGCCGTTCCACCATTCTTCCAATAAACCCCACGGCGTCACTACCTGGCGATTGAACAAGTCCGCGCGAGGATCTTGCGGCGTCGTAGCGCCGTTGCCATTCCCGATTGTCTGTGCGGAGATGTATTGCTGCCGCCGCGATGCCGGGATAAGCCCGGTAAACGTCTGCCGCGTCCGTTCTGGACTTTCTGTATTTCCGGTCTGCGAAGGGGCAAGCGGAAGCTGCTGCTCGCCCCGAACCAGATCTTCGCCGGAGACCAGCGCCCATTGCGGCTGATCCCCCACGGAGCCAGGCGCCCCGCCGGTTCCCGGAGTCGCGATCCAGGCATACTCAGTACATGTGGTCGGATTGTATATCGCGCAGTCGGCCGCCGTGAAACCGGTCTTCGGCCGCAATTGACGAATTACGAACCCCACGCTCTCCCCGGTCGTCGTGCTGATGCTGTGGTCGGGGAGCCCAGGCATGCGGCAAATAAGGGATGAGGCGATCAGGTAAAAGCGCGCTTGCACGGGCTGGAACAGTTTGAGCGGCAGCCCATCTTTGTGGGTCAATCCAGCCGACGGATTTTGCCAGGTCTCGCCTTGCGCCACATAATCGCGCAGGTGTTGAGGGGCTTGCAGTAGGACGCCTTGCAACTCTGGCATGAAGCTGTCCGACGCGAAGCGCAGGATCACCGGCCGGCGATACGCCGTCACATCCGTCGCTATGCTCAATTCTCTCCACAGCGGGGACGGGGTAAGCCATTGCACCTGGGGATTGATTTGCGTTTGAAAGTTCATCGCATCACCAGATGTTGCCGGCGCCGGGCGTATAGCTGGCGCTGATGACGCTGTTGGTTATCACGGTGTCGTGCTGCGTGACGCCGTTGAAGACCGACATGCCGGCGTTCACGTTGACCATGCTCGCGGTCACCTGCGCCTGCGACGCCGAAACCGACACCTGTGAGGCCGTGTTGATGGTGATTCCACTCGAGTTGAGTTGGATGGAGTTGCCACTGCCGTCCTCGATCAGAATCGAGCCCGGCCCGTCTTGCAGCACGATTTTCTGACCGCCGGGCGTCTCCAATGTCAGCGCCTCAGCACCAGCCGTGTCATCCAGCGTTACGGCCACACCGTTCCGTGAGCGGATTTTCTTTATATTGTTGGTCCCCGCGCCATCCATCGATTGCGGCGGTGCATCCTGGCCGTTCCATAGCGCGCCGATCACGCAGGGGTGGCGCGGGTCGCCACCGAGAAAAATCACCAGGACCTCGACGTTTTTGTCCGGTATGAACCAGCTGCCCTGGTTATTGCCCGCCATCATAGTCGCGACGCGCGCCCACACCTTGTAAGATGAGCCGCCCGGATCGGGCGACCAGGGCAGCGACACCTTCACCTTGCCCTGGTTATCCGGATCGCGCACGTCCTCCACCAACGCCGGATACGCACCGTAAAACCGCCCTCCATAGCCTTTGGGAGCGCGTGCCAGCGCGACCTCTTGCAGTTCCAGGAACGCCTCCATCATGACTGTCCGATGCCCGGCCGTTCCACCGCGAACCAGGTCCGGTATCCCGTTTCCGGGTCGAACATGTGCCGCGCGGCCACGACGTAGAATTCGCCCTCAAAAAGCGCCCCAAGGCCCTTCAATGTCAGATTGCTGCCGGCCTGGATGCGGCCGTCGCCGTCGGCCACGCCGGTGCCGGTAACAAAACGCCTGGCCCATCGCCGATAGTGAGCCTCGGCAAGCGCCTGGGTTTCCGGCGCCGTGAACGGCAGTTGGTGGACCACCTGCTGCTCGCGCTGCCCGAATGCCCGTCCCAGAAGGTCGCCACCGCCCAGATCGCCATTCAGTTCTCCGGCGAGCGCCGAGGCGGTAGCACGATAGCTCAGGGTTTGTTTGGAGGCCACATCCCAGCCACTGACCGTGAAGCCGGTGGCCTGGTCAGCCAGGTCGGCAATGCAGATGAATTCGAACAGCCCTTGACCGTATGTCAGCGTAAACGCGTTTGTCTTTCGCTTGCTGCGCGAAACCACGCTGAGCTGGTTGCCGTCAACCCACAACTCGGCGTCCACCGCCCGCGCGCGTTCGCGTAGAAACGCCAGATCGCTCTGATTGACCTGCGCCAGCACCGGATAAGTCGGGCCGCTGGCGTCGACATTGACCTGCAACCCTTGCTGCGACGCGACTTGCTGAAACAGATCCGCGTCGCTCAGGTTCTCGAACGTGCGCGTGCGCCGCGTCATGCGCAGGTCCTGCAGCCGGTCTTCCGCCTTGATCAGAATCTCCGGTGGCCGCACATGGGGAAACCGGCCCTCGAGCGCGGTGATCGTGCCGGCGAATACGGTTTCCGCGGCGGTGCCCGCGCCCAACTGGATGGTTATAGGCTTGCCGAAGTCCAATAGTGACCGGTCGAAATAGACAAACCC
>Ga0306920_100014934_pt1 | contig 10623 bp, 9 predicted proteins | sample flu12Cox44000170_FD_204666 | JGI IMG/M metagenome (GOLD analysis project Ga0306920, IMG submission 204666) | Lab enrichment of tropical soil microbial communities from Luquillo Experimental Forest, Puerto Rico - flux4day.12C.oxic.44.000.170 (v2)... | ecosystem: Environmental > Terrestrial >... | reverse complement strand
GAAGGCGTTCGCCGGCATTTCCGGGCGCTTCGCCGTCTCGCCGAACAGCCAGGCGATCAGGATCACGAAAGCGGGCTTGAGGAATTCCGACGGCTGCACGTTGACGCCAAGCAGAACCAGCCAGCGGCGCGCGCCTTTGATTTCCGCGCCGAAGTAAGGCGTCAGCGCCGTAAGCACCAAACTCACGGCGAACACGATGAGCGCGACTTTGCGAATCTCGCGCGGCGACAAAAACGACGTCGCGATCAAGACCACCGCCGCGGGAATGAGGAATAGAACCTGCCGATCGACGAAATGAAACGGATCGAGCCCGATCCGCGCCGCCACGGGCGGGCTCGCGGCTAGGCACAGCACGATACCGCCAAGCATCAGCGCGCCGAGCGCCGCCAGCGTCAGCCGGTCGACGGTCCGCCACCATTCGCTGAATAATGTCGGCTGCGCCCGCGAAGCCATCGGCGTCCCCGGAAGAAGTCACTCGCTACTCCTGCCCCCGGTATGGTTTCCAGGCAATTAAGATGGCTCGGCCTTGGAAAGCCGCTCGGTCACTTGGGCTTGGAAAACGGTGCGGGCGACCATGGTTTCGGCGATAACCCGTAGCCGCCGCCGGTGCTCCGGCACCGTGGGGCCGAGCCGCTCCTTGGTGGCGGTCATGAGGAGCCCGCCGTCGGGCGTTCGTTCGGTGAGAATCTCAGGCGGCAACTCAAACCCGGATGCGAGCGGGGCCGACAAATAGCCGAGCCATGGGATGTGGAACCCGGAAGAGGAGCGGAACAGTTCTGCGCCGGGGAAGAGCGGCAACTCATCATAATCCGTCCTGTATGCGTAGGCGCACGCCCAAACAGGAGGCGAGCTAACATTGATCCTGAGCAGCGCGGTCTTGAACCGCGGATAGGTCACGACCGCCGAATCGGGCAATACTTTGTAATCGCCCGTCTGCAGCCAAGTCTGGAGACCGACGTCCTTCCGTGCCCGAGAGTGGCCATTTCTTACTTCTTCGCTTCCACCTCCGGCAGCGCCTGCACCAGCGCGCGGAAGGCGTCGCCCCGCACCTCGAAATTCCGGTACTGGTCGAACGAAGCACAGGCGGGCGAGAGGAGAACCACCGGCTCGGCCGCACTTGAAGTTTCGGCGTCGCGCGCCGCTGCCGCTACCGCCTCGTCGAGCGTGCCGGCGATCTCGTGCGGCACCTCGTCGCCGAGCGCGGCGGTGAATTCGTCCGCCGCCTCGCCGATCAGATAGGCCTTGCGGATACGCGGGAAAAAAGAGCGTAGGCCTTCGATGCCGCCGGTCTTGGGCTTGCCGCCGGCGATCCAGAAAATATCGCCGAAGCAGGCTAGCGCCTGCGCCGCCGAATCGGCATTGGTTGCCTTGGAATCGTTGACGAAGAGGACGGCGCCGCGCCGCCCCACCTCTTCCATCCGGTGCGCCAGTCCAGGAAACGAGCACAGCCCTGCTTGAATCGCCTCGGGTGTAAGGCCGAGCGCGAGCGCGGCGGCGCTTGCGCAAGCGGCGTTCTGCGCGTTGTGCAGGCCGCGTAACGAGCCGATGCCGGCGAGATCGGCGATCAGCGAAGCGCCCGCGCTGTTCGCCCGCACGATGCGGCCGTTTTCGACGAACAGGCCGCTGCTCAGTTTGCGTTTGACCGAAATCTGTACCACGCGCTTGCCGGCCTGCGCGAGCCGCACGGCGATGGCCTGGCACCATTCGTCGTCGATGCCGACGATGGCGGTGCCTTCGCCCGGCACGCCGGCAACGAGGCGTTCCTTCACCGCCGCGTAATTTTCCATCGTTCCGTGGCGGTCGAGGTGATCTTCCGTGAGGTTGATCAAGACGCCGATCGACGGATCGAGCGAAGGCGCGAGGTCGATCTGATAGGACGAGCACTCGATGACGTGTACGCGTTCGGCGCGCGGCGGCGTGAGCGACAAGATGGCGGTGCCGATGTTGCCGCCAAGCTGCGCGTCCATTCCCGCCGCGGCGGCGAGATGCGCAATGAGCGCGGTCGTGGTCGACTTGCCGTTGGTGCCGGTGATGGCGACGAACGGCGCGTTCGGCGCGCGAAGCCGGCGCTCGCGGCAAAACAGTTCGATATCGCCGATGACCTCGACGCGTGCTTTCTTGGTGAGCTGCGCGACCCAATGCGGCGAGGGATGAGTAAGAGGAACGCCGGGTGCGAGCACCAGCGCCGCGATCTTGCTCCAATCGGCGCTGCGCAGATCGGAGACGGGAATCCCGGTGGCTTTCGCTTTGGCGGCGCCCGCTGCGTCGTCGTCGAACGCAATCACGTCGGTGCCGCCGGCAAGAAGCGCGCTCGCGCTGGCGAGGCCCGAGGCGCCGAGCCCGAAGACCGCGACCTTCCTGCCGGCAAAGGTCGTGATCGGAATCACGGCAGGAGATTCCGTGAAAGTGACCCCCACTCCAACTCTCCCCCTTGCAGGGGGAGAGCGTAACGACCTGCGCGCGAGGCGCTTATTCTGTACGAAAAGGGAAGCACGGCTTTCGCTTCATCCCCCTGAAAGGGGGAGGATCGTGGTGGGGGTCCTGAACCGTTGACGGGCGGCGTCATTATCTTTTGCTAGCGCCACCTATCTCAGCTTTAGGGTCGAAAGCCCGGCGAGCGCGAGTACGACTGCGACGATCCAAAAGCGGATGACGATCTGCGGCTCGGTCCAGCCGAGTTGCTCGAAATGATGATGGATCGGCGCCATCTTAAAGACGCGCTTGCCGGTGAGCTTGAACGACACCACCTGGACGATGACGGAGACCGCTTCGAGCACGAACAGGCCGCCGATCACGGCCAGCACGATCTCGTGCTTGGTGGCGACCGCAACCGCGCCGAGCATGCCGCCGAGCGCCAGCGAGCCGGTGTCGCCCATGAAAATCGAGGCCGGCGGTGCGTTGAACCAAAGAAAGCCGAGGCCGGCGCCGAGCACGGCGCCACACAGAACCGCGAGCTCGCCAGTGCCGGGGACGTAATGAATCTGTAGGTAGTCGGCGAAAACCGCGTTGCCGCAGAGATAGGAGATCATCCCGAAACTCGCGGCCGCGATCATGACCGGCACGATCGCAAGCCCGTCGAGACCGTCCGTCAGGTTCACCGCGTTTCCGGCGCCGACGATGATGAACATCGCGAACAGTATGAAGGCCCAGCCGAGATTGAGCACCAGTTCCTTGAAAAACGGAAAGACCAGCGAGGTCGAAAACGGCACATGGCCGAGCTCGACCAGCGCGATGCAGGCGATCGCGGCAATGGCGGCTTCGATCCCCAGGCGGTTGCGGCCGGCAAAACCGTTTTCCGCTTGCTGCTTCGTCACTTTCAGATAGTCGTCGTAGAAGCCGACCAAGCCGAAACCGAGCGTGACCCACAGCACCACCCAAACGTAGGGGCTTGCCGGGTTTGCCCACAACAGCGTCGACACCAGCATGCCGGACAAGATCATCAGGCCGCCCATGGTCGGCGTTCCGGCTTTGGCGATGATGTGCGACTTCGGGCCGTCGGCGCGGATCGGCTGGCCCTTGCCTTGCAGAAGCCGGAGCCGATCGATGATGGTCTGGCCGAACAGAAAAACGAACAAGAGCGCGGTGATGACCGCACCGCCCGTTCGGAAGGTTATGTAGCGAAAGACGTTGAGGACCGAGAGCTTGTCCGACAGTTCGACCAGCCAATAGAGCATTGCCATCAACCTTGAGCGGACGCTTTTTCCAGTGTCTCGTGGCGCGGATAGTTCCGCTGCAACGCCTTGACGATGGGCGCCATGCGCGAGCCGAGCGAGCCTTTCACCATGACGGCGTCACCGGCACGGACCGCAGGCACCACCTGCGCCTCGAGCGCGGTAGAGTCTTCTGCATAACCGCCGCGGCGGCTCGCGGGAAGAGCCTGCCAGAGGGCGCGCATCAGCGGACCGCAACAGAAGACCAGATCGACTGCGTTGGCAATGACGCTCTCGGCCAGGCCGCGATGCAAAGCCGGGCCATCCGGGCCGAGTTCCAGCATGTCTCCGAGCACGGCGATGCGGCGCCCCTGCGGCCCGATCGGCGAACTGCCGAGCACCGCCAATGCGGCAGCGACCGAAGCTGGATTGGCATTGTAGCTTTCGTCGAGGACCAATGCCGGACCGCCGGGAAGCTCGATGGTGATCGGCGCGCCGCGGCCGGCTGCGGGTTGCAGTTCGGCAAGCGCCAAAGCGGCAAGCGCGAGATCGGTGCCGACCAGTTCGGCCGCCGCCAATACGGCGAGCGAATTCATGACGATGTGCCGGCCGGGTGCGCCGATCTTGTAGGTCAAACGCGTACCGAGGATTTGCGCCTCGACCGTCGAGCAACGTGCGTGCAGCGCGCATTTGACCAACCGCGCGTCGGCCTTCGCATGTTCGCCGAACGAAATCACGCGCGCGATGCCTGCATCTTTCGCGCGCCGCTGCAGTTGCGCGAATTGCGCGATATCGCGATTGATGACCGCGGCGCCGCCGGGCGGAACGCCGACGAATATTTCAGCCTTGGCATCGGCGATCTTTGCCAGCGAGCCGAAAAACTCAAGATGTACCGGCGCAATCGTGGTGACGATCGCCACATCCGGCCGGGCCAAGCGCGACAGCGGCGCGATTTCGCCGACGTGGTTCATGCCCATTTCGAGCACCGCATAGCGCGCGCTCGACGGGCAACGCGCCAGCGACAGCGGCACGCCCCAGTGATTGTTGTAGGAAGCGACGGAGGCATGCGTTTCTCCGTCCTTCGACAGCGCAAGCCGGAGGGCTTCCTTGGTGCCGGTTTTGCCGACCGAGCCGGTGACGCCGATCACCTTCCCTTGGATGCGCGCCCGGGCGGCGGATGCGAGGTCGCGCAAACTCGCAAGCACGTCCGGAACGGCCAAGAGCGGCGCATCGCTTGGCAATTGTGCGCGGCGATCTGCAGCGACGATGGCGAGCGCCGCCTTGGCGGCGAGCGCCGCCGGAACGAATTCGTGGCCGTCGCGGCGGTCGCCATGGATGGCGAAGAACGCTTCGCCGGGCGCGATGCTGCGGCTGTCGATGGAAAGGCCCGAAACCGATGGCGGCAACGGCCCCTGGCGTTCGGCGCTCATCGCACTCGCCATTGCGTCGATGGTCCACAGCGCGGGGGCGCTCATGTGGCGAGTTCCTTCAGCGCGGTTGCGACCGCTTCGTGATCGCTGAACAGCATGATCCGGTCGCCGATGATTTGGCCGGTTTCATGGCCCTTGCCGGCGATTAGGAGCACATCGCCGGGGCGCAGATCGGCGATGGCGCGGCGGATCGCCTCCCGGCGGTCGCCGATCTCGGTAGCGCCGTGCGCGGCCGCCATGATGGCGGCCCGGATCGCAGCGGCGTCCTCGCTGCGCGGATTGTCGTCGGTGACGATTACCCGATCGGCTTTGGCCGCGGCAATGGCGCCCATCAACGGACGCTTGCCACGATCGCGATCGCCGCCGGCGCCAAACACGACCACAAGCCGTCCGCTCACGTAAGGACGCAGCGCCTCGAGCGCCTTGGCCAGGGCATCGGGCTTGTGCGCATAATCGACAAAAATTTGCGCGCCGCGGTTTTCACCGATGCGTTCGAGGCGGCCTTTGGCGCCGGAGAGGTGTTCGAGCGCCGCAAATACGGAACCGGCATTGTCGCCGGTGGCGATGGCAAGAGCGGCAGCGACCATCGCATTCTCGATTTGGAAATCGCCGACCAGCGGCAGGCGCACTTCAAAAATCTTCCCGCCGTATTCGAGCCGGAGCTGCTGCGCGAAACCGGCATTGGCTGCGCGAAGAAGCCGAAGGCCCGTCGCTTTGCGCCCGACCGTCATGACCGAAAGGCGGCGAGCAGCCGCGACTGCTGTAAACGCATCGGCATGGTCGTGATCGGCGTCAATGATCGCGGCCGCGCCCGGCGCGAGCAAATCCTCGAACAGCCGCAGCTTGGCGGTGAGATAGGCCTCGAAATTCGGATGATAGTCGAGATGGTCGCGCGTGATGTTGGTGAAGCCTGCGGCGGCCAAGTTAAGCCCGTCGAGTCTGTATTGGTCCAGCCCATGGGACGACGCTTCGATGGCGAGATGCGTGACCCCATCGCTCGCCAGTGCATCGAGTGAGCGATGCAGCGCGACCGGATCCGGCGTCGTCAGCGCGCCGTAAGTTTCGCCGCGCGGCGACACGACGCCAATCGTCCCGATGCTCGCCGCGCGATGACCGTTGGCGGTCCAAATTTGCCGCGTAAAGGCCGCGACCGAAGTTTTGCCGCTCGTGCCGGTGACCGCGGCTATGATGCGGGGTTGCCGCGGATAGAGCTTGGCGGCGATCAGCGCGAGCGAGCGCCGAACATTACCGACGCGCACGAAGGCGACTGTGGCGGGCAGCGGCGTTTCCGGCATGCGCTCGGCAACGACCGCAACCGCACCCGCTGCAATCGCCGGAGCGGTGAAGCGCAGGCCGTCCATCTTGTTGCCCGCGACGGCAACAAACATGTCGCCGGGTTTGACCGCGCGGCTGTCCGCCGTCACCCCGCCGACATCGAGATCGGCATGGCGCGGATCGAATTCCGCATCAGCGGGCAAAAGTTCACGAAGCTTCATGTCAAGCTTCTTGTTAGTTTCGCTTCTTGTTTGTTTCTTGGCGGCAAAACCGGCATTGCGGCCACCGCCTTATCTGGTTTCCTTCACCGAGGCCAATATCAACTGATCGGCCGTCGGCAGATCCATTCGCGGCTCGATGCCGAGAAGCGGCGCAATGCGGGCAACCACGGCGCCGCCAGTCGGAACCGCGTTCCACCCCGACGTGGTGAAGCCATGTGTTTCAGGCGTAGCATGCGGCTCGTCGAGCATGATCAAAAGCAAATAATGCGGCCGATCGGCCGGCATGACGGCCATGAAATCGGTTAGAACCTTGGCCTTGGAATACCGGCCGTTGATCACTTTGTCCGCGGTTCCGGTTTTGCCGCCGATGTAATAGCCAGGCACGTCCGCCTTGGCCGCCGTACCCTTTTCAACGTTCAACCGCATGAGGTAGCGCATGATCGCGCTGGTGTCCGGCTTGATGACGCGCGCGCCGAGCGCTTGCGCGTCGGCCTCGGAGCGCTTGAGAAACGTCGGTGGAATGAGAATGCCGCCGTTCATCAGCGCGGCCACGCCCATGGCGGCTTGCAGAGGCGCGACCGAAAGGCCGTGACCGAACGCGATCGTGGCGGTATTCAGCGGACTCCAGTGCTTCGGCAGGATCGGTTCGGCGCTTTCGGGAAGTTCGGTGCGCAGGCGATCAAGCTGACCCATTTTTTTCAGAAACGCCCTATGCGCATCGACGCCGACAGCGAGCGCCATGCGCGCAGCGCCGATATTCGACGAGTAGGTGAAAATTTCCGGCACCGAAAGAATGCGGTGCTGCGGCTCGAAATCGTGGATGTCGAATCTGCCCATGTGCAATGGCATGCGGGCATCGAACGTCGATTTGAGCGTGGCTTCGCCCGAATCGAGCGCCATCGCGATGGTGAAGGCTTTGAACGTCGATCCCATTTCGAACACGCCGGTTGTCAGCCGATTGATGCGTGAGGGGTCGAGCGCGTCGTGCGGATTGTTGGGATCGTAATCCGGTTCCGACACCATGGCGACCACTTCGCCAGTGCGCACGTTGAGAACGAGACCGGCGGCGGCGACCGCGCTGAACTTTTTGCGCGCCGCTGTAAGCTCGTCATGCAAAGCGTGCTGAACGCGCAAATCCACCGCCAGCTGAACGGGGTTTTGCAACCGATCCGTGGCCAGGCCGGCCATGTGCAAGGCAGCCAGTCCTTGGCCATCGAGCCACTTCTCGATGCCAGCTATGCCCTGATTGTCTATGTTCACATGACCGATCAGGTGCGAAATCTCGGCGCCGTTGGGATAGTCGCGCTTGTTCTCATTCAAAAAGCCAATGCCCGGCAAACCCTGCCGATAGATCTCACGCTGCTGTTCCGGCGCGATGTCGCGGCGCAGCCAAACGAATCCGCGCTTGGACGAAAGCCGCTCCCGCAATTCCGTGGCGTCGAGATCGGGCAGGTCCGCGGTAAGCAGTTCGGCCGCTTCGTCGACGTCGATGAGCCGGCGAGGCTCGGCATAAAGCGACGGGACGCGAACGTCCGTCGCCAGCACTTCGCCGTTGCGATCGAGAATATCGGGCCGCGCCGTTGCGATAGCATCGCTCGACACGACGCGATGCGGCGTATGACTGTTGGACGCGATCGCGAACATCACCAGGCGCACGGCGATGACGGCATACACCGCGGCGAAAGCGACGATCGCCAAGCCGATCCGCGCCCGCGCCTTGGCAGGACGGTCGACCGTGCTGCCGTAGAGCACTTTGCCGGCCAGCCATTGCCGCCAGGCCATGCTGGGCAGCCGCAGCAACGACCGTGCGACGACCTTTGGCGCCGGGAGGGGTTCTGCGACTGCGTTCATTGTCGCGGGACCCCGATTGCGCCGCCGTGCGCGTCATTTTGCGCAGGCGGTTTACCGTTACGATTTGGCGTGACGGTTGCCGAAATGATTCGGGTCGTGTTCGGCTGCTCAAGATCGTCGATCATCCCGCCGATCGGATCGGCGCGATCCGCGACGCCTTGCAGCGGCCCTTCCGGAAGCCGATCGAGCGTGTCGAACTGCGTGGGGGCGACAGGTTGGAGGTGCAAAAACCGTTTGCCGAGAGCTTCGATCCGCTCCGGGTTGTCGAGCTGCTCCCACTCGGCGCGCATCGCCGCGATCCTGTCGCGTTCTTGGCGCACCTCGCCTCGTAGTTTGGCCAAGCGTTCAGCCTGCACGGTGGCATCGTATTTGATTCGATAGACATAGGCTGCGGCGAGCACCAACGCGCAGATCACGACGAGGTTGAGAAGCCGCAGGATCATCGCCGCCCCCGCAGCGCGTCTGCGATGTTCGGCAGCAGCGGCAGCAGATTTTCAATGGCGGTCGAACGCGAGGGCGCGTCGGTTCGCTCCGCCGCGCGCAATTTTGCCGAACGGGCACGTGGATTATCGGCGAGCTCGGATTGCTCGGGCGTTTGCGGCCGCTGGGTGAGAACGCGGAAAGTCGGCGGCGGCGCCGCCAGTTCGGGCCGGTGACGCGATCCGCCCGGCGCGCGGCTGCGTTCGCCGAGGAAGGTTTTGACGATGCGATCTTCCAGCGAATGAAAAGTGACCACCACGAGCCGGCCGGACGGTTTGAGCATACGTTCAGCGGCGGCGAGGCCGAGCGCCAGTTCGGCAAGTTCTTCGTTGACGAAAATGCGCAGCGCCTGGAAGGTTCGCGTCGCCGGATGGATCGCGCCCTCGCGCGCATGCACCACGCCGCCGACGATATCGGCCAGCGCGAGCGTCGAATCGATCGCCTGTTTGCTCCGGGCGGCCACGATTGCGCGCGCCACCGAACGGGCGTGCTTTTCCTCTCCCAGGCGCGCGATGATTGCGGCGAGGTCTCGCTCGCTGGCTCTGGCGACAACGTCCGCCGCCGTCGGCCCGCTGTGTCCCATCCGCATATCGAGCGGTCCGCCGAGCCGGAATGAAAACCCGCGCGCGGCCTCGTCGAGCTGCATGGATGAAACGCCGAGGTCGAACACGACACCGTCCGCTAGGTTCGCTTTGCCCAGGATCGAGTCCAGATTCGAGAAGCGGTCTTCGACCAGATCGAGCCGGCCCTGCGCCGCTTCAACGAGCGGCGCGCCGGCCACGATCGCGTTCCGATCGCGATCAATGCCGACCACGCGCGCGGCCGGTGTTTGCAGAATTGCACGCGCATAGCCGCCGCCGCCGAACGTGGCGTCGACATAAAGGCCGTCAGGCTTGACAGCGAGCCATTCGATCACGCGGCGGGCGAGCACGGGAATGTGACGAGCCGGTCCGCCAGCGACAGCTTTGCTGTCGCTGCTCGTCATCATTCCCGCGCTCCGAGCGGTTTTGCCGCCATCCGGTTGCCCAGCTCGCGTTTGAAGGCGCGAACCTTCTCGGTGGCCTCCGCGAGTTCCGCGCGAAACCGGCCAGGCTCCCAGATTCGAAATTTGTGGCCGAGACCGACAAATGTCGCCGTGTCGATAATCCCGGCATGCGCCTTGAGGCTGTCGGTCAGCACGACGCGGCCTTCGCCGTCGATCTTGAGCGTCTCGCTTGTGCCGTAGAGCGACAGGGCAAATTGTTCGCGTTGATCCGAATACGGCGGATAGCCGGAAATCAGAGCCTCGATCTCCGCCAGTAAAGCATTGCCGCCTGCGTCCAGAGCGGGCCGATCGAGCGCCGGATAGCAATAAAGGCCTTCGAAACCGTCGCGCGCCAAAACGTTCCGAAAGGACGCCGGAACTGAAACGCGCCCCTTGGCATCCAGAGGGAGCATGTAGTGGGACACAAAACGGTCCATCTCGCCCCTCGCCCGGCGGCGGTTTGGACGCGCGTGACCGCCGCGCTGCCCGTCGCGCTTTTGGCCGGAGGATGCCCCAAGCCGCAAAAAGCTGTGGGAATAAATGGGCTATCATGGGAGCTCTTGGCAGTCAACAACATGCCGAGACCGGACTCGGCAGTTCGAGCAACGTCGATTAGCGAATGGCAACCTTAAGGAATGGTTGAAGGGTAAGCCCCCCACACCCTCTGCGCCCCGAGGTTCCGGCGCGGTGAC
>Ga0306920_100014932_pt1 | contig 10623 bp, 10 predicted proteins | sample flu12Cox44000170_FD_204666 | JGI IMG/M metagenome (GOLD analysis project Ga0306920, IMG submission 204666) | Lab enrichment of tropical soil microbial communities from Luquillo Experimental Forest, Puerto Rico - flux4day.12C.oxic.44.000.170 (v2)... | ecosystem: Environmental > Terrestrial >... | reverse complement strand
GACGGCGGGCCCGGCGGAGGTGAGCGTGCGTGTCCCGCCGCCCGGCCCGGGGCGGCCCGTATCGTTCGTGTATCGGGTCAGCTGGTCCCCCGTCGACCAGAACGAGAACTGCTTCTTCGTAGGCAGTCTAGGCGGCACGAGCGCTTAGGGCAGACATATAACCGCTCACCTGGACGCCGGGGTCACGTGCGCTCGCCGCAGCCGCGTTCGCGGGCCAGCCGGAGCATGGCCTGCGTCAGCTGGGCGGTCGAGGGCGGCTCGGGCAGCCGCAGCGCGCCCTGGCTGGAGAAGGCGCCGAGGGCCAGGGCCACGAACCGCCGCCAGGCGTCGGGCGCGTCGGCCCGGGTGGCGTGCATGACCGCGGAGGTGGAGATCAGCAGCAGTACGAGGTCCTCGCGGACGAAGTCCTCGCGCAGCGTGCCCTGGGCCTTGGCGCGGTCGATGAGCGTGACGAGCAGCTCGTTGGCCGTCCGGCGGAGCTGCTCGACCTGCTCGTCCTCGGATAGCATCATGGACAGCAGGTCGGACAGGCCGCGGTCGTCGGCTTGCAGCTCGCAGATTCGCTCGACCCAGCCGGCGAAGCCGGCCCAGGGATCGGGGACGGTGAGCGCCTGCCGGGCCGCATCGACGTATTCGGCGACCTTGTCCACGAGCGCGGCCGCGATCAGCTTCTCCCGGGTGGGAAACCGCCGGTACAGCGTGGCGATGCCGACGCCGGCCCGGGCGGCGATGGCCTCGAGCGGCGCTTCCAGTCCCTGCTCGGCGAACACGTCCCTGGCCACGGCGACGATGGCGTCCCGGTTGCGCGCCGCGTCGGCCCGCAGCGCGCGTTCGGGCTGGTGGCGGGCTGTCACGCATCCCATGCTAACGGATGTGGAGGGTACCCTCCGGACTTAGCGGCGACCCCGGTTCGGACGGGCTGCGGGCCGATGAGGCGAGCCTGCCGATGACGACGGTCGCGCTCAGATCCGCCGAAGTCACCACCCGCGGGCTCAGGCCGCTGTCCGCGAAGGCTGCCGCCGCCCGCGGCGCCTGGCGCTCGCTGGTCTCGATCAGCAGGTAGCCTCCGCGGGCCAGCCAGGCGGGCGCCCCGGCGGCGACACGCCGCAGCACGTCCAGCCCGTCGGCCCCGCCGTCGAGCGCGACCAGCGGCTCGTGCGCCCGCGCCTCCGCGGGCAGCAGCCCGATCTCCCCCGACGGCACGTACGGCACGTTGGCGGCCAGGATGTCCACCCGGCCCCGGAGCCTGCCGGGCAGCGGCTCGTACAGGTCGCCCTGGTAGACATGCCCGGGAACGTTCCGCCGGGCGCAGCGCACGGCGTCCGGGTCGATGTCGACGGCGTGCACCTCGGCCCGGTCCACGGTCGCCGCGAGCGCGGCGCCGACGGCGCCCGTGCCACAGCACAAGTCGACGATGACGACACGCGGCCGGGTCGGGGGGGTACTGGGGGGTCCGGGGGGTACGAGGGGGTGGACAACCCCCCCGCGCGCGGGGGGTTCCGGGGGGTCGTCCCCCCGGGCTAGCACCGTCCCCCCGGGGCCAACACCGTCCCCCCGGCCCAGCAGGGCGGCCTGCGCGACGAGGAACTCCGTGCGGCGGCGCGGCACGAAGGTCCCCGGGTCGACGGCTATCCGCAGCCCGTAGAACTCCGCCCAGCCCAGGACCTGCTCGATCGGCAGGCCGGCGGCGCGGCGGCTCACCATCACCTCGAGCTCACCGGGGTCCCGGGCCGTGGAGATGAGCAGCCGGGCCTCATCCTCGGCGAAGACGCAGCCCGCGGCGCGGAGCCTGGCCACGATGTCGGTGTCTGGGCCTGGCACGCCTCATACCCGCTGGTAGCGAACGTAGACGACGCGCGAGCCGAACGTCCGGGTCTCGACCAGCTCGAGGTCGAGCCTCGCCTCCAGCGGCGGGAAGTACGCGGTACCGCCGCCCAGCACAACGGGGTGGACGAACTGCCGGTACTCGTCGATGAGGTCCAGTTTGATCAGCGTGCCGGCCAGGCCGGCGCCGCCGACGGATACCACCGCGTCTCCCGGCTGCCCGGTCAGAGCGGCGGCCTCGGCGGCCACGTCGTCCGTGGCCAGCCTGGCGTTGCCCTCGACCTGGCCCAGCGTCCTGGAGAACACGACCTTCCGCATGGCCTTCCATATCCGGGCGAACTCCAGGTCACGGGGGTCGGACCGGGTCGTCTCCGCGCTCTCCCAAGGCAGCATGTCCTCGTACAGCCCGCGCCCGCACAGGTGCGCGCCGATCCGGCGCGTCTGCTCGTTGTGGAACCTCATCAGCTCCTCGTCGGGCGCTGACCAGCTGATGTCGCCGTCGGGCCCGGCGATGAAGCCGTCCAGCGAGACGCTCATCGAGTAGATCAGCTTGCGCATCGGAACAACCCCCGTGGTGCCGCTAGCCCGCCCTGAGCAGCGATCGGAGCACGTACTGCATGATGCCGCCGTGCCGGTAGTAGTCGGCTTCGCCCGGCGTGTCAATCCGGACGACGGCGCGGAATTCATGGCCGTCGGCCGTTACCACCACCTCGTTCGGGATAGTTCCTGAATTCAGTTCGGTGATGCCGCGGATGTCGAAGGTCTCCCGTCCGGTCAGGCCGAGCGACGCGGCCGACTCGCCGGGGCGGTACTGCAGCGGCAGCACGCCCATGCCGATCAGGTTGGACCGGTGGATGCGCTCGAACGACTCGGCGAGAACCGCGCGCACGCCGAGCAGCAGCGTGCCCTTGGCGGCCCAGTCGCGGGACGAGCCGGAGCCGTACTCCTTGCCGCCCAGGACGATCAGCGGGGTGCCGTCGGCGATATACCGGCGGGAGGCGTCATAGATCGTCATCTGCTCGCCGTCCTTGACGGTCAGGCCGCCCTCGGTGCCCGGCGCGAGCTGGTTGCGCAGCCGGATGTTGGCGAACGTGCCGCGGATCATCACCTCGTGGTTGCCGCGCCGCGACCCGTAGGAGTTGAAGTCCTTTCGCTCGACGCCGTGGTCGGTCAGGTAGCGGCCCGCCGGGCTGTCCGTCTTGATCGCGCCGGCCGGGGAGATGTGGTCGGTGGTCACCGAATCGCCGAGCATGGCCAGGACCCGCGCGCCACCGATGTCGGTGACCGGCTCCGGCTCGACCGGCATGCCGTCGAAGTACGGCGGGCGGCGCACGTAGGTCGACTCGTCGTCCCAGGCGAACGTGTCACCCTCGGCGACGCGCAGGCCGCGCCAGCGCTCGTCGCCCTCGAAGACGTCGGCGTAGTCGCGGGTGAACATCTCCTCGGCCACGGCGTCGCGGACGACGGCGGCGACCTCCTCGGGGGACGGCCAGATGTCGGCCAGGTAGACCGGCCGGCCTTCGGGATCGGAGCCCAGCGGCTCGTGGCCCAGGTCGATATCCATCGTCCCGGTCAGCGCGTAGGCGACCACCAGCGGCGGGGAGGCCAGGTAGTTCAGCTTGACGTCCGGGTTGATGCGGCCCTCGAAGTTCCTGTTCCCTGACAGCACCGAGACGACGGCCAGGTCGTGGTCGTTGACCGCCTCGCTGATCGCGGGCGGCAGCGGCCCGGAATTGCCGATGCAGGTGGTGCAGCCGTAGCCGACCAGGTTAAAGCCGAGCTTGTCCAGGTAGGGCAGCAGCCCGGCGCGCTCGTAGTAGTCCATGACCACCTTGGACCCGGGCGCCAGCGTGGTCTTCACCCACGGCTTGCGGTTCAGGCCGCGTTCGACGGCATTTTTGGCCAGCAGGGCGGCGCCGACCATGACCGAGGGGTTGGACGTGTTCGTGCAGGAGGTGATGGCCGCGATCACCACGCTGCCGTGGTCGACGCTGGTCGTGGTACCGTCTTCCAACCTCACCTGGATCGGCTTGGACGGCCTGGTCCCGTCGCCCGCGGCCACCGGGTCCGAGGCGGGGAAGGTACCGGCCAGGCCGTTGTCCAGGCCGGCTTCGGGCACGTAGTCCGGCAGCGCGTCACGGAAGGCGGTCTTGGCGTCGGCGAGCGTGATCCGGTCCTGCGGCCGCTTGGGGCCGGCGATCGACGGGACTACGGTGGACAGGTCAAGGGTGAGCTCTTCGGAATACCGCTTCTCGCGGGTCCTGGGGTCGTGCCAGAGGCCCTGCTCCTTGGCGTAGGCCTCGACCAGCTGCAGTTGTTCCCGCGGGCGGCCGGTGAGGGCCAGGTAGTCCAGGGTGTTCTGGTCGATCGGGAAGATCGCGCAGGTGGAGCCGAACTCCGGGGACATGTTGCCGATCGTGGCCCGGTTGGCCACCGGCACCGCGGCCACGCCCTCGCCGTGGAACTCGACGAACTTGCCGACCACGCCGCGGCGGCGCAACAGCTCGGTGATGGTGAGCACCAGGTCCGTCGCGGTCGCGCCGCTCGGCAGTTCGCCGGTCAGGCGAAACCCGACCACCTTCGGGATGAGCATGGAAACCGGCTGGCCGAGCATGGCGGCCTCGGCTTCGATGCCGCCGACGCCCCAGCCGAGTACGCCGAGGCCGTTCTGCATGGTGGTGTGCGAGTCGGTGCCCAGGCAGGTGTCGGGGTAGGCCACGCCGCCGCGGGTCATCACGACGCGGGCCAGGTACTCGATGTTCACCTGGTGCACGATGCCGGTGCCCGGCGGGACCACCTTGAACTGGCTGAACGCCTGCTGGCCCCAGCGCAGGAAGCCGAACCGCTCGCGGTTGCGGGCGAACTCGATCTCGACGTTCCTGGTGAACGCGTCGGGCCGGCCGAACACGTCGGCCACCACGGAATGGTCGATGACCAGTTCGGCCGGGATGAGCGGGTTGATCTTGGCCGGGTCGCCGCCCAGCGCCCGCATGGCCTCCCGCATCGCGGCCAGGTCGACGACGGCGGGCACGCCGGTCAGGTCCTGCAGGATGACCCGGGCCGGGGTGAACGCGATCTCGGTGTCGGGCTCCCTGCTCGGGTCCCATCGGGCCAGCGCGGTGATGTGGTCGGCGGTGATGTTGACGCCGTCCTCGTGGCGGAGCAGGTTCTCGAGCAGGATCTTCAGGCTGAACGGAAGCGTTTGCGATCCTTCCGCGGCGTCCAGCCGGTAGATCTCGTACTGCCCGCCCGCGGCCTGAAGGACCGCCCGGCTGCCGAAGCTGTTCGCCGTCATCGTCCCTGAGCCTCCTCGCTCGCACCTCGCCTACACCCAACCTACAGTATCTCGATATCAAGCTACTTGGGGGAGCTCGGCCAAGAAATCTCGATATCAAGGTACTTAGCGGGGGATGGCGCCCGGAGTTCAGCCCCAGTCCGCTGGATCGGGCCGGCCGTCGGCTCCCGAGGCCGGGCGGGCCTGCTCGCGCGACCGTTGCGGCAGCCGGGCGCGGCGGCCGATCACGACGACGGCGACCAGGGCTCCGATGGCGCCGAACAGGAGGCGGGTGGCCGTGGCTATCAGGAGGATCGCCTCCACGATCAGGGCGGCCGCCTGCCGGATGCGGTCCCGTCTGGTGGCCAGGTGCTCCCAGGAAGGCATGTGCTGGCCCGCTGAGAGCCTGCCGAATACGCTCAGCTTCTCGGCAAGCTGGGGATCGGACCGGAGCATCCGGGCTTCTATGCGGTGGAGCTGATGCCGCTGGCGGCGGTTAAGGCTCATGAGGTGCTCCCGAACTGGGGTCTGCTGCTGGGTCAGCGGACGGCGCGAGGCCGTCCAGCAGCCCGGGGTGCGGGTCCTGGTACGGTCAGGGCCCGCACCCGCGGGCGGTCAGCGGCGGGCTGGCCGGCGCATGGCGACGGCGGCGAGGCCGGCGATCGCCACGGCGATCAGCACACCGCCGGCCCAGCTGTTGGACCAGTACATCGGGTCAGCGATGGGGTGCTTCTGGTTGAGGATGGGACCGGCGATGATCAGCCAGACGCCCAGCAGAGCGGCGCCAAGCTGCAGGCCGGCGAAGCCGCGTGGGCCGACCAGGGCGAAGGCGCCCACGCCGGCCACCGCCAGTCCGGAGACCAGGTTGACGATGGTGGCGTTGTTGCCGGCGTACTGGAGGGTGATGAGCCACGGGGACAGGGCGACCCATACCCCGGTCAGCAGCCCGAACACGGCGAACACCTGGGCGCCGAGGTCGCTCACGGTGGCCGGTAGCCCGTACTCGGCGGGGCCGACGGCCATGGCCGGGGCGGCCTGGACCGGTGCTCCGTCGGATTCCGGACGACGGATGAGTGGCGTGGACATGACATGTTTCCTTTCTTCCGCCGGCGGGCGATGACTCCCCGCTGCGCCGCTTGTGGCGAGCCGAGTGGGGGGCGGGGCGACCGCCGTGGATACCGTTCGCCCTCGCGCTTCGAGCGTCCCGCCGGGGTGGGTGAACCGTCGTCGCACACATCGTGCGATCCGGTGGCTTGATGCGACCCTCAGCTGGCCAGTCTGCGCGAAGAGGGCGCGAGCAGGCCGAGGGCGCGGGCCCGCTCCACGGTCTCGTGGCGGGTGTGCGTGCCGAGCTTGGTGTACAGGTGGCGCATGTGCGTCTTGACGGTGTACCAGGAGACCACCAGCTCGTCGGCGATCTCGCGCGCGGAGAGGTTGGTGGGCAGATAGCGCAGGACGCGGATTTCGCTGTCACTCAGCGCCTCGCGCGGCGATAGCGGCGCCCTGGTCGGTTCGGCGGGCCTGCCTTCCCCCGTATTCAGGTTCAGGATCCGCCAGATCAGCGAGGCGTGCGCGGTGCCGTGCCGGGGCAGGCGCTCGAGCAGCCGCGGCACGGGATGCAGGAGGAACGGCAGGACCGCGCCGTCGGGCTCGGCGATGTCCAGCGCGCGCTCCAGGGCGCGCCCGGCGGCCGCCACGTCGCCGAGCACATCGCGCGCGGTCGCCTCCAGCAGGAGCGCCTCACTCACCGAGGCTCGGTTGGTCACGGGCGCGGAACCGTCGATGACCGGCCCGAGGGCGAGAGTCGCCGCCCGCGCGTCGTCCTGGGCGAGCCGCAGCGCCGCCAGGGTGGCGCGCATCTCCACTGTTTCGCGTTCTTTGTCGTTGAGTTCGGCCAGGGCCTGCTCGACGCGTTCGGTCGCGCCCGTCCGCAGCAGGGTCCGCAGCAGCAGTGCGCGCAGTCGCGTAGCGAGCGGGTGCGGCGCGACGAGCCGCGCCGCCTGCCGCTCACCGGCCCGGAAGGCGGCCAGCGCATCCTCGTCACGGCCGCGCGCGAGCTCGAACTCCGCCCGCACGTAGTGCAGCGCCAGCGCTCCGGCGGGCTGGGCTTCCTCTCTCACGGCGCGCTCGGCGCGCTGGATCCACGGCTCGGCCTCCTCGAGCCGTCCCTGCCCGACCAGCGCGGCACCCAGCGCCAGATAGGCGCCACCCGCGAACGGGTCCTCGGTCCAGCCGTGCCGCCTGGCCAGTTCGATCGCCTGCGTGCCGGGCTCCACGCCCAGCGCAGAGGACCGCAGCGTCTCGGTGACCGCCTGGAACACGAGGCTGCTGAACTCGAGGTACGGTCGCCCGATCCGGTGCGCCAGCGCCCTGGCCTGTTCGAGATGCTGCTGTGCTGCTTCGAACCTGGCCGTCCAGAATTCGGTGGTGCCGAGGCCGAGCAGCGCTATCGCGCGCAGCTCCTCACCCAGTCCCATCTGCGCCGCCGCCAGGGTCCCGGCCGGCTCGAGCAGCCGCCGCGCCTCCTCGACGACGACCGGGACGTCGCCGCGCAGCCGGGCCAGGTTGAGCCGCAGCATGACGAGCATGACCTGCAAGCGCCCGTGCCGGTCCGCGGCCACTGACGCCGCTCCTTCTTCGGCCAGCTGGAGGTTGCGCTCGGCCTCCTCGAACGATCCCTGGTCCAGCTCGCGCGCGGCCAGCAGCGCGGTCAGCTCGGCGTCGGCCGCGATCACCCCGGCCGGGAACCCGGCCAGCAGCTCGTCCGCGGTGGCCGCCCGGCCGTCGAGGACCAGGCCGAACCAGTGGTCGGACAGCGTGCGAGCGGCCAGGCACCAGTCCCGCGCCGCCTGGGCGTGCCGGACCGCCTCGACCGGGAACCCGTGCTCGGCAAACCAGCCGGCCGCCGCGCCGTGCAGCCGGGCCACCTCGTCCTGGGCGGTATCAAGCAGCTCGAGCTGGAGGAGGTCGGCGAACAGGGGATGGTAACGGAACCAGGACCGGTGCGCGTCCAGCGCGACCACGAACGCGTTCGCCTGTTCCAGCTCCCGCAGGATCCGCCCGCCGCCTGAGCTCCCGGTCAGCAGGTCGGCGAGCTCGCCGTTCACCCGCTCCAGCACCGACGTCCGGACCAGAAGCCGCCTGACCTGCTTCGGCTGGCGCCCCAGGACCTCGGCCAGAAGGTACTCGGCCACCGTCCGCTCGCTGCCGGAGAACCCCGCGGCGAACAGTTCCGGATCCGGGTGCCCGGCCAGCGACAGCGCCGCCAGCCGCAGTCCCGCCGCCCAGCCCTCGGTCCGGTCGTGCAAGATCGCCAGGGCCTGATCGGACAGCCGCACCCCGGCCGCGTCCAGCAGGTCGCGTGATTCGTCGAGCGTGAAGCGGAGGTCGGCGGCGCGGATCTCGGTCAGCTCCCCGTCCAGCCGGAGCCGGTGCAGGCCCAGCTGCGGGTCACGGCGGCTGGCGAGCACGAACCGCAGCTCCGCCGGCGCGCGCATCATCAGCAGCTCGAGCTGGCGGAGCGCGTGTGCGGAACGCAGCTCGTGCAGGTCGTCGATCACCAGCCAGACCGGTTCGGGCAACGAGTGGACGTCCTCGAGCAGCCGCTCCACGATCGCCCACCCGTTCAGATCGGGCGCGGCGGTCAGCGGCCTCACCAGCTCAGACCCGGGTCCGGTAGCCCGCAGGGCGTCGGCCACCGAGATCCAGAACCGCTGCGGATGCCGCTCCTCGCCGTGCACGGGTACCCAGGCTGCCCGCTTTTCCAGACCTGCCTCGGCGATCCAGGAGCGCAGCAAGATCGTCTTCCCGCTGCCGGCCGGCGCCGACAACACCGTCACGCGTCCCGCCCCGGTGAGCCGGGCGAACAGCGCACGGCGGGCAACCACGCTCTGGACGGCGGCAGCCGCCCTAGGCTCAGGCCCCCCGAGGTGATGACCACCCGGCATATTCATCACCAACATGGCACGGCGGCGGAAAACTCCCCGCGGATAGCACAGGCCGTGCGATGACCACTCACCCACCGCGCGGCCATCCTTGGTGCACCGAAAGGAGTCCGATGACCTGCGAGGAGCGCGCTCCGCAGCGGCAGAACTACGAGATCCGTGTTCGCGGCCGCCTCGGGGCCGTGATGCTGCGCGCGTTCCCAGCCCTGGCCGCGCGGACGCAGGGCGGGGATACGCTGCTGGTGGGTTGCCTCCAGGACCAGGCTGCGGTGTACGGCGTGATCACGAGGCTTGAAGCGCTCGGGCTGGAGCTGCTCGAGCTCCGCCGGCTTTCGTGACACCACCGTCCGTTCCGTATAAAAAGTTTTCTATCTTTACCGAACGGTCCGTGGTGCTTGCCTGCGGGCCCCGGTATCCGGCCACGAGAGGACGTCAGCGGAATGCGCTTCGCGATCAAGACCCGGCCCGAGCACCAGACGTGGGAAGAGATCCGCGACGCGTGGATCGCGGCGGACGAGATCCCGCTGTTCGAGTCGGCGTGGAACTGGGATCACTTCTACCCGCTGACCGGCGACCTGACCGGGCCGAACTTCGAGGCCTGGACGATGCTGGCCGCGATGGCGCAGGCGACCCGGCGGATCAGGCTGGGCTGCCAGGTCACCGGCATGGTCTACCGTCACCCGGCTGTGCTGGCCAACATGGCGGCGACCGTCGACATCATCTCCGGCGGCCGGCTGGAACTCGGCCTGGGTGCCGCCTGGAACCAGATGGAGTGCGACGCCTACGGGATCGACCTGCCGCCGCTGCGCGAGCGGTTCGACCGGTTCGACGAGGGCGTGGAGGCCATCATCGCGCTGCTGAGCCAGACCACCACCACGTTCGCCGGCCGGTACGTCAGGCTCACCGAGGCCAGGTGCGAGCCGAAGCCGGTGCAGCAGCCGCACCCGCCTGTCACCATCGGCGGCAGCGGTCGCAAGCGCACGCTGCGCACGGCGGCGCGCTGGGCCCAGCAGTGGAACACCATCGTCGACAGCCCCGAGCAGTGGCTCGAGCTGAAACAGGTGCTGGCCGGGCACTGCGCCAGCATCGGGCGGGACGTGAGCGAGATCACGTGTTCGGTCAACGTGCGCATCGGGGCGGACGGGAACCTGGAGCCGGCGGTGGCGGCGGCGGCCGCCTACCGCGACGCCGGTGCAGACCTGGTCATCCTGAACCTGCCGCTCCACCCGAAGCCCGATTCCCTCAAGCCACTAGCGGAAGCGCTCGGCCCGCTGGCCTGAGGGGCCTGGTTCGGCGGCCAGGCGCTCGTGCACGGCGCGGCTAGCTTCGGCGATCAAGGGCGGCACGCCGAGCCCGGTGAGCATATCCACGGCCGCCTCCATCTCGGCCGTCCGGCGCAGCGCGTGCCTGCGGGTGCCCTCGGTGATCCGCTCCACGGTGCCCGGGCGGGCCTCGGCCAGTTCGGCGCATCCCGGCGCAGGCCGGATAGCCCGGGCCGGAAGGCGCCCACCGCGGCCTTCGCGCTGTTCACGCTGAGCACGAGGTCCGCGCCTCGCGCCGCCTCGGCCTCGCTGGCGGTAT
>Ga0306920_100014931_pt1 | contig 10624 bp, 19 predicted proteins | sample flu12Cox44000170_FD_204666 | JGI IMG/M metagenome (GOLD analysis project Ga0306920, IMG submission 204666) | Lab enrichment of tropical soil microbial communities from Luquillo Experimental Forest, Puerto Rico - flux4day.12C.oxic.44.000.170 (v2)... | ecosystem: Environmental > Terrestrial >... | reverse complement strand
GCCGCCAGGTTGACCGGCGTGTAGCTCACCCGGAACGGGTTGGTGAAGCCCTTGAGCTTGGGGATCCGCTGCATGAGGGGCAGCTGGCCACCCTCGAAGCCGGCCGGCACGGTGCCGCGGGCCTTCAATCCCTTGGTGCCGCGGCCGGCCGTCTTGTGGCCCTTGCCCCCGGTGCCGCGCCCGACGCGGCGCTTGGCCTTGGTGGCACCCTTGGGCGGCGCCAGGTCGTGGAGCTTCACTTCGCCACCTCCTCGACCCGCACCAGGTGCGGGACGCGGGCGATCATGCCCCGGATCTCGGGGCGGTCCGGCAGGTCGTTGGTCTGGCCGATGCCGCGCAGGCCCAGTGCCCGCAGCGTGCCGCGGTGCTTGGGCTTGGACCCGATGGCCGAGCGCGTCTGGGTCACGACCAGGTGGGGGGTGCCCGCGGTGCCCGCCGGCGCCTTCTTGGCGGCGGCGGCCTTGGCCGGGGCCTTGGTCTTGGCCGGAGCCGGCGCCTTGGTGGCCTTGGCGGCGGTGGCGGTGGCGGTCTTCTTGGCCGCCGGGGCTTTCTTCGTCGCCGCGGCCCTCTTGGCGGGTGCCTTCTTGGCCGGAGCCTTCGTCGCCTCTCCCGCGTCCGCTGCGTCCGCGGCGGTCACCTCGTCGGTGGTCTCGTCCGCCATGGTCAGCGGACCTCCGCCGCGTAGAGGTCCGTCTCGCGCTTGCGCTCGCGGTAAGCCCGCAGCACGCCGCCCGGCGTGACCTCGTCGGCCGCCTTGCCCCGCAGGTCGGCGACGTCGTCGGGACGCCGCAGCTGCTTGAGGCCGGCGATGGTGGCATGCGCCACGTTGATCCCGTTGGACGAGCCGAGCGACTTGGCCAGGATGTCGCGGATGCCCGCCATCTCCAAGATGTGGCGCGCCGCACCGCCGGCGATGACGCCGGTCCCCGGGGCGGCGGGTTTGAGCAGCACGCGGCCGGCACCGCTCTCGCCGATGACGGGGTGCACGATGGTGCTGCCGGCCAGGGGCACCTCGAAGACGTTCTTGCGCGCCTCTTCGATCCCCTTCTGGACGGCCAGCCCGGCCTCCTTGGCCTTGCCGTAGCCGAGGCCGACCTTGCCGTTGCCGTCACCGACGACCATGAGCGCGGCGAAGGAGAACCGCCGGCCACCCTTGACGACCTTGGCCACGCGGTTCACCTTGATGGTGCGCTCTTCGTATTGCGTGTCGACCATGCTCAGAACTCCAGTCCTTCGGCGCGCGCCGCATCGGCGAGGACCGCGACGCGTCCGTGGTAGACGAACCCCCCGCGGTCGAAGACCGCTTTGCTGATGCCGGCCGCCTTGGCGCGGGTCCCCAGAAGACGCCCCACCGATTCGGCGCCCGTCACGTTACCGCCCCCGTTCTTGGCCAAACCCGTACGCAACTCGGGGTCGACGGAGGAGGCCGCCGCGAGGGTGCGGCCGGTCGTGTCGTCGATGAGCTGGGCCGAGATGTGCTTGTTGGACCGGTGCACCGCCAGCCGTGGGCACTCCGGCGTGCCGTTCACGCGGATGCGGACGCGGGCGTGCCGCCGGAGGCGCAGCCGCGTGCGGTCGCTCGTGCGTGCCATTACTTCGCCGCCTTTCCAGCCTTGCGGATGACCCGTTCGTTGGCGTAGCGCACGCCCTTCCCCTTGTAAGGCTCTGGCTTGCGCAGCTTGCGGATGTCGGCGGCCACCTGGCCCACCTTCTCCTTGTCGATGCCCTTCACGATCACGCGGGTTGGGACCGGCACCTCGAAGGAGATCCCCTCTGGCGCGTCGACCGTCACCGGGTGCGAGAAGCCCAGCGCCAGCTCGAGCGCGTTGGGACCCCGTGCCGTGGCGCGGTAGCCGACGCCGACGATCTCGAGCTCCTTGGTGAAGCCCTCGGTCACGCCCGAGACCATGTTGGCGACCAGCGAGCGCGACAGGCCGTGCAACGCGCGGTGGCGCCGCTCGTCGTCGGGCCGGCTGACGACGAGGGTGTCGCCCTCCTGCGCGATGGAGATGCCCTGGGGCAGCGTGCGCTCGAGCGTGCCCTGCGGACCCTTGACCGACACCGTCGCCCCGCTGAGGGTGACGGTGACGCCGGAGGGCACGGCGATGGGCGAGCGTCCGACGCGTGACATCAGGCCTCCCCTCGGTGCGTGCCGTGGCTGCGGCGCGTCCTACCAGACATGGCAGAGCACCTCGCCTCCAAGGTGGCGCTGGCGCGCCTCGGAGTCGGTCAACAGCCCCTGGCTGGTGGAGACCACCGCCACGCCCATGCCGCCGAGCACCCGCGGCATCCCGTCGGCCCGGGCGTAGATGCGCAGACCGGGCTTGGAGACGCGCTTGATGCCGGCGATCGTCCGCGTGCGGTCCTGGGCGTACTTCATCATGATCTCGAGCGTGGTGCCGGGCTTGCCGACATTCGGCTCGACCGTGTAGCCCGCGATGAAGCCCTCGCGCTCCAAAATGGAGGCGAGCGACTCCTTCAACTTCGATCCGGGCATGCGAACGCTCTCGAACTGCGCGTGGTTGGCGTTGCGGATGCGCGTGAGCATGTCCGCGATGGGGTCGGTCATCGTCATGGTCGCCTACCAGCTGGCCTTCGTGACACCGGGCACCTCACCCGCATGCACCATGACGCGCAAGCAGATGCGGCAGAGCCCGAACTTGCGGTAGACGGCCTTGGGCCGCCCACACCGCTGGCACCGGGTGTACGCCCGTACCTTGAACTTCGGGGTGCGCTGCTGCTTCTCGATCAGAGCTTTCTTGGCCATGGTGCTACCGGGTCTCCTGTCGGAACGGAAAGCCGGACGCTGCGAGGAACGCCCGTCCTTCCTCGTTGGTGCGTGCGGTCGTGACGATGGTGATGTCCATGCCGCGGGTCGTGTCGATCTTGTCGTAGTCGATCTCGGGGAAGATCAACTGCTCGGTGACGCCGAAGGTGTAGTTGCCGTGCCCGTCGAAGGACCGGGGCGAGAGGCCCCGGAAGTCACGGATGCGCGGGATGGCGAGGCTGAGCAGACGGTCGAAGAATTCCCAGGCGCGGTCGCCGCGCAGCGTCGCCTTGACGCCGATCGACTGTCCCTCGCGCAGCTTGAAGCCGGCGATCGACTTCTTGGCTCGGGTCACGACCGGCTTCTGGCCGGTGATGACCTCGAGGTCGCGCTGGGCCCCCTCAATGAGCGAGGCCTGCTGGGTGGCCCGGCCGACGCCCATGTTGATGACGATCTTCTCGAGCCGCGGCACCTCCATGACGTTGCCCAGTCCGAGCTCGGACTTCAGCTGGTCGCGCACCTCGGCGAGGTAACGCTCCTTGAGGCGCGGGCGCGACGGTGCGCTCACGTTGCTCACAGCGTCCTCCCGCACTTCTTGCAGATGCGCACCTTCTCTCCGTCGGCCTCGACGCGGTAGCCGACGCGGGTCGGTTGGTTGCAGCTCTTGCAGACCAGGGCGACGTTCGAGACGTCGATCGGCATGAACTTGTCGATGATCCCGCCCTGCTGGGTCGCGCGCGTCGGCTTGCTGTGACGCTTGGCCACGTTGACGCCCTCGACGATGACCCGGTTCTTGTCGGGGATCGCCCGCACCACCTCGGCGGTGCGGCCCTTGTTCTTGCCGGTCATGACCCGGACCGTGTCTCCCTTTTGGATACGCACTAGAGCACCTCCGGGGCCAGCGACACGATGCGCATGAACCTCTTGTCCCGCAGCTCACGCCCGACCGGGCCGAAGATGCGGGTCCCACGCGGCTGCTGCTGATCGTTGATGAGCACCGCGGCGTTCTCGTCGAAACGGATGTAACTCCCGTCGGGGCGGCGCTTCTCCTTCTTGGTGCGCACCACGACGCACTTGACGACGTCACCCTTCTTCACGGCGGCACCAGGAATGGCGTCTTTGACCGTGGCCACGAAGACGTCGCCGATGCTGGCGTAGCGCCGGCGCGAGCCGCCGAGCACGCGGATGCAGAGCACCTCGCGTGCGCCGGAGTTGTCGGCCACCCGGAGCCGGGATTCCTGCTGGATCATCGGGCGCGCTCCACCACTTCGGTCAGGCGCCAGCGCTTGAGCTTGGAGAGCGGCCGGGTCTCTTGCACCCGGACCCGGTCCCCCACCTTGGCGGTGTCCTCGGCGTCGTGGACGTAGAGCTTCTTCGTGCGCTGGACCGTCTTGCCGTACCTGGGGTGACGCACGCGCTCGACCACCGCGACCACCACGGTCGACGACATGGCGTCGGAGACGACGATGCCCTCACGGACCTTGCGCCGGTTGGGGCGCGTGCCGGCGGCCTCGGGCTCGGCCGCGGGCGTGGTCGCCGCGGTGGCGGCTGCCGTAGGCGGCGCGGGCGGGGGCTCTTCGGCCGGCAGCTCGGCGGCCGCCTCAGCCTGGACCGCCTCGAGGGCCTGCTCGGCGTCGGCCGCCGCCGCCTTGGCGGCGTCGAGCGCGTCGCTCTCGGCGGTCGTCTGCTCGGTGTTCTCGGTGTCGTCGGCCATCAGGCCTCTTCCTCTTCCTCGTCGAATTCGTCGTCGCCGTGGTCGTGGTCGTGCGCAGCCTCGGCGGCGGCGGCCTTGGCGGCCGCCTTCTCCTCACGCTCGGCGTCCTCGGCGGCGAGCTTGGCCCGGGCCGCCTCGTGCTCCTCGGCGCTGGGGGCGATGTAGGCACCCTCGGCTTCGAGGATCTCGCGCGAACGCAGCACCGTCAGCATGCGGGCCACGTCGCGCTTGACCTGCCCGATGCGCGCCGGGTTGTCCAGCTGCCCCGTGGCGAGCTGGAAGCGAAGGTTGAACAGCTCGCGGCGCGACTCGCCCAGGCGGGCGGCCAGCTCGTCGCCGTCGAGCATGGAGAGGTCGTGCGCAGTGGGCATCAGACCGCCACCTCGGCGTGCCCATGGGTGCCCGGGCGAACGACGAAGCGCGCCTTGAAGGGAAGCTTCTGGATGGCACGCTCCATGGCGGCACGGGCCAGCGGTTCGTCGACACCGGCCAGCTCGAAGAGCACACGACCGGGGTGCACCACGGCGACCCAGAACTCCGGGTTGCCCTTGCCCGAGCCCATGCGGGTCTCCGCCGGCTTCTGGGTGATCGGCTTGTCGGGGAAGACCCGGATCCAGACCTTCCCACCACGCTTGACGTGTCGAGTCATGGCGATACGGGCGGCCTCGATCTGGCGCGCGGTGAGCCAGCCCGGTTCCGTCGCCTGAATGCCGAAGTCGCCGAACGTCACCGACGTCCCGCCCTTGGCCGCGCCGCGCAGGCGCCCGCGCTGGGTCTTGCGGTGCTTGACCTTCTTGGGCATCAGCATGTCAGTCGGACTCCTTGCGGAAGTGCGGCGCCTCGTGGTGCTCGTGGCGACTCTGGCGCTCCATCTCCTCGTCCTGGTTCAGCTGGCGCTCGAGGTCGTCGGGCTCGGTCGGCTGTGGCAGGAGGTCGACCACAGGCTGGTCGGAGTCGGTCTCCTCGTGCGTCTCCGGGGGCGCTTCGTCGCGGGCGCCGTTGACGGCGGCCGGCGCTTCGACTTCGGTCTCGACCTCGGTCTCGGTCTCCGCATCGGTTTCGGCATCGGTCGCGAATGTCTCGGCCCGGCGCCGGCCACCGCCTGCGGTAATGAGACGGCGCGGGCCGCTCTGGCCCGACGTCTCCCCGACGGCCATCGCGGCCTCCCGCGTGATCTTGTCCTCGATCGAAACCTTGTACGGGAGGATGTCGCCCTTGTAGATCCAGACCTTCACCCCCACGCGGCCCGACGTGGTGCGGGCCTCGCGGAACCCGTAGTCGATGTCGGCCCGCAACGTGTGCAGCGGGACGCGGCCCTCGCGGTACTGCTCCTTGCGCGACATCTCCGACCCGCCGAGGCGGCCCGAGCACTGCACCTTGATCCCCTGAGCGCCGGCCTTCTGGACCGTCTGGATGGCGCGCTTCATGGCCCGACGGAAGGCGACCCGGCGCACGAGCTGGTCGCAGATCCCCTGCGCGATCAGCGCGGCATCGAGCTCGGGCTGCTTGATCTCCTGGATGTTGAGCTGGATCCGGTTCTGCAGGCCGGTCATCTCCTCGAGGTGCTTCTTGAGCCGGTCGGCCTCGGCGCCGCGTCGTCCGATGACGATGCCCGGCCTCGCCGTGTGGATGTCGACGCGCAGGCGGTCACGAGTCCGTTCGACCTCGATGCGGCTGACTGCGGCGGCCTCCAGCTGCGTCATGAGGTAGTCGCGGATCTTCCAGTCCTCGACCACGAAGTCCTTGTAGTGGCGCTCCTCGAACCAGCGCGACTTCCAGTCCGTCGTGATCCCGAGCCGGAACCCGTAGGGGTTTACCTTCTGGCCCATCTACTCGCCCTTCTCGTCCTCGTCGGCTGCCGCATCGGCATCCTCCACGTCCTCGGTCGCCTCCGCCGTGGCGCCCGCGTCTTCGTCGATCCCACCGTCGACCGTGTCGGCCTCGGTCACCGCCGGCTCGGCCTCGTTCACCTCGGCCTCGGCGAGGGCCTGGTCCGTGATCTCCTCGTCACCCTCCTCGCCCACGGCCTGGTCGGCCTCCGCCTCTGCCGCCTCCTGCGCGGCCTTCTCCGCCTCGGCCACCGCTTGCGCAGCCCGCCGACGCGACAGGCGGCCCGACAGGTCGGCCCGGCGCCGCGACGACTCCACCCGGCGTGACCGGTTGGCGCTGACGGCCTCCATGCGCTTGCGGCGCAGCTCGAGCCGGTCGGCAGGCAGCCGGCTGACCACGATGGTGATGTGGCAGGTCCGCTTGCGGATGCGCGTGGCCCGGCCGCGTGCCCGCGGGCGCCAGCGCTTCATCGTGGCGCCCTCGTCGGCGAAGCAGGCCGCGACGTAGAGCTCCTCGGGATTCTGCGAGTCGTTGTGGGCCGCGTTGGCCACGGCAGAGGTGAGGACCTTGCCGACGATCTCGGCGGCCTCGCGCTCGGTGCCGTTCAGGATCTCCGCCGCGCGCTGCACGTCCTCGCCGCGGATGAGGTCGAGGACTTGGCGCGCCTTGGAGGCCGACATCCCGCAGTAGCGGTGCACGGCCTTCGTCCCGGGACGCTCGTTGGTCTTGATGCCGGTCACCGGCGTGCTCCCCGCTCCTGACCGGCGTGGTAGCGGAAGGTGCGCGTCGGCGCGAACTCGCCCAACTTGTGGCCGACCATGGACTCGGTGACGTAGACGGGCACGTGGCGGCGGCCGTCGTGCACGGCGATGGTATGGCCCACCATGTCCGGGATGATCGTGGAACGGCGGGACCAGGTCTTGATGACCTTCTTGTCCCCGCTCGAGTTCAGGACGTCCACCTTCTTGAGGAGGTGGCCGTCGACGAACGGTCCCTTCTTCAGGCTTCGCGGCATGGCACCTACCTCGCCTACCGCCGCGCGCCGCGGGTGCGGCGCCGGCGGACGATCATCGAATTGGACTTCTTGTTGCGAGCACGTGTGCGACCCTCGGGCTTGCCCCACGGCGAGACCGGGTGGCGGCCACCGGACGACTTGCCCTCGCCGCCACCGAGCGGGTGGTCGACCGGGTTCATCGCCACGCCGCGCGTCTGCGGGCGCTTCCCCTTCCAGCGGTTGCGGCCGGCCTTGCCCACCTTGACCAGTTCCGCCTCCGCGTTGCCGACGACACCGAGCGTGCCCCGGCAGTCGATGGAGACTCGGCGCATCTCGGTCGAAGGCAGGCGCAGGGTGGCGAAGGCGCCTTCCTTGGCCACGAGCTGGACGCTCATGCCGGCGCCGCGGGCCATCTTGCCGCCGCCACCAGGGCGCAGCTCCACGTTGTGGATGGTCGAGCCGACCGGGATGTAGCGCAGCGGCAGGGCGTTGCCGGGACGGATGTCCGCGCCTTGGCCGCTCTGCAGCCGGTCGCCCACCTTCACGCCTGCGGGCGCCAGGATGTAGCGCTTCTCGCCGTCGACGTAGTGCAACAGGGCGATGCGCGCGTTGCGGTTGGGGTCGTACTCGATGGACGCGACCTTGGCGGGGATGCCGTCCTTGGTGCGCCGGAAGTCGATCACCCGATACTGCTGCTTGTGACCGCCGCCGCGGTGGCGCGACGTCTTGCGCCCGTAGTTGTTGCGGCCGCCGCTCTGCGGCTTGGGCGCGAGCAGCGACTTCTCGGGCCGGTCGCGGGTGACCTCCGTGAAGTCCGAGACGGTCTGGAACCGCCGTCCGGGGCTGGTGGGCTTGCGTGAGCGAAGTGGCATGGCGATTTCCTGATCAGCGCTCGAAGAGGTCGATGGAGTCGTCGGGGTGCAAGGTGACGATGGCCCGCTTGGTGTCGGGGCGCTTGCCGCGGACGTTGGTGCGCCGGTTGCGCGTCGCCTTGCCCTTGCGGTTCATCGTGTTGACCTTGGCGACCCGGACGCCGAAGGCCTGCTCCACGGCGTGGCGCACCTCGATCTTGGTGGCACGCGGGTCGACGATGAAGACATACACGCTCTGGTCCATGAGCGCGTAGCTCTTCTCAGAAACGACAGGTCGGATCAGCACGGACATGGCGTCACGCATCGGCGTCGGCCTCCTCGTCACCCGTGTCGCCGCTTGCTTTGGGCTCGGCGCCCGTGTCCGCCTCGGCGGTGACCTCGGTCTCGGTCCCGGACTCCGCCGACTCCGCTTCGGCTGTCGCCTTGGACCGCCGAATGCGCCGCTTGGGCTTGACCTCGGCCAGCGTCTCGAGGTGCTCGTCCGTCTGCGCCGCGGCGGCCTCGACATCCGCCTCGTCGCTCTTCGTCGCCACGGGACCGCCGGCAGCGGCCAGTGCGGCGCGCTCCTCGTGGGTGCCCGAGAAGTCCGAGACGGCGCTCGGCAGGGTGCGATCGGTGAAGAGCAGCCAGTCGGCGCGCACGACGTCGTGCGCCGAGAGCTCGGCCCAGGTCGACGTGCTCGCTTCAGGGATGTTCCGGAAGGAGAGCGCGATGTCGATCTCGTCCTGCGCCAGCACGACCAGCACCGTCCCCGGCACCTTGAGCCGCTTCAGGATGTCCACGGCCGACCGCGTGTCGGGCTCGGAGATGCCCCAGTCGTCGAGCACCACGATGCGGCCGATGTCGGCCCGGTCGCTCAAGGCGGAGAGCAACGCCAGGCGCACCATCTTCTTGGGGGTGCGCTGCGCGTAGCTGCGCGGCTTCGGGCCGAGCGCGACTCCGCCGCCGCTCATCGACGGCGAGCGGGTGCTGCCCTGGCGGGCCCGGCCGGTTCCCTTCTGGCGGTAGGGCTTGGCACCACCGCCGCGCACCTCGGCCCGGGTCAGCGTGGACTGCGTGCCCGAGCGGGTGGCGGCCAGCTGGGCGGTCACCACCTGGTGCAGCACGGCGCGGTTCGGCACGAGGCCGAACACCGTCGGCTCGAGGTCGACGGTGCCCAGGTTGCGGCCCGCGGCGTTGCGGTGCGGTGCCGTGCGGGACACCGGAGCCGGACGCTCCTTCTTGACCGTGTGACGGAGCACTGTGCCCGTACGCGCCCCGTTGCCCGTGGTGGCCGATGTCATTAGCGGCCTCCGGCCTTGCTCGGGGTCTTGACCGAGTCACGCAGCACCACGACGCTGCCCCGGGCGCCGGGTACGGCCCCCTTAACCAGCACCAACTCGCGCTGGGCGTCGGCTGAGACGACCTCGAGGTTGAGTGCCGTCACCTGCGTTCCGCCGAGCTGGCCGGCCATGCGGGTGCCCTTGAACACACGGCTCGGCGTGGCACAGGCGCCGATGGCGCCCGGGACGCGGTGGCTGCGGTGGTTGCCGTGCGAGGCACCCTGGCCACTGAAGTTGTGACGCTTCATACCGCCCGCGAAGCCCTTTCCCTTCGAGACAGAGATGGCGTCGACGCGCTCACCGGCCTCCCACAGGTCGGCCGTCAGCTCCTGCCCCACCGTGTAGTCGGCCACGTCGTCGAGGCGCAGCTCGACGAGGGCCCGGCCGGGGTTCACGCCGGCCTTGGAGTAGTGCCCCAGCTGCGGCTTGGTCAGCGCGGAGTTGCGGCGGAAGCCCCAGGTCACCTGCAGGGCCGAGTAGCCGTCGCTCTCGGGCTTCTTGACCTGGACCACGCGCACGGGCGCGACCTTGAGCACCGTCACCGGAATGGCGCGGTTCTGGTCGTCCCAGACCTGGGTCATGCCGACTTTCTCGCCGACGATGGCCTTGGTAGCCACGTGTCCTCTTCCTGTCTCGCTGTTCGGTCTTCGTCCTGTTCGCCGTGCGCCGGCATACCCCTGCGCACGCCAACGCTCCGCCCGGGAAACCCGAGCGGAGCGCTCGAAATGGTTCGGCGTGAGGTCCCGGCGAGGGCCGGCGATCACGCACGTCTGTTGTGCTGCTGCGGCGCCGGGGCACCGCTCGAAATTGCCCCCGAGCAGCCGAATTCGGCGGCTCGCCAGGTTACACCATGGCCCGGCCCCCTGCCAGGCGTCCGGGGTCCGGGGCGGGGTGGGCCGTCCCGGGCCGGCTCCCCGAGCACAGGGGGAGAGCCCATCGACCGCACAGGCGCGGCCGAGGCCCCCCTAAGCGGTCTGGATCTTGATCTCGATGTCCACGCCGGCCGGCAGGTCGAGCCGCTGGAGCGAGTCGACCGTCTTGGGCGTGTGCTCGACGATGTCGACCAGGCGCTTGTGCACCCGCATCTCGAAGTGCTCGCGCGAGTCCTTGTACTTGTGGGGCGAC
>Ga0306920_100014929_pt1 | contig 10624 bp, 9 predicted proteins | sample flu12Cox44000170_FD_204666 | JGI IMG/M metagenome (GOLD analysis project Ga0306920, IMG submission 204666) | Lab enrichment of tropical soil microbial communities from Luquillo Experimental Forest, Puerto Rico - flux4day.12C.oxic.44.000.170 (v2)... | ecosystem: Environmental > Terrestrial >... | reverse complement strand
CGTCGAACTACTCGAACACGGCGGGGGAAATGGCGGGTAGTCTGGATAGATATTGGTAGATATTGATAGTAATCGCGGGCCGCTGAGACTAGGGTCAGACTACAGCGTAACCGCGATTTTACAGGTGTTTATAGTAGTCAGTAGTAGGCAGTAGTAAAGCATGAGTAGTTGGCTGACTTATGCCTTACAAGCAGGAGGTCGCAGGTTCGAGTCCTGCACTGCCCACCAATCGTTAGCGGGTCCAACCCGGAGACATGGGTTACAGGTTACAGAATGTACCGGCTACATAGGTAACAACCTCGGGCCGAACGGGTTGTCAAGCGGTTCCAGCACTCGCGTATCGAGATCGAAATAGCCCAAATCATAATCCATGAAGCTGACGAGCCAGATATCGTCGTGAACTTCTTTGATGCCGACCGCCTGGCAAAGACCGTGCTGAAGTTAATCTTCTTCTGCCCCAGACAGATGCGACCGCAATTGGTAACAACGATGACCTTGTCGTGGAAGGGATAATCGATATCGGTCACTAATCAGGATTAGACCGCCTAACAAAACCGTCACTTGGCCCAAGTTTCTCCAGTTTCAGAAGTCGCCGACGACAACGGGCATTGTCGGCATCACGTAGGGCAGCCTTGGCCGTTCTCTGCTGGAATGCATCGGTCCCGAACTCTCGACAATTGTGGTCTTCACACCCTCGCCGACATCAAATAGCTTCATCGCAGTTGAACTCGAGGTCAGCTAAAGGGTGGGCGAATCGGCTTGTCCAGCGATTGCTCCGCTTCCTTGCGACATACGATCAGGATGTGCTCCCTTTTCCGTGGACGTACTCCGGAAATCCAATGGCCCCCTGATAAGTCGTCCAATGCCCAAACGCAACACTCGCCACCAGAGCCGAGACGACGTAGCACCCGGAGGCCGCAAGCAGCACTGCTGAAAGCCCGGCACCCAAGGCGAAAAGTGTGGCCAACGGGCCAGCAAGGACGGAGGCACAGCCATTAATCGCCCAAGCCCAAGGCAAGAGTTCAGCATGGCTTTGGCCGAGCTGGCGCAGGCCAAGAGGGAAAGGCATGCCCATGGCAAACAGTGGCAGCATCACTGCGAATGCGCTGACCATCCGGGCCGGCAGCGGCCAGCTAAGCAGAGGCGTCAGCAATGCCTGCAAGCCGAATGCATACACGGTGCCTGCAATAGCAACGATCACAGCAGCCCAGCAGGCCAGCTGCGTCGCCGAGGTCCCCCTTCTTAACTGCCGCTCGGCCCAGGCGCTGCCTGATCCGGAGACGAACAATAAGCCTGCTAAAACCACTGCCAGCGCATAGACGGGATTCGCAAGGAAGAAGACCAGCCGCTGAATCAGCGCCATTTCCACGAATAGATAACCTAGTCCCAAAGTCAGAAAGTAAAGGAGCACCTGCAGGCACACTGCCCCGCCAGCTGTTGGGCTTGCAATTGCAGGATTGGGCGTGGTGTGACGTCGCAGCAGGACCAAGGGAGAAACAATCAACAACATGCTTAGAAGGGTCGCCTGCGCCAGGGTTGCGACCAGGATTAGATAACCCCACTCCGAGAACGGAATCCACGATTGGCGGAAGGTGCGAAGCATGAGCGGCAAGGCGCGCCAGCGGAAGAAATGGAAGAAGTAGGGACGATCGTCGGTGGCCGGCCTCACATTGAACGCGTAGTCGCGGAAAAATCGTTCTCGGCTTTCGCCCCCGACTAGGAATGCACTCGTGGCCTCGAAGTAGTCGTCACGTTCTAACACGTTGTAACGGTTGTGCTGGTCCGCCGCGATCCCGGGAAAGTAAGATGTATCGAACAAGCGCTCTTCGGCCCACCGGCGCAAGGCGAACAATTCTTGGGCCGTGAATGCTTCCTTCTTGACCAATAGCGTCGCTGCCGCCCAGCTTCGGATCAACACTAAACGCTCAGCTGGGTTCAAGCCCATCTGCTCCAGCGCCGCAACCCCCGTGGCAAATAGCTTCAGCTCATCCCGCGGCGGTGTGCGCACCCAACGCGTCACAGCTAGTACACCCCCTGGGCGGAGGTGGCGCAAAAAGGCCTCAAACGCCTCCTGCGTGTAAAGATAGTTCTCTCCTACGGCACCGACGCCCACGACCGAGGCCGCAAAGGAATCGACAAGCGAGAGGTCAATGACATTCCAGTTCTCTTGCGCGGCCTGTACAAAGGCGCGGGCGTCCTTCGAGTGGAGGTGGACTTCGGGTCGGTCATAGAGCGCGCCGGCGAAGGCCCGAAATTCCCCGCGTAACAACTGCGGCACGTTGGGGTCGAGCTCGATTGCATCCACTTGCCGAGCGCCGTGCCGCAGTGCTAGCAAGACACCCGCGCCGCCACCGGCCCCAACAACGCATGCCCGCAAGTGCTGAGGCGCATCTTGAAGAGCGAAATAAGGTGCCGCGGTGATCATCCAGTCGAGATAGTCGAGTTTGCTGGTGTCGCCGTCAAATGCAGTGATAGCCCCGGCACTCTCAGCGTCCATGTAGAGCCCTAATTGCCGCGGCGGGACAGCATCCATTGGCGCGACCAACGAAAGCCCAGGGGCTTCGCGGATGGAGGGGCTGGCAACGACGTCTACGCGGGCGAGCGCGCTGGATCGCTCCGCCACCACCTGTGCACTAGGGAGATGGAGCCCGTAGCTGAGCCCCTTGTACTGCGACAGCCGCACAGTAGGTGGACGAAAAATGTAAGCGAGCGTCAGAGTCGCCATGATTGCAACCCCCGCCACGGCAAAAAGCCGGCGCGAACCTCGATCATTGAAAAACTTCCCATCAAACAAGGCAAAGATTGCAGCACCCTGTGCCAGAGCTGTCACGCCTACAAGCGCCCATTCCACCGCCACGACAGACAACAGGCCAAGGGCTAGAAGTGCACCCGCGCCAGATCCCACCATGTTAAGGGCGTAAAGGCGCGGGCATGTCGCGGATTCACTGGTAAGCGCGAGACCAATCATAGACGCTGCAGCGAAGAAGGGAACAAACAAAGCAAGATAGTATCCGCCCAAGTACAAAACTTGCCGCCAATCCCAAATAATCAGGAATGGCTCAAAAGGAACACGCTGCGTAAGCCAAAAAGAGACAGGCAGCGTAATTGCAAACAAAGTCGCAGAAATTGCAAACCAGCTCGCATGGGAGACTTGAGGGCTCGCAGCAGTGCTCGTCCTTTTCCGTTCCAATGCCGCGAGCAGTGTGCCGCTGGCACCAAAGCCGAGAAGTGCAATCGAAATTACCATGTAGGCAAAGTGGTGCCACAGGCCAACGGAGAAGGCGCGAACCAATATCACCTGATAGGACAACACCGACGCGGATGCCAGCAGCAGTGCTGCTTCCCGGCACCGGGCGCCGAGCGAGAGTGGACGAATCTGATCTGAGACGGACACAGACTTACTGCCGTTGTTCGTTTGGCCGTTCCCCCGTCTAGCCCAACTTGGGTTGGCTGCCCGTGCTTCTCAGTTTGCTTTCTGCCCGCCGACCAATGGAACAAACCTTACGGGCATCAGATTTCGCACCTGAAGGTCATGTGGCCCTTTGCTGCCTTTGGTCACCAGCATGAGTATCTGAGTTTGGAAGGGATTGCCCACTGGAATCACCATCCTCCCGCCGGGCTTCAGTTGCTCGATCAAAGGGGGTGGAATGTGGTTGGCGGCGGCTGTCACGATGATGCTGTCAAAGGGCGCCTTTTCGGGCCAACCGAAGTAACCGTCGCCCACGCGCACTTCAATATTCTTGTAGCCGAGAGTGTCTAACCGCCGGCGTGCGGCCGTGCCCAGTGGCTCGATGATTTCGATGGAATAGACTTGTGCAACCAGCGGTGAAAGGACCGCGGCTTGATACCCTGAGCCAGTGCCTACTTCGAGTACGCGGTGCCCCCCTTTTGGCTCGAGGAGTTCCGTCGTCTTGGCTACGATGTAAGGTTGCGAGATAGTTTGACCATAGCCGATGGGCAGTGGCCGGTCGTCGTAGGCATAGGTTACAAGTCCATCAGGCACAAAACGATGACGCGGCGTCTCGCGCATCGAATCGAGGACGCGCGAGTCGCGCACTGCATCCGAGCCACTCCAACGCAGCGCGGCGATCTGCGTCCGAACCATCTCCTCCCGCTGCCTGCGGTAGTCTTCTTTGTCTCCCTGGGGCAGAAGAAATCCAGCGCCAGCCAAAGCAAAACACAGATAAACGAGAACACGGAAACAGATCTTTCCCCTGGACTTCTCTGAGGAACCGTTAGGTGGCCATCGTGGGTTCATCGGATTTCCCCAGCGAGCCATCAGTCGATGACAGGGCCACATTCATTGTAAATCCGCCGATTCGCCGGGAATCCGCACATCGCCGGTTTGCGATTTCGCCGATGAGTTGGGCTTCCGATCGGTGAGCGCGATGGGAAAGAATTTTACGCCAGTGGGCTGGCGGATTTTAACGCCAAAGCGCACGCCTTTTCGCTCCGCCCAGGCTTCTTGGATCAATTCATGCCATGCTGCTTCGAGCGACTGCTCGGCCCATTGCACGCTGGAAAGCTTTGACTCCACGGCTCCGCTTTGAAAGGTATGGAGGATCCTGCAGCAGGTCAGCACGGCGAATGACTGGCCAAATCGGGTATTGAAATAGGCGAGTGGCGTACCAATTTCAGCAACAAAGTGAGTCTTTAACCTTTCAATGGAAGTGAGTATTTCGGCGCGCATTGCGTCCATCGGCACTGGCGGTATCAGCGTTCCGGGGCTGGGTCCCATCAGGGTGATCGCGCGCTCCCGCAGAATCCACCGAACGTGCCATCGATTATCGTGAACTGAACGCTGCAGCAAGGTACTTCCATTGTCAACGTACCAAAGTGGCTGCACGCCGACGAGATAGGCCCGAGTCAGCAAGCCTCGACTTATGTACGAGCCCCCCAAATGCTTGGCTGGATAGTAGTCAAGATTATGAATGTCGATATGCAACGCCTGTAGTAATCGGAGTTCCGCATCGCTCAGCTCGGCGTTTGTGACGATCAAGAAATCAACGTCGCTGTCGAGATCAAAGTCTCCCGTTGCGAGTGATCCGATCAGATACGCGCCGACGAAGTTCTCCCTGAGTGCATTCCGAACACCCGCGGTGAACGTCTCCAAAACCACATGGACTTCAGGATACGATTCATTTGGAATCTTTTTCACTTTGTTCGCCTTGGTTAAGCGGGGGGTCGAAGAGCAACATCTCTTCCGACGTTGGCGCCTGGAACGCGTCGTACCATTGTTGCAGCAGCTGGCGGTCTACAGGAGGGTCTTCCATCCCGCGCCTGTGGACTCGCTCGAACAATACGTCAGCAGGCACTGCAAGGTAATGCAACTCGACTGCAGCACCAAGAGCACGTGCTCCAAGGCGAAATGTGTCCCGCTCCGAGCGCCCCCATGTTCCCCATTTGATGATCACCTTTAACCTTAGCTTGAGCAGTTGCTGGGCAAGCCTCCACTGCAGGTCCTCGATCTTGGCGCGGCGTCGTTCGTCCCACAGGTTGATATAGAGGGTGTCCATCCACTCGTCAGGAGAAAGCCTAACGGCGCTGAGATGCGACTCCAATGACTTGGCCAACGTCGTCTTGCCAGCCCCAGGCAAGCCACAAACTATGATCAGTCTGCTTGAGTGCATTCGTCTATACGTAACATAAATTGCTTGCAACGGACGCGTCACTTGTCCGTATAGTCGCCAAACCGGAGAAGTGTCCCAGAAAACAAACGATGCAGTTTGAGAAGTGTAGGGGACCTCGCGTTTGCACGCGATGTTGGCGATAGCGTCCTTTATCATTCACGATTGAGACGGCTCCGCCGCGAGTTGCTATAGTGCCTGGAATTACGCACAGAATTGGCGCACGGCCACTGGCAGCGAGCGGATTTATCGCTGCTCTTAAAGGATTAAAGATCGAAGAACCGCCCACACGGAACGACATGTTGACTGTACCCGCAATGTAGAGTGTCAGCCAGTTGTCGGCTTACCCTGGGCCTCGGTCTCGGTGGAAATCTCGAAGGTGTAAACTGTCTGATCGTTTGTAAGCACCAGCATTCTCTTGCCATCAGCGCTGAAGCTGCTGAAAACGACCGGCGAACTAAACCTGTACACCGCGCGTTTTTCCAGAGTTGAGAGATCGTAAAGCGCGGCTTGCCGCGATTGCGCTTCCTCCTGCACGAGCAGCGCAGTGGAGGAGATGCTATAGCCTCGCCCTTGAAACACACTCAGAGGCTTGCCGTCCAGCGAATAAACCAGCACTCGATTCTCGTTGTCGAAGAGCACGACCCTGTTTGCGCTGACGCTTATACCTTTCGGTGTAAACGAGTTTTTACCGGTGTCGATCGCCATCTGCGATTGCACCTTACCGGTGTCCAGAGCTATCACCTGGAGGAAGACTATTCCGGCCTTGTCGTGGTAAGGAGCTAGTTTTGAGGCTGCGTCCTGATCGTCCTTCGCTAAAGCCTTAATCGGCTTGGAGCCTGCCGGCCAATGCAAAATCAAGGACCGCGTCTCAGAGGTGATCCAGCCGTCCGGCGGACCTTGCGGGAAGCGTTTGCTCCACAGCAGTTGGTCGTCGTGTATGTCATGTATCTCGACGGTCACGTCGCGTGAGTTAGGGTTGTTTTCTTTGGCTGGGACGAACTTCAATAGATACTTGCCGAATTGACGGGCATGTTCCTTGTCGGTAAGTGTTCGCTTCGCTTCAATGGCTTGCTTCGGTAGAGGCATACGGACGATAGTCCGGTCCGTTTGTGCAAACTTGGGAAAGTCTGCATAAATGCCGTTATCAGGGTCGAAGTATACTCCCCTAAAGCCTCTGACTTTGTACGTCTGTTCGCCGGTCTCGAGATTCCACACAGCGCCGCGGGTCTTGTGAGAAATGGCCAACCATTTCAAATCAGGAGAGACATCGGCGGCCGTGAGTTTTGGGATGGGCGCTTCGGGCAGGTGCGCTGTCTCCAGCGGTTTCGCCGTTTTCAGATCGAAAACTTGAAGCGTTCCATCGAGCTGCTCGGCGATGTACTGGTCGTCCCATATGTCCAGGGTGATTCGTTTGCTCGCCAGAGCGAGCGTCTGGCTTCTTAGATCCAACACCCCAAGCGGATTGTCCTTGAGTGGACTGAGCAGGATGAAGTCGCCGTGCGCAACAGCAAGCACATCCGCCCTACCTATTTGGATATTCTTGGCAAAGAGCCGGCCGGAGGGAAACTGGATCAGCTCTGCTGTCCAATTTGTGTAATCGTTCATTCCCACCAGTTTGTCCTGCCCAACGAACGTGAAAACGCCTTGACTTACGGCGCTTTTGACCTCGTTTGGAAGTGACACGGTCACCCGGTTGAAAAGGTCCATGCAAAGGGTGTTGTTCGGGCTGTGAGCCAACAGGTAGTGGCCGTCAGCAGAAAACCGAAGACGTGAAAGGTTGGAAAAGTACGCTTCGTTCTGCGCGAGTAAATTGAAATAGAGTTGTTGTCGAAAATAAAGGTCGTACGAGCTAGTAATTGCGACCCAATCCGACTTGTGCCAGTACGAGGTGGCTGTGCCGGTGTCATACAGGTCAAGATCGAGCTTAAAAGCATACTCGTTCGTGGCATCCGTTGTACATGCCAGGGTCTTTCCATCCGGTGACACCGCATGGGTTAGGCATCCCTTGGCGACGTGAATCTCGTGAACCTCCGATCGCTTTTGGCTGGCTATGTTCCATTTTTCCACTCGCGGCGATTCGCCGAACCCGCCCATCGTGAATACGACGTCCTGTGAGTCTGGAGTGAACTTTGCCCCAGTCGCGCCGGGAGCTTCAAATTGAAACACAGGCTTTAACGGCTGCCGCGTAAGAACAAAGATGTTGTTCTCATCCTGCGCAAGTACGTAGCGCCCATCAGGGCTGATGCGGATACGGTGAATCTCGGGCGTCAGGTGCTGGGCAAGGACACGCTTGCTGTAAAGCCCAGGCAACGCCTCTTCGCCGACTGGTTGCTTGTACTCGACAACCGAGTTCTTCCAGTTCGTGAAGTTGCCGGCAATCTCCCCCCGTGTAACACAGGACGGCGGCATAGGCGTCGCGGATCTCACCATCTCGCGCAGCCGCTTGGAATCTTGCGACGTCTCGCCAAAAAGGTCCGACCAAAAGCCCCCCGTCTTGCCCTTCGTTTCCGCCAGGCGGTCGAAAAACTCGCCGAAAGAATTAGTGGAATACCCGGCGCGAGCGACGAGGTAGAACCAATGGCGTCGGCCTGGAGCTCCTCCTGCTCATGAATCTTTTCGGCATGCGTGACATCGCCCTGCGACATATGCATCCGGTGCCAGTTGTTGTGCAATTCGTTCCACTTATCAATAACGTCTTTCCGATCGCCGACCTGTTTGGCCCCCAGCACAGCTCGAAAGCCGTCGCTAACCGAGACAGCTATGTGCTCCGCCGCCAAGTGGCCCATCTCGTGCCCGAGTACTCCGGCCAGTTCATCGTCGTTACCCACCATCGCCACAAGTTTTGGACTGACGTAGATATGTCCGCCTATCGTGCTGTAGGCATTCGCGGTGGGCAATTCCATCAGTGCGACTTTGAACTGAGGATGGTCGGAAGGCAGCACCCGCGCCATGCGATCGACGATTGCTTGCATGCGGCCAGTTAGAGCAGGATCTCGGATGATGACGTGATCAAGCTGCATGCTTGCGTCGATGGCCTCGGCCAGGTAGACCTCTTGTTGTGGGGAAAACATGTTCGTGCCGGGAACGATATGGGCGATGTTCAACGCGGGACAGGAATCCTGCGCAGGAAGCTTTATCGCAAACAAAAACGCGACAAAGCAGAAGACGATAGTACGCTTAGTGTCGATGGCCATAGTAATGATGGCGCAACAAGAAAAAGCAGAAAGAAGCAGCTTTTTAATAACGCTGACTGTTTTGCGTGTCAATGGCACCGAAGTGGCTTTCGGTCATGTTCTTTTGGGCCGCAAAAAACCATCTCGCAAGTAGTCGTTAGGTTCACCTAGTCTGGATCGTCGCTCACCACAGCCAGATTGACCTCGAATTCCGCATTCGCCAGAAACGCGACTGGTGCGGCGGGTCCCATGGCCGCGAAATAAGATTAAAAAAGCTTACTTTCCGATCGGGAGGGTGGTGGATGTCAGTTGCAAGTTGTCGCAACTATCGAATCACGAGCTCGTCATCTGCCAGACCAGCCAGTAAGCGCTCAGCTTTGGTGTCGAGGCATCGCTGAAAGATCCGCCGGGAATAAGACCTGTCTGGTCCGGTGTCCAGCCTGGTGGCTGAGCGCCCCATCTTCAGCACCTCGAGGGCGCGTTGCCTAGAATGCTCATCGTGCAGTGTCCTTTCCTCGCCGGCGTTCGCTGTCGTGGATCATCTCGTTCAGATCGGCCGCAGGACGTATCTCCCAAGGTCCATACTTCACGCCTGGATGCTGCGGGATGAGCTGAATGGCATGATCAAGTCGCGCGCCTCAAGCACCAGGATTTCACCCAGTTGCTACTTGGTCTCCGTGTAGGGACCGTCGGTTACCGCCACTTTGCCGTTCTTCCAGTACAAGGTCATGGCCGAAGTGGGAGGCTGAAGAGCTTCGCCGGCTTCGTGGTGAAGGGAGGGCTCGCCACGATGGCCGATTTCGCAAAATCAGATAGCACAGGCTGCCGGCATAAGGAAGTCGCGAGTCTGCGACCTCCTCAGCCGAAAAGCAGGCCTTCTGTGGACAGTTCAACCTAAGGGACAGAAGCTTCGTTACTATCCTTGTTCACCTTGTTCCCAATAATCGGGAACCAGTTCCGCCAGTTCAAGGTTCTAACCTGTTCCCTGTTCCCTCCCCTAAGAGGGAATAGGTAGGGAACCCCGGAACAACCTGTTCCGAGAGACAGACGCTGCAAGCATACTCCGGGATCAAGAACGGCGCCGTAACACTGTTTATAGGTGGCCTTGGCCGACAATGTGGGCGAGGGTATTGCCCGCGGCAGAAGCAGGCTAACAGCGGTTCCAAGCTGCAAATGTTCTTCTCCCTGCAGACACTCGCGGCCGTCATTGCGCTAGGTCAACGACAGAATTGCGGCTGCCTGAAATACTCAGCACCGCGCAAGTTTGGCCTGGCAGAACAAAACATATCGATGAGGTCCTCGTTTTCGGAACGCTCCAAGCCGCGTTAGTCAGGCGAAGCGATAACTCGAATGGTTCCGATAGAAATTATCGATTCGAACTAGCGAGCTGGTCTAAGGGACACTGTCCCACAAGAGGGATGCCGGGTTACGGAACTCCGAGGAGGGTGCGGATGGCCGACGCAGACGAACCTTGGATAAGGGAGTGGATCAATAGCGTGGCGGACGACATGATGCGCGAGCACGCCTACATGGAGGTGAGTCTACGAGGTAGCGAGCTCGTAAGTGTGAGTCTTACGGAAATTGGCGCAACCTGTGCGTGCTTGTTGGACGAGAATACAGAACACCACCCCGGGAATGACTAAAAATTTGGTGGCCGACAACCGAAACTGTCGGCCACCAAGGTTTTGGCTCCCTTCAGGACGCGATCTTATGCGTCAAGTTTTTGTCCGAGGAACTCCTTGGCTTTGGCAACTTCGCTATCCCACTTGCTGAGTTGCTCAGGAGTTAGAAAATTAACAACACGCTGACGAATCTCGTCGC
>Ga0306920_100014928_pt1 | contig 10625 bp, 9 predicted proteins | sample flu12Cox44000170_FD_204666 | JGI IMG/M metagenome (GOLD analysis project Ga0306920, IMG submission 204666) | Lab enrichment of tropical soil microbial communities from Luquillo Experimental Forest, Puerto Rico - flux4day.12C.oxic.44.000.170 (v2)... | ecosystem: Environmental > Terrestrial >... | reverse complement strand
CAGCTCGCGAAATATTTTCCGCCGCAAGGCGGGCAGCGCAATGAGCTGCCGGATCGGCCGGTCGTGATCTAGCGCGCACATCACGGCGCGTGCGCCTGAAAGGACAGGGCCCGGACGAACCGGGCCCTCGCAAGTCATCGGCGCGCTGCCACCCGCGTCAGTGATCGTACTCCTTCGAAATGTCCCTGCCGGTGTAGTCCGGCATCAACGCCGCCGCCGCCAAGCTGATTACCGCGCAGAAGGCAATGTAGACCGCGATCGCAAATCCCGATTTGTAGTGGGCGAACAGAGCGGTCGCGATCAATGGCGCCGGTCCGCCGGCGATGATGGAGGCGAGCTGATAGCCGAGTGAGGCGCCGCTGTAGCGCAGCCGCGGCGTGAAGGCCTCAGCGATCAGCGCGGCCTGCGGGCCGTACATCATGTCATGCGGGATCAGCGAAAGCACGATGGCGATGAACACCGCCGCAGGAATCGCGGTATCCACCATGCCGAAATACAGGAAGCCGAACACGCCGGTCACTGCAGCGCCGATAAGATACATCTTCCTGCGTCCGATGCGGTCCGAGATGTGGCCCGACAGCGGGATGGTGATGAAGGAGATGCACGACCCGACGAGCACAGCAGTCAGGATCAGGTTGCGCGACATGTGCAGGGTGCCGACCGCATAGGCGAAGATGAATGCGGTGAAAATATAGAATGGCGCCTGCTCGGCCATGCGCGCCAGGGCGGACAGCAGGATCTCCTTCGGGTGCTTCTTGACGACCTCAAGAACAGGTGCCGCCTCAACCTTGTTGTTGTTCAAGATCTCCTGGAATACTGGCGTCTCGAGGATGCCGAGGCGGATCCAGAGCCCGACGCCGACGAGCACGATCGAGAGCGCAAACGGAAGCCGCCAGCCCCAGGTGTTGAACTGGTCGCCCGACAATTGGCTGAAGGCCAACACGGCGAGATTTGACAGGAACAGGCCGCATGGCACGCCGAATTGCGGCCAGGACGCCATCAGGCCGCGTTCGCCATGGTGGCGCGACCATTCCATCGCCAGCAGCACCGATCCGCCCCATTCGCCGCCGACGCCGATGCCCTGAATCATCCGCAACACGGTCAGGATCACGGCACCCCAGATGCCGATTTGCGCATAGGTCGGAACGAAGGCGATGAGGAAGGTGGCGATGCCCATGCAGAGCAGCGTTGCGATCAGCGTCGCCTTGCGGCCGATACGATCGCCGTAGTGACCGAAGATCGCAGCCCCAATCGGACGGCCGACAAAGCCGATGAAATAGGTGCCGAAGGCGGCGAGCGTCGCGGTCAGCGCATCCTCGTTAGGAAAATAGAGCTTTCCGAAGACGAGCCCGGCGGCGGTGCCATAGAGGAAGAAGTCGTACCACTCGATCGCGGTACCAATGGTGGAAGCGACCACCGCTCTGCGCAACTGCGCATTATGGTCGGATTCGCTCAGGTTCGCGTGTGTGACCAGTGTCGTCATTTTGTAGTCCCCGTGGTTGCGTCCTGCCCTTATCGAAGCCGTTCTGTGCGGCCTTATCCCGTTCGGGTGATGCTACAACCGGCGTAGGCTGTCTGAAACGCGTATTTCGTCGAAAGGAACATTGCTGCATCGCAGGACGCGGCGCAAAGGCTAGCCTCGTGGTTGCATGCGCTGCAGCAAGACGCCGAGACCGATCAGATGGGTGTCGACGAATTGCGCCACCTGGTGACGCAGGCTCTCCGGCGGCACCGCGACCATGCGCTCCTCCAGGCCGAGCGAGATGATCCCGTGCACCGCGGAGAACATCAGCCGCGCCAGCATGGCGATGTCCTTGGGATCGCGCTCGGGTAAGAGGCGGACCAGCGGCGGGTGCATCAGCGCAAACGCCTGCATCACCATCAACAGGATGTCTTCGGGAAACGGCCGGTCCTCCTCCATCCGGTGCTCGTAGAGCGAGCGGAGCAGGTTGGCGTGCTCGGTGAAGAACTCCAGGTACGTCGCGGCCAGTCCGTGAAGCTGCTGGATCGGGTCATTGTCCGGGACGGCGGTCAACTTGGCGGTCAGCGCCTGCACCGTTTCGCGGTTCACGGTCAGGATCAGCCCGTCAAAGTCCCCGAACTCGTTATAGACACTGCCAATGGAACAGTCGGCGGCCTCGGCGACATCACGAACTTTCAATAATCTCAATCCCTTAGACGAGATTATGCGGCGCGCGATCTCGATCATCAAAACGCGCCTCTTGCTCTTTTTCTGATCGCGCAAAGATTCTTCTTGAACTTTGTTCATTTTACCTATACCAATATTGAACAATGTTCAAATATGTCGGAGACCACCAAAATGCAAACCCTCGCTTTTGAAATCGCCACCACCTTCGTCGACGATGCCGCCGCCCTGATCAGGGGCGGTGGGCGGATTATAGTCCAGATTCTGATGAGCCCCATCGAGCGGCTGGCCAATAGCTGCGATGTCGCAGGCGTGCTGGCGAGCCGCAGGTTTTCCCGCGCCATCAAGTGGCGGGCGCGCAAGGGCACCTTGAAGTCACGTCACCCGCGGCGGCAGCGCAGCTACTGGATGCTCGGCTTCCTCGGCGATCTCACCTGAGCGAGGACCACAATGCACCAATTTCTCGCGCGACTACTCGACGTCGTGATTGACATGCAACGTCAAGGCACCTTGCCGATGGCGAGCCTCGATCGCTCGATCGCGGCCGCGCAACGCGCCCACACCGCCGCACGCCGTGCGCTGGCGATCGCACTCGCCGAAGAGAGCACGGAGGCGGAGCGGCGCGCGGGCTTGGCCACGAAGATCGGCGATCTGGAGCAGCGCGCGGTGCAGTCGCTTCGTGCCGGTCGCGACGATCTCGCCTCGCAGGCCGCAGAGACGATCGCTGTCATGACGGCGGACATCAACGCATCCGAACGCGCCTCGGTGCGCTTCGCAGCCGAGGTCGCGCTGGCGCGACGCGAAGTCGATGCCCAACGCCGTCGTTTGTCGGAGCTCGATCGTGGACGACGCCTCGCCAGGATCGGCACCGCGCTGAACGGAACGGCATCAACATCGCCCGAAGGCCTCGACAGTTTTTCTGAAGCTGAAGCGGCGCTTGCAAGGGTTGTCGCCGAAAATCACGATGCGCGCGTCCTGCGCGACGAAATGACGCCACCGGCAGAGCGCTTGATTGAGCGCATGTCTGATGCAGGCATCGGCTCGCCGGTCCAGATCCGCGCTGCTGACATCCTCGCACGACTTCGCAGCGCCGCCGGATTGCAGTCGGCGCCCCTCATCGAATCCGCCCACAACCCCTAAATCAAGGAACTGTCATGTCCCAGACACATCTTGATCGGCCCTCGGGCGCTTGGGTCAATTTCTCCTACGTCTCGTTCGGCGCGTCCGTGCTCATGGTCGGCGGCGGGATCTTTGCGCTCCCGCTCGATTGGTGGATCCGCGCCTATTTCGCCATGGGAATGGGCATGGTGGTGCAATCCTGCTTCACGCTCGCCAAGACCGTGCGCGACCTTCATGAAGCAAGCCGCATGATTAACAGGATCGAAGAAGCTCGAACCGAAAAGCTCCTGAACGCACAAACAACCTAGGGGCCGCCTGCGCGTTAATCCCTCATTGAGCACCGCTCGCATCGCTTCTTGCAACGTACCACCCTTGATGGCAATTCACCGCTGCTCGGCTGAAAAACAGGACGAACCATGATCAAGCAATTGATGTCGTCACGTCGCTTCGCCCCGCTTTTCTGGGCCCAGTTTTGTTCCGCGCTTGTCATCATCCTGCTCTCCGGCGCGGTCTCGGGGCACGGAGATTCGCTGGTAACGGTCGCGGGCGCGGTCTTTATCTTTCCGTTCTTCATCCTGTCCGGCCTCGGCGGTGAGCTCGCCGACAAATATATCAAAGGGGTCGTCGCCAGGCGATTGAAGTTCGTCGAGATCTTTGCCGCCTGCTTTGCGGCCTTCGGTTTCTTCCTGCACTCGGTCGCGCTTCTGTTCGTTGCGCTTGCGCTGTTCGGCATCATTGCCGCATTGTTTGGCCCTGTGAAATACGCGATGCTGCCTGACCAGCTCTCGGTCGGCGAGCTTGCGACCGGCAACGCGCTGGTGGAGGGCGCGACCTTCCTCGCCATCCTGATCGGCACCATCGCCGGCGGCCAGCTCGTCGCCGGGTCTACCCATATGGGTCTGGTCTCCTCGGCCGTGGTGCTGCTGGCGCTGGCCTCCTGGGCCTTCGCCTCGCGCATCCCGCACACGACACCATCCGCGGCTGGGCTGAGCATCACCCGCAATCCCTGGACGTCGACGCTTCATCTGTTGAAGACGCTCTACGCCGAGCCGCGCCTGTGGGACGGCATGGTCATTGTCTCCTGGTTCTGGCTGGTCGGCGCGGTGGTGCTGTCGCTATTGCCCGCGCTGGTCAAGGACGTCGTCGGCGGCACCGAGGGTGTGGTGACGCTGTGCCTTGCGATCTTTGCCATCGGCATCGCGGTCGGCTCGCTGTTCGCCGCCCATCTCAGCCACGTGCGGCCAAATCTCGCGCTGGTGCCGATCGGCGCCATCATCATGGGCGTCATGGGCCTCGATCTCGCGTGGGCGATCGGCCATGCCGCGCGCGGTACCGACATCACCCCGCTCGGCTATGTCACCTCCTTGGCAGGCTTCCGGATGCTCGCCGACTTCGCCGTCTTTGCCTTTGGCGGCGGGCTGTTCGTCGTACCGTCGTTTGCCGCCGTGCAGGCTTGGTCGGCGCCGACCGAACGCGCCCGCGTCATCGCGGCCGGCAATGTCTTGCAGGCCGCCTTCATGGTCGTCGGCTCGCTGTTCGTCGCGTTTCTCCAGGCCCAGGGGCTTCCGATCGCCTGGATCTTTTTTGGGCTCGCGGTTTTGAGCTTCGGCACGGTCTGGTTTGTGCTGAGCAAGTGGGGCAGGGAAGGCGTGCGCGATTTCGGCTCGCTGTTGTTCAGCGCGCTGTTCCGCACGGAGGTGCGAGGGCTGGAGAACCTGCCGCCCGCCGGCACCCGCATGCTGATCGCACCGAACCATATCAGCCTGATCGACGGCCCCCTCCTGCATGCAATCCTGCCGGTCGACGCCAGCTTCGCCGTTGATACCGGGATCGCCAAGGCGTGGTGGGCGAAGCCATTCCTCAAGATGATCCGCCACCACACCATGGATCCGACCAAGCCGCTCGCCGCGCGCGACCTGATCAAGCTGGTCGCGGCCGGCGAACCCGTCGTGATCTTTCCTGAGGGACGGCTGACCGTCTCCGGTTCGCTGATGAAGGTTTATGACGGCACTGCAATGATCGCGGACAAGGCCGATGCGGTGATCGTTCCGGTGCGCATCGAGGGCGCGCAACGCTCGCATCTCTCCTATTTGCGCAGCGGCGAGATCAAGCGCGTCTGGTTTCCCAAGGTGACGATCTCGATCCTGCCGCCAGTCAAGCTGCCGGTCGATGCGGCGCTCAAGGGCAAGGCGCGCCGCAACGCGGCCGGAATGGCGCTACAGGATGTGATGATCGACGCCATGGTCAAGACCGCGATGCTGGACCACACCCTGTTCGAGGGGCTTGCCCACGCCTATCGCGATCGCGACACCGGCAAGGTGATCATCGAGGACGCGCTCGGCACAAAACTGACCTATCGCAAGCTGATCGCCGGCGCGCAGGTGTTGGGAGCGAAGCTCGAAAGCGGCACGGCCGTTGGCGAGAACGTCGGCATGTTATTGCCGAATTCGGCCGGTGTGGCGGTCGCCTTCATGGCGCTGCAGACCATCGGGCGGGTGCCGGCGATGCTGAACTTCTCCGCCGGCGCGGTCAACGTGCTGGCAGCGATGAAGGCGGCCCAAGTCAAGACGGTTCTGACCTCAAAGGCCTTCATCGAGAAGGGCAAGCTCGACAAGCTGATCGCTGCGATCACAGGCGAGGCAAGGGTCGTCTATCTCGAGGACGTGCGCGCCACCGTCACCTTCGCGGACAAGATCCGAGGATTTGCCGCCGGCACCGAGCCGCGCGCGATGCGCAGCGCCAACGATCCTGCCGTTGTGCTGTTCACCTCGGGTTCGGAAGGCACGCCCAAGGGCGTGGTGCTGTCCCATCGCAACATCCTGGCCAACGCGGCGCAGGCGCTGGCACGGGTCGATGCCAACGGCACCGACAAGGTGTTCAACGTGCTTCCCGTGTTTCATTCCTTCGGGCTGACGGGCGGGATGATGATGCCGCTGCTCGCGGGCATTCCGATCTTCATGTATCCCTCCCCGCTGCATTACCGGATCGTGCCGGAGCTGATCTACCAGACCGGCGCCACCATCCTGTTCGGCACGGATACGTTCCTCACCGGTTATGCGCGCTCGGCGCACGCTTACGACTTCCGCACCCTGCGACTGGTGCTGGCCGGCGCCGAAGCAGTGAAGGAGCGCACCCGGCAGATCTATATGGAGCGCTACGGCGTGCGCATTTTGGAAGGCTACGGCGTGACGGAGACGGCGCCGGTGCTCGCCATGAATACGCCGATGGCCAACCGCCAGGGCACGGTAGGACGTCTTTCGCCGCTGATGGAATATCGCCTCGATCCGGTCCCCGGCATCGAGGAAGGTGGTCGGTTGTCGGTGCGCGGCCCGAACGTGATGCTGGGATATCTCCGCACCGAGAATCCGGGTGTGCTGGAGCCATTGCTGGACGGCTGGCACGATACTGGCGACATCGTCACCATCGATGCCGCAGGGTTCATCACCATCAAGGGACGCGCCAAGCGTTTTGCCAAGATCGCCGGCGAGATGGTGTCGCTGTCGGCCATCGAGGCGATGGCCGCAAATTTGTGGCCGCAGGCGATCTCGGTCGCCGTCTCGTTGCCCGATCAGCGCAAGGGCGAGCGCATCGTGCTGTTGACTACACAGAAGGACGCGGACCGCGCGGCCATGCAGCGTCTGGCCAAGGCGACCGGCGCGTCCGAACTGGCGGTGCCTGCGGTCGTGCAGCTGGTCGACAAGGTGCCGCTGCTCGGCTCCGGCAAGACCGATTATGTCGCAGCGGCCGCTCTCGCGCGCGAGATTGTGCCGACACCGGAACGGGAAGTTGCATGAGGCGATGAGGCTGACCGAAGAAGCGGCGAGGGCTGCGGGATCGGAAGGCGTGATCCTGCTGCACGGCATCGGGCGGACGCATCGCTGGATGTGGAAACTGGAAAGGGCGCTGCAACAAGCGGGCTTTGCAACGCTCAATCTCGACTATGCCAGCCGCAAGAAGCCGCTTGAGCTTCTGGCCGCCGACATTGATGTCGCTGTCAGGCATTTTGCTGAGGAGACCAGCGGTCCGCTTCACTTCGTCGGCCATTCGATGGGCGGGCTGCTCGCGCGGGTCTATATTGCGAAATATCGCCCGGAGCGGCTTGGCCGCGTCGTCATGCTGGGGACGCCCAACGGCGGCAGCGAGATCGCAGATCGCCTACATGACCGCGCGCTCTATCGCGCCTATTATGGCCCGGCCGGACAGCAACTCACGACCAGGCGCGACCGCGTGCTGACCTCGCTGCCGGCGCTCGATTATTCCGTCGGCGTCATCGCGGGAAACCGCTCGATCGCTCCGATCGCTTCGCTTTTCAAGGTGCCGAAGCCGAATGACACCATGGTTTCGGTCGAGAGCTCCCGGCTCGACGGCATGGCCGACCATGTCGTGGTGAGAGCCCTTCACGCGGGATTGCCGTACCACGCCAAGGCCATCGACCAGACCATCGCTTTCCTGCGCCACGGCCGGTTCAAGGCGAGCAGGCCGCTCGATCAGGTCTGCGGGCCGGACAGCGAGATTTCGCGTTCGGCGCGGAACACGTTGCTGTAGAGGTTTGCGATCCACTGCCGTCCACTCGAAGTCATGTTGAGGTAGCGGATCGCGGTCTGGATATGCGGCGATACGCTGTTCCAGTAAAACTGCGGATAGCGTTCGAAGATGTCGGCGGGCGAGTCATAGCCGAGCTGGCGATTGACGCCAACCTCCTCAAACTCGCAGAACAGCGCGTTGGCCTTGCGGATGTAGTTGGGATCGCCGAGCTGACCGATGAGATCGGCGGCGCGAACAATCGAGGCCTCCTCGCTGTATTGCTGGCCCTCGAGCGGCGGAAAACGCGTGCCCTCGATGGCGTCGGCAATGCGCTGCTTGTCCCAGTGAGCAATACCCTCGACCCTTTCCATGATGTAGAGCTTCGACCGATCGACGTGATAGGACATCAAGGCGGCGTCGGACGAACCACGCGGCAAGGTTACTTTCGTGCCGGCGGCATCAACCACAAAGCCCTCCTCATCGTCATCCTTCAACACGCCGCGGATGTACCCGATGTCATGGGTCAGGCAGGCGATGATGACGTGGGCATAGTCGGACGCGGTGATGTGGGTGTGCAGTCCTCGGCCGCGCAGGATGTCGTGGCCGGCCAGCGTAACCAGCATCGTATGCTCGACATTGTGGTAGAGGGCATCGCTGTTGCCGATGACGTCGAGCGCGAGGCGGGCGGCGTTCGGTACAGCTTCCACATAGAAGTGGCCTTGTGACGAACCGAACCGGCGCCGCATGTAAGCCGCGAGGAATTTCTCAAGGGCCTCTGATGCCAGTTCCGGCAAAGTCATCATCGATGCTGCCCCTACCCGATAACCTCGCGTCCAACTCCCGACATCTCGTTCATCGCCCCGAATTGGAGGAAAGCATAGCGCATCTCACGTGAGGCCACCACACGCGATCGGCATTTGCTCCTCACAAAGCGATGTGATGCTGCGCCGCCACGACGAAACATTTCTCGCGTGGTGAAGAGGTCACACAACCGATGCGGTGTTTGACGGCTGCACGTGTCGCGCTATGATTTACCGAAAAAGGGAGACCGCGATGGAGGATGTTGCTGCTCGGCGCATGGCCGAGGGATTGCTCGCCGATCACAGGGGGCGCGTACCGTTCAAGGCCTTCCTCCCGCAGGGCGCCTCGATCTCGGATGCCTACGACGTCCAGGACAGGTATGTCGCGCTGCTCCGCGCCGAGCAGGGCGAGGCGATCGGCTACAAGGTCGGGCTGACCTCGAAAGCGATGCAGACGTTTTGCGGAATCGACCATCCGATCGGCGGCGTGGTGCTGGCAAAGCGCGTGCTTCGATCGGGCGCCAATATTCGTCGTGCGGATTTCGGTCGTCTCGGTCTCGAATTCGAGGTTGCCGTCCGCATCAAATCGGACGTCCCTGCAAGCGCGACGCTGCTCGATTCCGCAGCTATCCGGCCTCACATCGACGGCGTGGGTGCTGCGATCGAAGTGGTCGACGACAGGGCGGCCGACTATTCCAGCCTCGACGTGCGCTCGCTGGTCGCCGACAATTCCTGGAATGCCGGCATTGTCCTCGCGAATTTTGCGAGCGTCTGGCCCGACCTGGAGGCGGTCGCCGGACGAGCGACCAAGGACGGCGCGCCGATCGGCGAGGGACATGGCCGCGATATTTTGGGTCACCCCTTCAATTCGGTTGCCTGGCTGGCGGCGCAGCTCGCGGGCCGGGGCGAGCGGCTCAAGGCCGGTCAGATTGTGATGACCGGCAGCGTGATGAAGACCGTGTTTCCGACCGAGAATGCGAGCTATCGGTTCGAGCTCGAGGGGCTCGGCACGGTCGAGGTTCACGTGAGGTAGCGGCGCGCTCTCGCGGCGCGGAAGCATGTGGCGCGAGGCGTGTTCTGGCGCGTGGGCTCGTGACTGTCTGACCGCAGCTCGGCGCGGGCTTCGGTTGTGGCGTTGATAGGGGGCGGAACAGCGAACGTTCTCTAACCGCCGCCAAGGGCCAGATGCTGGACATCGGTCAACTAAAACCAATATCTAGATGCCATCCAGATGTAGAGACATGACAGAGAATCGCGAGCCATATACAGGCCGTGATTGGAGTTGAGTACGGAAAGCCCATTGCCGCCCATCCCGCGAAGGTGATTGCCAGAATAATTCCCTCAAGAACTCCGGAAATGTCAGAGCCGCTCTCTAACGACATTTTTACGCCTCATGACCCCGCGTCGCTCGTCTTTCCGGCGATATTCAATCATCGACATAAGTGGAGCTGAGGAACGTCTTCACAGACTGAAAGGCTCCGCTGCACCATCAATACCCGTAATGGCGGCAGCACATGGTGAGGTCTTCGCAAAGCTGCGCCGCCCGATGTGCGAGTGGGGGTCAAAAGCGCTTCGGATCTTTAGTGGCCCGGCGCGCTCGCATTTAATCGACAGTGATATTGGCGGCCTTGGCGATTGCAGTCCAGCGCTCGATCTCCTTGCGGATCAGCGCATCGAGCTCCAGTGGCGACGTCGTTTTCGGGAAGACACCGAGCGGAGCGACCTTTTCAGCGAATTCTGGGGACGACACCACGCTGCGGATATCGGCGGAGATCGTCTCGATCACGGCTGGCGGAACGCCTTTCGGCACGGCGATCGCCTGAAAGGCATTGACGTCGAATCCCGGAAAAGTTTCTGCCAAGGTCGGGTATTGCGGCGCATCCTGCAGTCGTTGCGCGCTGGCCACGGCGAGCACCTTCAGCCTGCCGTCGGTTACATGGGGTTTTACCGAGCTCCACAGGTCGAACATGATCGGCACGCGACCGGCGAGCACGTCGGTCAGTGCTGGCGCGCTGCCGTTGTAGGCGATGTGGATG
>Ga0306920_100014927_pt1 | contig 10625 bp, 7 predicted proteins | sample flu12Cox44000170_FD_204666 | JGI IMG/M metagenome (GOLD analysis project Ga0306920, IMG submission 204666) | Lab enrichment of tropical soil microbial communities from Luquillo Experimental Forest, Puerto Rico - flux4day.12C.oxic.44.000.170 (v2)... | ecosystem: Environmental > Terrestrial >... | reverse complement strand
GGGCGGTTTTCGTCCTTCCGTTTGATGGATTCACCGGGAGCGGAAACCTTTCCGTCACCGTGACGCCGCCGGCCGGAACTGGAAGCGTGCAGCAAACGATTCCCTCGGGTATTGCACGGTGGGAAGTGACCTTGCCCTCGGTCCGCGCCACCCTGCCCCGGTATCTGGATCTGGCCATCGTCCTGGACACGACCGGCAGCATGGGCGATGAGCTGAAATATTTGCAGTCGGAACTGCGCGGCATCACGGCTGCGATCCAAAAGCGCTTTCCAGAAGTCGAGCAGCGTTTCGCTCTGATCCTCTATCGCGACGACGGCGATGAATATGTCACCAGGCCGTTCGATTTCACGCCGAGCATTGACACGTTCCATCGCAACCTTTCCAAGCAAAGTGCAGCCGGCGGCGGCGATTATCCCGAAGCCATGCACCGCGGCCTGGAAGAAGCCAACCAATTGCGCTGGCGCGAACAGGATTCGGCCCGCGTGCTGTTCTTGATTGCCGACGCCCCGCCACACGCCCAACACATGACCCGGACCATGAACGCGGCCAATGCCCTCCGCAAACGCGGCGTGGCCATCTATCCCGTGGCGTGCAGCGGCTACGACGATGCCTGCGAAGTGATCATGCGCGCCTGCGCCATGCTGACCGGCGGCCAGTTCCTCTTCCTCACCGATGATTCCGGCGTCGGAAATGCCCACGGCGAGCCGCACATCCCCTTCTACCAGGTCCAGCGCCTGGAACAACTGATGATCCGCATGATCGCTAGTGAACTTTCGGGAAGAAGAATCGAACCGCAAGCATCGGAGATCATTCGGACGGTCGGGAAGAAATTGAATTAGGATTGTTTCGGGGGGAGCCGAAGGCGACCGCCTTCGGCTCCCCGACTGAAGGTAGATGACGCGTATAATGAACGCATGTCCAATGCGTCGATTTTGGGACCGGATGGAGCGATCGCCAAGCGCCTTGGCAATTACGAAGTTCGGCCGCAGCAGTTTCAGATGGCCGAAGCAGTGGCCGATGCCATTGCCGGGCGGCATCATCTGATGGTTGAGGCGGGGACGGGCGTCGGCAAGAGTTTCGCCTACCTGGTGCCGGCGATTCAAGCGGCTCTTGCCGACAAGGAGTGCCGAGTCGTCGTCTCCACGCACACCATCAGCTTGCAAGAACAGCTCATCCATAAGGACATTCCTTTTTTACAAAGCGTGATGCCCGAGCCGTTTCAAGCCATCCTGGTCAAGGGACGGGGCAATTACCTCAGTCTGCGCCGTCTGCGCGTCGCGAACCAACGGAGCGGCAGCTTGTTTCACGAGCGGACCCTGGAAGAGCAGCTGGTGACGATTGATTCCTGGGCCAGGAAGACGGCCGATGGCAGCCGCAGCGACCTCGATTTTCGGCCGCATCCCTCCGTCTGGGACCTCGTGGAAAGCGACAGCAGTAACTGCCTGGGGAAGAATTGCGCCGATTATGAAAAGTGTTTCTATTTCAAAGCACGGAAGCAGATGCAGGGCGCCAAGCTGCTGATTGTCAATCATGCCCTGTTTTTCAGCGACGTGGCCTTGCGGCAAGAAACCGGCTTTGGCCTCTTGCCCAAGTACACCGTGGCGATCCTCGACGAAGCGCACACTCTGGAGGATGTGGCCGGCGAGCACATGGGCATCCAGGTCAGCCGCGGACAGGCCGAATATCTCCTCAACCGCCTCTTCCACGAACGCAGCAAGAAAGCGCATGGTCTCCTGGTCGGGCCGGGCTCCAACGAATCCATGGAGCAGGTGCTGGTCGCGCGCGGGGCGGTGAGCGAGTTCTTCGACAGCATCCGCGCCTGGCACGCCCAGTGCCGGCCCGATTCGAGAAAGGACGGCTTTCCTTCCGATACCCAGCGGGTCCGGCAATCGCAGATCGTTCCGGATACGCTTTCCGAGTATTTCATGAAGCTGGCTGCCTCGATCGATCTCGATTGCGAGCGCATCAAGTCGGAGGAATTGAAGATCGAGCTGTCGTCGGCCGCCAATCGCTGCCGCGGCTTGGCCGAGCGCATCCAGAGCTGGCTGGGGCAAAAGCTTGAGGACCAGGTTTACTGGGTGGATGTCAACGATAAACGTGTCACCCTGGCCAGTTCGCCGATCGAGGTCGGGGCTGCCTTGCGCGAACAGCTCTTCGATCAGGTGCCGACCGTGATTCTGACCAGCGCCACCTTGAGTATCGGCGGCCGTGCCGGCTGTGAGCACATTCGGAAACGCCTCGGCTTTCCCGAGCATGCCACGCTGCAACTTGGCAGTCCGTTCGACTACCGCCGGCAAGCGGAGTTGCACCTGTTCCCGTGCATGCCTGATCCGGTCCAGGCGCCGCAAGCGTTCGAGCAAGCCAGCCTGGTGAAGATCCGCGATTTTGTCCTGGCCAGCGGCGGCCGGGCGTTTGTGCTTTTCACGAGCAACCAGGCCATGCAGCGCGCCGCCGAACGGCTTCGTTCCTGGTTCGAGGACAAGGGAATCACTTTGCTATCCCAATCCGACGGTTTGCCGCCGCGGCAGATGGTGGAGCGTTTCAAGAAAGACGGCCAGGCGGTGCTATTCGGCGTGGCCAGCTTCTGGCAAGGCGTGGACGTACAAGGAGAAGCGCTGTCGAATGTTATCATTACCCGTTTGCCGTTCGCGCCACCGGATCGGCCCATCGTCGAGGCCCGCTGCGAAGCCATCGAAGAGGCCGGCGGCAGCCCCTTCTTCGATTACCAGGTGCCGGAAGCCGTCATCAAGCTCAAGCAAGGCTTCGGCCGGCTGATTCGCACGAAAACCGACACCGGCATGGTCGTCATCCTCGATCCGCGCGTGTTGACCAAACGCTACGGGCGGATGTTTCTGGATGCGCTGCCGGAATGCCGGCGGTTTGTGGATGGAGTGGAGGCAACAGCATAGCGAGCGCGAAACGATAAATCGGGCCTTACTTCAACCATCGCTCAAACCATTCGAACGCCGCTTGCCGTTGCTCCGCCGTGACGCTATGGCCCACTCCAGGAGCGACCATGATGCGCAGCTTGTCGGTCGCGCCGGCGGCCTTGAAGGCCTTCTCGGCTTCAGCAAAGGCTAGCTTGGCAGCGGGGAGGGGGCAGTTGGCATCCTTTTCGCCATTCAGAATCAACAGCGGACGGCCGGCGAATAGGCGGATCGTGCTCGGGCAATCAAACTGATCTGTGATGCCAGGCACGACCTTGTTCCACAACGCCCGGCACACCTTCTGAGTAACTTTGGGAGTTCCCTTTTCGGTTAGCGATCTCAGATCCATGGCTGCCACTTCATGGGGATGAAGGATGGTGCGTGCCCTGCCCTGCCATTGATCGTTTTCCAGGCTCCAGCGAAAACTCTGGACGGCAATGGCGGGAACGGTGACCTTGATGCGCTCGTCCACGGCAGCGGCGAGGCACGCTTCGATGCCGCCCATGCTGAAGCCGATCATGCCCAGGTTCTTGGCGTCGATGTTCTTACGGGTTACTAGGTAATCGACGGTCCGCCAAATGTCCCAGCAGGTGTCGTAATAGAAGGGGTGTTCCTGTTTCGCTCCGGGCTTCGTTTTCCAGGCGCGAATGATGGCTTGCGTGTACATGAGGGTGCCTTTAATGCCGTCGCCGCGTTTCCCGTGATAGCGCGCATCGATGGCCACGCCGATAATGCCGCGCTTGGCCAATTCCTTGAGAAAGCCGACCTGGCTTTGGCCGGAACCGCCGGTGCCATGCAGGACAATGACCGCGGGCAGTTTTTGGGTGTTTTTCGCCGGCCGGACCAGGTAGGTGTAGACGCGCTGGTCGGTTAACTTCTCGCTGTAAAACCAAAAAGTCTCGAGAATCAAGCCATCGCCCAGAGGTTTTTGGCTGAAATCTTGGACTTCCATTTTATCGCGGGGCCGATCGAGAAGTTTCAGAAAGGCAGCCTTGACCTCCGCAGGCGGCGGATAGTCGGCGTAAACCGGCCGCGGAATCAAGACGAAAACAAGGGAAAGGAATAAGACACGCATGAAAATCTCCAGGTTGGGCCGTTCAATTCTCTTTTCAATCGCCGTGAATTTGTCGTAGCCGGGGTGAGAGCCGGAGAAGCCACTGCACGCGCTCGAACTCGTTAAGCCAATCCTGGGTGACCTGAACCAAGAGCGGGTCATCGGGAATGACTACGCCGGTGGGACAGCCGCCGGCCTGCTCGCGCATCATGTTCCGGTATTTGCTGAGTGTGCGTTCGCCGTAGCGGGCCACTTCGAAGCCGTCTTCGCTGAAGAAAACGACAACAGGCACGCGATTGCCGGCATTGATTTGCAGCTCACGCTGGACATCGGCATGCTCGTCGCGGTCGAGATAACAAATGGTGATTCCGGGAGCAGCGCCCGCAAAGTGCTGGAAAATGGGGCACTGGTTGATGCAATCGCCGCACCACGCCCCGGCCAGGCACAGGACCGGCATGTCGCGTCGGAAGGAGTGGAGCAACTCGCGCTGAGCCGGCGTCAGGACGACCTGTTCGTGGACCTGTCGCCAGCGCTGCTTTTGGCCGTCGTTGGCATAGCGAGCGATGAAATCCGCGTAGGGCAGACCGACTTGATATTTTTCGAATAGGTTCATGGACTCCCAAACAGGCTTTTTGGAGTGCGGCGTTCATGTTGGAGTCCCGGCTTTAGCCGGCTGAAGCCGGGACTCCAACATGAACGTCCTCCAAATGTCATTTCTTAAATACGGTGACGGCAATCGGCGGTGAAGCGCTCTGCAGATTTCCGGCAGCGGTGGCCGTGCCGATGATGTCGACTCCCTTGACGGCAGTAGCGGCGGCGGTGGGCGCGGCCGTCAGTTCGAGTTCGACGGTTGCCTGTCCCATGGCGATGGCGCCTTTGGCCGCGCTGACCCCCGCGGGAAGCTTGCGCACCTCGACGGCGATCGGCCCCTGGTAGCCACCCTTGCGAATAGCCGTGATCTTCAATTTGGCTTTGCCACCTTGAGGCAGCTTGATTTCCGCCGGCTCCACCTTGAGGCTGAAAGGCAAGGTGACCGACAGCTTGGCGGGCATCGACCGGGCCTGGAAATCTTTGTTCTGGAACTTCGTCTTGCCGCCGACCAGGATCAAATAATCGCCCGCTGGCACCTTTGGATTCAAGGCAATGTCCACCTTGACCTCCTTCATGCCCTTGGCGATGGGTGGCAGTTTTGGTGGCGGGACACCGGGAGGCAGGCCGATGGGCGGATCCAGAGTGATGGCTTCCTCGAAGCCCGGATTGCGCTGTGCCAGAATGGTTAATTTGGCCGCTGAACCGGGGAATTTCTCCGCTTGATCCCATTGCGCGATCAATTTGAACGGCGCTTTTTCCCGGACCGCCAGTGCGATCTGTTGATAAAGATCGCGCGGCGGATAGGGAAGAAGGCTCAAACTCTGCGTGATGGCGGGGCGAACCTGGACCAAACGCATCTCCGCCTTACCGTCAATGGTCGCTTTCCCGGCGATTTTGATGGCATAGGGCCCCATCGGCAGATCCGCCTTGGCAGTCACCAGGAGCGGCGCGGCAAGCTGGCCGGCGGGGATGGTGGCGCTTCCGGAAAAACCGGGATGGCCGGCAACACTGATCTCGATGGGGCCGTTGTAGCCACGCCGCGCCGCCAGCACGGTAAGCCCCAGGGGAGACTCCGGCGCCAGGTCAAAGCGATCCAGGCCAATAGTCAGGTCGAAGTCTGGCCTGCTGGGCATGATACTGACGCGATAAGCTTCATTCGGTCCGCCCGCGGAATTCAGGTGCTGGACTTCCAGAAGATAATCACCGTCCTCGGCTGGCGTAAACTCGATGCGTTGCGCCTGATCGATTTGCGGGGCTTCCGGATTGGACTTGGCCAACTCGGTTCCCTTGGCATTCTTCACCACCATAGATACCAGAGTTGGGGAATACAATTCGAAGGTATCAGCCTGGATGAGCAGCTTCTGACCTTTCTTGCCTTTGAAGCGGTAGATATCCAGGTCGTCCGCTTTCTGGAACCTGCCGGTGACGCTGCCGGGCACCGGCACCGCCTGGGCCTTGGCCGGCTCATTGTTGGGCTCGATTTCAACTAGCTCGTCGTGATCACTGAGCTTCAAAGCTACCGGCCAGCCGTGAAGGCCGTTGCTACCTTTTGGGGCCACCCAGATGATATCGATCGCCGGATCGGCTGGCACGGCAATTTCCAGCGGCGCCACGCCCTCTACCATGGGGCCGGCAAACTGCAGAGCGACCTTGCTGCCGCGCTTGGCGGCCATCGGCAACGGCACCGTGGCACTGGGGAAATCGCCGATGCGCAAGCGATAACAATAATCCGGCCCGCCCCTGTTCTGCACGTCGCGAACCTCGATTACGTAATCGCCCGCCTCCTTGAACGTGTAGGTAAGCCGCGCATCGGTCTGGCAACCGGGGGAATCGTTTTGATAGGCCAGCTTTTTGCGCAGGTCCTTGGAATCGTAAAGGGAAAGCTCGGGATCCAGAAGCCCTCCCAGTCGCCTGCCCAAAATATCGATGGTTACTCGCTGACCGGCTTTCGTGCTAATCTTGTAATAATCGGCGGTATCGGCATCGATGCGACCTGCCACCACGCACGGAACCGGCACCGGCTGCGGGGTCGTCTTGTTGCGATTTGTGTCCACTTCAAGAACCTGAGGCAGATCGTCGATGCAAAAAAGTCGCAGATTGGAAATGCCCCGCGTCGTTGCCAGTCGGATATGGTGATAACCGATTGGCGCATCGGCGGGCACTTCCAGGCGCACGCGCAACTTGGCATTATCGAGGCCGTTCTTGTTGTCGGTAGGGATGGTCACCTTGGCGGGGAAGCTGGTGAACAACCCCGTTGGGCCTGCGAGATTGGTTCCGGTAAGGACCAGCTCCATTGAAGTGCCCCGTTGCATGCCCATGGGAAACGGCATGGCCAAAGTTGGAGCCAGAGGATTGGGGGGAATGGGCGGGGGCGGTTTTTGTCCAGATACGGGAGAAGGTTGGCTCAGGAACAAGCCGAAAAGGCACAGGGCAAACCATTTCCCGGTTCGCTGATTTTGCATGACAGACCTCAAAACGCAGAAGAGTGCACAGGTTGGCAGGGAAAAACAATATCAGAAAGAGCGGCTGTCTTTTGTGGCCAAGGTGGTTGTTTCAAAAAATCCAATTCCATTCGTCGGGCTGGGTTTGTCTATTTTAAGGGGGACTCGGCATCTCGTACAGCATATTGCCTAAAAATTATGGCTGGACCTGAAACGAGCAACAGGCAATTTTGTTTCCCCATCAGCCAATTGACAATTTTCAAGCTATAGTTGAGCGTCGATTTCCCCCGCTCGCCCGTAGCAAGAAATCCCTTCCGGAAGAGACTCGCGAGGAGAGAAGGCGTGAAGCAGCATATTCGCTTGCGCGGCGTCAATGGCGACGTGGAAGACATGGTGTGGGAATCCGATGCGATGCTGCGCGCCGGGCGTCTGGCATCCCTTGAAGTAGTTCTGGACGACAGCTCGGTCAGCCGCCGCCATGCGGAGATACGGACCACGGCCAACGGCTGGCGGATTCGTGACTTGGGAAGCACCAACGGCACCTTTCTCAATGGCAACCGGTTGGGACCTGGGGAATGGCCCCTTCGCGCCCACGATATTCTGCGCTTCGGCAATGTCACCGCCGTGGTCGAGGTCCTCCGCAACGGCAGCGACGAGCAGACCAACAATCCGGACAATCTCCTGGTGTCGGCCACGTCCAGCACATCCTTTGAAGACGCCCTGAGCGGTCTGGCTTTCGATCGACACCAGTGTCCGCGTCCGGGGGAGCAGCTCAAGGCCTTGCTCCGTGCCGGCCATCACCTTGTTCACCTGGAAAACGAAGAAGACCTGCTGCACACCATTCTGAATGACGCGGTCAGCACACTGGAAGCGCAGCGCGGCGCCATCGTCCTGACCGATGGCCCCAATGGTCCGTTGCGGCTGCGCGCCCTGGCAAGCGGCCACAGCCAGATCCCCAGCCGGCCCGGCTACAGCCAGAGCCTGGCCCATCGCTCCTTCACGCGCGGCGAATCCATCCTGTGTTGCAGCGTCGAGGAAGACCCGGAGCTGGCCGGCGCCCGCAGCATTGCCGAGGGAACAATGGCCAGCGTCCTGTGCGTTCTTTTGAGAACGCCCCGTAAGCGCCTGGGGGTTCTCCACCTCGACCGCGGTCCGATGCAAAAGCCGTTCACGCAGGATGACTTGCACCTGGCCGACGCCCTGGCCGCCAATTGCTCCGCCGGCATCGAAAGCGCCCAGCTCCTGCGCAAGCAGCGCGATCTCTTTTACGCCACCATCACCATTCTGGCCCAATCCGTCGAACTGCGGGATAAATACACCGGCAACCATACCGAGCGCGTCACCCGCTATTCGATGCTTCTCGGAGAACACCTGGACCTATCCACCGAGGATTTGAATTGGATTCGGTTGGGCACCCCGCTGCACGATATCGGCAAGATTGGTATTCCCGACGAAATCCTGAACAAACCGGGCAGACTCACCCCTGAGGAATTCAAGATCATGCAATCCCACACCACCAAGGGCGCCAAGATACTCGAACAGGTTCCCGACCTGGCCCCGGTGATTCCCATTGCCCGGTCCCATCACGAGCGCTGGGACGGCCTGGGCTATCCCGACGGACTCAAAGGCCAACAGATTCCGGTGCTGGCTCGAATTGTTGCCGTTGCCGACGCCTTTGACGCCATGACCTCGGATCGTCCCTATCGCCCCGGCATGCCGGAAGCAACGGCTTTCGCGGAGTTGGAAAAACAGAAAGCCAAACAATTCGATCCGGATTTTGCGGCTGCCTTCATCTACATTCGCCAACGCATCGTTCAGGAAATGAAAGCGGAAACCAAGCAGATCGGCATCCCCAACGCGCCCACGCTGCGGCTGGCCACCTGAGCCGCAGGCAGAGTCCTCATGTCAACAGGAACCAACCTCCGGCCGCGATAGCCAGAAGCAGAATCATAACCGTTCCGCAACCGGGTTTGCTGGCCTTGCTCACCGTTCCATAGGGATTGCCTTCGCGGTAGGCGTCCTTGTCTGCTTCTCCGGCGGGTCGTTTGAAGCGGATGCGCCCGTGATCGAAAATCTCTACCAGCACCCAGCCGTATTCCGCCTGTTCGTGGACGACGGCGTCGATCTGGGCCTGGGTTTTGAAGGTGCCCTTGACGATCTTGAATTGCCAGTGGCTTTGCAAATCGCCCGGGTTGTAACCGGTCATGAGTTCTTCCTCCTCGCGTCGGCGGGCCTTTTCTTTTTCCGCCGCCGCTTGATGCTGAGCCACCATGGCGCCTTCGATCGGGATCATCGTGGCACCCCCGTCTCTAGTTTTGTTACCGTCGTATTATAGATCGTGAGTGATGAGTGGTGAGTGGTGAGTGGTGAAGGTATTTCAATTGGTAATTTGCAATTGTCAATTTTCAATGCTTGGTTGGTTGGATGATTGCAAATTGACAATTGACAATTAGCAATTGCAAATTTCATCACCAAGCACCACTCGCTCCGTCATTGGGGTTTCCCCATTTTCCCCCTTGCCCTATAATCGAGCGATTCAGGAGGATCATCCCATGCGACGGATTGCCATCATCAATCAAAAAGGGGGGGTGGGCAAGACGACGACCGCGGTCAACCTGGCGGCAGCCCTGGCGCGGGCAGGACAGCGCGTCTGTGTCCTCGACCTGGACCCGCAGGCTCATGCCACCACTCACCTGGGCGTCGAACCGGATGGCAAAACACCATCGATGTACGACGTGCTCATCGATTCCCGGCCCTTGGCCGAAGTGCGCCGGCAGGTCGAGGAGCGCTTATGGATCGCGGGCTCGGACATCAATCTGGCGGCGGCCGAAGTCGAACTGGCCGGCGTGGTTGGCAGAGAAGTCATTCTCCGCGACCTCATGCAAGCCGACCAGAACCAATTTGATTTCATCCTCATGGATTGCGCTCCGTCTTTGGGAGTTCTGACTCTCAATGCTCTCTCGGCCGCCGGCGAGGTGTTCATTCCTTTGCAGCCCCACTTCCTGGCCCTGCACGGGATGGGCAAGCTCCTGGAAACCACCGCCTTGGTGAGCAAGCGCATTAATGCCGACCTGCGCGTGAGCGGCATCGTCCTGTGCATGATTGAGTCCAGTACCCGGCTGGCCCAGGAAGTTCAGCGCGATTTGCAAGATTACCTGGACAAAAGCCGTGGAACGACCCTCCCCTGGTCCCAGGCCCGGATTCTTGCCACGCGGATTCGCCGCAACATCAAATTGGCGGAATGTCCGAGTTTCGGCAAATCCATCTTTGCCTATGCGCCCGCCTGCCACGGGGCCCAGGATTACCAGGACCTGGCCCGCGAGGTGCTGGCAGAAAGCCGGGTTTTCGCTGCCCGGGTCTGCGTCGACGAAACCGGCCAGGCACGCGTGCTATCCGCAAATCTCGCCGATCCCGAACACCCTGCCTGCGTTTAGTGTCTTGGAAGGAGCTTTTTGAACGCCAACGCAAGCAGGTTTACCCATTTCGTAAAGTCATGCCGCCTCCCGTGCCGATGGGAAAGATGGGTCGTTTTGTATTCACGACCTGGGGGGAAGGTCCATGTATTTGACGGATTTTGGCCTGACGCGGCGGCCCTTCCCGGCCACTCCTGAT
>Ga0306920_100014926_pt1 | contig 10625 bp, 10 predicted proteins | sample flu12Cox44000170_FD_204666 | JGI IMG/M metagenome (GOLD analysis project Ga0306920, IMG submission 204666) | Lab enrichment of tropical soil microbial communities from Luquillo Experimental Forest, Puerto Rico - flux4day.12C.oxic.44.000.170 (v2)... | ecosystem: Environmental > Terrestrial >... | reverse complement strand
AGCAGGTGCGCTACCGGGCTGCGCCACGCCCCGTCTTCAAGGGATTCGTTGGGCGCGCGAGCATAGAGGGGCGCGGTTCGCCGCGTCAATCGCCGCCGCCGGGCGCCGAGCGTTCCGGCCGCGCCATCCGCGGACTTTCCGAGCCCGCGCAGCCCGGTGCGCGGGTGTTGCGCGAGGTGGCGCGTGATTCTATGCTCAACCGACGAACCCCGGCACGAAGACTGCCCCGGGAACTCATCGGAGATCGACATGAGCGGCGTCAACAAGGTGTTTCTCATCGGCAACCTGGGCGCGAATCCGGAAATGCGATTCACCCAGGCGGGCCAGGCGGTCGCGAACCTGCGCCTCGCGACCACCGAGCGCTGGACCGACAAGAACGGGCAAAAGCAGGAAGCGACGGAATGGCATCGCATCGTGGTGTGGGGAAAGCAGGCCGAGATCGTCGGCCAGTACCTCACGAAGGGCCGCCAGATCTTCGTCGAGGGCAGCATCCGCACGCGGCAGTGGCAGGATCAGCAGGGTCAGAAGCGCTTTTCCACCGAGATCGTGGCGCGCAACATCCAGATGCTGGGCGGTCGCACCGAGCGCGCCGGTGATGACGTGGCCGCCACCGTTCCGCCCGACGATTCCGTCACCTCGGATTTCGGCGGCGGCCCGGACGACGACATCCCCTTCTGAGCGAAGTGGGGGCGATTGGTCTCGACGGGTGGCATGATCCAGGCAGTGCAGGCCGGGGGCCCGTGACCTCGTCAAAAAAGCGGGAACATCACAACTGCCAATGAGCAGTTGGCTCTCGCTGCTTAATTAGCAGCGACGGTCGCCCGGACCCCGCCTGTGGGGGCCGGTGCGGGCGTCAGAAATCGCAGGCTGGTCCAACGCCCCGCCCGGGGGCCGCGGACGAGATCCTTCCGGGCTGGCGCGCCGGCGATCCCGCCGGTCGGAGCGGAGGCGCGCGAGATCTAAACGGCCGGACACGCCTGTAGGACTTCCTGGGGACTGACGCTCGGACGCGGGTTCGATTCCCGCCGCCTCCACCAAGATCCCATCCCCGATCCCAAGAGTTCGAATGATGACCGAGCAACCGAACGGCCCAGGGCGCGGGCTCCATCCTCTGATCGTCGGCACGGCGATCGGGGTTGCGCACTTCGCGCTCTCGTGGCTCGGGTTCGTGCTCACGCCCTGGAGCGTGACGCGCAATCTGCTGTGGCCGGGGCCGGGCTTCGCGTTCGCGATCCTGGTCGTGTTCGGCATGCGCTACTGGCCCGCGATCGCGTTCAGCGCCCTGCTCTACGCGCGCTGGGTCTCGGGCAGCAACGTGAGCGCGATCGTGCTGACCGCCACGCTGATGGTCACGGTCGTGATGCCGGCCGCGCTCTGGCAGCTGCGGCGCGGCTACACCTCGCCGTTGTTCGGCGTGCGCCGCGTGCTCGAGTTTCTGTTCGTCGCGAACGTAATGATGCCGGTGCTGGGCGCGCTCCAGCTCGCGCTCGGCATGCTGCTCACGCGCGAGCTGTTCACGTATTCCTACGCGGAGACGCTCGCAATCGCGGCCGGCACGATCTCGGCCGGCACGATGTTCTGCGCGCCCGTGGTGCTGACCTGGGCCGGCAGCCCGCGGCCGAGCCTGCGCCCCGCACGCGTGTTCGAGGCGGCGCTGCTCGGGACCAGCACGCTGCTCTTGTGCCTGATCGTGCAGGGAGAGTGGGTCGGGCCGCGGGCGCTGCTCGGGCTCAACTATCTGCCGTTCCCGTTCCTGATGTGGGCGGCGATCCGCTTCGGGCAGCGCGGCGTCGCGTCGATCGCCTCGCTCGTGATCCTGTGCACGATGGTCGGCGCCGCGAGCGGGCACGGCATCTTCGTCCACCAGAACACCGGCGTCAGCGTGCTGTACCTCGACGGGTTCTGCCTCACGTTCGCCGGCACCGGGCTCCTGATCGGCGCGGCGATCGAGGAGTCGGGGCAGAACCTCGCGGCGCTCGGCAAGAGCGAGTACGCGTACCGCGAGCTGATCGAGCAGGCCTCGGACGCGATCTTCGTCGGCAACGCCGACGGCGAGCTGGTCGAGGCCAACGCGCGCGCCAGCGAGCTGCTCGGCTACACGCGCGCGGAGTTCAGGGGCATGCACCTGGTCGATCTCATCCCTCCGGGCGAGCGCCTCTCGAACCCGCCGCGCGACTTCCCGATCGGCCGGCCCCAGCTCTACGAGCGCCGCATGCGCACGAAGGACGGCACGATCCGCGAGGTCGAGGTCAGCGCGATGCGCCTGGACGACCGGCGCGTCCAGGCGATCGTGCGCGACATCAGCGGCCGCAAGCTCGCCGACGCCCAGCTGCGCCATGCGCTTTCGCTCATCGAGGCCACGCTCGAATCCACGACCGACGGCATCCTGGTGGTGGACCTCGAGGGCCGGATCCGCGGCTACAACGGAAAGTTCGTGCAGCTGTGGGGCATTCCCGACGAGGTGCTGGCGAAGCGCGAGGACGACCGCGCGGTCGCGTACGTGCTCGATCAGCTGCGCAACCCGGAAGAGTTCATCGCCCGGGTGCGCCACCTCTACGCGCACCGCGAGGAGACGAGCTTCGACACGCTCGAGTTCAAGGACGGGCGCGTGTACGAGCGCTACTCGCAGCCGCAGACGATCGCGGGCGTGGTGCAGGGCCGGGTGTGGAGCTTCCGCGACGTCACGGAGCGGCTGCGGCTCGAGACCCAGCTCCGCCACGCGCTGAAGATGGAAGCCGTGGGAAGCCTCGCGGGCGGCGTGGCGCACGACTTCAACAACCTGCTGACCGCGATCATGGGGCACAGCTCGCTGCTGCTCGCGCGCATGCGCGAGAAGGACCCGATGCGCGAGGAGGTCTCCGAGATCCACCGCGCCTCGGAGCGGGCGGCGATGCTCACCCGCCAGCTGCTCACGTTCAGCCGCCAGCAGGTGTTCGAAGCGAGCGTCATCGATCTCAACGTCGTGGTGCGCTCGATGGAGCGGATGCTGAACCGGACGCTGGGCGAGAACATCCGGATCGTTCTGCGCCCGGCCGTCGCGCCGCTCTGGATCCGCGCCGACGCCGGCCAGATCGAGCTCGCGCTCCTCAACCTCTCGATCAACGCGCGCGACGCCATGCCGCGCGGCGGCACGCTGACCATCGAGACCGCGCCGGTCCGGCTCGAGCGCGGCGCGAACGGGCTCGAGATCGAATCCGGGGACTACGTGCAGCTCTCGCTCGCCGACACCGGCGTGGGCATGGACGAGGCGACCCGGCTGCGCATCTTCGATCCGTTCTTCACCACGAAGGAGCGCGGGCGCGGCACCGGCCTCGGGCTCGCCGCGGTCTACGGCATCGTGAAGCAGGGGGGCGGTGTGGTCACGGTCGAGAGCCGGCGCGAGGAGGGCACGCGCTTCGATCTGTACTTCCCGCGCTCCGCCGCGGCGAGCGCGGCGCCAGCCGACCCGGAGCGGCGCGACGAGCCGTGGCGCGGACAGGGCCGCGTCCTGCTCGTCGAGGACGAAGACATGGTGCGCGGGTTGCTGCGCGAGGCGCTCGCCACCGCGGGGTTCGACGTGCTGGCCGCGAAGAGCGGCGACGAGGCGCTCGAGCGCGCCGGAGCGGGTCCGCCGCTCGACCTGCTCGTCACGGACGTCGTGATGCCGAGCATGAGCGGTCCCGAACTCGCGCAGCGGCTGCTCCAGCGCCAGCCCGACCTGCGCGTGCTGTTCATTTCGGGCTACACGTCCGACGAGCTCGTGAATCGTGTCGCGTTCGGGAGCGCGTTCGGATTCCTGCAGAAGCCGTTCTCGCCGGCCGCGCTGATCCGCAAGATCCAGGAAGTCCTGAGGCCCGCCCGGGCCTAGTCCGGAGCGCCTGATTTCGCCCTTGCAGGACCCCCGGCAGGTGACTACCCTCCCGCGTCCTTGAACGCCGAACCACCGGTCCCGATCGGTCGCCTGGCCGAGATTCGCGGGCGTATGGCCCGGGCGGCGTTCCGCGCCGGCCGGGCGGCGGAGGACGTGCGGCTGGTCGGGATCGTGAAGACGGTGCCCGGGGATCGGGTGCTCGAGGCGATCCGGGCCGGGCTTCAGGACCTCGGGGAGAACCGGGTGCAGGAGGCCGAGGCGCGGATCGCGCGGAGCGGCGCTGCATCGGAAGTCGGTTCCGTGCGGTGGCATCTGGTCGGCCACTTGCAGCGCAACAAGGCGGGACGCGCGGCGCGGCTGTTCGACCGCGTGCACTCGCTGGATGGGCGCGAGCTGGCGATCGCGCTGTCGCGGCATGCGGCGGCGGCGGGGCGCACGCTCGCGGTGATGATCGAGGTGAACGTCGCGCGCGTGGCGAGCCAGTTCGGCGCGACGCCGGAGGAGCTCCCGGCGCTCGTGAGCACGGTGGCCGTGCTTCCGGCGCTCGCGCTCGACGGGCTGATGACGGTCGGGCCGCCTGCGGAGCGCGCGGAGGACGCGCGCACGACGTTCGTGGCGCTGCGCGAGCTGCGCGATCGCACCGCGCGCGCGACCGGCGTCGCGCTGCCGGAGCTGTCGATGGGGATGAGCGGGGATTTCGAGGTCGCGATCGAGGAAGGCAGCACCTGGGTGCGGATCGGCCGCGCGCTGTTCGGCGAGCGCGAGCCGCACGCCTGATTCGCCGCGCACGGCGCGGGGAGGCCTGGATGTTCGTGATCGGCAACCTTCTGACGGCGCTCGCGTGGGTGCTCGAGATCGTGTTCCAGACGCTGTCGATCATCCTGGTCGTGAACGCGGTGCTGTCGTGGGTGCGCCCGGATCCGTCGAATCCGATCGTGATGCTGCTGGATCGCATCAGCGACGCGGTCTGCAATCCGGTGCGGCGGCTGTTCCCGACCGTGATCTCGGGGATCGATTTCGCGCCGTTCATCGTGCTGATCCTGATCCAGGCGCTCGGCATGATGTTCCTGGTGCAGACGCTGCGCGGGATCGCGGCGCGCATGGGATGACGAGGCTTCCCGTCCGCGTGCAGCCCGGCGCGCCGCGCGCGCGCCTCAAGGGCTGGCGCGCGGACGGGACGCTGCTGATCGCGGTGACCGCGGCGGCCGAGCGCGGCCGGGCGAACGAGAAGGTGGTGGAGCTGCTGGCGGACGCGCTCGGCGTGGCGGTCCGCGCGTTGAGCATCGGGCGCGGCGGTGCGTCGCGCTCGAAGTGGATCGAGATCGAGGGACTGGAGGAGGGCGAGGTGAGGCGGCGGATCGATCGCGCGCTCGGCGCGGGCGCGGAGGCGCGAGGTGGCCGGTGACGAGCTCGCGCGCATCGAGGCGGCGGCGGCGTTCGTGCGCGGGCGCTCGGCGCTGCGCCCGGAGGTCGGCGTGATCCTCGGCACCGGACTCGGCGATTTCGCCGGCGCGCTCGAGACCGACGCGGTGGTGCCGTACCAGGACATCCCGCACTTCCCGGTCGCGACGGTCGAGAGCCATGCCGGCGAACTGCATCTCGGCACGCTCGCCGGGCGTCCGGTCGCGGTGATGAAGGGGCGCGTGCACTACTACGAAGGCTACGCGATGCGCGAGGTCGGGTTTCCGGTGCGCGTGCTCAAGGCCCTCGGGTGCGACACGCTGGTGATCACGAACGCGGCGGGCGGCATGAATCCGGACCTGACGCCCGGCACGATCGTCGTGACCACCGATCACATCAATCTGATGGGGGCGAACCCCCTGGTCGGCGGCAACGACGACGCGCTCGGCCCGCGCTTTCCGGACATGAGCGAGCCGTACGCGCGCGGGCTGATCGCGCTCGCCGAGCGCGTCGCGCTCGAGCAGCGCCTCGCGCTGCCGCGCGCGGTGTTCGTTGGAGTGGCGGGGCCGAATCTCGAGACCGCCGCGGAGTACCGATTCCTGCGCTGGATCGGCGCCGACGTCGTGGGCATGTCGCTCGTGCCCGAGACGATCGCCGCGGTCCATGGCGGGCAGCGGGTGCTGGCGCTGAACGTCGTGACCGATGCATGTCTTCCCGATCGACTTCGTCCGGTGGACATCCCCGAGATCCTGGCCATCGCGGGCCGTGCAGCGCCCGCGCTGATCCGCCTGGTGACCGAGGTGATCCGCCGGCTCGATGAGGTCCACTCATCCGGCCCATGGGAAGGACCGGCGAAAGGAGTCCAAGATGGCCACATCGCGTAAGAGCAGCGGCCGCCGTCCCACGGCCCCGAAGGCCGAGAAGGCCAGGCCGGGGGTGAAGCCGGTCGCGCGCATCAAGCCCGCCGCGAAACCTGCGGCGCGCGCGGCGGCGAAACCGGCCGCCGCATCGCGCGGCAAGAAGGCCGGCGCGCGTCCGCTGTCGCGCACCGCGCTGATGGCGAAGGAGGCGGCCGAGCGCCGCCGCCTGGTCGAGAAGAAGAAGGCCCAGCTGGCCGCTGTGCGGCCGCTCGGCGTACTGCCCCCCGAATCGCGCGCGCGCGTGGTCGAGCGCGCGCTGCCGGTCGCACCGCGGCCGCGTCCGGTCGCGGCGCGCAGCGGCGCGGGCCCCGCATTGAAAGAGGGAGTGGAAGGCGTGACGGACCGTGACCTCAAGGAACTCGAGCAGCGGCTGCTCGAAGAGCGCCGCAAGATCATGAAGGACATGGGGCACCTCGAGAATACGGTGCTCAAGGTGAATCAGCGCGACAGCTCGGGCGATCTTTCCGGCTATTCGTTCCACATGGCGGACGCCGGCACCGACGCGATGGAGCGCGAGAAGGCATTCCTGTTCGCCTCGACGGAGGGCCGGCTGCTGCTCGAGGTGAACGACGCGCTGCGCCGGCTCTACAACGGCGCGTACGGAGTGTGCGAGGTGTGCGAGAAGCCGATCTCGCGTGCGCGGCTCCAGGCGATGCCGTACACGCGCATGTGCGTGAGCTGCAAGGAAAAGGAGGAAAAGGCCGGGCGCACCGTTCCGAGCCAGTGAGACGTTCGCTCCTCGGCCCCGCGGTGATCGCGGCGGTCGTGCTCGCCGCCGACCAGTGGACGAAGCACTGGGCGAGCGGCGCGCTGCGGGATCATCCGCCGCTGCGCGTCGTCGGCGACCTCGTGCGGCTCACCTACACGCGCAATTCCGGCGTTGCGTTCGGAATCGGCGCCGGCGCGCACTTCCCGTTCTGGCTGTTCTCCGCGATTGCCGCGATCGGGATCGTGATGCTGCTCGCGCTTCGGCCCGAGCGGCCGGCGGTGCAGCGCATCGCGCTCGGCCTCGTGCTCGGCGGCGCGGTCGGCAATCTCATCGATCGTGTGCGCTACGGGGAGGTCGTGGATTTCATCCTCGTGAGCTGGCGCACCTGGCAGTTCCCGGTGTTCAACGTCGCGGATTCCGCGGTTTCGGTCGGCGTCGTGCTGTTCGCTCTCGTCTGGACCGGCAGCTCGCGCCGGCGCGAGGAGGGAGCCGACACCGCGCCGCTCGCCGGCGCGGGATCGTCCGCGGGCGATCCGCCCGGCGCCGGCCCGGCGTGATTCCCGAGTTCGAAGTCGGGGCCGCGCAGGCCGGCGAGCGGCTCGACCGCTTCCTCGCCGGCGCCCAACCCGATCTCTCGCGCAGCCGCATCCAGACGCTGATCGGCGCCGGCGCCGTCACCGTGAACGGCGGAAGCGCGCGGGTCTCGCGGCGCCTGAAGCCCGGCGATCGCGTTCATCTCGAGCTGCCCGCGCCGCGCCGCGTCGCGATCGAGCCGGAGCGGATCGCGCTCGACATCGTGTACGAGGATCCCGACCTCCTCGTCGTCAACAAGCCGGCCGGCATGGTCGTGCATCCCGGCGCGGGCGTGACCCGCGGCACGCTCGTGCACGCGCTGCTCCATCACGACCCGGGCATCGCCGAGGTCGGCGGCGCCGGCCGTCCCGGCATCGTCCACCGCCTCGACAAGGAGACCTCGGGGCTCATGGTCGTCGCGCGCACGCCGCGCGCCTATCGCGCGCTGGTCGAGGCGCTGCGCGCCCACGACGTGCGCCGCGTGTACCGCGCGCTGGTGTGGGGCGATCCGGGGGCCGACGAAGGCGAGATCGCGGGGCCGATCGGGCGCGATCCGCGCCGCCGCCAGCGCATGACGGTGGTGCGGCGCGGGGGCAAGAGCGCGCTCACGCGCTGGCGCGTGCTGACGCGCTTCGGCGCCGTGTCGCTGCTCGAGGCGCGGCTCGAGACCGGGCGTACGCACCAGATCCGGGTGCATTTCGCGCATCTCGGCATGCCGGTGGTCGGCGATCCGGTCTACGGCGGGCGCGGCAAAAAGCAGTTGAGCGGCAACCAGAGCCAGCGTACGCTCGCAGACGCCTTGCTCGACTGCCTCCCTCGGCAGGCGCTTCACGCGTCCGAGCTGGCGCTCCGGCATCCGGTGACCGGACGACCGCAGCGCTGGACGACCCCGGTACCGGATGATTTCGCCCGGGCGCTGGATTTGTTGCGATTGGCCCGGCAATCCCGTTCGCGCTGAGAGAGCATGTCCGAAAAACCTTCGACGATCACCCTGATCCTGCCGAGCCGCCTGGAGCTCCTGAGCGTGCTCGATCGCGTCGCGGTGGCCCTGTGCGAGCGGCTCGAGTTCGACGAGGACACCTGCTCCCAGGTGACGCTCTCGGTGATCGAGGCCGGCACGAACGCGATCCAGCACGGCCACCAGAAGGACGCCTCGAAGCCGCTCGACGTCCGCTTCGCGGTTTTCGCCGACCGCATCGAGATCACGGTCCACGACACCGGCCCGGGGTTCACGCCCGAGGTCATGAACGGCGACATCACCTCGCCCGAGCACCTGCTCGAGGCCCGCGGCCGCGGCATCTACATCATGCGGTCGTGCATGGACTCGGTGGACTTCCGCTTCGGGGACTTCGGCACCGAGTGCCACCTGGTCAAGCGCCGCCCGACTCCGGCGCACTGACCCCCGAATGTCGCGCATCCTCGCCGTGGACTGGGGCGAGCGCCGCATAGGACTCGCGATCAGCGATCCCACCGGACTGATCGCGACCGGGCTCGAGACGCTCGAAGTGCGCGGCACGGACGAGGCGGTGCGCCGCGTCAGCGAGGTCGCCGCGCAGCTCACGGCCGAGCGCATCGTGGTCGGGCTCCCGCTGCTGATGTCGGGCGAGCGCGGCGAGGCGGCCGAGGCCGCGCTCCAGTTCGCGGCCGCGCTCGGCGCGCGCAGCGGACTTCCGGTTGACACGTACGACGAGCGGCTCACGTCCGCGCTCAGCGTGCGCCGCCTGCGCGAGGTCGGCGTGCGCACCGGGCACGCGCGCGCGCGCGTCGACCAGGGCGCCGCGGTCGCGCTGCTCGAGTCCTATCTCCAGCGCCGTCGCGGCGCGGCGGACCGCTCGGAAGGCTGAGCGTGATCCCACCGATCGACGTCCGCCCGGCGCGCTCCCCGCGGGGGCCCGCCGGGGCGCGCTCGCCGCACGCGCGGCCGTTCCGCCCGCGCCGCTGGGCGCTGCTGCTGCTCATTGCCGCCGGGCTCTTCGTCGCCGCCGATCTGCTGCTGCCGGCGGGACCGTTCCCGCCGCGCGAGCGCCGCGTGATCCTGGTGCAGCGCGGCGAAACGCTGCGCGGCGTCGCGCGCGAGCTGCAGCGCGTCGGCGTGCTGCGCGGCACGCTCGGCTTCGAAGTGCTCGCGCGGCTGATGCGGCTCGATCACCGCATCAAGGCCGGCCAGTACTCGTTCCGCCTCGGCATCACGGTGCCCGCGCTGCTGCGCGCGTTCGCGCGCGGCATGAGTGGCTTGAACCTCATCACGATCCCGGAGGGGCTCACCACCTCCGAGATCAGCCTGCTGCTCTCGAACCGCCTTGGCGTGCCGATCGCCGAATTCGATTCGCTCGCCCACGATCGCGTGTTCCTGGATTCGCTCGGCGTGAGATCGCCGAGCATCGAGGGCTATCTCGCGCCCGACACGTACGAATTCCTGCCCGGCACCTCGCCCGAGGTCGCGTTCCGCACGATGAACAGCCACCAGCGCGAGATCCTGCTCAAGGAGTCGGCGGGCCGCGACTCGCTGCCGCTCGGGATGAGCCTGCACGAGGTGCTGACGCTCGCCTCGATCGTCGAATCCGAGGCCCAGTTCAAGGACGAGCGCGCGCGCATCGCGCGCGTGTACCTGAACCGCCTGGAGCGCCACATGCGCCTCCAGGCCGATCCCACGGTGGGCTACAGTCTCGGGATCGGACCGCGCTCGCGGCTCTACCTGCGGCAGCTGCGCGTCGAATCGCCGTTCAACACGTATCTGTTCGAAGGGCTGCCGCCGGGGCCGATCTGCAATCCCGGCCGCGCCGCGATCGACGCCGTGCTGAACCCGACGAGCGACGTGAAGGATCTCTATTTCGTCGCGCGCGGTGAGGGCCGGCACCTGTTCGCGGCGACGTACGCCGAGCACCTGAAGAACATCCAGCGCGCGCGCGCCATGATCGCGGCCCAGAGGGGCGCGGCGAGCCTCGAGAGCGAGGCGCTCGAGGCGACGCGGAGCCTGGCCGCCGAGAGCGCGGCGGTCGCGACCGTCCGGCCCGCGCCCGCCGAGACGGTGGCGCACGGGAAGCCGCACCCGCCCGCGCCCGACACGACAGCGCACGCGACGCACGCCACGAAATCGAAGAGCACGGCCGCGGGCGCGACGTCGCACGCGACGAAATCGAAGAGCGCGGCGGCCGACACCACGCATCACGCG
>Ga0306920_100014924_pt1 | contig 10625 bp, 16 predicted proteins | sample flu12Cox44000170_FD_204666 | JGI IMG/M metagenome (GOLD analysis project Ga0306920, IMG submission 204666) | Lab enrichment of tropical soil microbial communities from Luquillo Experimental Forest, Puerto Rico - flux4day.12C.oxic.44.000.170 (v2)... | ecosystem: Environmental > Terrestrial >... | reverse complement strand
TACCTCCCTGAGAACGTCCCCTTCGCCTAGGAACGCGGGTTTAATTTACCACAGCGCGGCCCAAACCGAACAGGGCTCCGTCCGCGATCTGCACCACCAGGAACTCCGTGCGGTTCCAGAAAGGCGACGAGCTGATCGCGCCCAACATCGAAAAAGAGGTGTCGAAGAAGAGACCGGCGTCTTCTACCAGTGGCACGAGTTCAACGCGCAGCATGCCTTCCTGCGCGACGAGGGGCCGCGCTACGACCCGGCAGTGGCCTGGCAGGCATTGTCAACTTAGCTGCCCGTGGTATGCTCGTTGTGTCGGTGGCGCGGCGGCTCGGGTCGGAAGGTCCTTTGCTCGCCTATTGTGCTGCCCTGCTCTAACCGAGCGGGGCCGCAAAAAGGCGCCCTGGGTCCGTTAAGTTGACAATGCCTTCGCCGCTATTATTTCGCCAAAACCCTCTGAGATTGGGAGGTTCCATCTCCAATTCGACACGATTTTCGACACGATTGGTGATCCGGCCGGCGCAGGCTGACGACTACGGTGCTTGGCTAGCGCTGTGGCGCGGCTATTGCGCGGCTCTCGACGGTGCTGTCCCGGACGTCGTCACCGAAGGCGTCTGGCGCCGTATCCTGACGCCGGATGAGCCGGTGGGTTGCCTGCTTGCCTCCCGGCCCGAGGGCGAGCCGGTCGGACTCGCCAACTATGTCCTCCACCCCAACACCTGGAGCCTCCAGACGATCTGCTATCTCGAGGACCTCTTCGTCGCGGTGGAGGCCCGCGGCAGCGGAGCGGGTCGCGCCCTGATCGATAGCCTCGTCGCGCTCGGCAAGGAACGCGGATGGCGCCGCGTCTATTGGCATACGCGCGAGAAGAATTATCGTGCTCGCACGCTGTATGACCGCATCGTCGCCCGGACGGATTACATCCGCTACGACATCGACCTCTGACTGCTGGGCGCTACTGCGCGGCGGCGAGCAATACCGCGACCGGAAATTCCTCGAACGATTCGGCGGCGCCGGTGCGCTCGCGGCCGGGAAATTCAGCTAGAATAGCTTCCTACTCGGGCGCGAGGGTTTCGATGTTTCCGCCGAGACGAATCGTCTGCCTGCCCCCGATACCTTTACCCGGCGCGAAGGTTGGTTCCGGCCGTATAAACGGTTAACTACTTGCGCTGCTGCAGAGCCGCCAACCGATCAGCGACCGTCGCATTTGCAACCGTTCCGGCAGCCGCCGACATTGCCGCCGCGATGTTCGGATCTTCTTCGGTGGTCTTCGCGCCGCTCAACGCCTTGGCCTTCATGTCGAGGGTAGCGGCGCGATCGCGGGTCGCCTGCGCCGTCTGCATCATCGCGTCGACGGCGACGTTGATGCCGCTGCCACTGCCACTGCCACTGCTGAGGCCTGCGACCGCGCGTGCGGTTTCCGCGTTGATCCACGTCAATGCCGGTGTCGGCTGCGAGTATAGCTTCGCCCGGCAACAAAGAGGAGAATCGGATGAGAGCTAGGGACGTCATGTACAGAGCCGTGGCGACCACGACGCCCGAAACGACAGTCAAAGAAGTTGCTAGGCTCATGATCAACCTTCGCGTCAGCGGGGTTCCCGTTCTCGACAAGAATGGGCAGCTTGTTGGGATCATTACCGAAGGTGATTTATTGCGCCGAGCAGAGACCGGGACCGAGCGCCGGCGTTCGCCCTGGAGCGAATGGTTCTCTGCAAATTCCCGAATGGCGGCGGATTACATCCCACGCCCGGCGGGTGGAGGACGTTATGACCCGAGAGGTCGTCAGCGTAGGGGAGTTGGCCAGCCTAGGCGAGATTGCCGAGCTGATGGAAACCAAGCGGATCAAGCGGGTCCCAGTCGTGCGTGACGGCACGATCGTGGGCATCGTCAGCCGCGCCGACCTGCTGCAGGTGTTGGCCAGCGGCGGAGCCGCGAGTGCCAACGAAGATAGCGACCGCTTGATCCGCGATCAATTGCTCGCCGAGCTGCGCAGGCAAGAATGGGCGAGCCCGGTCGAATCGAATGTTGTCGTCTCGGACGGTGTTGTGCATTTTTGGGGGACCGGCGGGTCGGAGGAGGAAAGAAGGGCAATCCGCGTGGTCGCCGAGAACATCCCAGGCGTCCGCGGCATCGAGGACCATACGACCGCGGGGCCACGCTACGTGACGCCACTGTTTCCGACGGCTTGATGCAACGGGACGGGGCGCGAGGCGTCCTCGCATGGCAATGGCCGATGATCAGCGTGATGTCATCGATTTTCTAAGCCGGCCTTCCTCTTACGGAGCGGCAGTCGAGCGGGTCGAAATCATCGAAACCCATGTGTCGTTAGTTTTCCTCGCCGGCGACCGGGGCTACAAGCTCAAACGGGCAGTGAAATTTCCCTACCTTGACTTCTCTTCCGCGGAACAGCGCCGGATAGCCTGCGAGGCCGAGCTCGTGCTCAACCGCCGCACGGCGCCGGAGCTTTATCTCGAGGTCCGACCGCTGACTCGCACCGCTAATCGAAGTGTGGGCTTTGGCACCGAAGGTCGCGTGGTCGATTGGGTCGTGGTGATGCGCCGCTTCGATCAGGCGGCGCTGTTCGACGAGCTCGCCAAGACCAACCGATTAAATGCGCCCTTGATGGACGAGCTCGCCGACCACATCGCGGCGTTCCATCAGGCAGCCGAACCACGCCCCGATCACGGCGGCGCTGCGGCGCTGGCCGCTGTCGTCAAGACGAACCATTGCTGCCTAATGGCGGCGTCGCACGCGGGTTTAGTTACCGAGGATATCGTCGAGATCAGGGAGCGATCGCTGGAGCGGCTCGCGGCCGTCGGAACCTTGCTCGACCGTCGGCGCGCGGCTGGAAAAGTGCGGCGCTGCCACGGTGACCTGCATCTCCGCAACGTCTGCCTGTTCGACGGCAGGCCGACCCTGTTCGATTGCCTCGAATTCTCGGACGAGCTCGCCTCTGTCGACGTGCTCTATGATCTCGCCTTTTTACTGATGGATCTCGAGCATCGTGGGTTCGCGGATTTTTCTAACCTCGTGCTGAACCGCTATCTCGATTTGACCGGCGAGGACGATGGGCTTGCGGCGATGCCGCTCTTTCTGTCCTCGCGCGCGGCGATCCGGGCGCACGTCACGGCGGCGGCAATGGAGCGTGCGCCGCGAGCGGGAACTAAGCTGGAAATGGCTGCCGAAGCGCGCAGCTACCTTGAGCTTGCTGCCCAGTTTCTGCGGCCGCGATCCTGCCGCTTGGTCGCAATCGGCGGCCTTAGCGGAACCGGTAAATCGACCCTCGCTGCGGCCCTGGCGCCAAGCCTCGGCGCACGGGTTCTGCGCAGCGACGTGACCCGCAAGCGTCTTTTCGGAGTCGCCCCCGAAACGCGGCTGCCGACGAGTGCCTATACGTCGCAGGTGTCACGCGGCGTCTATAAGACGCTGCGCCGGAAGGCTGCAAATGTGTTGGCAGCAGGATATTCGGTGATCATCGATGCCGTATCGCTGAAGCCTTCGGAGCGTCAGTCCTTCGTCACGGTCGCCGAGGCGGCTGGCGTCCCGTTTGCCGGTCTCTGGCTCGAGGCCGCGCCTGAAACAATGGATCACCGCCTGCGCGCGCGGCGCCATGACCCCTCGGATGCGTCTCCGGACGTGCTCGCGCAGCAGCTTCAGCAAGATCCCGGGACAATGGAATGGGTTCGCATAGACGCGGGTGACGGCTCGGAGGGTTGCCTGTCCGCCGCGCGCCGGAGCCTCCGGCTTGGCTGATTGCCGGCGGTCGATCAGATCGAAGGCGGCTTGCCGCGGAACCGCCTCGCCTCGATTTGCTGCGCCAATTCCGCGCGACGCTCCGGACTGAGCTCCTCCGCCGCGAGCCCGACCTTTTTCCTCGCCTGCCTAGGCGGCTTTACCTCCCTCGGACCGTTCCTTCCAATCTGCTTTGATCCGCGATCGCTGGACATCCTCATCTCCTGTCATACCAAAGCAATTGTGGTTTATGAGAAGCCAAACTGTTTTGATCCAAGTCAACCCGCGTTTAACGCCAAGGCTAACGCTATTCGGCCGTCTGGCCAGTTCTGGCGCAGGAGTTCGCCCGCGTAAGGAAAAAATGACACGGATTCAATATCTAGTGTTTTGCCGTAGTCGCGGTTTACGGAATAAAAAACTCGTCGTCCACTATTCGGGCTCGCCAAGGTTCTTGTCGTACAATAAATTAATTGTTTGAATAGTCTAGAGGCACTGCATTTATATTCCCAAAGATCGTTTCGACGGGTTTTAAATATTGGCAAGAATGGGAGGAGTTTAGTTTTTCGATCATCCTCAGTTTAGATTCGTAACCGGCCCCCACACTACCACGCCCAAACTGTCTCAAAAAGGATCGACGTGAAGCCCCTGTGGTCTCTTTGCGCGATCTCACAACCCGACTTGGCTGGAACTCTGCAAATCCCATCCTCTCCTGCTGACCCCGGCAGCCGGCACCTCCGGCAGCAACGCCATCACCATGCACTTCAGCGTTTCCGCCAGCGCCACCAATTCCATATTTGCCAGCATGTCCACCAGGCCTGCCGATCGCAATTCCGCTACCGCCTACTTTCGCATCACCCCCCTTGCCGCCGCTACCCTTCCATCACAGGCGGTACAGGATGTGAATCAAAAACGGTAGCAGCCCTCGGTACAAAGGTTCTTGCTGCGACAGTTGGTAGGATACGAGCGATGTCTCACCGGATCGGGTCAGCGGACTGATGAATCTTCGTCGCGCCTCAAACCTGTCGCTGCTGGCGGTTTCAGCGACCGGACTCATCGGGGGGATCGCCGCTTGGCTGAGCGGGCAGCCGAAGTGGGCAGAGGCGATCTGGGTCATCAGCGCGGCCCCAGCCCTGCTTGCGGTCGCTCAAGGGATCGTTCGCGCGGCTTTCCGGCGCGAAGCCGGGCTCGACCTGATTGCGTTGCTGTCTATCGGCGGGGCGATCGCTCTCGGCGAATATCTGACTGGAGCAGTCATCGGCCTAATGCTGGCAAGCGGCCGAAGCCTCGAAGATTTCGCCGAGGAACGGGCTCGCCGCGAAATGTCGGCGCTCCTCGGCCGGGCTCCTCGCGTAGCGAACCGCTACGAGGGCGCCGAGATAGTTCAGGCCCCGCTCGACCAAATCCGGCCGGGGGATCGCTTGCTAGTCCGCAGTGGGGAAGCGGTCCCGACCGATGGGCTCATATCGAGCGAGGCGTCCGTGCTCGACGAGTCGGCACTGACGGGCGAGCCGTTGCCGATACGGCGCAATTCGGGCGAGTTCGTCCGCAGCGGCGCCGTAAATGCGGCCACACCCTTCGACATGGTTGCCACCACGGCCGCCGCTAACAGCACGTTTGCCGGCATAGTCCGGCTGGTCGAGGCGGCGCACCGCTGCAAGGCCCCCTCTGCGCGGCTCGCCGACCGGTATGCGCTTCTCTTTGTCCCGGTGACGCTCGCGGTCGCCGCGGCAGCGTGGATCGCCACTGCCGACCCCGTGCGCGGATTGGCAGTGCTGGTTGTCGCAACGCCATGTCCGCTAATTTTGGCCGTTCCCGTCGCGATCGTCGCCGGCATGTCACGCTGCGCCAAACGCGGTGTGCTGATCAAAGGCGGCGGCGTGCTTGAAAAGCTGGCCCAGGCGAAAACCCTGTTCTTCGACAAGACCGGAACCTTGACCGGCGGACATGCACGGCTGGTTGCAACTGAGACCGGTCCGCGGTTTGTTGCCGGTGAGGTGCTCCGGCTTGCCGCATCCCTCGATCAGGTGTCCCAGCACGTCATCGCGCAGGCCGTTGTTTCAGCGGCTCGAGAGCGCGGTCTGACACTGTCACTACCGTCGGATGTCGAGGAACTGCCGGGTGCCGGAATAAGCGGGTGTGTCGACGGCCGGCGCGTTGTCATCGGCAGCCATTCCTACGTGATGCGGTCCGCTTCGGCGACCGATTGGAGCCGACGATTTCTTCGGCGAGTGGATTACGAGGGCGCCTCCGGCGTATTTGTGGCAATCGACGGCACAGTGGCCGGAGCTCTGCTGCTCCTCGACGAGATCCGGCTTGATACCCCGAGAGCGCTCCGGCTGCTGCGCAAGGCCGGCGTTGAACGCATCGTCATGCTGACCGGTGACCGCCGTGATGTGGCCGAGACCATCGGCGCGTTGGTGGGTGTCGATCAGGTGCTGGCTGAACAACAACCGCAAGACAAATTGGCGGCGATCAAGGCCTCACGCGCGTCGTGCTCGACAATCATGGTCGGCGATGGGATCAATGACGCACCGGCACTGGCGGCAGCGGATGTCGGCGTGGCGATGGGTGCGCGCGGTGCTGCGGCTTCGTCCCAGGCAGCGAGCGTCGTGCTCCTCGTCGACCGGCTCGACCGACTCGCGGAAGCATTCAGGATTGCCCACCGCTCGCGCGCGATCGCCGTCGAAAGTGTAATTGCGGGCATGGGTCTGTCGGTCGCGGCGATGGGATTTGCGGCATTCGGTTTTCTGCCGCCGTTGGCGGGCGCTGTTCTCCAGGAAGCGATCGATGTTGCGGTTATCCTGAACGCATTGCGCGTCCTCCGCGGCCGCGGGATGCGGCCGGGGCGTGGGAGGCTCACCCCGGTGGAATTGACCGCGCTCAAAAACGAACATGACGAGCTCACGCCGATTTTGGAGCAGGTCCGAAGCACCGCCGATCGCTTGGAGGTTCTGCCGCCTGATAAAGTTCAGGCCGAGCTCGCCGGTCTGAACGATGTTTTGCAAAAGCGGCTGATACCGCACGAAGAGCGGGACGACACTCGAATCTATCCCAGGATGGCACGGCTGATCGGCGGTGACGACCCGATGGCGGCAATGAGCCGCTCGCACCGTGAGATCAGGCATTTGTCACGACTCCTACAACGCATTAGCAGCGATCTGGGCCCCGAAGGCCCGGACCCGAAAACTCTCGCCGAAATCTTGAGACTGCTACACGGGCTTGATGCCATTCTGAGGCTGCACTTTGCGCAAGAAGACGAAATCTATCACAGTGTTGCGGAAGCGGCATAAATCGTGGTGCTGCACCGCGACACGACCGCGAGATACAAATTTAATTAAATCTTACCGAGGCTGTCATGACTCATCTTGGCCCACAGAAAGGTGGATTGGTGCTTGGTTCCTTAGTTGGTGGCTGGCATCTTCTTTGGGCCATCATCGTTGCCGTGGGCTGGGGGCAGCCATTGATCGATTTTATCTTCTGGATGCATTTTTTAAAGCCGGTATTTGTGGTCGAACCATTCGCGGGCGGCCGGGCGGTTGTCCTGATCGTCGTAACATCAGCTATATAGGGTATTTTTTAGGAGTTATCGGTGCCGTTCTCTGGAACCGTCTTCACACTCGCTGAGCATCTTTTGCCGGACGATCCCGAATAACACGACGCGCGCGGTCTGTCCGCACTCTTGGCGGAGCATGCCCGCACCGTAAGCAGCGAGCACGTCTCGCTCGCCGACATCGCCGATTCTCTTGGCACACGATCGATCGGAGCATGGCTGCTGATCCTGGCATTGCCCATATAGTACTGGCGGTGCCGGCGCCCGGTATCTCGGTGCTGTTTAGCGAGCCGCTGATAATCATTTCCTCACAGCTGGCGCTGGGGCGGAAGGCGGGCGTGGCTGCCGACCTTCATCCTTCGGCAATCAATGGTGCGGGCGGATTACGCGGCGTTGGTGGCCCGCCTGCAGCCCGCGATAGAACGTTTCGAGCGGCTTGTCCGGCCGCGCGCGTTCTGGCTTGCGAGTGAATGGGCGAAGGTCCCGATCGGACTGATTTGTCTGGTCCTTGTGATGATCATTACCTTGCCCATACCATTGGGCAATGGGGCGCCCGATAGCGCGATCTGCCTCCTCGCCCTGGGGATGATGGAACGCGACGGCGTTGTCATTGGTAGGGTTTATCGCCGCCGCGCTCGCTGTCGTGATTGTAACCTTTGTATCGGCCGGCGCGGCGAGCGCCGTGCATCGGTGGTTTACCGGCCGACCCCGTCGAAGAGGAGATCACGGCTCTGGACGAGGCGTGCCGGCGCCGCTCGAGGACAGGTATCGTCACCTTGGGTTGCTCACCCGTCAGACTCTCAAAGGATGCGGAGGAAAGTGCGCCGGTCAGCTTGCGGAGAGGTGTTGGGAGATCCTCGGCGTTGAGGCGCGCCGCAGCTTCCTCCTAGGAAATCCGGCGAGCGGCCGTCCACGCTCACTCCCGCGCTACGAGAACGGAACAGTGGGCGTGGCGCACAACCCGTGAGGCGTTGGTGCCGAGCAGGTAATCCTTCATGGCCGGACGATGCGATCCGACTACAATCAGATCGGCTCCGGCTTCCTCGGCTGCGCCCAAAATCTCGACATAGACGCTCGCGCCGTGGGCGACAAGAATGCTCGGATTGAGGTCGGAAGCGTTGACTCGGCGAATCAGGGCGGCAATCCGGTTTTCCACATCCGAGACGATGACTTCATAGCCGAGCGTTGCCGCCTTCGCCTCCAGGATGGCCTCAACCTCGCGTATCACCGTGAAGACGTGAAGTCGCGCGCCGAACATGCGGGCAAGTTCGACCGCTGAGAGCAGCGGCTCGCGGTAGGAAGTTTCGTCGTCAAGGTCAACCGCGAGCAGAATATTTTTGTACATGCGACCTCGCACAGAGCGCCGTACTAAAGACCCAATCTCCCAAGCTAATCACACTAGCTGCGGCCGGGCAAAACGCATTGACCTGGATCAAGCTCGTGTCGGGACAGTCGGCTACAGCATCCGGGAAAATGGCCAGCTTGATTCAGATCAAGGCGGTGTCGTGGTTGGCAGCGGTACGCATGTAGCCCGCAGTGCAGGAGGTGACCGATGACCGGCAGCGATATCATCCGGACAACGAGCCGGCCGGCTAGCATCCTTGTGTGGGACCCGCTGGTCCGTTTCGGGCATTGGGCGCTCGTCGCGGCCTTTGCGGTGGCGTATTTCAGCGCCGAAGAAGAAGCCGGCGGGACGGATCTCTCGCATGTGTGGGGCGGCTATGTCGTCGGCGCCATTGTCGTGTTGCGGGTGCTGTGGGGCTTTGTCGGCCCGCGCCATGCACGCTTCAGCGATTTCGTGCGCAGCCCGATCGTCGCCCTGGTCTATTTCAGAGAATTATTGTATGGCTGCGCCCGTCGGTATATCGGACACAGCCCGGCCGGTGGCGCGATGGTCATTGCGCTGCTGGTCTGCCTTGCGGCGACCGTAGCGACCGGTCTCATAGCGTACGGAGAGCAGGGCAAGGGACCGCTGGCAGCGGCGCTGATAACTGACGCCAATGCAAACGGCAATGAAGCCGGGCACCGGGCCTTGGCGGAGACGGGCGGGGAGCGAACGGAGAGCGTCATAGCCGAACTGCATGGCCTGATCGCCAACATCACCGTAGCACTAGTGGTAATGCACATTTTTGGGGTGACGGTTGCCAGCTTCGTCCACAAAGAAAATCTCGTCTTAGCAATGATCACGGGAAGGAAAAGTCGGGCATCCGATTGATTGCTTCTGGAGCCCCGGGGTAACAATCGAGGATCTCAAGGGCAGTGCCATCCGCTGTGCCGGCATGCGGCCCTAGCAGGCGAGAACCACACTACTAGGCGCAAAAATGGTCGAAAATTCCTGCTAAAGACTCATTGGCTCGTTTCTCGCGCGCTGCACACGCAGCGCGGCGGCCGGGAACCTACTTTGAAAGCTGGCGCGCGGAAAAAATTTTCGGGCTTGATTTAGATCAACGAAAACGACGGCGGCAGTGATAGTCACCGGCGATGAAATTATCAGCGAGGCGAAAATTCATGTCCACCAAAGCGGAGGTATTAAAGACGTTGTCCTGTGGGCGTGGATGCTTAGACCAATCACCCGTCGACGAGCCGATTTTCATCCTTCGTGCTCAAGACATACTCGCGCCAAGGGTAGTAGTCCGCTGGGCTCACTTGGCCGACCAGGCCGGAAGCCCACAAGCCAAAGTGCAAGCTGCTTTGGAACTTGCTAAGCAAATGGCCGATTGGCAAGCAAACAATCAGCATCGCGTCAAGGTGCCGGACTGATCACACCCAGGCTGCGAGCATTTGCTGCGGTCGACCGAAGCCGGGCAGTTTACATAGTGAAGAGCGCGGTTTGAGCTGTGTTGATGTGGATTAAAGTCTGATAACACCCATTGGGCTCTACCGCCGGCCTGTGACGTTTGCGGTCGACCGGCTCGCCCCAGGCTCGACCAACCAACCGATTGCCCCCAATGGAGACGGCGAAACGGCCGAACACCATCCGCCGAACCGCCATCTCGTAGATCAAGGCGTTGAGCCAGTCGAGCAGCAGATAGGCGTTGTCGGGCGCCTTGCAAGTCACTTCGACAGCTTCTTTGGAGGCGATGCGAGCCGGGTCGGTTAGCGATGCGTCGGATGCGTCCCTTGGCGACGCCGGCGCGCTGGACGAACCACTTGCTCAAAGCGCTGTTCGGTTGGTGGTGGATCCACAGCCAGGCGATCTCGATAGCAAGCCGGCGCGCGCGGGGATTGCCCGCCTTGCTGATGCCCTGATCAACGCGCATCGAGCCACTGTTGTAGGGGCTCGGCGGCAGCCCAAAATAGCTGGCCAGTTCGCGGCGATTGTTGAAGTGACGATAGAATACTTCACGACACAGTG
>Ga0306920_100014923_pt1 | contig 10625 bp, 10 predicted proteins | sample flu12Cox44000170_FD_204666 | JGI IMG/M metagenome (GOLD analysis project Ga0306920, IMG submission 204666) | Lab enrichment of tropical soil microbial communities from Luquillo Experimental Forest, Puerto Rico - flux4day.12C.oxic.44.000.170 (v2)... | ecosystem: Environmental > Terrestrial >... | reverse complement strand
GCGAGGGACGCACGCCGGACGAAGTCGCCTACGATTACCTGACCGAGGCTGAAAACCGCTACCTGTTCTTCCCGGTGGTGAACTACGTCTACGGCGATCACGAGCCGATCCGCGAGATGCTGACCGACTCGGCGACGCTGCTTGGCTTGAGCGACGGCGGCGCGCATTGCGCCTCGATCGTCGATGCCGGCGTGCCGACCTACATGCTCCTGCATTGGGGCCGCGATCGGCGGCGCGGGCCGCGACTGCCGCTCGAACTGCTGGTCAAGCGCCAGACCAGCGAAACGGCGGATTTCTTCGGCTTGGGGGACCGCGGTCGACTCACGCCGGGGCTGCGCGCCGACGTGAACTTGATCGATTTCGAGGGCCTGCGCCTCTACCAGCCGGAGCTCGTCAACGATCTTCCGGCCGGCGGCCGCCGCTTCGTGCAGCGGGTCGACGGCTACGCCGCCACGCTCTTGGCCGGGACGCCGACCTTCGAGCGCGGCGAGCACACCGGCGCGATGCCCGGCCGCCTGGTGCGCGCGGGCCACGCGTAACGAGATCCACTTTACAGCGGCGACACGACGCCCCGATCAGCGCGGTAGCCCGGCGCGCGCGAGCGCTTGCGCGCGAATATCGCCGTTGACCACCCTGCTCACGTCGAACGGCTGCGACAGGTTCCCCGCCTTGACCAGCTGCTCCTGCAGCCATTCGAGCTTATCCATCGGAATAGGCATGCGGGGATCGATGCCGGTGTCCGCGCGCGCCGCTTCCGCGAACATGAACTCTGGCCGCGGATCGCCCGCCTTGATGCCGGCGATCTCGCGGGTGATCCGCAATTCCTCGTCGCGGTTGGCGAGCGCATGGCCGTAACCCTGCATCTGCGCGGTCAGGAAGCGGACGGCATCCTCGCGCCGGGCGTCGAGCAACTTACCGGTGGTTACCGCGCAGAGCCGCAGATATTTCGGCATCACGTCGCTCCCGCGCGCAACGAGCTTGATGCCGTCGGTCTTGCCGATGGGCAGGAACTCGATCGAGATGACGGTGGCGAGCGCAATCCCGCCGAGCAGCGCCTTGTAGCGCTCGGGGTCGTTGCCGAGGCTCGCGAACTTCACCTCGGACGCCGGCACGTCATTCTGCGCGAGATAAGCCTTTCCGATCATGTCGGGCGTCGCATTGGGCGCCGATATCGCCATGGTGGCGCCCTTGAGATCCTGTGGACCCTTGAACTCGGCGCGCGCGAACACGCTGTGCACGACCGTCTGCCAATGACAGCCGATGATCTTGACATCGGCGTTGCGCGCGGCCGCGATGATGGCGGTCGCCGCCCCGCCCTCGTAGCTCTCGAGCTCGCCCGCGAGCAGCGCGCGCAACGCAATGACGTCGTTCTGAAAATAGGGCAGCTCGAGCTTGAGGCCCTGCTTGGCCGCAAAGCCGCCGCGCACCGCCATCACCTGAAAGCCGGCGTCGCTCTTGGGTTCGATGACGCCGTGACGCCACGACCGTCCCTGCGCGTGAGCGCAAGCCGCGGCGCACAAGAACCCCGCGATGACCGCGGCGCAAGCCCACATCAACTGCAATCGGGAGGTGCTCGCCATCCTCATCTCGCGCTTTCCCTATGCGTCTTTGCGCGCAGCATAGGGCGGCACTTCGTTGCCATCAACGCGGCGGGAGGAAGCGGGACGTGGATGTCAGGCGGCGTATTCGCGCGGATTTTGAATCACCGGCGATGGGCCGCGGGCGCGGCGCGCCGTCAGCGTGCTGCCGCGGCCGTCTCCGGTCGGCTGATAGAACACGCTGTAGCGGTGCACAGCCTCGGCGAAGGTTGCCGCATCGGAATCCTTCGTCACCTCGAAGGCGTCGAAGCCGGCGCGATGCAGAAACAGCAGTTGATCGCGCAGGACTTGACCCGTTGCACGCAGTTCGCCGCGAAATTGATAGCGTTCGCGCAAGAGCCTGGCCTGACTGTAGGCGCGGCCGTCGCGGAAGGTCGGAAACACCAGAGCAACGAGCGCGATCCAGTCGAGATACGGAGCGAGCTCGGCAATCTTGCGATCGTTGGGCCAAATGACGCCGGTCGGCGCCTGGCGCAGGACGAGGTCGCGCGCGTCGGCCAAAAGTCGCGTCGCCGGCAAGACGGCGGCGACGCCTTCCGGCACCGGCGCGTCGTCGAGCACGCGCACGAAGCGGTCTTCGATGATACGGCCTGCCTTAACGAGCCGCATAAACCCGCTCCTTGAAGGGATCGACACCGACGCGCGCGACGGTGTCGATGAAAAGCTCGCCCGGCCGGTCGCGCAGCTCGAGATAGGCGGCGGCGACATCCTCGACCACGTCGGCGATCTCCCCGTACGGCACCGCCGGACCCAGAATCTTGCCGAGCTCGGCGTTCTCGTCGGCGCGGCCGCCGATCGTCACCTGGTAATATTCCTCGCCGTTCTTCTCGACGCCGAGGATGCCGATGTGCCCGATGTGATGGTGACCGCAGGCATTGATGCAGCCGGAGATATTGATGTGCAGCCGTCCGAGATTGCGGGCCAAATCGAGGTCCTTGAAACGGCGCGAGATCTCCTCGGCCACCGGGATCGAACGCGCGTTGGCCAGGCTGCAGTAGTCGAGGCCGGGGCAGGCGATGATGTCGGAGATCAGATTGACGTTGGGCGTGGCGACCCCGATTTCCTCGAGCGAGCGCCACAGCGCCGGAAGATCGCGCTGGGCGACGTGCGGCAGCGCCAAATTCTGCTCATGGCCGACGCGAATCTCGCCGAAACTGTAGCGCTCGGCTAGATCGGCGATGGCGTCCATTTGCTGCGCGGTGGCATCGCCCGGCGGCCCTCCAGCGGGCTTGAGCGAGAGCGTCACGATGGCGTAGCCGGCAAGCTTGTGGTTGGCGACGGAATTGTCGAGCCAGACGCGGAAGCGGTTGTCCGCGCGCGCCTGTGCCAGTTCGGGGGGATTGTCCTCGAGGGCCTCGTATTCGGGATAGCGAAATCGCGCCGCGATATCGGCGACCACCGTAGGGTCGAGCGCGAGCGCGCCGTCCTTGATCGACTGCCACTCCTCCTCGACTTCGCGCGTAAATTTCTCCGCGCCGAGCTCGTGGACCAAAATTTTGATGCGGGCCTTGTAGATATTGTCGCGCCGGCCGTACTGGTTGTAGGTGCGCATGATCGCCTCGACGTAGCTGAGCAGATCACGCTTGGGCAGGAAGGGTTTGATGGTCTTGCCGAGGAAAGGGGTGCGTCCGAGACCCCCGCCCACCATCACCTCGAAGCCGGTCTCGCCGACTCCGTTGCGGTGCATGTGCAGGCCGATGTCGTGAATCTTCACCGCGGCGCGATCATGCGCCGACGCGGTGAGCGCAATCTTGAACTTTCGCGGCAGGAACGAGAATTCCGGGTGCAGCGTCAGATGCTGACGCAGCAACTCCGCCCATATGCGCGGATCCTCGATCTCGTCCGGCGCAACCCCCGCCCATTGATCGGTCGTGATGTTGCGCACGCAATTGCCGCTGGTCTGCATCCCGTGCAGTCCGGCGCGCGCGAGATCGGCCATCGCGTCGGGCAACTCCTCGAGCTTGATCCAGTTGAACTGGATGTTCTGGCGCGTGGTGAAATGGCCGTAATTGCGGTCGTAGCGCCGCGCCACGTGCGCGAGCATGCGCATCTGGTCGGAGGAGAGCGTGCCGTAGGGGATGGCGATCCGCAGCATATAGGCGTGCAGCTGCAGATAGACGCCGTTCATCAGTCGCAGCGGCTTGAATTCCTCTTCCGTCAGCTCGCCGGACAAACGACGAGCGACCTGGTCGCGGAATTCGCGGACGCGCTCGTCGACGAGGGTGCGGTCGAAGTCGTCATAGATATACATATTATAATGTGTCCTCAGCGTTCGCCCGGCAGCGCGACGGTCGGTCCGTTGAAACGAATCCTCTCGCGCAGATTTCCCGGCAGCACGCGCTGCGGCGTCAACTCCACCGGTGCGACATAGGCATCGACCGCCTTGAGCTTATCGGCGAGCGCAGCTGTGAGCAGGTCGACCGCGGCCGGCGTCGTCGTCACGACCGCGGCCGCCGCCAGATCCTTCGTCCAGCTGCCGTCGGCAGAGCGATAGACCACCGCGCCATCGCCGAGCCGGTTGGCGGTGACGACGACCGGCCCCGTGACCTTGAGCTTCTGCTGCAGCGGCGAGGTCATGCGGCCTCCTGCGCGCTCACCGCGTCGACTTGCGCGGCGCGCCACGGCGCGGAGCGCGCGGCCACCTCGCCGATGACGAGAATGGCCGGCCCCTCGCCCACTTCGGCGGCCAAGGCGGCCAGCTCTTCGAGGCGGCCGACGGCCGTTTGCGAATCCGCTCGCGTCCCGCGCGCCAGAACCGCGGATGGCGTCGCGCGATCGCGGCCGGCCGCGATCAAGCCGTCGCGCACGGCGGCGGCAGTCGCCAGTCCCATATAGACGACGACCGTGGTCTGCCGGTCGGCGAGGCCCGACCAGTCGATCGCGGCCGCGTCTTCCGCGCGCTGAGCGGTGACGAAGGCGAGCTTGCCCGCCTCTTTGCGGAAGGTCAGGGGAAGGCCCACCTCCGCCGCGCAGCCGAGCGCCGCGGTGATTCCGGGAACCACGACAACCGGGACGCCGGCCTCGCGCAGATATTCCAACTCTTCGCCGCCGCGCCCGAACACGAAGGGATCGCCGCCTTTGAGTCGCACCACGCGGCGACCGGCGCGCGCGGCTGCGACCAGGCGCCGGTTGATCTCGTCCTGTGCGATGCCTGCCTCGCCGCGCCGCTTGCCCACGAACACCTGCTCGGCGCCGCGTCGGGCTCGATCGAGCACCGCCGCGGTCACCAGCTCGTCGTAGAACACCACATCGGCGTCCGCGAGGGCATGGAGCGCACGCAAGGTCAGAAGGTCCGGATCGCCCGGGCCTGCGCCGACGAGAAACACCGTTTCGGTTCTGCCGGCGTCGCCGCTGTGGCGAGCGCCGTTGGCGTCAATCGCGGCCACGAGGTGGGCCTCGGCCTCTTCGGAGCGTCCGGCGAGAGCCGCCTCGGCAATGGGGCCTGCGATGACGTTTTGCCAGAAGCGGCGCGGCGACAGCGCGCGCGGGACCGCGGCGAATCGACGGCGGTGCCGGCCGATCAATTCGGCAAGATCGCCGATGCGAGTGGGCAGCAAGGCCTCGATCAGCTCGCGCAGCCGCCGCGCCAACACCGGTGAGGCTCCGCCCGTGCCGACCGCGACCACCACCTCGCCGCGATCGACGATCGCGGGAAAGATGAACGTCGAGAGCTCCGGCCGGTCGACGACGTTGACGGGGATGCGGTGGCGGCGGGCGCGCGCGGCGATTTGAGCGTCGAGCGCGTCGCCCGCCGCGGAAACGACGGCCACGGCATCGCTCAAATCGGCCTTGAGCGGATCGCCGAAGCTGATCTCGAGCCGGCCCGGTCCCGACAGCGGCAGCATCTCTTCGGCGACGTCGGCGTCGCGGGAAAACCAGCGCACCTGCGCGCCGGCGGCACGCAGCAGGCGTAACTTGGCGAGCGCGGGCTCGCCCGAGCCCACAACGACGACGACGCCAGCGGCGGTATCGAGGAACACCGGAAAGAACCGCATCGCGCAGGGCTCCGTGGAGGATTGGCGAGTATTATCTTCTATATAATAGTCAAAATGGGCCTGAAAATAGAAAAATATTATAACAAGTCGTCAGAAGAAAATAGAAAATACCACCACGGGCGGGCGCGTTGAGGGAAAGCAAGTCTCGGAGCGACGCAGGCCCAAACCTCATGGCGCTGCACGCTGACGCAGGAGAACGTCATGTCGGCCATCGAAACGGCTTCCCCGCGCGCGTCCTCTTCCCCGCGCACGTCCTGGAGCGCGAGCGAAACCGCACCGCGGATCAGCGAGGATGGCTGTCATCATCTACATATTGATATTGCATGAGAATTTTCTTCTAGGCAAATCCTGCCCACAATCGCGCACACAAACGAAAAGCCGCCGCCCGGGTAGGGGCGGCGCGTGAATGTCGCGGTAGCGGCGGAATAGTTAGCAAAGGCTTATTTCAGATCAAATAACATGGGCTAAGAGCCGATCCGGGAAGTTCTTGAGTCTGATGAATCGGATGTGATTCCTTGTCGGGCGCTTCATTCTCTTTTGAGGAGCGCCCGATGTGGACACCCGAACACCGCCTTGCGGCGGACCGCAGTGGCCTTCGTTACCCCAGTGATCTGACCGATGCCGAATGGGCGATCGTAGAGCCCATGATCCCGCCAGCGAGACATGGTGGGCGCAAACGGTCGGTGAACGTGAATCCAAACTTACCGGATGGGCTCTAAAGTCAACAATATAAGCCTGAGAAGTTGCGAGGGATAAAATGAAAACCCGCGCTCTCATAATCGGAATTGCTATGCTCCTGGCAACAGGGACAGCGCACAGCGGTGACAGTAAGTCCGAGCCAAAGCCTAGTTGGGTGATAGATTGCCGCAAGGCCGAGATCCAATACGACGGCGACGACGACGACGATGCTCGGCGTGGCCACCTTACTCTAAAGGATGTCCGCGAAATCGAAAAACTCGCTCCTTACTTGAAGAAATGTGAGGCGTTCTGGGAGTGCGTGAAACGGCGCGGCACTAAATGGCCTGATGGTAGCGCATGGGTATATCCGCCTGCGGGCACGAAATGGGGCACTAAACAGCCTGATGGTAGCGTATCGGTATACCCACCTGCGAAGCGCCCGAAACATTGCTATCCGCCGCGTTGGCCTGATGGAACGCCGTTAAATACCTGATGCGTGCTGAGTTTCCCATGAAAACCCGCCCCCTCATAACCGGCATCGCTGCACTGTTCCTGGCAACGGGGGCAGCGCACGCAGCGGAGGACACTCGAAAATGGGTATGGCGCTGTTCTTTTCCACACACACCTAGCGACGAACAGATGGAAGAGCACGAGCAGTGCTGCAAGCAATGGCCAAATGTTCCACACTGTAATGGCGATTACACGAAAGCTATGTCACTGCCACGGTGCGCGAAATTGCCCCATCTTGCCAACATAAAATGCGCCGAGCGAATACTCGAAAAGAAGAAGAAAAATGCGCGCTCACATTAGCCTGATTGCTGCACTGTTCCTGGCAACGGGGCAGCGCACGCAACTTCAATCCCCGGCTTTGTGATCTTGATCTGCGCAGCGCCTAGGCTCCGCTGCAGATAGTAGTCCAGCATGCTTTGGCCTGATGGAACCGAGTCGCCGCGCACCGGTTCTGCAGGCTCCGTCGTTTTAAGCTCGGCCGGCTGATCGGCTCTTATTCTAGAATTGTCTGAATCTTGGCGATTACCTCATCGACAATTGCCGTCGTCACCCATTCTATGCGCCTAGCCTTGCGCGCCACGAGATCGAGCGTGATTGCAAGCACAAAAATGTTCGCTCGTAACGAACGTAACGGATTTAACCAGAATATATAATCCAGTATAGCCGGTCCCGGTCGCGCCGTGAAAATTGATTGACTGCATACTGCAATATTTTGCCTCTATCGGGCGCATGGCATCACTCCACTTGCGCGCTACGAGGCTCGGGGCGACTAGTCAGGCGGCGCATGCGTGCCGTCATATGCTAGGAGCTACCCCCATTCGTAGTCGCAGCCGCGCTGTCCTCTGCTTCCAGCAAGTGCGTGAACTTCCCCGATCCAAAGCACTGAAGAGAGCAGCACCAATACTCCACATGCAGAGGCCACGTGTGCCCAGAGTTAGTGCTGCCGCACTGAACACACAAATCCAGTAGCATTTCTCTCAGATGAGCATCCGGCTAATGACTGCCAGTACCACGAGGAGCACAATGCCGAGTGTGAGGCTCCAGGTGATGAGCTTCTTCTCGACGGGCAGGAGCGGCTCGTGGGCCATCTTGCTCATTTCGTCGGCGATCTTGGGTTCCTGTTGCGGCATGATGTCCCCCTGTCAGCCCGTCACAAGCGGCGGCTTCACGCCGGCGAAAAAGATGAGCGAGATCGCCAGGGCCACCCAGATCACAAATCCGAATAGAGACAGCAGATAGACCGCGGCCAAGCGGCCGATGCCTTCCGCCCAGAGCTGCCGGAAATTGCTCACGACGCCGATGGTGAAAAACGTCAGCACGAAGAAGATGCCTCGGAAGGCATTGGCCTCGAACATTGCCGTCTTGACCTGCGCCGCGAGCGCGGCTGAACCGGCGAGTACCATGAACAGAATGACAAGGAATGTCACGACATAGCCGATGATGAACTTAGGGAAACGCTGCCAGATTTCCCCGATCTTCGGCGTCTCGCCTTTCCGGACATCAATATGCTTGGTCCAGATCCAAGCAAGCAGGAATGCCCATACGCCTATGAAGATATCGATGAACACCTTCAGGGTCGCGGCCGTGCCGAGGATCCAGCCCGGCTGGTACTTGATCCCCTGGGCGGCGGCGTTCGCGAGGATGAGCGCCTCTGTAATGCCGCCGCTCGCTACCGCTGCCCCGTCCGTCTTGACCGAGAGCGCCATCCATGCGCCCGCTGCCATCGGCTGCTGGTCAAGGAAATAGGCCGCTGCAAACGGCAGAATGAGCAGTTCGACTACCGCAAACACCACGACCAGCGATGAAACCATGATGGCGACGACAGGGCGCGCGCGAATGGCGCCTCCCGTGGCGATTGCCGCGGATACGCCGCAGACGGAAATGCCCGAGGCCAATGGGGCGGCCCATTCCCGGCTGAATTTGAACCAGACGCGCGCGACGTAATACACCACCGCCCAGAATATCAAATAGGCGACGATGATCGATGCCAGGCCGAGGAACATGAGCGAGGTCGCCAGGCTCAACTTTTCTGCCGAGACAATCCCGAGAAAGCCACCAAGAAGGACGATGGCGATCTTGATGTACATTTCCGGCCGAATCGCTTCATGCATCCACGCGGCGAGCCCAGGCAGGAAATTGCCGACGATCAGTCCCACGATCAGGGCAATAACGAAGCCGCCTTCAGCCGTGAGCCGCAGCGACCAGCTGATCCCGAATTTCTGCATATCGGCCGGCGTGTTCACTGCGAAATTGGCGTAGCTACCGATGATCCAGCAGATATAGCTGATCCAGAATACCGCGGTGAAAGCGAGAGCAAACCGTCCCACGTCGGCGCGCAGAACCGCGGCACCTGCCGTCATCAGCACCAGCAGCCCCACGTAGGTGGCGACGAGAGAGCCGATACTGCCCAAGCCGGCATACGCTTTCGATATCGGCGCGAGCGCCTTGCTCAGGTCCGTCCATACGGAGGTGGTGATCACCCAGCCGAGAAGGTCCACACCGCCGAGCAACCCCAGGGCGAGGACAAAGATTACGAGCCCGATGATCAGCGCAAGCAGGTCTTCGCTGAGCCCTTGACCTTTTCCATTCATGTTCCTCCCCTTTTTATCATCTCTGGTCGTGCGTTAATTGCGCAGGGAATTCACTTCGACCTCTTGAGTCCAGAAATATATCAGCGTTAACCCTCCACCTCTACCCAGCGCGACCCAAGCGCCCTGGCAACGACCACATCGCCCACTGGAGGATGTGGTGTACGGGGAGCTTGCTTATGCGCCATTCACCCGCCTTTGCATTGTATTCCGAACCGTTGAAAACGTGCCATTCGGCGTCGTCCAACTTTGGATGATCGGCGCGATAATAGTAACCAGGCCACCGGGCTTCACGCCTGAACAGGGTATGTCGGGCCACCGCTTCCTTCTCAGCTGCGATTTCGGTGTGCAATAGGCGAGTAAATCCAAGAGCTTCCAGCCCAATTCCCTGCACAATAGAACAGGGAATTCTTTTGCCAGAACAGGGAATTTGGCGGAGCAAAACAGTGGAGCCTTCTTTATACGGTTTCAGTAGCTCGTCCCTCTTCGAGGTGGCCAACTCGCCTATCCGCGCGCCGGTCTCTTCATAATATTGCTGCAGAAACCGAACACGCGCGCGAAAGCGCTCTTTGCTGTTGTTCCGAAAAAAGGGGCGGCAGAACCACAGGGTATAGCTCGCTAGTTTCTCTGTATCCTTTTCCGTCCAATCCTCGATTTTCGAGTCCAACTTCTTCAAGAGGAGAGGATGCTCGCCATACAGCACAACGGCGCGCGCCTCTTCGTCATCGCTGCCTTTCGAAGGTACTATATCGACGATCCAAAAGAACGTGCGGCTAAACAGCCACAGGCTTCCCCCTAGCAGGAGCCCGCCGATGATCAGCGCCAGCCCAAAGACTAAATATGCGATCATGATCTTTGCCCACCACGCATACGGCGTGGAGCGAGCGACTATGATACCGACCGGAATGGCAGCGAACAGAATAACCCAATTGGTGAGGCGAAAAGGGAAGGTTAAAAGCCAATAGAGCTTGTGGGCCTTGAAATCGAGCATCCCGAACATGAATGCCCCTCTCGAATCGCTCTCCAGATACCACTAATGAATTGAGGCATCACCGGGGCGTCGGGCGCTCTCGCTCGCCTAGACCTCGGCCCCTCTTGCGCGCGCCTAACTTCTGCCGTGCAGCCGTGGCAACCGCCAGCTCAGGTCAACGGAGTGTCTCAGTATGTTCCGCGTCTTGTTCCTGGCCGCGACAGCTGCCGCGCTGGCCGGGTGCGCCGGCTCCGAATCCGCGACGCAGGCGAAGTTCAGGGCTGAC
>Ga0306920_100014922_pt1 | contig 10626 bp, 6 predicted proteins | sample flu12Cox44000170_FD_204666 | JGI IMG/M metagenome (GOLD analysis project Ga0306920, IMG submission 204666) | Lab enrichment of tropical soil microbial communities from Luquillo Experimental Forest, Puerto Rico - flux4day.12C.oxic.44.000.170 (v2)... | ecosystem: Environmental > Terrestrial >... | reverse complement strand
CATCCAGCATCAGTTCGTAGGATTGCTCCCAGGACGGTCCGGGATAATCCAAAACTCCCCAACTGTCCGGTGCACATGCAAAAAGAAAACGATCCTTGAGTCTGACCATGGGCCTCCCTCTTCCCTAAGTTAATTGAAGCTTCCACAAATTCGCGCCGCTGCCTAGTGCCACGGTTCGAGCACCACCTTCATGGATTCGGGCTCCATCGATTTTTTCACCGCGGCTTCGACATCGCGCAGAGGGTAACGGTGCGTCACGAATTCCTCGAGCGGATAATGTCTCATATAACGAAGCATCTGGCGGAGACTCGGACCGTAGGCTGCGGGTTCCTCGCCACCTACGCCGAGGATGCGCACATTTTTGGCGCAAAGGTGACGGTGCGGGCTCAACGCAATTTCGCCCAAATCGGAGAAATTTCCCGCTTCCACCAGCAAACCACAGACGCGAAGCATCTCCAAGGCCTCGGGGACCGCTTGCGGCACTCCCGCGCATTCGATGACCATGTCCGCGCCGCGACCGTGGGTCAGGTCTTTTACCATTTGCAGCCGGTCCGCTTTCGAGGTATTTCCCGCGTTGATCACTTCGTCGGCACCGAGGCGTCTGGCAAACTGCAGTCGCCAGTCCGACAGGTCCACGGCAATGATGGTGCCCGCTCCCAACATGCGCGCCTTCATGAGGAAACACATGCCGAGCGGGCCAACTCCGAACACGACCACCGTATCATCGAAGCGAAACGATTCGTTCGGGAACGCGGACATTTGTTTGGCGCGGTCCAATCCCACCGAGACCGCAAAGATCTCGGTAAGCACCGCAACTTCCGATGGCAACCGGTCGGGAACCTTCACCAGAAGACTGCCGGGAAGGATGTACATGTATTGCGACCAACCGCCAAATAAATGCGGAGGACGTTTTGCGCTGAGCAAGTTGCCGTAATCGAGCGTGTTTTCACAGCAGTAGTACGGAAAATCGTGGCGGCAGTAGTAGCACTGGCCGCACGAAACGTTGGCGCCCACCACGACGCGGTCGCCGACGCTCAGGGGAATTCCCTCAAAATCGGCGAGTGCTCCTTTCCCGCCGATCGCCGCGATCGTCCCGACATTTTCATGGCCCTGGATCAGGGGAAATTCGAGTTTGCGCTGACCATATTGCGTCAGGAATCCCTGAAAAGTGTGCTTGTCCGTGCCGCAAATTCCGGACATCTCCATTTTGAGCAGCACACAGCCAGGTTCGGGTTCCGGCATGGGAAATTCGCACAACTCGTAACGGCCAGGTTCTACCAAGGTCGCCGCCAGGACCGAACTGCTGGACGGACTCGCTTGGCTGCGGGTGGGGAGGTTTTGCAGGTTAGGAGCAGGCATTTCGATTCTCAGTAGTTAATCGACACCGCGCGGCCGATTTTTGCGGATTCATAGATGGCATGAAGAATCACCATATCACGATGGCCCTCGAGACCGTCTGGCTCGACCGGCCGTTGGCCCTCGATTGCCGAGGCGAAGGCGTCGATTTCGAGCGCGAATTCGTCGAGCGGGTGGAAGCGGCGTTCGAAACTACGCTGGGCGATGTTGCCGCAAACGACGCGTGTATTTTCGTACGGAAAGGCGGGCGAAAGGGAAACCCAGCCTTGGCTGCCCTGCACAAAAATAAACGAGGACATGGCCGCGCTGTAGGTCGAACTGCCCAGCACCCGCAGGCCGCTCGGAAATCTCAAGGAAAAGCGGATTCCTTCTTCGACGTTTCGGAAAATTTTGCTGTTGTGCCGCCAGCTTTCGGCAACCGCTTCCATGGGATGTTCCTCCACCAGCCATCGTGCCGTATTCACGCAGTAGACGCCGAGGTCCATTAACGGCCCTCCCCCCGCCATGGCGGGGTCCAGCAGCCAAGCCTGGGACCGACCCGGTCGAAACCGCTCGCTGAACGAAGTATGGATCATGTCGATACGACCGAGTTTCTTCACCAGTGACTTCAAGTAAACGGAGCCGGGTTCGAAATACTTGCGATACGCGGTCATCAGCAGCACGCCTTCTCGACGGCAGGCGTCGACCATGCGCGCGGATTGTGCTGCGGTAGCGGCCAGTGGCTTTTCGCAGAGCACATGCTTCTTGGCGGCAGCGGCTCGGACCGTGAAGCTTTCGTGCTTGCCCGGCGGCGTGGCGATGTATACAGCGGCAACCTCCGGATTTCGAAGACAGGCGTCGAATTCGGTCGTGCCGTAAGCATAGCCGGCCTTGTACCTGGCTTTCAGCTTTGCGGCTTTCCTGGCGTCGCGGCTCACCAGGGCAACCAACCGGGCCTTTTGGCAATGAACAAATGCCGGCAATACCGAATTTCGGGCGATGAGGCCCAGTCCCACGACGGCGTACCCAATCTTCCTTGCCCCTGGCATGAATCCCGATCTCTGCGCCACGCGAGTCATGGATCAGCGGCCGCACCGAATGGCGCTCAACTCTCCCGGTCGGCCCGGCCCAGTTTCTGATTTCGAATCGCCGGGTGGTCCAAGCCGCGCAGTTCCTCCAAATTCTCAAGAATCTTGTGGATGGCATCGGCCATGGCGTCGGTATCTTCCGTACGGCCCAGAAAATTCTGGTGTGGGAACCAGATCGCTTCCTGATAAGCGGCTTTTTCCGCTTCCGGACAAGAAAACAGCGTGCGCAAGTCCAGCGGTTTTTCTCGCCCCCAGCTCAACGCCGGGAAATCGGCAGAATCCACGGGAAAAAGCGAGCTTTTGTACACCGGTTCGTAGAACAGGCCGTCGCACGGTACGCCTTCCAGTTGCAACGCGGCCACAAAAGATGCGCGAGGGATGTCCCTGGCTTTACCGGCAAAATATTTGATGACATAGCCGTAAGGCGCGAGCCGGGTGATGCGCGGATCCGGCTTCAGCAGGCCGATCGCCGGTGTGTTTTGCATCCGCGATTCAAAATGTTTCATGTTTTTTTCGCGAAGCGCGGATTGCGCCGGCAACCGGTCGAGTTGCGGCCCCAAAATCGCGGCCTGAAATTCGCCCAGGCGATAATTGAAGCCGATGATGCGCTTTTTAAACTGGTCGGTAACGCTGGCACGGCCGGCGTTAATGTAGCTTTGCACCAACTCGAAATATTCGAGATGGTTGGTGATGACCGCGCCGCCTTCGCCACAAGTCATCAGCTTGCTCGACTGAAAACTGAACGCGCCCAGATCCCCCATGGACCCGGCGCCTTTTCCGTTCCACATTCCGCCATGCGCGTGGGCGCAGTCTTCGATGACCTTCAATTTGTGCCTGGCGGCGATCCTGAGGATCTCATCCATGTCGGCGAAACGCATTCCGAGGTGGACCGGCAGGATCGCTTTCGTTTTCGGCGTGATGGCCTTTTCAATCTGTTTGGCGTCGAGGCAATAGGTGTCCGGATCGATATCGACGAACACCGGAACCGCGTTGACCAGCAACACCGGTCCGACGGTGCCTTCCCAAGTGTACGCCGGAACCACGACTTCATCGCCAGGGCGAATGCCAATGGCCTTCAGGGAAGCCTGGATCGCAACGGTTCCGGTGTTTACACATTGCGCGTATTTTGCCGTATGCAGTTCCGCGAACTTCTTCGCGAATGCCAGGGAGTGCTTTCCGGGGAAGGGTTGCCCGCCCCACTTGGTGCTGGTCAAGACGTCGTTCAGCGTATCGGCTTCCGCTTCTGTCGAAGTAGGCCAGCCGGGAAACGACGCTTTCCGCAGGGGCGCTCCTCCGGTGATTGCTAGTTTTCCCACGACACCCTACTCCTGTCCGCCAAGAAAAAATCGCCCAATGCGGATTTCTCGGACACCCAAGACCGGGAGATCCGCCGATCTCCCGAATATTCGAAACTGTGGGTCTGCCGCGCTCCTTAGAAGCTGAGCTTCAGAGACAATTGCCCGATGCGCGGCGGTTGCGCGGCAGTGACCTGACCGAAGCTGCTGGTGTTTTGCGTGCAACTCGCGCTGTCCGTGACGGTAGCGCAGGTGTAGGAAACCAGGCCGCTGGGGTTCAGGAACTGCGCGTGATTGAAGATATTGAAGAATTCAGCGCGGAACTGCAGATTCAAGCGCTCGGTCAGTTGCGTGTTCTTCAGCAACGCCATATCCCAGTTGTTGATCCCAGGTCCGTGGAAGAAACGCCGGTTGGCAGTGCCTTCTTGACCGAGCGTGTCGGGCCCAAACGACGCAGTGCTGAAATATTGACCATTGGTATTGCGCGGATTGGCCTTAACCACAGGACCAACGAGATTCGGCGTGTCTACCGCCAGGATAATGGGGCCGCCGAAGGAAGTGCCGAGAAGCGAGCGATCGTCGGTTTCCACCAGGGTCACCGGCAAGCCGGTCGAGAACCGGGTGATGCCGCTGATCTGCCAGCCGTTGGTCAGCCTCTTCGGACCAGAGAGCTTGTCGATCGGCAACGTATACGCGTAGCTGACAACGAAGTTGTTCGGGCAGTCAAACGCGGAAAGTCCACGGCTCAGCCGAGGGTTGATCGGATTGTACTGCTCGCCGTATCCGGAAGAGACGTCCAGGGACTTGCTGAAGGTATAGCCGAGCAGCAACTGCAGACGATTGGATGTGTGGCGCCAGTTGATTTGCGCAGAGTTAAATGACGAGTAGCCGCCGGTGATGAAATACGAGTCATTGCCAAAAGGAATGATTCCGATATTTCCGTCCGGCAACACGGTTCCACCGCTGACGGTGGTTCCGGCCGGCAAAGCCACGCCACTGAAGGGGGCTCGTGTGCCCAGTACATAGGTGTTATTCGGAAGGATATAAATGCTGTTCTCGCCGCCGGGACCGCATTTCTCGGCGAGAAGCGACAAGCACAAGGAAGGATTACCTGGATTCGCCGATTCTGAAGAGAGCAGCTGATGGGCCTGTGATCCCACATAGCTCAAGGTGACCAGGTCGGATTTGGTGATCTGCCGCTGAATCGATAACTCATATTGCTCGGAATACGGCAGCACGTTCTTGTTGTAAAACGCCGGGGAACTGCCGATGGTCCCGTAAGCGCTGAAAAATTGCGCCAAAGTGTCGAACGGCGACCCGGTGGCGGGATTTGTGGGCGAGAAGCCCTTTACCGGGGGAGGTGCCGGAAACAGGTTGGTGATCGAGGTACCCGCAGCGCGATTTGTGAAGGGCGCCGCGAATGTTGATTGCGCCTGACCCGTGTAGTTGCCAAAGGGCGCATCGCCGATCTCGTTGAAGTCCGTAGCGCCTTCGAACGTCGAGTAGAACATTCCCCAAGCGATTCGAATACTGGTGTCTCCGGGCTTGCCGAAAAGCTTGCCAAGGAATCCGTCGTAGCCGCCCGGTGAATAGGCGAGGCCAAAGCGCGGAGAGAAGTTGTCATAGCGCGTGGGAGCGAGCGATCTCGGCACTCCGGGATCGCCGGGAAAAACCCAACCCGCCGGGGAGCCAGGAAAGACCACCGACTGCAGGTGCGGTATCAGCGTCTGGATCTCGTTGAATTTCTCGTGCCATGGGGCGCTGACGTCATAGCGGAAACCATAATTAAACGTGAGATTGGATTTGATGCGCCAACTGTCCTGCAGATAAACACCGAAATAGGAATTGCGTCCGTACGAGGGATACGATTGCCCCTGCACGTAGGAACTTGGAGCCCCCAGGAGGAAATCGACAAAGTCGCTCCCGGTCTCGCTGGGGTTGCCGCTGAAATTGCTGCCAAAGAAAAAGTTGCCGTTGGCGACGTTGGAAAGGTTTTCTTCGAGCTGGTTATAGTGGTATTGGGCTCCCAGTTTGACGGTGTGGGTGCCCATGACTTTGCTGAAATTGTCCAGAACCTGGTAAATGTTCTCGACCAACTGGTTCGGACGGCTGGGCACGCCGATCACGTAGTTATTGAAGTCAATTTCAGGCACGCCCTCCACGCTGGGGGTACCGATGAATACGCCCGGTGCGCCATTCTCGCCGGAGGCAAAGCCCAGACTGGACAACGAAACTCCCTTGCCGCCCAGCGGCTGATTGAATTTGGTATCGAGACGGAAGTACCCCAGGCGGAATTCGTTGACCGCCGACGAACTGAAGGTTTTCGTATCGCCCAAATTGATGTTGTGCGTTTGCCCGTTGCCATCGACGCCAAAACCCGGATAAAGGGGCGCGTTCGATGCCCAATATGGATCGACGCGATCGTAGTGATCGTAATAATAGTAAGCGGTGAGCAGCCCCCACCCGGAGTTGGCATCCAGGCGTACGCTGAACTTATTGTCGTTCAGGTCGATTTTCCCGGAGTTCGTGGTATACGTGCCGTTGGCTTCGTTGGGCGGCAGGATATACTTCAGGAGATTGTTCGCAATGGGAGAAAACGCGGTGGTCGGCAATTGCGCGTTGGGAAACACGCACTGCGAATAGCTCGTGCAACCGCTCGTATAATAAGGTTCACCGGGCGTAATGGTCTGGCCGATTTGCGTTGAAAGCTGTTGCGCCCAGGCAGCGCCGTTGACGGTTCCCGTCAAATTCTGCCGGATATCCGAAAAATCGCCGCTCCGGTCCGCCTGGCTGGGCGCACCGGGAACCACCTGCGTGACGGCTTGAATCACGCGATTCCCCTGATAATCCCCAAAGAAGAATATTTTGTCCTTCCGGATCGGGCCGCCAATCGTGCCGCCGAACTGGTTCTGGTGATAGGCGCCGCGCAGGCCGCGATCAAAAAAGTTGGCGGCGTCAAAGTCGGTGTTGCGCAAAAATTCGAACACGTTTCCGTGAAAGCTGTTGGTACCGGATTTCGTGACCACGTTGATCTGTCCGCCGCTGTAGTTGCCGTATTCCGCGTCGTAATTGTTGGTCAAAATGCGGAACTCGGCGATGGAGTCCAGGTTCGGAATGGCCCCGGCGCCGGAGTACCCGGTCTCCTGCACCAAAATTCCGTTCAAGATGAACCCGTTGTCCGCTTCGCGCATTCCGTTTACGGAAAGTGCGCCGGAATTGAGGTCCCCCGACACTTGCGGCACGGCAAATCCTGCCGAGATGAAGGATCCCGAATAGGCGCCCGTCATTTGCGAAGGCGTCGACACCACTCCGGGCTGAAGCGCCAACAAGTCGGTATAGCTACGCGTCACCAGCGGCACGTCCGTCATCTCTTTGCCCTCGATGACTTCGCCCATCTGCGTGTTCGCGGTGTCCACCTGCAGCGCGCCGCTCGAGACCTCCACCAGTTCGTTGCCTTGTCCAACCTGCAGAAGGGCATCTACGACCCGGGCCTGATTTACATCCAGAGTAATTCCCGTTTCCCGGTAAACCTTGAATCCTTTTTGCTCGATCGCCACGGTGTACTTACCGACGGGCAAATTCTGGAAAGAGTAGAATCCCTGTCCGTTGCTTTGCTGCGTAAGCACGATGCCGGTGTCTTGGTTGGTTACTGTAACGGTGGCACCGACGACCGCCGCGCCGCTCGGATCGGTCACGCTGCCCGAGATGCTCGCGGTGGCACTGGCGTAAAGCAGTCCGGCGGCAAGAAACAGACACAGCCAGGTGCACAACGATGCCCGCGTGGCAGTTTTGGAGATTCTGTGATTTTCAGACGTTGCGAGAACTCGTCCGTCCATGCTGCTCCCCCTGTTCTTCGCGAAAAATGGGAACCATATCTCTGGATGAGCGTTCCGAAAGGATTTCACTCCACCGGGTGAAGTTGCACCGGCGCTCGCCAGCCCTGCATTTTCGGATGGAGGCGGCTCGACTCCGCCTCGAGGCGCGTTCTTGAACCTGATGGCGCCTCTTGTGCTAAGCGCTTTTAGTTCAGAAATGCTCGCTTTGTCAAGCGCTTTCTGAGCGCCCCAGGGCGCGCTGCAATAGCGGTTTGAGGAGAAACGATATTCGAAGGGATTTTTTCCCTGCGCCGAGTGCCGGGTCTCGAACGGAGTGGGGAACCGGGCGATAGAATCAAGACGCCCGCAGGCCGGGAGGAGTTACTCGGGGACTCGCAACCTTCCGGGGTCCGCGGCGCGCGCCCCGTGCAGCTTAAACCCACAGGATTCTCTTACCCGCAGTTCCGGCAACAGTTTTTTCTGCACCCCGGGTCCATCTTTCCCGGCGATGCGATCCAAAAGAAGTTCTGCCGCCTCTTGGCCAAGCTGGTACTTCGGCAATTCCACGGTGGTCAGCTTGGGCTGAAAAATTCCCAACCACGGATAATCATCAAAACTGACCAGTCCAAAATCGTCGGGGCAGCGCAATCCCATCTCTTCGGCGGCTTTGAGCAGGCCCACGGTCATCATGTAATTGGCCACGTACACGCCATCCGGGCGATGCGACAAGAGGAGATGGCCGCCACGGTAACCGGACTCCATGCGGTAGTCGCCTTCGATGACCAAGCTTGAATCGTATGGCAGGTTGTTCGCTTTTAACGCATCGTGAAAACCCTGCCAACGGGCTTTGCCGTTGCTGACTTTCATCGGGCCGCCCATCAGCCCCAGACGCTTTCTGCCCGAACGCGCCAGATGGCTCACCGCTTCGTAGGCGCCCTGGTAATCGTCGGTGATGATCGCGTCTCGCGAAATCTTTGGAAACGTTCGCATCACCAGCACAATGGGAATTTTCATCTCCTGGATCATCTGGCGCAGCGAGGGGTTCATATCGCTAATCGCCTTGGTCAGGAGTATCCCGTCGACGCGCTTCGACAGCAACAGTTCCAACGCGCTTTCTTCCTTCTCCTGCGAATCGTCACTGTTGCAGAGCAGCAAATTGTACCCGCGCTTCTGCGCCGCATCTTCCGCGCCTCGCACCACCATGGGAAAAAACGGATTGGCGATATCGGGAACAATCATCCCGATGGTGTGGGTCTTTTGCTTCGCCAGACTGCGCGCGAGCAGGTTGGGACGGTAATTCAGCTTTTGAATGGCGACTTCCACGCGCTCGCGAAGCTTCTTGCCGACATGGCTCTTCTGGTTCACCACCGCGGATACCGTGAACACGGATACGCGGGCTTCGCGGGCCACATCGTAAATGCTGGCGGCCTTTCCGGCACGGAGCGTATTCTTGCGAGGTTGCTGGGCCATGGAATTGTCGAGAGTCTATCTTACCTCCATGCCCCCTCGCCAGTCGACTGCACTAAGCGGTTATTGTCATTGCGTTTAGGCGCGCCCCGGAGCGTGTGGGCCCGCTCACCTGGCGTAGTCGCCGAGAAAGCAGGCCCGCTCGCTCCGGCCTCGAAGAGTCCCTTTTTTGTGAGCCAGATCGGGCCTATTATCGGGGAAAAATGAGCTGCTCGGCCGTGCGCGGCCGCTCGAGCGGCCCGCTTCGCGGCAGAAGCACCGGGCCTCGACGGCTCGGATTCTTGTTTCCTTTCTGTTGTCAAAGCGCTAAGATTTGCCGCGGAGGCGGCAGATGCGGAAACTCGGAATCGGCGTGCTCGGGGTGGGAGAAATGGGAAAGCGGCACGCCGAAAATTTGCGGCGGCTGGTACCCGAAGCGCGACTCCTCGCCGTGGCCGATGTCGCCGCAGCGCGTGCGCGCCAGGTCGCCGAAGAACTCGAAATCGAGCATTCCTTCCCGAGCCTCGAGGAAATGGCGCAGCAGAAAGACATCGATGCGATTCTCATCGCTGCCCCCGACAAATTCCACGCGCAAGCGATTCGCTGCGCCGCCCGGGCCGGCAAGGATATTCTTTGCGAAAAACCGATCGCTACCACGCTGGACGATGCGGAGGCGGCTCTTCGCGAAGTGGAGCGTGCGAAAGTACGTCTGCAGATCGGGTTCATGCGCCGATATGATCCGGCGTACGCTTCGGCCATGAAACGTGTCGAAGCGGGCGACATCGGAACACCGGTGATCTTCAAGTCCGTGGGACGCGACAAGGATGAACCGCCTCTGGCAGCCTACCAATCCAACGTCAACGGAATGCTCTTTTATAACAACACGATTCACGATTTCGATCTGGCTCGCTGGCTCATGCGCGATGAAGTTTCCGAGGTGCACGCCTATACGACTACGACGATCCGGCCGGAAGTGGCGCAGTTCGGCGATGTGGTGGCGAGCGTGGTGAATTTGAAATACCTGCACGGCGCGATCGGTAATGTCGAATCCTACGTTCAGGCCTTGTACGCCTACGACGTGCGAACCGAGGTTATCGGATCGAAGGGCTCGATTTTTGTCGGGAGGCTCCAAAAAACGCCGGCGACGTTCCTCACTACGCACGGAAGCAACGAGATTTTGGCGGACCATTTCCTGACCCGCTTCGCCGACGCGTATCTGGCGGAAGTGCAGGATTTTGTGCACATGATTTTGACCGATCAGCAGCCGCGCGTGACCGGCGAGGACGGATTGCACGCGCTGCGGATTGCGGTGGCTGCGGAGAATTCTCATCTGCTCGCGCGCCCGTGCAAGATTTCCCAGGAGAAGGCGGCCCATTAGCGACCGTTCTTCCTCAACGGAGGAAGCCATGACGCGAACCGCGACTCGTGAATCGTACAAAAGCCCTCTGCACGAGATGACGCAAACGACCCCCACCTGCTTGTGGAACGACTCCGCCTCGGTCGAGGAGCTGAGCTATTCGATCGAACACGGTGCGGTGGGTGCGACCTGCAATCCGGTGATTGTTTTGGGCGTACTGAAGAAAGAAATGCCGCAATGGAAAGAACGCATTTTCTCGCTGATCCGGGAAGGCCCCGCGGCGACCGAGG